>Ga0209515_10001797_pt1 | contig 34741 bp, 1 predicted proteins | sample Subgroupgradi54m_FD_187454 | JGI IMG/M metagenome (GOLD analysis project Ga0209515, IMG submission 187454) | Subsurface groundwater microbial communities from S. Glens Falls, New York, USA - GMW60B uncontaminated upgradient, 5.4 m (SPAdes)... ... | reverse complement strand
CGCCCGCACTGGACGCATCGGCCGGTCATGCGCTAGTCTTGACAGGACTTGCTGGCCTCCCTGAGGCGATGGACCGGAACAACGGATGGGTGGGCGATGACTCCCGCCTTGCGCGCGCAGCTCGCGAGGGAATTGGCGGCGGCCGATGAGGTGTCGGCGGCCAGGCGGCGGATTCGCGCCGTCGCCGGTGTCAAGGCGCAGCCTTGGCTGGCGCAGGCGGCCCGGCATGGGGCCGACTTCGATGATGCCTTGACCGCCCTCGAACGTCTCGGCGTGCCGGATGACCTGCTGGATCGCTTCGTCGGCGCCGTCGAAGCACAAGCCTCCGCCACAGCCGCAAGCCTGGACCTGCTCGGGAAGCACCTTCCGGTCGTCGAATTGAGTTTCGCGGAACTGCGCCGGCAGGTCGAGGAACTGGCGGAGCGGATCAATCCCGGCTGTGGCTTGGCGTTCGCCGCCGAGGTCTTCGCCGAGGGCGATGCCGTGGTGCGGTCCGGCGCGCCGACAGGCGAGCGGCAGGCGGTGGCCGGGGTTTACGACAAGGCGGTCAACCTGGCGCGCATCGCCCTCGATCCGACGCGATTTGACCCGGTCAATGCCGGCTATCACGAGCTGTGGCATTCGCTGGAGCGGTTATTCTCCGCCGCGGAGCACGCCGTCCTGCGCCGCGAATTCCCGGCTGACGGCCGGGTCAGTGCCCAGGAGCGCGCGGCGTATGCCTTCGCCCGCTGGGCCAGCCGGCGCCACCGGTTCGGCGCGGACGTCGACGGACCGTTTGGCAAGGTCCGCAATTTCCTGTGGCGGTTTGGTCATTACCTGCAGGGCAACGGCTTTCACCATCCCGAGGACATTTTCCGGCGCGCCTGGACGGGTGCCATCGCCCGTCGGCACCCTCAACCTCGCCGGGCTGCCAGCCTGGGCGTCGAGCCCGACCCCTGGAGGGGGCCGCCGCATTCAGCCGACATCATCCATGGCCGCTACCGCGCCGCGGCGGTGCGGGAGGCCGGCGACCATCTGCTCGGCCTGGTGATCGACCCTGCCGGCCAGGACCAGCTTCGCCTTGATGCGCTGCGCGCCGCCGTGATCCTCTACGAGCACATCGAGGCTGTTGCTGATGGCCGCCAAGTCAGTGCCCGCGGCGTTACACCGCCGCATCTGGATGATTGTGCGGCGGCCGCCGCTGCCTTGCGGGGCCTGGTGGATTGCCAGCCGGTCGAGCCCCTGTCGCTCCAGGCGATGCAGGCCGAAGCGGAGCCGGCGGTGTGCGTGCTGCCCCATCTGGACCTGCTGGCCAGGGCCGCGGACTGGCTGGAGCACAATCCCGGCCATGCGGACGTCGCCGAGGCGGTGCTGGCCGTCGCCGGCAACCCGGCGTGGCAGCACGTAACCGACCCCGCATTGCGCCGCGAGCAGCAGCGCGAAGCCCTGGGTCCGCTGTGGGCGGTTCTGCATGAGGAGGAGAGCCGCTACGCGCTGTCCGAGCCGGTTCCGGACCTCGCCGGACTGCTGGCGCAACGCCTGTCGGCCGGCGGGCACGCCTCAGGCGCGGCCCGCCTCTCCGACACACCGGCCGGCTCCACCTTCGGACCGGCCGGCCCGGTGGGCGGAGATCTGACGGTTGTCGACGAGCGCACCGAGCGTGGCATCGTCGTCGAAGCCCAGTACGGCGACATGGCCGTCGGCTGGATGGAACTTCGCCCTCACCGTCGCGATCCGGCCATCCTGCAGGTCAGGCGCGTCGATCTGCCCGTCGAGGGCGGCGGTGAGGTGGCGCACGCCATGTTCGCCCATCTGCAGCGGCAGGGCGAGCGGGTGGTTCCGGGTTTGCTTGACCAGGTCGAGGCCTGGGAAGCGGTTCTGCCGGAACTCGACTTCGAGCGCTATTGGGACGATGCCGCTTACCGGGCGGCGGTGGAGCAGGCTTTCGGTGTGCCGGCGCCGTCGGGTCCTCTCCAGCCCGGCCAACCGCTGCCGTCGGAAATCGACGCCAACGGCCGATGGCGGCCGGAAATGGTGCGGCATTCGGCCGACACGGCCGGCCGCATCCTGCACGAGGCCCCGGTGGTCGGAGGCTTCCGCGCCTTCGGCGGGACCGCCGCGCTGCCGGCGGTGGCCGAGATGTACGGCTCCCTGTATCAGCTGGGCCATGAACGCCTGACCCCGCCGGTGGTGCGGCGCCTGGCCCGCGAGGCCAGCCAGACCTTCCACGGCGCGACGGGCGGGATGTGGCCGATGGGAGCGGCCGAAGCCCTGGCCGAGGCCATCGACGGCTTGCCGCTGTCGCACCGCAGCCGGCAGCGTCTGCATGGCGAGGTTGCTCCCATTGCCCTGGCCGCCGATCACGCCCACCGCATGGCCCAGATGCTGGACTGGGCAGGAGCCAATCCCGATGATCCCCGGCTTGGCGCGGCCTGCCGCGGCCTGGTCGGCCTGGCCGGCGACCCCTCCAGCCCGGCGGGCAGCCGTGATCCGGACCTGGGCTTCCAGCGCGACCGTGCGTTCCTGGACATGGCCGCGCGCCTCGGGCTGCTCGAGGACTCTCCCGCTGACGACGGTGTGGGCGAGGAAATGCCCTTCGGATTGCCGCGGGACCGCGAGACGGTGGCGTACGCCGTGGGCGAGCCACTGGTGCCGCCGGCCGTTTTGCCTCCGGTGGGACGCGGTGACGACCAATATTTCGTCGGACTTTTTCGCAATGTTGCCAGCCGGATTGCGCCAGAAAACAAGGTGTTGCGGGCTAATCTTGTAACAAAGCTTGAACGCCAGTCTCCAGGGCAGCGGTTCCTTGTCGTCGATGCGCTTGTGCGCTCTGACGGCCATTGGCTGGATGGCGTTTCCTGTCCGGTAACCCTGGATGGCGAAACGCATTTCTGTCCGATCCTATCTTTGACGGCAGAGAATCCAGGGAATATATTGGCCCACGAAAGCCTGCATAGCGATGTGAGGGAGGGAAAACTCCGCCATGACGACCTCTTGGGCTTCGATGAGCCGCTTCTTGCGGCCCTCCGCCACCGCTATAACATCGACGGATACTATTCCCCAGGCTGGCACGCCGAAGAATGCGTTGCCCACCTCGTCGGCGAATGGGTCGGCGGATGGACCGATGTCGGATCCGGTCGTCCCGATGACGCTATCCCGGAGGCCGCCGAACCTGGTGATCTCGCCGCCGCGCGAGCCCGGCTCGCCTCTGCCCTGTCCCTCGGTCGGGGGACAGTGGCGTTCCTCGACGCCTGCGTCGACGGAGACATAGGTCGGCGCGGCGAAGACCGCGACTTTCAAAGAAGAGCCCTGCGGGAATTCGGCTACAGCGGACCTGACGACCCCGCGATCCCCCGCTTCGCCCAGTTCTCTCTGGGCGACGAGCATACGGCCGCCGCGGCGTCCTCCAAGCGCCCGAACCACGTCATTACCGATGCCGCCGCATTGGGTGGCGGCGGGCCGGTAACGCGATGGCGGCGCAACGTCGAGGCGGTCCGGCTTCTCAAGGCGCTTCAGGCCGACCAGAGGCCGCCGACCGCCGACGAAGCGCAGCTCCTGGCCGGCTATACCGGCTTCGGCGGTATCGCCGAACTGGCTTTCGGTCACCACGGTGGCCGCGACCCGAACCTGCGTCTGTTGCGTCAGGAGCTGGACGGCCTGCTGACGGCGGAGGAACGGCAATCGCTGCTGCGCTCCACCCCCAACTCCCATTACACCGACGGCCAGGTCGCGCAAGCCCTGTGGACGGGGCTGGCCCATCTCGGCCTGGAGAAGGGCAAAGTGCTGGAGCCGGCGGCCGGGCCCGGCTGGTTCCTCGGCCTGCAGCCGGACTCGCTGCGCCGCTCAGTCTCGGTCGCCGCGGTGGAGATGGACAGCATCGCCGGTACCATCGCCCGCCTGCTTTACCCGCGCTCGCAGGTGCTGGTCCTTCCCTTTGAGGAGGCCGCCCTGCCCGATGGCTTCTTTGACGCTGTCCTGGGGAATGTGCCGTTCGGCCGCTATGGCGTGGCCGACCGCCGCTATTCCCATCTGGCGCCGAGCATCCATGACTATTTCCTGTTGCGCTCGGTCGACCTGACCCGTCCCGGCGGGATCGTCGCCGTTCTCTCGTCGCACTGGAGCCTCGACAAGCAGGATCCGGTGATCCGCGAGGCCCTGCGCGACAAGGCCGAGCTGGTGGCGGCCATCCGCCTGCCCACCGGGGCCCACCGCAAGACGGCGGCGACCGAAGTGGTGACGGACGTCCTGGTCCTGCGCAAACGGGCCACGCCCCTGTCGCAGATGCCGCCCGAGGTGGCGCGCCGCGTGATTGGCCAGGAGCACGACTGGGTGTCGCTGACCAGGATTCCGGATCCGCTGGGCGGCCGTCCGCTGCTGGTGAACAGCTATTTCCATCGCCACCCCGACCATGTGATCGGCCGCATGGAACGCTCGGGCAAGATCAACGCGGACGGCGGTGAAAAGAGCCTGGCCGTGATGTTCGATCCCCCGGGCGACCACCAGGGCGATTTCCATACGGCCGTGGCCAGGCGCCTTGAGGACATCCTCGGCAGCCTCCCCAAAGGGCTCATGCGCCGGCGCTCTGGACCATCCCTGCCCCAGGCCAGCGCCTGCCCGCCGGAGGTCAAGCGCGGCGCGTGGTTCCTGATGGATGGCCGGCTATACCGCAATATCGATGGTGCGGCCGTCGCCCCGCAGCCGCCGCTGGCGGCGCGTCAGGAGGAAATCGTTCGGGACGCGCTTGCTTTGCGCGATGCTTTGCGAGAGTGCCTGAGCCGCCAGCAGGAGGCGCGTCCCGCCGCCGAGCGGGAGGCGGCGCGCCACGCCCTCAGCGGCGCCTACGAGGCCTTCTCGACCCGCCACGGCAGTCTGCGGGAGCGCCGGGTGCGCGACATCCTGTCCGGCGATCCCGATTGGCCGCTGCTTCAGGCGCTGGAGACTCCCGAGGGGAGCAAGGCGCGCATTTTCGTGGAAGATGTGCTCAAGCCGGCGGCGAGACCGCAACGGGTGCAGGAGCCCGGCGACGCCCTGGCGATCAGTCTTGGCGAGACCGGGCGCATCGACCTTGACGGGATCGGCCGGTTGCTCGGTCTGTCCCGCGTCGAGGCGCGCAAGACCTTGCTGGCGGCCGGGCTCGCCTTTGCCGATCCCGCCCGGAACGCCGCTCTGGTGCCGCCGGACGCGTATCTTTCCGGCAATGTCAGGGAAAAATTGACGCTTGCCCGGGCGGCGGCGGCAATCGATCCGGCCTACCGGGCCAACGTCAGCGCCCTGCAGGAGGTGCAGCCGGTGCGGATTCCCTGGCAGGATATCCATGTGCGGCTGGGGGCGGTGTGGGTGCCGCAGGCCGACGCCCGGCAGTTCCTGAGCGCGTTGTTCCGCCTGCCCGAGCGCCGTATCCATCTGGAATACAACAGGGCTCAGCACGGCTGGCTGATCCGCATCGACGGCACCTCTTCCGACCGGGTCAAGGCGCTGCGGCGTCTGGCGGAGAATGCCTTCAACGGCCGGGCGACCGTCGTCAAGGACGACGACGGCCGGGTTGATGCCGCGGCCACGGCGGCGGCGGCGGAGCGGACCGCCGAGCTTCAGGCCGGGTTCGCGGAGTGGCTGTGGGCCGATGCGGACCGGCGTTCGCGGCTGGAAGAGCGCTACAACGCCCTGTTCAACACCGAGCGGCCGCGCCGCTGGGATGGCTCTCATCTGGCCTTGCCCGACATGACGGCGGAGTGGCGGGCGTTTCTGCGCCCGACCCAGCGCAATGCGGTCTGGCGCGGCATCCAGAGCAATATGATCGCCAACCACGAAGTCGGGGCCGGCAAGACGGTGACGGCCATCGCCATGGCTCTCGAAGGCGTGCGCCTGGGCCGCTACCGCAAGCCGGTGCTGGCCGTGCATCGGCCAACATTGTGGCAAGGCGAGGATTCTTTCGGGACCATGATTCCGCGGCTGTATCCCGGCGCGCGGGCGCTGATCTGGCCTAACAAGGAGACGGTCACCGCGGAGGAGCGCCGGGCATTCTTTGCCCGCGCCGCCACCGGCGACTGGGATCTGATCGTCGTCCCGCACGAGGCCTTCGACCTGCTGCCGGTGATGCCGGAGACCGAACGGCGCCATCTCCAGCAGCAGCTCGGCGAGTGGCAGACGGCGCTCCAGGAGGCGGCCAGGGCGGACAGGGAACAGGGAAGCAAGAAGCGTTCGACCACCGTCAAGGCGATTCAGCAGAAGGTTGCCCAGCTCGATGCCCGCATTCAGACGCTGCTCAACGTGGACCGCAAGGACGACACGGTCTGCTGGGAAGATCTCGGCTCCAACGCGCTGCTCATCGACGAGGCCCACAAGTACAAGAATCTCTATGTCGCCACCGGCATGGACCAGGTGCGCGGCATGCCGTCGGGCGAAAGTCAGCGTGCCGCCCATCTCCACATGGTGACCAGCCTGCTCAACCAGCAGCAGGGGCGTGTCGTCGCTCTCACCGGCACCGGCATCGCCAACTCCCTGGCCGAGCTCTACAACTGGCAGCGCTACTTGCAGCCCGAGGAGCTGCGCCGGCGCGGCATCAGCTGTTTCGACGCCTGGGCCAGCGTCTTTGCCGTGCCGGAAACGCGCCTCGAGATCGGTGTTGCCGGCCAGGTGCGGCGCACCGCCCGCCTGTCGCGCTACGTCAACCTGCCCGAACTCAAGGGGCTGACCGACCAGGTGTTCGACGTCGTCTTCACCGAGGAGATCCCTGGCATCCGCCGGCCGCAGGTGGCGCGGTCGGTGGTGATGGCGCCGCCGTCCGCCGGCCAGCGCGCGTTCATGGCCGATCTGGCCGCCCGGGTGCGGGATCTGAAGCGGGGCGCCCCGGACCTGCGCGACAATATGCTCAAGATCGCCACCGATGGCCGCAAGGCGGCCCTCGATCTGCGCCTGGTGGTGCCGGAGGGCGTCGGCGGCAAGATGGACGACGCCGTCGCCAACATCCGGCGCATCTGGCAGGAACAGCCCAAGGCGACCCAGCTGGTGTTCTTCGATCTCGGTGCCGGCCCGACCCTGGAAAACCCCGACTTCGTGTTCCGCGACGAACTGAAGCGCCGGCTGGTCGATGCCGGCATTTCACCGGAGCAGATCGCCGACTTCTTCGACGTCGGCCGCACCCTGCCGGAGCTCATCCGGGCCCGGCTGCTCGAGGCCGGGTTTGCAGCGGAGCAGCTGCGCGATCTGTACGGAGAGTCGGAAGACACGGACTCGCGTTTTCCGCAGGGGATCCGTCCCGCGGCGGAATGGCTGCGTCATCACCTGGGCGTGCCGCTCGACGCCGGCGCGGCGCTGGTCCGCGATTGCCAGCGGGAACAGGCGCTGCAGAAGCAGCGGAAGGCGGTTCTCCAGCAGCGCCTGCGCGACGGTCATGCCCGCATCGGCATCGGCTCGACCGGCCGCATGGGCACCGGCATCAACGTCCAGGATCGGGTGGTGGCCGAGCATCATCTCGACTGCCCGATGGTTCCCGCCTATCTCGGCCAGCGCCGCGGCCGCATGCACCGGCACGGCAACCTGAATCCGTCCGCCTACAGCTACCACTATATTACCGAAGGCAGTTTCGACGCCTTCACCTGGCAACTGGTCGAGGCCAAGGAACGGTTCATCCATCAGTTCCTGCGCCCGGACGGCAAGGTGCCGCGCAGCATGGCCGACCAGGATGTGGAAGAGCTGTCGCCGGCGTCGCTGATGGCCATCGCCACCGGCAATCCCCTGCTGCTGCTCAAGGCGCAACTCGGCGAAGAGGTGCAGGCGGCGGAACTGGCCGAGCGCCGCCAGATCCGCGATCGACAGACCTCAGCCGAGGCGGCCCGGTCTCTGGACCGCGACATTGCGCGTCTGGATGAGGAACTCACCCGCTGCCGGCCGGTCGCCGCCGCCGCCCGTCTGGCTCTGTCGCGGGACGGCAGCGGCCAGCGCGAGGCAACCGGGCGCCTCGCCAATCAGGCATGGCAGACGGAGCGGGAGGCGCGGCAGCAGGGGCATAGCTGGTCGCGGCCCGAAGTGCCGCTCGGGCAGTGGCGGGGTGTGCCGCTGCTGATCAAGGCCGGCGATCGATACTCGGAACCGGTGGTGGTTCTTCGGCTTCCGGGCGGGCGTCTCCCTGACACCCAAGAGGCCGGCTCCGCCTTCAGTGGACCGGCCGGTAGTGACGTGCCGGTCCAGATCAACCCGGCATCGCCATTGGGCACCGTCATGTCGATGGATGCCCAACTCCGCAAGGCCGTGGAGCGGCCGGGGCAGATCGAAGGCCATCTGGCGGAGCTGCGGGTGGATCTCGCGGCGGCGCGGACCGCGGCCGCCCAGCCGATCGCGCCGCCCGCCGACCTGTCGGACAAGCGCCGCCAGCTGCGTCGCGTCGAGGCCATGCTGGCCGCCGAAAGCGCAATGACCGACGGTGAGCTGGTGGCGCGGGCGGCCAGGCTGGTGGCCAATCCGGATCTCCCCGAATGGCAAGGGGAGCCTGCCGTTCCGCGGCTGGAGCGAGCCCAGCAGCGTCTCGACGCGTTGCTGGACCAGGGCGATGGGGGGCCCGAAGGGACCTTGTGGGCCATGGTGGCGCGTGATCTGGCGTCCTCGGAGCGCCCGGAGGTTCCGCCACCTGTCTTTCCCGTCCCCGGGGCCACGGCCGGGCTGCCGGACATCCCGTCCTCCACCGGCGAAGGCCCCGCCGACCCGGTCATTCCCGATGCCATCCGGCAGGCGGTGCGCGAGGCCGAGACGACCCGGGTGCTCAGCGACCTCGCCGCCGAGGGGCCGCGGGAGCATTGGCCAGCCCATCTGGCCCGGCTTGCGCCCGACGACTTGCCTCAGGCCACCGCCCTCGACCTCGCCGCGATGCTGGTGCTCGGCCCGCCGACCGGCATTCCCGCCGCTGTCGATGCCGAGCAGCTGCGCCGCGAGGCCCGGCGCCGCGGCGCCGCGCTGATTGCCGACCTGGGCTGGCCGGCCGATCCCGAGAGCCTCTACCGCAACCGGCTGGACGGTCTGGAGCGGACGCTCGGCGACATCACCGCCGGACGGCGCTGGGAGCTGGTCGTGGGCCACTGCGTGCCGGCGCGCGGGCTCAATCGGGTTCGTCGGGACTGGCTTTCGGTCCGGATGCGCGACGCGATCGCGCTCTGCGACGGCGACCGTACCGCCATGGTGGCCGAGCTGCTGCCGCTGGCGCGGGAGTTCGAGACGTCCTTCGGCCGCATCGACGATCATCTGCCGGCGCTGGTGGTCGCCTCGGTGCCCGGTTCGGTCTGGCGGCGTGTGACCGGTCGGGCGCCTCCCGACTGGGCGGCCGATGCCGCGCGTGCGCTACGCCAGCCCTTGTCCGGCTGGCGGCGGGAACGGGTGGCCATCGGCGATGCTGGCCAGGACGGCTGGCGCTGCGCCGGCCCGGTGGTCATCACCGGCCACGGTCGCGCCTGGCGGCTGTGGCACGAGGCCAGCGGCCGGGAACTGACCAGCAGTTTCTGGCCCATCCGCCATCTGGCGACGGCCTGCGCGGAAGCCGAGGCCTGGGCGACCGGCATCCGCTGGCCGGCGGCCGATGTCGATCGCCAGATGGCCGAGCTGCGGCCACGGCTTGCCGCCGCCCGGGCCGAGGGCAGCCGCGACGCCTATCGCGCGGCCTTGGGCGCGGCGGCGCAGTCCGCGACGGCGCGGCAGTCCCTTTCGCTGGGCCGCGAAACCGCGCTGGCCGCCGATATCGTCGATGGTCGCTACCGCCCTGAGGCGGTCCGCGCGGCCGCCGGCACTCTGAGGCGGGGGATCGCGCTGCGCCTGAAACGGATGGGCGTGCTGTTCGGAGATGGCGATCTCTTCGGGCGGCTGCTGGCTTTGCACGGGGTTGTGGCCGGTGTCGTGGAATTCTATCAGGCGGTCGATAGGGTCAGCCGGGCTCCGACCATCGAACGGGCGCGGTTCGAGGCGCGCCGCGGCTTGGACGCCGGGGTGGACAGCATCCTCGCCGAAGGGGCTTTCCGGTGGATCGAATCCAGCCGGGAGATCGACCGCGAGACGGCCATGCGCCATCTGCTGCAGGACATCCGGTCCAGCTTTCCCGACGGCGACCTCGGCGGGGCGATCAGCGACGTGGCGCACATGCGGGGCGCCTCCACACTGCTCGGCCCCATTCTGTCGCTGGACGACATGGCCCGCGCCCTCGACTATCTCGGCCACGACATCCAGGACGCCGGCCAGGCTCGCGAACTGGCCCGCATGGTGCTGGAGTCGGTGGGGTCACCTGCCGGCGGCGGGCCCGTCGGGGCCATGCCCTATCTTGCCGACGTGGCGGCCACCCGGGTGGCCAGGGAGAGAAAAGAAAGCCTGCGGGGGAAAGGCCTGGAGGCCCCCCCTGCGCCGCCATCCCCTGCATATGCCTTGCAGACCGGGCCGCGCCTTCAGGCGCGCCCGCCGTCCGCCGACTTGGAAAACTCATCGTTCCGGCTGGCCCGTCTCGCCAGCGGCCGTCTGACCGCGGAGGAGCTGGCGCGTGGCGAACGGCTGGCCAAGGAGGGCGAAGAGGCCTGGATGCCGCTGTTTCGCCGCGAAGCGGCCCTGGCGCTGCGCCGTCTGGCGCGCGAGACGGGCGGCCTGGTGTCCAGCCAGCACGACGGCGCCACGCTGAAAATTCCCAGCCTGACCGTCTTCGTCATCGCCTCCGGCTCAGGGGGCCAGGTTGTCTGCGTGCCTCAGGACGAACCGGAACGCGCACGTCGCGCGCCAACCCATGTCGCCAGCCTCGACTCCCTCGCCGATCCCCGGGGGTTTGCCACCCGGTTGCGGCGGCTCGGGCTGGTCGGGCGGGGGATGGTCGAGGAGGGCGCCCTTCGCTCCCCGGCTGGTCCGGGGTCCGAGACCGCGCTGGGACCTCCGCCGGCAGCGGCCGCCACCGCTGGACAGGATCCAGCGTCTTTTCCGGCCGGCCTTGAGCCATGGCGGAGGACACGGCACGAATTCGAGAGCCGGAACATTCACCACGGCGGGGTGATGGCCGTGCCCCTCGCCTTCTCGCGGGCTTTCGGCGCCAACCCGAAAGCATTGCCGCTGCCGGGAGATGCCGAACGTTTCGGTGTCGCGCCACCGCCTTTCGCCGACTCCTTCCTTCGCTACATGCTCCAGGACGGCAGCATCTGGCAGTATCGTGGCCTCGGCGCCTACGCGGTCGACAACACCGGGCGCGTGACCGGATGGAGCGATGTAACGCAGGAGATCCTGCAAAGCCATCGGCATCGTGACGCTGTGGTGAGGGCTTTGGACGCCGGTCTGCCGGTGCCGGTACCGGTGCTGGTCGACTATCCCGACCTCGCTCTCGGCCGGCCCGTCAGGATGGCCGGCGGGATGGGCGGCCGAATCAGCGGGGTGCGGGACGGGCAGGTTTTCCTTGATGACGGAAGCCGCCTTCCGGCCGCACAGCTGTCGCTGGCTCTGCCGGGGGATCCGTCCACGGTGCTGGTCATCACCCAATGCACCAGGTCGAAGGGATCGGAACCGGCGTCGGCGGAAGACCTCTACACCGGACGCCATCACCGTCACCTGATGGCAGGAGTGGCTGCACTGCGCGCCGCCGGCCATCGGGTCGACGTCAAGATCCTCTCGGCCGAACACGGCCTGGTCGACGGCAACCAGGAGCTGGCGCCCTACGACCGCACCTTCGCCACCATGGCGCCGGCCGCCATCGCAGGACGCGGGCTGTCGCTCGGCATTCCCGATGCCCTGCGGCAGGCGCTGAGCGACCCATGTTACGACATGGCCATCGTCGCCGCCGGCAATGACTACCTGGCCGCCGCGGGGCGGACTCCTCTGCCGGCCGCCATGCCGGTGATTCAGTTCGGCGGCGGCCGGCGCCTGACCGAAAACGCCGTCGTGGTGCCGCTGGCCAGCAGCGATGGCAGGACCCTGCACGCGCCGATGACGGCCGCCAAGGGCGCGGCCGCCGCTGTTTTCCTATCCGAACTGTCGCGGGACCGGTCCCTGCTGTCGGCGAATTCAGCCATCGGCATCCGCCAGCGCGTCCTCGACGCTGCCGGCAAGGGGACCGTCGGCACCGATTCCACGGTGACGGGCGGTGCCTTCGGCCTGGGCAGCTGGGCGCCGTACAGGGCGGACCTGCAGGGCGAAATCTGGAAACCCGAAGCGGTCACCGGCACGGCCAAGGACGCCATCGCCTTTATGGAGGAGCACGGCCGGCCCCTCGCCGCGGAGGAGCGTGACGCCCTGACGGCGGGGGCCGCGCTGTACCGGATTCTGTGCCAGGTCGCCAGCGGCGAGGAGCTCTCGTCGGCGCGCGAACGGCAGTGGGCCGAGGAAGCCCTTGCCCGCGCCGACGTGATCAACAGCGCGGCACCGTGGAGCGGTCCGGGCGCCGCTGCCAGGATCGCCGCCACCGTCTGGGACCTGCCGGGGCCGGAGGCCAGGCGCGATCGGACCTTCGCCAGTCTGGCACCCGCCATGACCGCCGGCTATCACCGCCCATTCCTGGGCGAGGTGGTGCGCTGGATCGCCGGGCACATCGAGGAGCGCGCCGCCGTCGAGGATCTGGCGGGACGTGCCCTGGAACTGGCCGGATCCCCGGAGACCCCCGTCTGGGCCGAACACGGCGAGGAACAACGGCGGCAGGACGATGTCTGGGCGGATCTCGGCATGCTGCGCGAGGCGATCGCCGCCTCGCGGCTGGAACGGGCCCTCGCGGAACCCGATCTTCCTGGGGACGGGCCATTGCCCTGGGTCTTGCCGTCGCCACGGGATGATGCCTATGCGCTGGACGAAGCGACGGTCACCCAGTGGCTGGAAACCCTGGCGGCCGTGCCTGAGAGGGCGGTGCTGGATGACGCCTTGCCACCGCTGCCGGCGGATACGCAGACCTTTGGGGTCTATCGCCGCCAGGCTGTCAGCGATTCTGCGGCCTTGGCCCAGTATTTGACCCCTGATCCCCACGAAAAGGCTCTGCTCGGCGTTGCCGCCGAGCTCTATGCGGCCGTCAGCGACATCGCCGACGGCACGGTCCCGCCCGGATTCGTTCGCGATCGGGCAGCGGAGGCAATCGAACGGGCGCGTGCCATCTTTCCCGAGTTCCCTTGGCAGGCGGAAGCTCCCTACCGTGCGGCCGGCAGCTCGCCGGCGGCAGCCCTGCACCGGGTGGTGTTCGAGAACCTGCCGGCCTCGCTGCCTAAGCGCCGTCGCGTCTGGCGGGAGGTTGCTCCTGCGGCGGCCGCTGCTTCCCACGCCGCCCTTCTGTTCGAAAGCTTGCGGACGATCGCGGATATCCGCGATACCCAGCGCCTCCAGAGCGCGGCCCGGGATCTTGCGGGATTTGCCCGGGGCGTTGCCGGGCAGTCCCAGCAGCAGTTCTACCGGCGGCAGGATCTCTTCGATCAGTATGCTGCCGACCTGGCCCGACTGCTGCTCAGCGAGCGGGCTCCGGTCTTCGTCCGCGACTGGATGGGCGCGGTCGCCGAGCTCGACCACCGTCAGGCCGCCTCCGGGCCGAGCTTTGCCCTGGCCTCGGAGGGTTCCGGGGCCAGCCGCCGGGTTCCCTACGCCACTCACCCATTGCACGCCCCGGCGCCCGACCAGGACGTCTGGGTCAATCTCACCCGGCCGCTCCACCCGGCCGCGGCGCCACGGCATGCTGATGCCGCGGCCGGATTGGGCAAGGTCGTGCTGCCGCCGATGTCCATCGAGCGCGTGGCCGCCTGGGCAGGCGAAAGAGCCTGGGCAAGCCTGTCCGACCGGGAGCGGCGGATCCTGTCACGCCCGCGCGGCGACAGAACACGTCGGGCCTTCGTCCAACTGGTCGCCGAACAGGACATGGCAACGGGCGAGCGCACGATCAGCCGGGACGATCAAGGAACGCCGCGTTTTGCCGGCGAGCCGGTCTCTGCCGCCGCGGCCGGCTACTATGCCCGCATCCGCTCACTGGCGGCGGAGCTGGAGGCCCAGGGCGGCGACCGTCAACCCGAGCCGCCAGGCGATGGCCTCTTCGGCCGGGGGGACAGCCGCCTCGTCCAGCCTGGCCAGCCACGGCAGCGCATGGCCGACAGCATGATGGGGGAAGCGGACGTCCGGTTCTCCCTGGAGGAGGGAGGCGAGGCGAAGATCGCCCGACGCCCGACCCGCGAACGGCGGGCGGCGCGGCTGATCGGGATGTTCGCCGCCTTGCAGGCGGCGGGCGAGCCGAGCTGGGAGCGGGCGGTCAAGCCCATGCTCGAGCTGTCGGAGTCTCTGGCGGGAACCCGGGTCTCCGAAGAGCTGCACCAGTTTCAGCAGGCCCTGTCGGCCATGCTGGCGGCCGAACAGCTCGAGGAGCGTGCCGCTCGGGAAGGGGCGCTGATCGCCCTGCGCGCCCCGCTCGCCAGGGCCAAGCCCGATGCGGTGCGAACGGCGCTTCAGCCGGAATCCGCCGAACCAGCGAAACCACAGTGGCAGCCGGTGCGGTTCGATGCGCTGCGCTTTGAGCCGGCCTACCGGATCGCCGGATCCCGTCTGGTCGAGCGGGCCTTCGGAATGTGGACGACCCTTCCGCTCGCGGGCGAAGCGCTTGGCCCGTTTGCGATCGCCAAGGTGGCCGGCCGTTCCGCCGCATCGGCCGGCTGGACCGTCTACCACCGGCCCACCGGCATGGCCTTCGAGCCGGCCGGATGGTTCGCGGAAGCCGACACGGCGCGCCGTCTGGTCGAGCGCATCCTGCCCCTGCACGACTGGCAGGGCGTCGACTTCTCCACTCTCACGGGACCGCCGGCGCCCGATCTGATGCAGGCGCTGCACCGCAGCGCTCGCGCCGCCGCCCTGCTGCGCCATGGCGAAAATCTGCAAAACCGCGAGCGGCTGGCCATCGACCAGCTCAAGCAGCTGCGCGAGGCCCAGCGGGTCTTGGGCGAGGAGCTTGACGGCCTGGCGGCCATGGCGTTCCGCTTGCCCGACGGCGAGGTCGACCTGCATGCACGGCCGCGGGCGGCGTGGCAGGCCCTGGGCCAGCATCTGCGTGAGGCCGGCTTGCTGCCGGCCTACCCGATTCGCCATAGTGGCGAGGTCATGTGGGAATACCGCCTGGCGGCCGACCACCGGTTCGACCGCTATATCGCGGATGTGGCATTGGTCGAGCGACCCGGCGGCGGCTATTCCGCCGAGGTCAGGCCGTATGCCGCGGCCGTCGGTCGCCGCGAGACGGGCATGCCGATCGAGTCCATTGCCGGCCTGCCACCGGCCGATCGCACCAAGGTTGAACGCGCCCGCGAGGCGCTGCGTCGCTGGAGCGCGGCGGGACCACCGGCGGAGCCGGCGTGGCTGCTGCCGCGCCATGCCTTCGTCGCCCTCGGTCGCGGGTCCCCGGGCGAGCACATGGCAGCCGTGGCCACCGCCTTGCCCAGTGGCGCGGTGCCGGCGCCGGTCCTGGCCGACTACCCGGTCCTTCAGGCCTTTTCCGAATTGCCGCCGGCTCCGGCTGCCGTCCGGGTGATGACGGCGGACGGCTGGCGAGAGCACCCGGCGGACGGCCAAGTCCGTGGTGGCCTGCGCCTTCACCGCTCCGTCGTACCCCAGGTGGTGGGATGGCGGTGGGCCGGTAACGGTCCGCTGACTGCGGAGACCATCATGGCTCTTCGCCCCGGTGGCGCCGAGGCCGGCTGGCTGACGGAGCAGCTTGAACGGATCGAGAGGACGATCCGGCAAGGCCAGGAAGCGCCGGTTGCCATCACGGCGGCCGCTGCCGGCTGGTCGGAGGCGGAACGGAGGATGATGGCAACCGCGCTGGGCGGCCGTCTCTCTCCCGTCGAAGAACTGCGTCAGGCGGACAGCTGGACAGTGTTCCACGCTGCCAGCGGCCTGCCTTTGGCTGGTCCGTTCGATCAGCGGGCGCAAGCGCGTTCCGTCGCGGCGCGGCTGCGCCGCGCCTACGACTGGGATGGCCCGGTCGCGGTCAATGACCCCCGCTTTCAGGCCGCCCTCCGCCTCGGGGCGGAGCGGACCGAGCAGCGGCATGGGCCGGGGGAGCCGGCCCGGGATGTGATAGGTTGGTGCTACGACGCGGGCGCCACCGGCGCCGACCGGCTGGTGCTCGACGGCAGTCTGGCCGTGACACGGGCCGGCCGTCCCGCGCGGTGGCACCTGATCCACCTGCCCACCGGCCGAAGGCTGGCGGGTCCCTGCTCCCAGGGCGCCGCCATCAAGGTCGCCGAGGCCCTGCGCCCGCTGGCCGACTGGGCCAACCTGTCGGCGGCGGAGGCCGCCTCGGCACGGATCGCCGATGGCCGGTCCCTGCGGCAGGTGGTTCGGTCTCTGGCCGCCGCGGGGGATATCGACCGTGAACTGGCTCGCCAGGCAGGGATCGCCGCCGCGTTGGCCGCGGCGCCACGCCACCGTGTCGCCCGGATGGAGCGGCTGACCCACGCCGCTGCCGTTCTGCCGCTCCAGGGGGGCTGGGACCTATGGGTGGTACCGGCCCAAGGCACCGCCGACCGTGCGGGTCAGGACGTTTTTTCGGTCGGTGAGCGCGGATGGCTGTTCTCCAGCGACGGAAGGGATGCCCAGGCACTTCGGCTGCGGTCCGAGGGACTCGCGGTGCATGTTCATGGCGACCAGCCTCGCGTCCTGCCGCCGCTGCCGCGGGAATTCGAGCTGAAACTGCCGGGCGGCCGCGCCAAGGTCGCCTTCCGGCCGGCCGAGCGGGGCTATCCGCGGTTCCACTACCGGCCGGTCGAAGGCCAGCCCTTTCCGTTCCGCGATGGCGAAGGCCAGCCGTTGTCGTCGGCGGTGCTCAGCGGCGAGCATGGCGAACTCGTGGGTGATCCCCGCGCCCGTGCCCGTGAATTGGCCCAACGGTGCCTGGCGTCCAGCTTCTCTTTGGGCGAAGCGGGTGTCGCCCTCCGGGTGGCGCCCGACATCCTGCCCTCGGTAACGCCGCCACCGGACCGGACGGCGCCGCTGGCGGCCGATATCGGACCTTCCGGCACCTTTCACGCCCTTGCCGCGGCCAGTTCGGCGCGAACGGCGATGGACCTGGCCAACCGGCAGGTGGCGCGGCTGGAACGGCTGGCGGATCAGGTCGGTGAGGAGTTCCACGGCAACTACGTCGAATCCGATCAGCTCGACGGTGTCCGTCATCTCCGCGGCGTGCTGGCGGCCGCGCCGGTTCTCTACCACGCCGTGGACGCCATCGCCGCCGGTGCCCCCGTTCGGCTGACGGCGCAGCGGGCGACCCTGGACGCCAGGGATGCCTTTGCTGCCGTCTGGGATGACCAGGGCTGGCACAACGAGCATGGCGGGCCATCATGCTGGCGCGATCTCCAGGACCATTACCGCGACATGGGCGACGATGAGCCGGTGTCGCTGGGTTCCCTGATGGACGAGCCCTTCGCCTACACCTCTCAGACCCCTGCCTCCGCCGTCGAATGGTGCGCCTTCGAAGGCTACGCCCAGGCCCATGGCGAGCGCCTGTGGCGTGACGTGCAGGCTGCTGCCGGCATCGCCAACCACGCCAGCGTTCTGGATGCTGTCCTCATGTGGCTGGCAGATAACCCCGATCACCCGGAGGTGCGCCGCGCCGCCGAGGTGGCGCGGCAGCTGGCCGGAACCCCGGGGGCCAGCGCCAACCTCTGGTGGCCCGGGGAGATCAACCGGCGGGTTGAGCGGCAGTTGCATGACCTGCCCGAGTTGAAGGAGGCCTGGGACCACAGCTACGGCCTCGGCCAACCGGGTCTTGGCGAACTGCTGGACCGCCTCGAACACCATCGTCCGGCCGTGCCGGCCTATGCCTTGGGCGGCGAGCCGACCGACCCGCTGGGCGCCATCGCCGCTCCGCTCGCCGGGCATCAGCCCCGTCATTGGCGGCAGAGTGACGATCCGGCCCTTGCCCATGCCGACCGGCTGGTGCGCCTGGCCCGTGACGGCGCCGATCGCGACCTGTTGGCCGCATTGCTGCTGCGCGCCGGGACCATTCCTGACGAGCGGATCGCCTACCTGCTGGGTGAGCCGGTCTTCGTCGGTCCCAATCTGGGTGACAGCACGCTCGCCCGGGATCTCGCCGCGCAGCCATGGCTGCTGCACAAGATTACCACGGATCGGCTGCGACTGATCCTGGCCGAGCAAGCCTCCGGCCAGAATTTCGCCATTCCGCCGGCCGAAGCCTATCTGTCCGTGACCCCCGGTGTCATGCAGACGCCCGGCCACGCCGGCAGCGAGTCGGAGAGGGCGGTGGCGACGCTTGCGACCTGGGCCGGCGCCCGGCTCAAGGTCGAGGGCTACATGCAGCTGGGTGAGTCCTACTCGGCCGCCCTTGAGCGGCTCGACCAGGAGGGCATTCTGCCGGCCTATTTCGAAGCGCTCGACCGGTTCAGCAATGGGATGCTTGCGCTCGACGCCGGCCCCGCCGGAACACTATGCCGCGGCATCCGTGACGCCGTCACCGGCGAGGGATTTGAGCGACTCGAGGCGCTGCAGAACGCACTGCGCGCTCGCCGCGACGGCTTTCACCGGGCCGCCGCCGTCACCTCCGCCCCGCCCGTCCGGCCGGCCCTTGAGCAGTTTCCGTTGCCGCCGTCCGCGGAGCAGGTGCGCCAGCGGGCGGAGGCCCTGTTGCGGCGGGAAATGTCGAGCTTCTCGCTTGGAGTCAGATGGACTTTCGAGGGAAGAGCGGGTAGCTTTGATGCAACTACGACGACTCCCCCGGGAGTATTTGCCGCGGTTGCGGCGATGGACGAGGCAACGACGATGCGGACTCGAGACTTGGACTCGGTGATCTCCACTGGCCGCAGGGCCGCCACCCTGACGATTGGTCTGGGGGCCGCGGCGGCGGCGGTGCGCATGGGCGGCGAGGGCCGGCTGAATGCGGCGGCGGAGCGGCTCCAGCATTTGACCGCGGCGATCTCCGGGACGGCCTTCGAAACCGCGGCCAATGCGGAAGCCGCCATCGCTTCCGGCTCCGCGCCGTGGCAGGCCTTCGCCCAAGAGGTGGAGCAACTGGCGGATCAGGCGGTGGCGGGCGCGCTCGATCCCGATCTGGCTCGCCAGCTGTTTGCCGGCGATGCCCACTGGATCGCGGTGATGAACGACCTCGTGGCGGATCCCGCCGCCCGCGACGCGGTGGTCCGCGACTTGCGCGACGTGGCGCGGCGCGCGGCCGACGCGGCCGGTTCGCCGGACCTTGCCGCGTCCGTCGGCGAGGGCGTCCGCCGTTTCCAGGAGCATGTCGATGCCATGGCGGCCCTGCCGGCAACCTGGTGGCAGGGTGCCGTCGACCAGCCCGGGCCCGGGCTGGAGTCGCCCTTCGGCACCGTCCATTTGTCCCTGGACCAGTTCGACCACGTGGATGCCAGGATCCGGGAAGCGGCGCACCACTTGGCCGGCTTCGCCCAGTGGCTCGGCGACCAGCTCGGCGGCAGCGCCAAGGCAACCTGCGGCGAACTCACCGGCTGGTTCAGCACGGTCGCGGCCACGCCTCCCGGGCAGACGCTGGGCGGCGTCATCGAGACGCTGAATGCCGCCAATGCCGCGGTCATGCCAAAATTGCAGGCACTGGCCGACTGGGTGTCCGCTACGGCCGATGCCCTGCAGGGGCGGTTCGCATCCGATATCCACGCGGCAAGCCAAGCAACCCATTCGGTGCTGGCCAGCGGCGCATTTTCTCTGGGCGGAGAGGCCGAGGTCTGGCCGGCCATCCACGCCGACCTCGCCGTGCGGGTCCATCGCGCCCTGAGCGCGGAGGAAAGCGCCCAGAGCGCACGGAACGCCGACCTGCTCCATGAGGTGGCGTTTGCCCTGGGCCAGGATCTGGAGCTCTTGCCGCGGGTGCCGCTGGATGTTCGCAATACCTTGACGACAGCCGCCCTCCATGCCGAAGACCCTGCGGTGCCGATTGGTCCGCTCGCGTCTTTCCTCGGGGTCGACGCAGCGTCGGCATCCGCGACCGCGGCCGGAATCGCCAGGGCCTATGCTCTCGGTCAGGATCTGCGGCAGTGGCGTGAGGCCCTGTTCGATCTGACGGAACTCGGCCGATATGACGGTCTTGCCGACCTGTACGAGGCGACCATGTCGGCCGCCCCGGCTGTCCTGGCCGATGGTTCCACCAGCTCCGCGCTGCGGGACGCCGCTGTCGGCTATGTGACGGGCCTGCTCGGCACGGGCGTCGAGCACCTGGCGGCGGACCGCCGCAGGGCGCTGCTGGACGGGCCGTTCGCCCATGTCGGCGCCGTCGAACTGGCATTGCAGGCGGTCGCCGACGGCCTGCCGCCGCCCTTCGATGTGACCGGCGTTGCGCCGGCCACCCGACTGCAGCGCACCGCGGAGCCGGAAGGGCCGGTTGGCGAGACGGAAGCGGTCGACCGCCTGCTGGCCGTGGAACGGCAATGCAGCGAACTCGCCGCGCGGGCTCGCAGCCTGGCCCACAGTGCGGATCTGCAGGTGCTGGAGAAACCGGCCGCCGCCTATATCCAGGCCCTGGCCAGCGAGTTGCGCGATCTCAAGGCGCTCGGTGACGAGGATCGCGCGTTACCTGTAGCACCGGCTGCCGCCTGGGCCATCGAGGCGGCGGCCGACGGTCGTCCACTGCCCTTCGATCTGACAGGGGTTGATCAGGACCGCTTGCAGGCTGCGGTCAAAGCCTATGCGATGGGCCGCGACCTCCTGGCCCCGGCCAATGTCGCCTTGCGGGCTGCGCTGCCGGAGTTGCAGCACCGGATCATGGTGAGCGTGGATTCGCGCCATGCCGCCGCCATGGCCGCCCTTGGCGGCCCGCAGAACCTGGTGGAGAATCGCCAGGGACAGCTGATCTTCGCCTTTCGCGACCAGGGCGAGGCGGATCAGGTGGCCCGCAAGCTGTCGGGTGATCGCCGGCCGCTGCGGCTGGAGCGCGCCCTCGCCGGTCCGGCCGAAGACTTCATCCTCCGTGGTGACGCCGTCACCTGTGTCGGGCCCGACCGCCACCGGCCATCGGACGCATCGCCGCAGCTTGGCCGCCTGGTGGGCTGGCGTGACAGGCGGGCCGTTGTGGCCCCGCTGCCGGCAACGCCACAGCCCGATGGCACCATGCTGTTCACCCCCGACGGGCCGGGCGTCTATCGCTACCGGCACTTCGGTCGCAACCGCACGGCCGAAGGCTATTTCGAGCGGTTGGGGGACGGCTCGGTCGTGGCGCTGACACCTGGGGAGGCCCAGCAACGCTTTGTCCGTCAGACCGGACGCGCCGCCGATCAGTTGGCTGCCGCGGTGCGCGACGTGCTGGATGGCGAGCGGCGTCTCGCCGCCAGCCTGGCGGACGGCCATCGCCTGGCCGAGGCCTGGCGTGGCGTTGACGAGGCGGCAGAGACCCTGGCCGGGGTGGTGCCAGCGCAGGGCACCACGCGGCTGCATGAGGCGGCGATGGCCTATGCCGGTGTTCACCAGGCCTTGCGGCAGGCGTCGGCCGACCGCGTGGCCGATCTCGAACGGGGACGGGCGGACGCCGTCGCGCGGCTGGCCGCTGTTGCCGAACTGGCCGGCATCGCCGAGGCCCGCGTGCCGCCGGCCCGGTATATCCACCTTGACCATCCCTCCGGCCGGCCCCGCTACCGCCACAGCAACGGGGCGGTGCTGGAGCGGGACCGGCGCGTTTCCGACCTGGATTGGGCGAACAGAAAAGCGGAATTTTTCGGCATCCATGCCGGTGTTCCGGTTCATGATGCTTTCGGCCGCGACGTCGATCTGGCACGCGACCAAGCCGTGGGACCATCCTATTCCCTCGGCATGGAGCCGGTCGGCCGCCGCGCCGCACAGTTCATCCTCGCGCGCCGGGACGGCGCCCTCGCCGAAGCCCTGGCCGAGGCGGCCCGGGTCGAACGGCAGCTGTGCGAGCGGCGCGACCGCCTCGCCGACCGTCTGGTGCAGGCCGGCGCCGATCCCGCGCCGGCGCGGTCGACCGCTGGCGTGCTCTCGTCGGCGGATGCGCCACGGCATGAGATCACCGAGGCCAGGGGGCTGGCACGGAACCTGGGGCTGGCCAGCGAGGCCCGCACCCTGGCCGATCAGGCGACCGCCCTCGCCGCCGCAGAGGCCCGCATCGAGCACATGCGGCAGCGCAGCGCCGCCCTGGCGCGCTCCGCCTACGGTCTCGGGGAGGAAGACACCGTCGAGGGGACGCGACCGGGCGCGCGTCAGGCGCGGCCCGCCTCCCTGACACCCAGGAGGCCGGCTCCGCCGTCGGCGGCCGCTGCCGTCCTGGATCGGCGCCGTGACGCGGCCATGGAGGCCCTGCTGGCGGCCGACGAGGCCGACGACCGGCGGCAGCGGGCGAGTTCGGCCTTGGTCACGGCCATGATGGCCGCCGGCAGCGACCGTGCCACCGCCATCCAGACGGCCGCGTCCCTTGCGGACGGACGACTCGCGGATAGAATTCGCGCCCGCGGCATCGCCGCATCCTTCGGCTGCGGCGATGCCGCCGAGGCCACGCGCGCCGCGGTTCGCATGGCTGACGAGCTGCGACAGGCCGCCACCGCGCTGACCCGGCGCGCTCAGGTGCTGTCCGCCGCCGTTGGTGCCTTTGCCCTGGACGAAAACGAGTCGCACGCGGGCCGGGCCATCGGCCGGCAGCTCGAAGCCGAACTGTCGGCCATTGCCCGCCGGCTCAACCCGACCCTCTCGGTGCACTTCGTTCCACAGCTCATCGGCACCGGTCCGGGTCTGCAGGCATCCGGCGCCGCCCTGAAAACCCAGGCTCAGGAGGCGGCCGGGGTCTACGACCATGCGGCCAACATCGCCACCATCTCCCTGGCCGCCCGCTTCAATCCGGTGGATTCGACGTTCCACGAAGGCTGGCACTCCCTCGAACGCCTGCTCACCGATGGCGAGAAGCGCGCGTTGCGGGACGTCTTTCCGGGCAGCCACGCGCTCACCGCGGCGCTCGTCGATCTGTCCCAGGACCAGCGCGACACGCTGATGCGGGCCGCCAATGGCGATGTGGCCGTGCTGGGCACGCTCTATTCGCGCCATCATGCCGGTCTGCTCGACGGTGTCGAGGCCGCCGTCGCCCGCGGTGTCGCCGGCGACCTGCACGCTTTGCGCCAGGCTGTCCGCACCCCCTCGCTCGAGGCCCAGGCGATGCAGGCGCAGTTGCAGCAGAGCCGGCCGGAGCGGATGACGCACGAAGAGCGGACGGCCTACGGGTTCGCGCGCTGGGCCGAGCAGCGCTACCGGTCTGGTGACCGGATGGATCCCGAAATCCGCTCCATCTTCGGCCGGACGCGGGATTTCCTGTCGGCGATGGGCAACTGGCTGCGTGGCAAGGGGTTCGCTTCGGCCCAGGAGATCGCCGAGGCCAAGCGGCCGGACTTCGAGCGCCTCTTCCGCCTCGCCTGGACCGGCCAGCTGGGCCACCGCGCCGTCCGGGCGCGCCAGCGAGAGACGGCGCTCTCCAGCAGTGCCCTCTCCGGCGCGGCGGTGCCGGTGGAGGTGTCGGGCATCGACCGCGTCCGGCTGCCGGCGCGGCATGCCGATCTGGTGGAGCGTCTGCGTGCCTATGCGCTCGGGCCCAGCACGGAAACCGGCGACCGCGAGACCCTGGAACAGCTGCTTCGTCTCAGTGAGGAGATGCTGCGCCGCTCCTCCGCTCGGGCTCAGGACGCGTCACCGCCTGAGGCCGCCACGGACAGCCCGACGGACATGGCCGCGCGAGGGCGAGCGGCTCCCGATGCCGTGGTGGATCAGCTCCTGCGATTGGCGCCGAGCCGTGCTGAGCAGTTGGACAACGCCGCCCGGCGTGGGCTCACACCGTACCTGATCAACCCGGCCGCACCGCTGGATGTCGATACCGCACAGCGGCACGGGCTGACCGGCCTGGTGACTCCCGGGGAGCTGGGCGCTGCGGCGCGGCTGGCCGAGGATGTCGTGCGGCAGCGGCCCGACGACATGGGGCCATGGCTGGAGCAGACCGGGCTCCATGCCGTGCAGCAGCTGCCGCAGCTTTATGACGGGATGTGGCGGATTGCAGACGGCACGGCGCGCGAGCCGCGGCCGGCGGCCGATGCCGCTCACCGCCGCTGGTACAGCGGGGCCTTCCGTCAGGCCGGCAACGACCGTTACCAGCTCCCGGTGGCGGGAGACATGGAAAGAGACCTGCTGCGTGCCGCAGACAGCCTGCATCTCGGATCCCAGGCGGTGGAGTATGCCCAGCAGGTTCACCGTTTGGCGATAGCGCTGGACCATGTACCAACCCTGACCAGGACGCTGGAGGAGATCAGCACCGGTCAATGGGATGACCCGCGTCTGGCCGCCGCCGCCGCACTGCGACATGCCGGCAATCCCAGCGCGGAACTGCGCGATCCCGATCGGCTGCTGGGCGAGCAGCTGCGGCGCCAGGGACAGGAGCGGGAGGACGACATTGGCCGGGCGATCGTCCTCACCCAGAAAGAGCTGGGCCCGGACGACCGCTTCGACGCGGTGCGCACGGACTTCGAGCGGATGCGCGACCTGCGCAAGGAATTCCTCGGCATCGACCAGTCCTCCAGCCGCGGCCTCTACCTGGCCCACGTCAACGCTTCCGAATACGGCCTGTTGTCGGACCGCATCACTCAGACGCTGCAGACGATGCACCTGGAGCACCTGCAGCAGGATGCCGAGGCCTGGCGGTCGGGACTGAGCCCGGACGAGCAGGCGGCGCTGGAGCGACTCACCGGCCGGATGGAGGACGGGCTGGTCAAGGCTGCGCAGGCCGACCGCGATCTGGCGGAGGTCCGGGACTCCCTGGCAGCGCAGCAGGCGGACCTGCTGCGGCGCGCCGCGGTCGCGGGTGAACGGGAGGCCGCGGCGCTGCACCGCGAAGCGGACCAGCTGCAGGAGCGGATGGCCCAGGCGCTACGCGAGCGCGGCCATACCATCCACCAGATCGAACAACCTGCCGGCACCCCCCTCGGCACCGTCCGGCCGATGACCTCCTCGCTCGGTCCGGATGGGGCCTATCGCCCGGAAGCCATGCGCCACGCCGCCCGCGAGGCCGAGGCCGTTCTGCAGCGCGCCGGCCTCCAGGGGGACTTCGGCGCCCTGGGCCTGGCGGCGAAGGCGTACTCCGCCATCAGCCATGCCGGCGAGCGGGCGGGCGACGTCGGGGCGGTGCGCAGCGCCACCAACCAGGTCATGTATGAGGCACAGCAGTCGGCCCCGCCGGTACCGTCCGGCCGGGAGTTGGCGGAGATCCTGGGTGAGGCGCTGCGCCGCGTGCCGTCCGGCAAGCGCGAGCAGGCGAGGCGCGACGTCCACCCCATCGTCGGGGCCGTCGACCAGTTGCCGGTGCTGCTGCGGGCCTGCGACATGGCCGCGCGGGACGCCGCCAATCCCGGTCTGGTCGACTTCCTCGCTCGCGACGCCCGCGCCCGCGCCGGCACGCCCAACCAGCCGCTGTCCAGTCTGATGTCCGGCCAGCAGGATTTCTATGAAGAGGCGCGCTTCCAGAGCCATGTCGAGGCGTTGGGTCCGGGCAGCCTGGCGTATGCGCTGGGCGGTGAATCATCCTACCCGGCAGGAAGAAAGTTCGACGAGCAGTCCTACCGCGTCATCCAGAATGCAGGCAGGGAGTGGCCGACTGCGGAAGCCCTGCTTGGTCTGCGGGCATCCGGATATCGCCGCGATGTCGAGACGTTGGCCCGTGAGGCCGACGCTCCGGAACCCGATCTTGGTCGGGTGAATGCCGCGCTGCGGTCGATAGCGCAACTCTCAATCGACGTCGGTCTCGACCCGCGCAGCCGTCACCTGGGAGGCCGGATAGCGCAGCTGACGGACGAGCTGGCTTCCCACCCGGTTAAACTGAAAGAATGGCGGGATGCCGTGCGGCATCTGCATGACCTGGTGGGCAGGGATGCGTGCCTGATAGGTGGGACAGGGCTGGACCACGACAGCCTGATGGCGGGAAGCGATGATCAGCTGCCAGAATCGGTTCAGCGGGTTCTCTATGCCTGGTTCGACGATGCGCAGCCGGAGTTGCTGCGGTTGCTGCCGCCGCGTGATGCCGCAGGCGGGCGGGGATGCACCCTGTTGATCGATCTGACCTCCCACAGCCTGAGCCCCTCAGGCGGCCGGTTGTCGCCATCCGATCAGGAAGCCCTCTATACCGCGGCTTTCGATAGCGGCTTGGTGCAGCAACTGCTGGGTGGCGCCCGGCCGTCGGAACTATTGAATCGACACCGCGTTGAGGCCGCGAAGCTATCGGTTGGCTATGATGGACCGAAGGCAACCGCCAGCGAAACCTTTTCTGGCAATATGCCGCAACGAGCCTTCACCCTGGGCCGCGAGGCCATCCCCGACCTCGGCACCCGCCTGGCCCGCCATCTGGAACAGCTACCCGGCTGGGCGCCGCGGGAAGTGATGGCGCGCGACATCGGCGCCGTCTCCGTGCTGGCGCGCGACGGCTGCATCGTTGGTCTGGCCGATGATGGCCAGCGCCTGCGCCTGGTCGACCTGGAGGCGGTGCGGGAGATCCTCGGCGCCGGCCGCTTCCACGATCCGGCCATGGCCGCCCGGGCCGCCGAGGCGGTGCACGAGGCCTGGTCTGGCGCCAGCCCCTCTACGGCAGACCGGTGGAAGCAGCCGGACATGCTGTCCGACGCCCGCCGCGCCGCGATGCCCCTGGCCATCCAGGATGCCGATGCGCACCGGACCACCCTGACGGCCGATCCGGCCGCCGCACGGGCAGCACTGGCCGCCGACGGCTTCGACGTCACCGCCCCGCGCTGGATGCTGGTCACCGACGGCGTGGCTCCCGACCTGCAAGGCTCGTCCGTCATCCTGCATCCGGTGGCCATCACCTACGCCACGCGTGACGAAGCCATCGAACAGGGCGGCGTCAACATCGCCCCCGTCTATCAGCGGCCCATGGACTCGGCCGATCTGGTGCATGTGGACCCGCGGGTCGAGATGGTGCTGCGCGCCTTCTTCGACGCCAACCAACGGGAGATCCGCCGCAACGTCATGGTTGCGGCAGAGACCGCCGCGCTCCGGCAGCAGCGGCCGCGCGGCCCTGGGCGGCGCAGTCCGGAGGTCACCGAAGAAGCGGCGGCTGTTGCGGAAAAGTTCCGGGCGGACGACTTCATTGAGGCCGTTCGGCGGGCGGACTGGCAGGTCATCGGCGGCTATGCCGCCGATGACCTGCGGGTCGCCCTGCTGGCCGAATTGCGGCAAGCGGGCTTCGAGGCCGCGCAATTCCGCGATCAGCCGGATCAGCCTCCCCGCATGGCCCTGTTCCGCCTCGATGGCGTGGCCCTGGCGCCCGACCATCTGGCGGCATCGATCGCCGAGGCGCGGGCTGAGCGCGACGCCAGCGCCGAACGCGAGGCTCAGTGGCGGGCGCAGAAAAGCGCCGAAGAGCTGCAGCGCCTGCAGGAGGAGCGGGCCGAGGCCATCCGCGAGTTCGATCTGGCCGCGCTCGCGGACGCCGGGTTCGACACCGATCGCCATGCCTGGCATCCGGTGCAGAACGCGGTCATGCCAGACCTCGATCCCTTGCCTGACGCTCCGCGCCATTACCTGTTTGCCGGCAAGGCGGACGCCCGGGCGGCCGCGCGCATGGATTACGGCGAGGAGCGCGATGCCGTTCAGGTGTTCCTCCGGCCCGGCCGCCAACTCGATCTCGCCGCCGACGGGCCACCGCCGGAGATCCTGAGCGATTTCTGGCGGGCGAGTGCCGACACGCTGCAGCATCGCACCCGCTTCGCGGGGGTCGAGGATCTCGCCGCGGCTGCCCGCACCGGCGATTGGCGCAAGGCCGGCGCTTATGCCGGCGAGGTGATGGCCGCCCTGCTCGACACCATCCAGGCCTCGCGCCAGGTCGACAGCGTTCGGCTGCGCGACTCCCGTGGCCTGCCTGTGACCGTGGTGATGGACGAGCGTGACCTGCGGGTGGCGTGGACTCTGGTGGTCGGTGCCGAGCAGGGCGATGCGCTGCCGCGCCTGGCCACCGACCGGCGCGGCAACCCGGCCATCGGTATCGGCCCGCGAACGGCCGCCGTGCTGGGCCTGTCGGCCGCACCGGCCACAGCTCGACTGGAGGCCGGGGCCACCGCCCGGCAGGATGCCGCCCAGCAGGATGCCGCGCGGCAGGACGGACGGGTTGCGGCCGACGCCGCCGAGGTGGCGAGCGTCGTTCGCGGGCTGACGGACCTGCAGAGCGTGGTGTTCGTCTTCGACGGCCGGGACTACCGTGCGCTCGATGGCGATGCCCGCCGCGCGGCGGCGGCCGCGCCGGAGCAGATCCGCCTTACCGAATATCTGACCAGCGCCGGTGAGCAGGCGGAAGCGGTGCTCAGTCCGCGACAGGCCGGCGCGACCGCCGCGGCCATCGCTCAGGCGCTGGGCAAGCCGGTGGTATTGGCCCATCCGCGCGAGGAAGAGGCCATCATTCTCGAGCTGCGGGTGCAGCAGCCGGACCGGGCCGTGCCCGATATCAGTTTCGTGGCACCGTGGCAGGTCGAGGATCTGAAGGCCGCCGCCCTGGCCAAGGAGCAGGAGGCGCGGCATCGGGGCGCGTTGCGCGAGACCTACGGCGACATCGCCCTGGCGGGGCGCAGCACCGATATTCCGGCCATCCCGACGGCCGACGGCTATCTCGTCCTGGGAGAGAAGGCCGAGCGGCTGGCGCCCCTGCTCGGCCGACCGGCCGGCGACGTTCATCTGACCGAAGACGAGCTGCAGCAGGCGGCGCTTGCCGCCGCCCGCGCCGGCCTCACCCTGGCCATCGCCGATGGCGTCGACCGTCGCCGCTGGTCGTTCCCCGACGTTCCCGCAGAGGCGCTGCGGCCGACGGAACGCCTTGGTCTGCGTCAGGCTGTCGCCGCGGCGTCCCGCGCCGAGCCGCATGACGCCGCACCGTCGGCGGCCGATTTCCCCGTGGCTCCGCCATCACCGTCCCCATCCCCCGCCCCTGGCCCGCCGTCGCCCGCACCCACCGCGGCGGCGAACCAGCCGACGCCGGATCGCTATCGCCAGGCCACCGCCGGGCTGCCGGCCGACGTGCTGGGTGCGCTGCGCGACGGCGACGGCTACGTGCTGTTCGGCGTCCCCGCCGGCCGGGCCGCCGACCTGTCGCGTCTGCTCGGTCAGGCCTATCGCGAACGGCGCCAGCCCGATGGGCAGACCATCGCCCAGACCGGCTTCCCCGAGTGGCAGCGCCAGGACGTGGCGCGCGATCTGGCGCCTGCGGCCCGCCTGGCGGTGGCCGACCACGGGACGGCGCCATGGCTGGTGGTCGATCCTGCGACCGGCCAGCTCTCCCGACTTCAGGCGACGCAGACCGTGGGTCCGTCCACCGGATCGGCGATCGAGCCGTGGCGCCGTACCCGCGAAGAGGCCGCCGCCGAGGCTCTGCGCCGCCTGGCGGCGACGGCGCTCCCCGACCAGCGCCGCGCCGCCCAGTCGAGAGCGGCTGAGGACCACAAGGCGGCCGTCACCATCGCCTACGCCGATGGCCTGCCGATCCCGCCCGAGGTGCTGCGCGGCTATACGCCGGCCGAACTGGGCATCCGCCATCCCACGCCGAGCGATCTCGCGCGCTTCGGCTATTCAGAGCAGCCCCTGTTCTATGGGGGCAGCGAGCCGGCGCAGATGCCCGAGCCGGCGCGCGGCACCCGCCTGGCCCTGGTCTCCGACATCGAGGAGGCGCGGGAGCGCGGTCCTCATCTGCGCGCGTTCCACGTCCGGGCCGGCCGGGCCGCCGACCTGCTGGCCCAGCCCTTGGCCGAGGACGTCCGCCGCCCGCTGGCCGCCATCTTCAGCCGTGTCGGCCAGCAATGGGGTTTTGAGAACTACGTGGATTTCGAGCGCTCGGTGGTCACCGGCACCCTGCTGCAACGCGGCCAGGAGGGCAGGCGCAACGGCCGGGAGCTGGCGAACGAGGTGTTTTCCGGCCTGCTGCGGGCGGGATTCACCCAGTTGCGCTATCGTGACGGCACCGGGCGCGAGGTGGTGGCGGTGGGGCGGGCCGAGGATCTCATCGACGCTGACGGCCTCGGCAGCGACCCGGTTGCGGTCGGGCCGCCGGCGCGCATCACGGCCGAGCCTGCCCGGGCAGCGCCTGCGGGATCCGCCACACCGTTCGATGTCAGCCAAGCCGCTGCCCACAGCCCGGCGGCCACGCCCCTGGATCTCGGCCGGCCACACGGCGCGGCTCAGGTCACCGCACCAGGGCGCCCGCTCGACATCGCTCCGGCGGCCCCGCCGCAGGCCGACCCCGGCCGTCCCCTGGACCTCGGTGTCACCCCGCGATCACCCGATCGGGTTTTTCCGCCGGCGGTGCTCGCCGCGTCAGCAGGAGGCTTCGCCATGGACCGCGCCACCGCGACCGAGGAGGTGCAGCACGTCGAAGAGACCATGGCGCTGGTGCTGGACACTCTCAACGGGCTGAGGCGCGACGTGCCGGCCCAGGACGCGGTTACCGCCCTGCAGGCGCTGGACGGTGACGGTCCTCCGGTGCTGAACCAGGCGCTCTACGACGATTTGCGCGGCGCCGCTCCCGACGTGCTGCCCCTGTCCAACGGCTACATCGTTCTACGCGATCCGTCACAGGGCCACCAGTGGATCGCCTTCTCCCATGAAGCCTTCCTCGAAGCCTGCACCGAGGACGGATATATCGGCCGCAACGCCGCCCTGCGCGCCCAGGTGCCGGTGGAGGCCATCGACCGGCTGGCCGATCATTCGGGAGCCTATCTCGACGGGATGGGCGCCGTCCTTGCCGCCGACCGCCGGGCCCTGCATGCCAAGGCGCGCGAGGTGGCTCGGGCGGTCAATCCCAATGTCGATCTGGCCATCGTCGACCGCCTCTACGGCGAGGGGGAAAGCCTCACCGCGTCGGGGGGCCGGTCGGCCGACCGGCAGCCGGTGGCCGGGCTGTATTTCACCGCGCATCGCCTGGCCGCCGTCTCGGACGATCCCTCGCGCGGCGACCTGGTCGAGCACACCTATCACGAGATGTTCCACACCCTTGAGCCCTTGCTGACCGACCAGGAGCGCGGGGTGCTGGCGCAGGCGCTGCCGGCGTTCGAGGCGGCCTATGGCAAGCGCGAACGCGAGCGTCTGGACGGCGAACTCCATGAGGTTCTGGAGCGGATCGGGGAATGCCAGAGGCAGGCCGACAAGGAGGAGACCCTTCCCGGCATCGAGATGCGCACCCTCGAGGATCGCGCCCGGTTTCTGAAAGATCGCCTGGATCAGGGCGCGACCGTATTCCAGGGGGCATCCACCGAAGAGCGCATTGCCGAGATGGTGGCCAAGATCGCCGCCGCCGGCGAACGTGGCCAGGATATCCAGGATCTGTTGGCCGTGAGTTTGCCGAAAAACACCTTCAGCCAGCGCCTGGAGCAATGGAAAAGGCGCAATGGCTGGACCAGTTGGCGCGATGCGGTCTCCTCGATCCTGGACGCCGGCAAACAGGACGGAGCGTCGTCCTGGCACAGATTCGTCGATGCCATCGATACCTGGAAGCAGACCCGAGGTCTGAAAACCTGGGAGCAGGTGATCGACCAGTCCATCGTTCAGGCCTGCGGCGTGGTCGCCAAGGCCAGAACTGGAAAGATTGCCGCCCGCGCCGCCGTGTTCGATGCCTCCGGCAAGATCTCCGTCTACGAGGCGGCCCGCATTGCCCGCGCGGCGGGGGCGGATCGGCTGGCCGCCAATTACGAAGGCATGGCCAGCCGAAGCCAGGATGGCATGGTCGCGGCCCAGACGCTGTGGTCGGACCTCAAACGGCGGGCGGGTCGCACCGACCGGGAAATCCGCGACGCCCTGACCGGCTCCGGCTATCAGGTGATCAAGGACACAGCCCGGCGCACCACTCTGGTGGCGGAGGTCGACTCTCTGGCGCGGCAGAGCCTGGCGCGCATGACCAGGGCCGTGCCGCTGGCCATCGGCGAGTCGGGGCCGGCGGCAGCCCATGTGGGCCGCCGCGCTCTGGGCAGCGAAGCGGGAGCGACGGCGGCCCGGCCAGCGCTCCACGAGCAGCGGGATCGGCCGGTCCACATGATGACCCTGGCCGAGTTTTCGGCGGCGGCCGTGGACCGCGGTCTGATCAGCTATGTGCCGGAACAGCAGAAGGTGGATACGGCCGGGCGGGCTGTCTACAACGGCACCCAGCCGGTCCGCACTCCAGCATTCTTCCGTCTCGTCATGCCCGACCGCAGCCAGCCCCTGCCGGATATTGCCGAGGCCGCGATCCGGCAGCACCTGGGGGCGGCGGCCAGTGATCCTGCCGCCTGTGCCCGGGAGGCCGTGCGCGCCTATCACCGCGCTTTCGTCAAGACGGCGGCCACCGACGGCCGGTATATTCCGGCCCGCGTGATGGCCGATCATCCGGACCTGCGGAGCCTGGCGCAGACGGTGGTCATCGATGATCCGAGGCTGGTCAAGGCCACCGCCGACCGCCAGCGCCGCGCCGGCATCACCGCCGCCGTCGTGCCCGGGCCGATGGTCGCTTCGGTGGGCCCGGCCGAGGCCACCGCTGCCCCCGCGTCTCAGGCTTACTCCCTGGGGGCCGAACAGGGTCTCGCCTGGACTCGGGACGTCACCGGCGTTCTTGTCGCCGGCGGGCGGCGCGGCACCTACGCGGTCGTGCGCGATGCCGCCGGCGGCAGCCATCTGATGGTCTCCCAGCTCGGCCGCACGCCGGACCATCCACCGGTCGCGGTGCTGCGCGAGGCGGACGCGGTGGCCGCCGCGCACGCCTTCGAGCGAGGGGCCGCCACCCTGGCGCAGATCGCGGCTTACGCCGCCGGCGAGCGGCGCGAGCGGCACCCCGGGGATCTGTCCGTGCAGTCGCGGCCGGCTTACCTGGGCGGCGGCGTCGACGTCTTCGACCTCGACGGCGATCTCCGCAAGATCGGAGTGGCAACCAACGACCGGGACGGCCAGCGGGTGCTGGCCGCGTACCGGGCGGCCGAGGCGGCGGCCGCCGGTCCATGGAGCGAGGCCTATCGCCGTCCGCTGGATCTCGATGAGCTCTATCGGCGCGATCAGCAGCTGCTCGGCGAGATGCCGGTCGACCGGGAGCTGCTCGGCCGCGCCGTCGGCCAACTGCGTGGACTGGGGCCGGAGCTGCCTCCCGAAGCCACGGCCCGGATGACGGTGCTGGAAGACCGGTTGGCTCGGCTGGAAAACGAAGCCGCCCGGCGCGAACAGCCCACCCGGCTGTACCTGGACGTTCCGCAGGATCAGATAGCGGAGGCCATCAACCGGGGAGCCCGCGTCGATCTGGGATCGCGCGCCCTGTATCTGCCGCATGACGCGCCGGAGGGGGTGCAGCGCGACCTGCTCAAGCGTTTCCCGCCCCATGCGGACGCGGCACGCGACCGTATCTATCTCGAGGTGGCCGGCACCGAGGTGGTCCCCGCGGTCCGGGCCGGCGCCGCCTTCGATCCGGTCACCGCGCGTTTCTATGTGCCTCCCGGTCTGGACCCCGGCGGCACGGAACAGCTGGTCCGTCGGTGGGGTGGCAGGAGCCCGGAGGCGCCCTCGCTGTCAGCCGACCGCGATGCCGTCGCGGTGGCAGCCGAACGGGCCGAGCCGGTGGAGGCGCTGCGCCGGCGCGTCGATGAGGAGCAGCGCCGCCGATATCGCGGCGCCGAACAGGCCGGCACTCCCAGCCGGGTCGGTGAGGCCGTGACCCAGATCATGGCGGATATGGCCAAGGACGCGGGGGCCGTGGTCATGACCCTGGCGGATCACCGGCGAGGCCCCCAACGGGTCGCGTCTGGCATCGAACCACGGACCGAGGACAATCACCAGCGCCGCGATGCTGGGGCAACGCGTGCCGGCAGTCCCGGGCAAGTCCGCCAGGCAGCCACGCACCTTGCCAGTGACGGGGCAAAAGACGCGACGGCGTCTGCCGCCGTTCTCACCACGGACCGGACCGCGCGCCGTCAGCCGGCCATCCGCGACCTCGATCTGCAGCCGCTCGAGGTTCCCCCGAGCGTCACCCCGGAAAAGGTCAGGGCCGACCTGCGCGCGGCTTTGGCCAAGCTGTCGCCGGAGGTTCTGCGCGAGCTCTACCGTGTCACCGACGCGGCCGCGCGGCGGGAGGCTGGTCAGGCGACGGCAGTCGGCGTCAGGCGCACCGCAGCCCTGACCGAGGGCCGCAATCTCCTTATGGAGGAGGGTCGGCGGCGCGGCATGGCTCTCGCCGATCCGACCGCCAACCAGCAGAGAAAGCCGGCCCGAAGCATGGAAATATAGGTACTCGCCAAAGTTTACAGGACTGACGTATCCTCCGATGCCTGTGAGCTTCGGAATACGCATGGATATGGACCGTCGTAAACACCTGGAACAAGAGCTGAACCACCTCGCGGTTTGCGCGCCCCATCTCTATGCCATGACCCTGGTCCGCGGTCTCCAGCGCGATGCCGACGACAAGGCCCGCCGCGTCATTCTCGACCGTCTGGTGGCCTTTGCCCAGTCGGATGGTGGTGCCACCGAGGAGTTGCGCCTGTTCCGCCGCCGCGCTCTCGGTTACGCAGCGGCCGGGGACGGCGACCGCCAGCAGGCGCTGGGCGCCCTCGGTGATCTGGTGCCGACCCTCGGCCAGGCGGCGCTGCGCCACAGCGAGGCGGCGCACCTTCGGCCGATGGCCGAGCGGAAGACCGAGGAGCTCCGGAACCCGACGACGCTGCCGACGGCAAGCGAGGAGATCGTGCTGCACGGGGAACGGATCGCCATGGACGATCTGCCGCGCCTGCGCCAGGGCGCGGCTCCCGCCGAGCGCGAGGCGCTGGTCGACCGGTTGGGCGATCTGGACCCGAAGAGACTGCTGCTGCTG
>Ga0209515_10001796_pt1 | contig 34742 bp, 26 predicted proteins | sample Subgroupgradi54m_FD_187454 | JGI IMG/M metagenome (GOLD analysis project Ga0209515, IMG submission 187454) | Subsurface groundwater microbial communities from S. Glens Falls, New York, USA - GMW60B uncontaminated upgradient, 5.4 m (SPAdes)... ... | reverse complement strand
CCGGCTCATTCCGCTGGCCGCGGTGCGACTGCGGCGCCAAGTAGGGGGCATCAGTCTCCAGCAGGAGGACGTCCAGCGGCACCTGCTCCGCCACGAGACGGAGCGGCGCAGCATTCTTGAAGGTGACATTGCCGGCGAACGAGATCTGCAATCCCAGCCCGAGGGCCGTCTCCAATTCCTGCGGTCCCCCGGTGAAACAATGGAGCAGGCCATGCACCGAGGAGCCACGCACCTCGCGCAGCAGAGTGAAGCAATCGTCCCACGCATCGCGGCAATGGATCACCACCGGCAACCGCCGACGCTGGGCGAGCCCGAGGGCCTCGCGGAACGCCGCCTGCTGCTGGGGCTTCGGGGTGAGGTTCCGATAGTAATCGAGCCCCACCTCGCCGATCGCGACCACGGCCGGATCTTGCGCCAGGGTCTCCAGCGCGGTCGTCGCCTCCGCCGTCCAGTGAGCGGCCTCGTGCGGATGAATCCCGACGGCCGCGGCCACCTGCGGATATTGCTGAGCCAACGCGACGGCCCGTTGGCTCGTGGCAACGTCCGTCCCGATCGTCACGCAGCGCTGCACACCCGCCGCCGCGGCCCGCGCCAACACCGCCTCCACCTCCGTGCCGTAGGTGGGATCATCGAGATGACAGTGGGTATCAACGAATGGGGCGATCGACATGAGAATGTTAGATGCGGCCGGCGGCCAACGGTTTCGGCGCGGCCGCGCGCAGGCGGGTGACCACCGGCGGAATGCGCTCGAGGGCGTAGGCGATATCGGCCGCGCTCGTCGAGAGTCCCAGCGAACAACGAATCGACCCGCGGATCTGCGCCTCCGGCAGCCGCATCGCGACCAATACGTGTGACGGCTCGGTGGACCCCGAGGCGCAGGCCGCCCCCGTCGAGACGCAGATCCCCTCGAGGTCGAGGGCGATGAGCAGCGGTTCCCCCTCGCAGCCCAGGAAGCTCAGGTTCGCGGTATTCGGCACACGGGCCGTCGGATGGCCATTGACCCGAACGTCGGCCAGCCGGTTCTGCAGCCCCGCCACGAGCTCGTCGCGCCGCCGGGCCACTGACGACCACTCCGCTAAACGGCTCACGCTGAGATCGACCGCCTTCCCCAGCCCGACGATCGGGGCCACCGCCTCGGTTCCCGCCCGGAGCCCATGCTCATGCGGGCCGCCAACGTGCTGTGGGGCCACGGTCACACCGCGCCCCAGGTAGAGGGCCCCGGCCCCCTTCGGCCCATACAGCTTGTGGGCGGAGAGGGTGAGGAGGTCGACGCCGAGCGCCCGCACATCCACCGGGATCTTGCCGAACGACTGCACCGCATCGGTGTGCATCCAAGCCCCGCAGGCGTGGGCCAGCGCCACGATCTCGGCGATCGGTTGAATCGTCCCCACCTCGTTGTTCGCCTGCATGACGGAGACGAGCGTGGTGCCCGGGACGAGCGCGCGCCGGAGCGCCTCCAACTTTACGATTCCCTGCGTGTCCACGGGGACGATCGTCACCGACCAACCCCGCGACGCGAGCTGCTGCGCGGCATGCAGCGCGGCGTGATGTTCGATCGCGGAGATGACGACGTGACGGCCGTCGGCGGCGCGCACCTGGGCCGCCCCGAGGATCGCGAGATTGTCCGCCTCGGTCCCACCGGAGGTGAAGACCAGCTGGCCGTGGGGATCGCCCAGGGCATCGAGGATCGTTCGGCGGGCCTCTTCCACCGCCGCGCGGGCCCCTCGCCCAGCTGCATGCAAACTGGACGCATTCCCAAACCGTTCTGTGAGAAAGGGTTCCATCGCCGAGGCGACTCGGGGATCCACAGGGGTCGTGGCGTTATGATCCAAATACACAAATGCCATAAGTGTAGTATACTTGAGCCGGTAGGGCCAACGCAACGCTGGCATGACGTCCACATCGATCGAGCAAGAGGACTTTCGGCATTGGCTGTTCGCCGATCGCGTCACCCGCTACTGGCTGGTGCCGGCACTCCTCCTCGTCCTTGTCATTGCAAAACTTCTCGGGCTCTCCTATCCGGCCAAGCCCTGCGCGCTGCTCGTTCTCACCTTCGTTCTCTATAATCGTTGGTTCATCCGCTTCCTGCGGCACCGCAGCCGTCTGATCGCCGACACCGAGGTGTACCTGGCCGTCCTGCTCCTCAATGCCGTGACACTCGGCGCGGCCATTCATTTCAGCGGCGGGGTGGAAAGCGTGCTCACGCCGTTGACGGCCGCCGTGGTCGTCTTCGGCGCGCTGTTCCTGAGCTTCGGCGGATGCCTCTGTGTCTCGTTCGCCGCGGGCGCCGCCTATGCGCTCGTTGTCTGGTTGGAGTACGCCGGCTTCCTGCCCCACTATCACATCTTCCCGGCGCTCAATCCCCTGCTCTATCGTGACACCGCGTACGTCACGCTGACAGGGTTCGGCGTCGTCCTGGTGGTCGTCACGCTAGGGCTGATGGCCGGGTATCTCGCCACGCTCCGTCGGATCCATAGCGAGCGGCTCGGCCAGTTGCAACTGCGCCTGCAGGAATGGAATCGCGACCTCGAGCTGCACGTCGAGGAGAAGACACGGAATCTCCGCACGATGCATGAGCAGTTGCAGCAGGCCTACCTCGGCACGGTGAAGGCCTTCATGCAGGCCCTCGGGGCGAAGGACGCCTACACGCGCGGCCATTCCCACGCCGTCGCCACCTACGCGAAGCTGATCGCCGAGGAGCTGGGCATCGAGGGGGACCGGCTGGAGCGTCTCGTGCAGGGCTGCGAGCTCCATGACATCGGCAAGATCGCGGTGCCGGATCACATTCTGCTGAAGCCCGGGCCGCTGACGAAAGAGGAATACGAGATCGTCAAGCAGCATCCCACCTGGGGGGCCCGCATCCTCGGGCCGCTGACCTTCATGAAGAATGTGACAGAGATTGTCCGGCAGGAGCACGAGCGGTGGGACGGGCGCGGCTATCCCGCAGCGCTGAAGGGCGAGGAGATTTGTCTGGAGGCGCGGATCGTGGCCGTGGCCGATGCGTGGGATGCGATGCGGTCCCGACGGCCCTACCGCGCGCCGATGGCCCTCGAGGCGGCGCTCGGGGAGCTCACTCACGGGGCGGGCACGCAGTTCGACCCGATTATCGTCGAGGCGTTCCTACGCGCGATTGAGAAAGGACGGCTGCGCGAGATGGCGCCGATTGAGGATGTGACCGCCCACCTGGATGAATCGTCGGACGAGCCGGCCAAGGCCGCCGACCAACACCGCCATACGTCGTAGCCCCGCCGCCCCGGCCTGTCGCTAACGTGCCGTCGGCTCCCGCCGCGGAAAGAGCGGCGACCCCTTCTGAATCCGCTGACCGGCTGAGGCCCCTGGGGCCCACGCCTGATTCCAGCGCACGTCCTCAATCTTCCCGGGGCATCCAAGCTGTCCCCACATCTGCTCACTCGTTGTCGGTATGAAGGGCCAGAGCCAGACCGCGAGCGCTCGAAGGAATTCCGAAAGCCGCGCTAAAACTCTCGCAAGCTCTTGCGTTGCCACCTCATCGCCTTTGGCTAATACCCAGGGCTTCTTTTGATCAATCCAGGCATTACCCTGGTTAATGCATGTCCAAATTATCGTCAACGCGAACTGAAAATCGTAAGCACCGAAAGCCTTCGAGAGATGAACGCCGGTTCCAAGTCCAGGAAGGAAGTCTTCTTCCGGTTCCTCGTACGCGGGCAATGCGATGCCTCGGCGAGGTTGAGTGTTCGGCACGACTCCCCCGCAGTATTTCTCGATCATCGTGAGCGTGCGATAGAGGAGATTGCCGAGGTCGTTGGCGAGGTCGCTCGTGTACCGCTTCTCCATCGCCGCCTTGGAGAAGGTGCCATCCTGCCCGAACGGCACCTCGCGCAGCAGGAAATACCGGTAGGCGTCCACGCCGTACTCCGCCACGACCGCCTGCGGGTCCACGATGTTCCCCTTCGACTTCGACATCTTCTCGCCGCCCACGAGCCACCAGCCGTGCGCCGCGATCGTCGTCGGAAGCGGCAGGCCGAGCGCGTGCAACATGATCGGCCAGTAGACGGCATGCGGGCGGAGGATGTCCTTGCCGATCAGGTGCAGCTTCGCCGGCCACCGGCCATCCACCGCCGGATAGCCGACGGCCGTCACATAGTTGAGCAGCGCGTCAAACCAGACGTAGGTGACGTAGCCCGGCTCAAACGGCGGTGATGGCAGCGGGATGCCCCAACTCAGGCGCGCCGTCGGACGCGAGATGCAGAGATCCTGCAGCGGCTGCTCCAGGAAGGCGAGCACCTCGTTGCGCCGGCTCACCGGTCGGATGAACTCGTCATCCTGCCGGATGTGATTTACCAACCAGCGGCGGTGCGGCTCGAGCGGGAAAAAATAGTTCTCTTCCTGGATCCGCTCAACGGGACGATGGCACTCGGGACAGGTGGGCGCGGCCCCCGGGGGGACGGTGAGACTCGGCCAGAACGTTTCGCACGGTGTGCAGTACCACCCTTCGTATGTATCTTTGCGGATGGCGCCGCGCGCCTGGAGAACTCGCAGGGCCTCTTGGACCCCGGCTGTGTGGGTTGCATCCGTCGTCCGGATGAAATAATCCGGCCGGATGGTCAGCGTCTCCCACAAGGCCTGAAACGTCGGAACCAGCGCGTTGGCAAAGGCCTGGGGGGTCTTCCCGGCGGCCGCAGCGGCCTGCTGGATTTTCTGGCCATGCTCGTCGGTGCCGGTCAGGAAGAAGACGGGGTCGCCACGCAGCCGGTGATAGCGGGCGAGACAGTCGGCAATGATGGTCGTATAGGCATGGCCCAGATGCGGCGGGGCGTTGACGTAGTAGAGTGGGGTCGTCAGGTAGTACGTCGCGTCGCTCATCGGCGGCCCCGAGCATCCGGGGCGAGCCGAGCGATCAGCGCGGCGACCGCCGTGCGGGCGTTGACACGCTGCTGGACCAGCGCGCGAGTCGCGTAGACCGCCTCAACCGCCTGCAAGGTTTCCTCCGGTGTGCTGCGGGCGGCCTGGGTCTGAAGTTCTCGCCGGCGGTGCGGGTAGGTGAAGAGGGCGGGGTCCGCCCCCGACTGCGCCAGTAACAGATCGTGGTACCAGAGCGCCACCGACTCGAGCCACTCCTCCACCTCGGCCCGGGGACGCGCCGCCAGCGGCAGCTCCACTTCCCCGGCCTGCACCGCCGCCAGCCAGGCATCCACGCCGGCCTGCTGGCGCGTCCAAACCTCCTCGTCGGCCAGATGCCGGGCCCGGCCCAGCCGCCCCCCCGCCTGGCGCGCGACCGCGGCGGCGCGGGACGGTTCGACCCCCTGCGCGGCCAGCACCTGCAGAAGCTGGTCCGTCGGCAACGGCCCACACGGGAGCCGCGCGCACCGCGAGACGATCGTCGGTAGGAGGCGCGTCTCGGCGACGGCGATGAGCAGGAGTGTGGCGGTCGGGGGCGGTTCCTCGAGCGTCTTCAAGAGCGCGCTGGCCGCGGCCTCCTGCATCGTGTCGGCCTCATCCACGATCACCACTTTCCGCCGGCCATGAAAAGGAGTGAGCGACAGCCAGCGTTGGAGCTGCCGGATCTGCTCAATCACGATCTGGCGCCCCCCGGCCGGCACGGCCACCAGGAGGACGTCGGGGTGCTTGCCCTTTGCGACGAGCCGGCACATCGGACAGCGAGCGCAGGCCTCGCCCCGGACGGGCGCCTGGCATTGGAGGGCTTGGGCGAATTGCTCGGCGAGAAACCGCTTCCCCACCCCCTCCGGCCCCAGGAACAGATAGGCGGGCCCCACCGTCGAGGCGGCGACATCATGCGCCAACCATCCGGTGAGACGGCTATGACCGATGACGTCGCTGAAGGACATCCTGCATCACACGTTGAATAGTTGTTTGAGTCGCCTGTCGGGTCGCCTGGAGCGGCACCAGGCGACAGCGCCGCGGCTCCCGTCGAGCGATGGCGAGAAATCCCGCCCGCACGCGCCGTTGAAATGCCACGCCGCGTCGCTCCATGGCCTGCCGCCGGCGGGCCTGACGGAGGCCAGTCGCCGCCGGACGGTCGAGGATGAGGGTAAGGTCCGGCATGGTCCCACGAATCACTAGCTGGGTCACTCGCGTAATCAGCGCGCGATCGAGCCCCAGTCCATAACCTTGATAGGCCATCGTGGAATCGGCAAACCGGTCGCAGACCACGATCGCCCCACGGGCGAGGGCCGGACGAATCACCTCAACGACGTGCTGGGCCCGCAGCGCTTGGAAGAGCAGGAGTTCCGCCCAGGGATCGACGGCGTGATGCCCCAGGAGGACTGTTCGCACGCGCTCTCCGAGACGAGTGCCGCCCGGTTCCCTCGTCAGGCAGACCGTGTACCCCTGCCGGCGCAGCCAGCGGGCCAGCGCTGCGGCCTGCGTGGACTTCCCGCTGCCGTCGCCCCCTTCGAGCGTGATGAAGAATCCCCGTCTCACGTAAACAACCTCCGATAGCTGAGCCGTTGACCGCTGAAGGAGAGGGCTCAAGGGGGAACCCATGGGTTCCCCCTTGAGGTGACAGAAAAGCCCATACGGAAGATCACGGTTATATGGGCCGGCATATCGTGCCTCCACTGGTATCTTCGACGATAAATCCCTGTTTGATAATCTCCTGCCGGAATTGGTCCGCCGCCTTAAAATCTTTGGCCCGTCGAGCCGCCTCACGCTTCTCCATCAACTCCTGCACCTTCGGATTCACCACGACGGCTCTTGACTGAGCGAAGAGCCCCAGGGTGGCCCCTCGCGACCGAATCTCTGTCACGATGGCCGCGGCATTCTCGAGCGTGCCGCCGTCGAGCGCCTGGTGGGCGAGCGAGACGAGCTGAAAGAGTGCGCCGATCGCCTCGGGGGTATTCAAATTCTGCTGGAGCGCCTCGTCGAAATGGCTCTGGGCCGTCGTCATCGCCGGCAGAGCGGCAGGGGTCGCTGGCCGCGCGATCCCGGCCGCCCCACGCGGCGCCACCAATTGGTCCAGCGTGTCAAACAACGCGGTGAATCGCCGATAGGCCGTGGCGGCCTCCTCGAGCTTCTCCCAGGTGAAATCGAGCGGTGAGCTGTAGTGGGTCATCAGGAACAACAGCTTCAGGACGTCGGGATTCGGGTGTCGCGCCAGGAGCTCCTCGGCGCGGACGACGTTGCCGAGCGACTTCGCCATCTTTTGCCCGCCGACGGTGACAAGCCCGCTGTGCACCCAGGTCCGGACAAAGGGGCGGCCGGTCGAGGCCTCCGACTGCGCGATCTCATTCTCGTGATGTGGGAAGATCAGATCGCGGCCACCGCCGTGGACGTCGAAACTCTCCCCCAGGTAGGTCATGGACATCGCGGAGCACTCGATGTGCCAGCCGGGGCGGCCTAACCCCCAAGGGCTCTCCCAAGCCGGCTCCCCGGGCTTCGACGATTTCCAGAGGGCAAAATCAAGCGGGTCTTCTTTGCGCTCCCCCTCCGGGATCCGCGCGCCGGCCCGGAGTTCATCCACCGATTGGTGCGAGAGACGGCCATAGGCCGGCCAGGCGCGCACCCGGAAATAGACATCGCCGCCCACCACGTACGCGTGCCCCTTTGCCACGAGTCCCTTGATCAGATGCAGCATCTGCGGAAGATGCTCGGTCGCCTTCGGCTCGCGATCGGGCGGCGGAATGCCGAACCGCTTCAGATCCTCCTGGTAACTCTTCGTATACTGGTCCGCGATCTTTTTGCAGGCGGTATTGAGCGCCTCCCCGGTGGCGCCGGTGGCACGCGCCTTCTCGATAATCTTGTCGTCTACGTCGGTGATGTTCCGCACGTAGGTGACGCGCCATCCCTGGGCTTGGGCCACGCGCCGGAGCAGCTCAAAGAGATAGGCGGCGCGCAGATGCCCGAGATGGGCCTCATCGTAGACGGTGACGCCGCAGGCATAGAGGCGCAGGGTGCCGGGGTCGAGCGGCACGACCGGTTCCAGGGTTTGGGTGAGGGAGTTGTAGAGCTGCAACGCCATGCTAGGACGCGGGCTTTCCCTTGCGGTGCTCCTTCAAGCGATCTTCGATCAGATCAATCTCGTGCTGGAGGCGCTCGAGGGCTTGGGCCAGCGGATCGGGGAGCGTCGTGTGATCCAGGTTGATCCCGGGGATGGCGCGCCCCTCGTGCCGGACGATGCGCCCCGGCACACCGACGACGACCGCGTTGGGCGGCACGTCACGAATCACCACCGCATTGGCCCCGATCTGCACGTTGTCGCCGATCATCAGATTGCCGAGCACCTTCGCGCCGGAGCCGATCACGACGCTGTGCCCGATCGTGGGATGGCGCTTCCCCTTCTCCTTGCCGGTGCCGCCGAGGGTGACGCCTTGAAAGAGCGTCACATTCCGGCCCAGCACCGCGGTTTCGCCGATCACCACGCCCATCCCGTGATCAATGAAGAGTCCCGGGCCGATCGTCGCCCCCGGATGAATCTCGATCCCGGTGAGCCAGCGGGCCAGTTGCGAAATCATGCGCGGCAGGAAGGGGATGCGCCAGTTCCACAGCCGGTGGGCGAGCCGGTGCGCAACGATCGCCTGGAACCCCGGATAGAGCAGGACGATCTCCCAGGCGTTGCGGGCGGCCGGGTCGCGGCTGAGGGCCGCCTCCACCTCGTCACGAAACCGCCAGCGAATCCCGACGACCGCCGCCACGCCAAAGAAAATCCACAATATCATCTACGACTCCTCGCACGCCGACGTGCCGCGCGCAGCTCCACCGCCACCACCGCGTAGGCGGCGATGGCCTGACCACGGCCGATTGGCCCCAAGCCCTCGAAGGTGGTGGCCTTCACGTTCATCCGGGCCGCCGGCACGCCAACGAGGGCGGCCATCGCCGAGCGCATCACAACCTTATACGGCTCGAGTCGCGGCGCCTCCGCCACAATCGTCACATCCACGTTCTCGACGCGGCCGCCGGCGCGGCGCACGAGCTGCATCACCGCGGCCACCAGCGTGCGGCTGTCGGCGCCTCGCCACCGCGGATCGCGATCCGAAAAATGCTGACCCAGATCCCCCGCCCCAATCGCCCCCAGGAGCGCGCTGGCCACCGCATGCAGCACCACATCGCCGTCGGAGTGACCGAGCAGTCCCTTGGCAGAGGGGACCGCCACGCCGCCCAGGCGTAGGCGACGCCCCTGGACGAGCCGGTGCAGATCGAACCCAAAGCCGACGCGGGCGCTCATGCGCGGACGAGCGCCTCGGCGATACGCAGATCTTCTGGCATGGTCACCTTCACGTTGCGCGGGGTATCCTCGACGATCCGGCTCCGGACTCCACACTGTTCCACAAGGGCTGATTCATCGGTAGCCTGCCACCGGGCGCGGCCGCGGAGCCGCCGGTAGGCCGTCTCCAGCAGGTCTCGGCGGAACGCCTGCGGCGTCTGCGCGGCCCACAATCGGTGGCGGTCCAGCGTGGCCACCACGCGCCCGCCGCGATCCACGAGCTTCGTCGTCGGGATCATGGGAGCTGCCGCCAACGCCGCCCCTTCGCGGGCTGCGGTGGCGATGACCCGCGTGATCACGTCCGGCGTCACGAGCGGCCGCGCTGCATCGTGCACCGCCACGACACGGATCCCCGGCGACACCGCCTGCAAACCCTGGTAGACCGACGCCGCACGGGTCGCGCCGCCGACGACGACCGCGCGCACCTTCCGGCAGCGATAGCGCCGGACGAGCGCCCAGGCCCGCGCGACATCGCCGCGGTGCACGGCCAGCACCACCTCGGCCACGCAGGGCGTCCGCTCACAGGCCAGGAGACTCCAGGCGAGGATCGGTCGGCCGCGCAGAAGGACGAAGGGTTTGCGGCGCCCCGGCGACCGAAATCGCCGGCCCACCCCGGCCGCCGGGATAATGACTGCCGCCGACCGGTCAGTGCGTCGGGCGTCCCGAGGCGGCACGCGAGCCGTTCCCCTCCACCTTACCAAAAATCATGCGCCCGGCCGCGGTCTGCAGCACGCTGGTGACCGTCACGCGGGCGACTTGATTGATGAGGGCGCGGCCGTTCTCAACGACGACCATCGTGCCGTCATCCAGATAGGCGACCCCTTGATTGTACTCTTTCCCCTCTTTGATCACCCGGATCTCGAGGGTCTCCCCCGGCAGGACGACCGGCTTGAGCGCGTTCGCCAGCTCGTTGATATTGAGGATGCTGACTCCCTGCAACTCAGCCACCTTGTTCAAGTTGTAGTCGTTCGTCAAGATTTTCGCCCCGACAATCTTCGCCAGCTTCACCAGCTTCGCATCCACCTCGGTCAGCTCCGGGAAATCCTCCTCCTGGATTTTCACATCGATGGCCGGGGTTTTCTGCAGCCGGCCCAAGACGTCCAGGCCGCGGCGGCCGCGATTCCGCTTGATCGCGTCCTGCGAGTCGGCCACCTGCTGGAGCTCCTTGAGGACGAACCGCGGGATCACGAAGCGCCCCTCGATGAATTTGGTCTGGCAGATGTCGGCGATCCGGCCGTCAATGATGACGCTCGTATCAAGGAGGATGGTCTCCTCGCGGGCGTCCTGCCGAGCGAACTTGACGTAAGGAATGATCACATTGAATTCATCGCGGCCGCGCAGCGCCACCACCATGCCAAAATAGCAGAAGACCAGGATCACGCCGGTGCGGACGACCGCCATCGTCCCCGGGGTGAGCGGAATGAAAGCGATCGACGCATTGATCAACTGCGAGATGATGAGGCCGAAGAGCAAACCAAACACCGCCGCCGAGAGCCCGCGGCTGGATACGTTCTTGAGGGCCCATTCGAGCCCGATGAGGGCGAGCGCCGCAGCCAAACCGATCAGCGCCCCGAGCGCGCCCCCGGAGGCGCTGGCTGGGTAGAGCACCTGCTCAAACTGCCATCCCATGACGAGACTGAGAATGACAAAGAAGATCCGCACGATGGCAATGGTCACGCCATGCCTCCTCTCAAATCACTTGTCCTTGGTCCGTATGAACAGCTTCCAGGGATGCGCGCGGATATCCTTCACGGTGGCCTGAAGATCCCGGTAGATCTCATCCTCGGCCAGAAGGCGGCCCACGGTCCCCTCCCCGCGACGGAGCCGTTCCATCACCACATTGGTATTATCGAGCAGTACCTTGAGACTGGCGGTGACCTCCTGGGAATTCGCCACGGTCCCTTTTAGCGCCGCCCGGGTGGCCTCGTCCCCGACAATGGAATGGACGGCCGAAATCGTTTTGTTCAGCTGGGCCACAACTTCGTAGCCGGTGTTCAAAAACTGGGCCATCTGCACGCTGTCCCGGCCGCGGAGGATCTCACCGGCTTTGAGCAGGCGGGCGCTGCGGGACCCCGGCACAATCTCCAGATATTTCTCGCCGATCAACCCGGAGGTATTGACGTAGGCGACGGCATCCTCCTCCACCTTGGCATAGTCCTTGAGCCAGACGATGAGCTCGGCGCGCGTCTTGGCCTCGGCCTCGTCCCCGTAGACAGTCACCTTGCGCACCTCGCCGGCCGACACGCCCGCCACCCGCACCGGGGCGCCCGGCTCAATCCCGCCGGCCGAATCAAACACCACCTTCACCTCGTAGCCCGGCGAGAACCCGTAGAAGTCGCTGATCGAGAACACAATAATCGCCAACAGCACGAAGGCCAGGAATACGAAGATGCCGACCTTCACTTCCCGCGTGGCATGCATGGCGCGTCCTCCTATGGAGTCACGGCGAGACGGTCCGCCGGTTGGTCCGCCGTAATGGGACCTTCTGCCTCGCCCCGGACAAACTGTCGCACGACCGGATGCGTGCTCTCCTGCATCTCCGTCGGCGTGCCGACGGCAATGATCCGTCCCTCGTACAGCATGGCAATCCGGCTGGCGACCTTGTAGGCGCTCACCATATCATGCGTCACCATGATGAGCGTCACCTTCAATCGGTCATGCAACGCCTTGATGAGCGTGTTGACGCTGTCCGCCATGACCGGGTCAATCCCAGTGGTCGGCTCGTCAAACAACAGGATCTCTGGCCGGATGCTGAGCGCCCGCGCGATGCCGACCCGCTTCCGCATCCCGCCGGAGAGCTCCGCCGGCTTCATCGCCTCGATCCCTTTCAGCCCGACCAAGGCCAGACATTCGCGCACCCGCTCGGCGATCGCCGGCTCGGGCAGCAACCGGTGTTCCCGCAGCGCAAATCCGACATTCTCTCCGACGGTGAGCGAGTCGAACAGGGCGGCCCCCTGGAACACCATGCCAAACCGCATCCGCACCGCCTGGAGGGCCGACCCGCTGAGCTTCGTCAGATCCTGGCCGTCCACCATCACCTGACCGTTGTCGGGTTTGAGCAGGCCGACGATGTGCTTGAGCAGCACCGACTTCCCTCCACCACTGCGCCCAATGATCACCATCGTCTCGCCGGTCTGGATCGTCAGGTTGAGATTGCTCAACACCTGATGGCGGCGGAACGTCTTGGACAGATTGATGATCTCAATCATCGGAAGATGAAATAGAAGATCGCGGTCACCAAGCAATCGGCGGCGACGATCAGGATGAAGGAGATCACGACCGCCAGGGTGGTGGAGCGCCCGACCCCTTCGGCTCCGCCCTCCGTCTCAAACCCTTCGTGGCAAGCCACGGTGCCCACGATCGCGGCGAACACCGCGGATTTCAGCAGTCCGGTGAACACGTCCTTGAGTTTCAACACATCCCACGTCATGCGCAGGTAGAGCGTCGGGGTGATCCCCAGCTTGTAGACGCCAATCAAGTAGCCGCCGATGATGCCGATCATGTCGGCACAAATGGTCAGGAGCGGCAGCATGATCATGAGCGCGACCACCCGGGGCACGACGAGGTATTGCACCGGACTCGTCGCCAGCGACTCCATGGCATCGATCTGCTCCGTCACCTTCATCGTGCCCAGTTCGGCCGTGATCGAAGCCCCCACCCGGCCCGTGACGACGAGGGCGGTCAGCACCGGCCCCAGCTCCCGCACGATGGAGAGCGCCACGAGTCCCGCAATGTAGGTCTCGGCGCCGATCCGCTGGAGTTGATAGGCCGTCTGGAGACCCAGCACAATCCCCGTGAACAACGCCGTCAGAATGACGATGGGGAGACTGGAGACCCCCACCTTGTCCATTTGCTCGACGAGGAGATGCCGACGGAATGGCCGGGCGAATGTCGCCGTGACCGTCTGGGCGAAGAGGAGGGAGGCCGCCCCGAGATAGGCAAAGAACGCCAGCATCCGCTCGCCGAGCGAGGCGACGGTCTGCTGCGCGTTCACCTTCCATGCCATCGGAGACGCGATTGTCGAAACCTCCTATTCCATCATCGGTGGGGGCACGGGCTCCTGCCACGAGGGCTGGTGCATGTAGGGGATCAACCGCACATGCTCGAACACCCTCGGCGTGCCCAGCTGGGCCACATCCAGCGACCCTTCCATGACCACGAGCTCATGGGGCCGCTGCAGCCGCGCGTCGAGGAGGCGAATGACGGTGCCTTCCCCTTCAAAATTGATGGTCGCCGTCTCATAGGCCCCGCCGCCGAATGTCCCATCGCGGCCCGCCACAAACCCGCGGACCCGGGGCACGCGAGGATTGCCACTCAGATCAATCCGCCCATGCACCACCCCCGAAGCCACGGGCGCCTTCCCAGGATCCAGCGCACTGGCGACGCGCGCCACATCCAGGCCCTCCACCTCGAGCCCGAGGGCCATCGCATGGGGCGGCCGCAGGGCGATGCGCCCCGAGAGCCGGCCGCGCGTGCCCAATTGCCACGATTCCAATTCAAGGGCTTCGGGCGTCACCGTCCAGACTCCGGTCACCTCACCCAGCGGGTGGCCGTTCACCGTCGTGCCGCTAGTGGACACCACCCCCTCGATCCCTCGATGAATGCCTGCCAGACCTCTGGCTGCAATATGGACGGTACTGGACACCGCTACAGGCCCCATCCGGACCCCGGTGAGCATCACGTCGCACTGGGGTTGCGACCACTCCAAGAGCGTTCCCTGCACGGTGATAGTGCCGCTGCTCACCTGAGAGAAGGTGAGGCGCCACTGCCGCCGGACCCAATCAATCGTGCCGGTCATGGCATGGACCGGTCCCACCTGCAACTCGGTCGTATCCAGGCGCTCGCGGGTCACCGTCGCATGGCTCGTAATGGCAATGGGGGCGGCGCGCGCCGGGGTCACCTGGCCCACGACCGTCGGATGGCGAAGACTGTCCCGCAGCTCCAAATGCCCGGAGAATTGGGGGCCCTGCCAGTGGATCGAGCATTGCCACTGCGGATCATTGGTGCCCAGACCCGTGAGCGTCCCATGGGCCTGCAGGCGGGTTCCCAGGACGGCTAGCTCAGCCCGATGGATCTCGATTTGTCCTCCCTGCCAATCGGCGACCACGGTCCCGGCGCGCAACATCGGGGGCTGTCCCGCCAGGGCGAGTGACGCCCCTCGGACGACGACGCGCACGGGCTCGGTCGGCCAGGCGCTGACATGCGCACGCGCGGCGATCCCTGCCAGGGGCGGCGTGGGGCTGTGGGCAGCCCGGGGATGCGGCTCGAGGAGGATGCGGGGATGCTGGATGGTGATCTGGCGCACCCGCCACCACTGATGGGAGAAGAGATCGGACCAGCGGTACTGGAGGGTCACCTGCGGAATACGGACTTGCGGCTGCGTCCCCCCCGGCAGGGTGACCTGCACATCGGCTACGGCGACGCTGGCCCATGGGGTGAGGATCACCCGCCCCCAGCGAATCTGGGCGCCGGTCAACGCCGTGAGTTCGTCGCGCAGGCGCGGCTCCATCTGCCGCAGGACGAGCTGGCCCGCGACCGCGCCCCCCACGATGAGCGCCGCGACGAGGATGATCGTGATCCCCAGCAACCGGGCGCGTCCCCTCATGCCACGTCCGCCCTAGTGGGCCGGGACCGTCGGGGGCACAGGCGTAAACGACAGTTTGCCGTCGGCGACCCCCACGTGAATCAGCGTGGCCTCCCGCAGCCGCCCGGTGATAATTTCCTGGGCCAGCGGGTCTTCGAGGTAGCGCTGGATGGTGCGCTTCAGCGGCCGGGCCCCGTAGACCTGATCGAACCCTTTCTCGATCAAAAACTCCTTGGCCTCCGCCGTCAGCTCGATCTCCACCTGCCGCTCTTTGAGCCGGTGCTTCACATCCTCGATCTCGTACTCGACGATCTGCTGGAGATCCTGGCGCGTCAACGGCCGGAAGACGATGATGTCGTCAATCCGGTTCAGAAACTCCGGCTTAAAGGTGCGCTTGACCTCCTCCAGCAACTTTTCCTTGATGTCCTGGTAGGTCACGTCCTCTTTGGGGGCCTGGAACCCGAGACTGCCCTGCTTGCGCAGCAGCTCCGCCCCGATATTGGAGGTCATGATGAGGACGACGTTCTTGAAGTCCACCTTCCGTCCGAAGCTGTCGGTGAGCCGCCCTTCCTCCAACACCTGGAGCAACAGGTTGAAGACGTCCGGGTGGGCCTTCTCGATTTCATCGAGGAGCACCACCGAGTAGGGCCGCCGGCGCACGCGCTCGGTCAGCTGGCCACCCTCCTCGTAGCCGACGTACCCGGGGGGGGCGCCGACCAATCGCGAGACGTTGAACTTCTCCATGTACTCCGACATGTCCACTTGAATGATCGCTTCCTCATCGCCGAAGAGGAACTCGGCGAGCGCCCGCGCCAGCAACGTCTTCCCCACACCCGTGGGTCCCAGGAAGACAAAGGAGCCGATCGGCCGGCGCGGATCCTTCAGGCCGGCCCGCGAGCGGCGGATGGCATTGGCGATGCTCTCGATCGCCTCCTGCTGCCCGACGACGCGTTTGTGCAACTCATCCTCCATCCGGAGGAGCTTCTGCATCTCCTGCTCCTCGAGCCGCGCCAGCGGGATCCCCGTCCACTTTGAGACGATGTAGGCGATATCCTCGGGGCCAACGACCGGCTGGGCCTCGGCCTTCGCTTTGGACCACTGCCGCTTCGTCCGCTCCAGTTCCGAGCGGGACTCTCGTTCCTGGTCGCGGAGGCCGGCCGCCTTCTCAAAATCCTGCCCCTTCACCGCCGCCTCTTTCTCACGACGCAGCGTCTCGATCTTCTCCTCCACCTCTTTGAGATTGGGTGGCGTCGTCAACACCATGAGCCGCGCCCGGGAGCCGGACTCATCGATCAGATCGACTGCCTTGTCCGGGAGGTACCGGCCGGAGATGTAACGCTCGGAGAGTTTCGCGGCCGCCTCGAGCGCCTCGTCGGAATACTTGACCTTGTGATGGGCTTCGTAGCGATCGCGCAACCCCTTCAAGATCTCGATCGTCTCCTCGATGGAGGGCGGCTCCACCACGATCGTTTGGAAGCGCCGCTCCAGCGCCGCATCCTTCTCGATGTACTTGCGGTACTCGTCAAGCGTAGTGGCCCCGATGCACTGGATCTCACCGCGGGCGAGCGCCGGCTTCAAAATATTTGACGCATCAATCGCCCCCTCGGCCCCGCCGGCGCCGACGAGCGTGTGCAGCTCATCAATGAAGATGATGATGTTCTCCGAGCGGCGGATCTCGTCCATCACCGCCTTGATCCGCTCCTCGAATTGGCCGCGGTATTTGGTCCCGGCCACCATGAGCGCCAGGTCCAGGATGATCACCCGCTTGCCCTTCAGGAGCTCCGGCACGTCCCCCTTCATGATTTTTTGCGCCAATCCCTCGACGATCGCCGTCTTGCCGACGCCGGCCTCGCCGAGCAGGACGGGGTTGTTCTTCGTCCGGCGCGAGAGGATCTGGATCACCCGCTCGATCTCATCCTTGCGGCCGATCACGGGGTCCAGCTTGTTGTCCTTGGCCAACTGGGTGAGATCGCGGCCGAACGCATCGAGGGCCGGGGTTTTGGTCTTCGGCGTCGCGGGGCTGACGGTGTAGCCCGGGGTGCTCGACCCCAAGAGCTCCATTACCTCCTGCCGGACCTTGCCGAGATCGAGTCCGAGATTTACGAGGACCTGCGCGGCGATCCCCTCCCCCTCGCGGATCAGCCCCAGCAGGAGATGCTCCGTCCCGATGTAGTTGTGGCCAAGGTTGCGGGCCTCATCCATCGCCAGCTCGATCACCTTCTTCGCCTTCGGCGTGAACGGAATGTCCCCCGAGACGATCGTCGAGGGGCCGAGCTGGACGAGCTTCTCCACCTCCAGGCGAATCTGGTCCGACGAGAGCCCGAGGTTCTGGAGGACGGCCGCGGCCACCCCCTCTCCCTCGCGGATCAGCCCCAGCAGGATATGCTCCGTCCCGATGTAGTCGTGGTTGAACCGCTTGGCCTCTTCCTTCGCCAAGAGGATCACCTTCCGCGCCCGCTCGGTGAACCGATTGAACATATTCATCGCCCGCGCCCCTCCCTTAGGATGATGCCGAGGATAATGAGTCCCGCAACAACTGTGCGCGGCGCACGTCCCGCTCCTGGGGGGCCAGCACGCGCCCCGCCAGTTTTTGCAAATGCGCCGGCTGCGTCGTAATCAATAAAGTGTTGACCGTCGCCCGATCGATCGTCGGGATGATCCCCACGTCCACGCCGAGCCGCACGAGCGACAGCAGATCGGTCGTCTCCGTCGAGCTGATGATGTGCGCGCTCTTGAGCGTTCCGTAGGCCCGCCAGATCCGGTCCTGCAGCGCCTCGCGGCTCTCCCGCAGGATCGCGGCCCGCGCCGCCTCCTCCTGCTCGACCACCTGCCCTGCGATTTGCTCCAGCGCGTCCACAACCTCCGATTCGGTCCGTCCCAAACTCAGTTGGTTGGAAATTTGGAAAAAGTTCCCGGTCGCGTCGGTCCCCTCGCCGTAGAGTCCCCGCGCGGTCAGCCCCATCTTCGAGATCGCGTGCAACACCCGGCTGATTTGCTTCGTCATCACCAGGCATGGCAGGTGCAGCATCGCCGAGACCCGCAGTCCCGCCCCCACGTTCGTCGGGCAGCAGGTGAGATAGCCCCACTGGGGCGAGAAGGCGTAGGCCAGATGCGCCTCGAGTTGTCGATCGAGCGCCTCGGCCACGTGAAATGCCTCGCGCACATTGAGACCCGATTGGAGCACCTGCAGGCGGAGGTGATCCTCTTCGTTGATCATCAGCGCCAGGATCTCATGCTCCCCGATGATCACCGCCCGCTCCGCCAACTCCCCGTCCGCATGTTCGCGGCTAATGAGGTGCCGTTCGACCAGGAGTTGCCGGTCCACGCCCGCCAATTCCTCGAGCCGGAGGGTGATGGCCTGAGCCAGGTAGGGGGCCTGAGCCGCCGCGCCCTCCACGAGCTGCCGCACCTGCACCAGATCCCGTTTCGTCGCCCTGTGGGGAAATCGGTGGCCGGTCAGGTTCCGGGCCAGGCGGATGCGGGAGGAGAGACAAATGGCCCCTTGCGGCCCCGTCCCCCGGAGCCACTCCCCGGTCTGCTGCAGCAAACTATTGAGCTCGACGGTTGCGTGTGACACGCCCGGCTCCTTTCCCACTCTTCGGCTCTTCGAGCTTCCGCAACTGATCGCGCAAGCGGGCGGCCTCTTCGAACGCCTCCGCCTTGATGGCCTGGCGCAGCCGCGCCTTCAGTCCCTCGAGATCCGCCTGGCGCTGGGCCGCCGCGCTCGTCGCGGCCGGGGCGCGCCCGGCATGGCGGCTGGCCCCGTGAAGGCGCGTGAGCAACGGCTCCAACTGCCGACGGAAGGCCTCATAACACCCTCCACATCCCAGTCTACCCGATTTCTTGAACTCCTCAAAGCGCATTCCGCACTGGGGGCAGGCCGGTACCTTGGCCCCGGCCGCCGGCGGCGGGATCTCGAGATCAGCCAGACCGCTCAAGAGCTCCGCGAAGCCGAAGGGGCTGTCCATCTTGACCCCCTTCTCACGGGCGCAGGGTTCGCAGAGGTGCAGCTCCCGCGACTGCTTGTTGATCACCTCGGTCAGGTGGACTGTCGCCTCCCGCGTCCCACACAGATCGCATTGCATCAATAGCGCACTCCGTCCGTCCGGGTCAGGCGCTGATAGGCGCGGCGCAGGACGCCAGTGACGGGCCCCGGCCGGCCGGTCCCGATCACCCGCCCGTCAATCCGCACGACCGGCACGATCTCGGCCGCCGTCCCGGTTAGGAAGCATTCGTCCGCGTTGAATAGGTCGTGGCGCGTGAGCACTTCCTCGCGCACCGCGAGCCGTTGGCGGCGGGCCAGTGCCATCACCGTGTCGCGCGTGATCCCGCGCAGCAGGCCGACATACGGGGGCGGCGTCAGCACCGCCCGCCGCTTGACGAGGAACACGTTCTCGCCGGTGCACTCCGCCACGTAGCCCTGGGCATTCAGCATGAGGGCCTCGGCGGAGCCGGCATTGGTGGCCTCGATCTTCGCCAGGATGTTATTCAAGTAATTCAGCGACTTGATCTGCGGGTTCAGCGCCTCCGGCACATTCCGCTGGGTCGGCACCGTGACGATCGAGAGTCCCTCCCGGTACAGTTGGTCCGGGTAGAGGACAATCCGGTCGGCGATGATGAAGAGCGTCGGCCGCGGGCACTTGCGCGGATCGAGCCCGAGGTCTCCCGGGCCGCGCGTGACCACCACGCGGATGTAGGCGTCGGCGAGGTGATTGGCCTTCAGCGTCTGGATGACGGCGGCCGCCAGCTGCGCCTTCGAGAGCGGCACCGTCAGCATCAGCGTGTGGGCCGACTCGAAGAGGCGGTCGAGATGCTCCTCGAGCTTGAAGACGAGCCGCCGGTAGGCCCGGATCCCCTCGAAGACGCCGTCCCCGTAGAGCAGGCCATGATCGTACACCGAGACGGTCGCCCGCTCCCGGTCCACCAATTTCCCATTCAGATAAATTTTCACGCGAGACGCCCTCCCACCACTGATGCATTCAGTATTTGCCCGTCGCGCATCGTCACCACGCGGTCGGCCGCCCCCGCGAGCGCCGCCTCATGCGTGACGATCAGCACCGTCGTGCGCCACTCCCGGTGCCATCCTTGCAACAACGCCAGCACCTGCTGGCCGCTGACGGTATCGAGATTCCCCGTCGGCTCGTCGCAGAGCAGGAGCCGCGGCTGATTGATCAGCGCCCGCGCGATCGCCGCCCGCTGCTGCTCCCCGCCAGACAACTCCGACGGGCGGTGGGCCTGCCGCGGGCCGAGGCCCATGGTCTCCACGAGCTCCTGTGCTCGCCGGCGGAGCCCCGCCACCGGGTCCGGCCGCCCGCCGATCAACCCCGGCAACATCACATTCTCCAGCACCGTCAGCTCCGGCAGCAAGTGGTAGCTCTGAAATACGAACCCCACCGCCTCATTCCGTAGCCGGGCCCGCTGCCGCGAGGTCAACCGGCTCCAGACCTGTCCCTCAACGGCCACCTCGCCGGCCGCCGGCAGATCCAGCCCGCCGATCAGGTGGAGCAGCGTGGACTTCCCCGCCCCCGACGGGCCAACCACGGCGACGAACTCGCCGGCCGCCACCGTCAGCGAGACGCCGTGCAGCACCTCCAGCCAGCCCGGGCCCTCGGGGTACCGCTTGACCGCCCCGCGCACCTCAACTTCATTCATACCGCAGCGCGTCCACCGGGGTCAGCCGCGCCGCCACCGAGGCCGGGTAGAGACAGGCCAGCCAACTGATGGCAAAGGCCGCCGCGACAATCACCCCGAGGTCACCCCAGGCCATCTGCACCGGCAAATGATCGAGGTAGTAGACGTCCGCCGGCAGCTTCACGAACTGATAGCGTCGCAGCAGCTCGCAGAGGGCCACGCCGCCGCCCACCCCGAGCAGCGTCCCGCAGCCGCCGATCGCCACCCCGACGAGCGTGAAGATCGCCCGCACCGCACCGCTCGTCGCCCCGAGCGCCTGCAGGATCCCGATGTCGCGCGTCCGTTCGAGCACCATCATCAGCAGCGTCGCCACAATGTTGAAGCAGGCCACCAGCACGATCAACGTCAAGATGAGGAACATCATCACCTTTTCCAATTTCAGGGCGGCGAAGAGATTCCGGTTCTGCTCCATCCAGGTCAGCGTCCAGTAGGGGTAGCGCAGCGCGCGCCGCACCTCCGCCTGCACGCGGCCCGCCTGCAGCGGCTCCGTCACGCGCACCCCGACGCCCGTGACCGCCGTCCCCAGCCCGAGCAATCCCTGCGCCGTCTCCACCCGGACGATCGCCAGATTCGCGTCGTAGTCGTACATGCCAGCGGCGAAGATACCTGTGACGGTCAGCGGCTGCGGTGTGCGATTCGCCGGCGTGACCACCTTCAACGTGTCGCCGGGGGCCACCCCCAACCGCCGCGCCAACTCCCGCCCAAGGATCGCCCCCGACGGTCCGGGGTCCGCGCGGCCCTCGACAAGATACTGCGCCAGCCGGGTGACGCGCGGCTCGCGCACCGGGTCAATCCCCCGGAGCAGGACGCCCGTCGAGGCGGGGCCCGCGGAGAGGAGCGCCTGGCCCTGGACGAAGGGGGAGGCGGCCACCACGCCGGGGAGACGCGTCACCTGCGCGATGACCGACTCCGGATCCGGCACCACCCCGTCGGCGGCCTGCACCACGAGGTGCGCGTTCGCGCCGACGATCTTCGCCTGCAAATCCTGGTCGAACCCGGTCATCACCGCGATCACCACGGTGAGGGCCGCCACCCCCACCGCCACCCCCGCGATCGCGATCGCGGCAATCACCGAGACGAACCGCTCGCGCCGGCGCGACCAGAGGTACCGACTCGCCAGCAGCCAGACCGCGCGCATCAGGCCCCGGCGGCCGTCTCGGGCTTGAGCGTCGGGAACAAGATCACCTCGCGAATGGATGCCGTGTTCGTCAACAACATCGCCAGCCGGTCAATGCCGATCCCGAGGCCCCCGGCCGGCGGCATCCCGTACTCCAGTGCCTTGCAAAATTCCTCATCGGCGAAAAATTCCTGGGCCTCGCCCGGGGTGCGGGCCGCCAACTGCTCGGCGAACCGCCGGCGCTGCTCCTGCGGGTCGTTGAGCTCCGAGTAGGCATTGGCCAGCTCGATTCCGCCGACGTACAGCTCGAACCGCTCGGCGAGCGTCGGGTCGCTCGGCTTGCCTTTCGCCAGCGGGCAGAGCGCCACCGGGTAGTCCAGCACGAAGGTCGGCTCGGTCAGCGTTGGCTGGACCGCTTTCTCAAAGAGCTTGTCCCAGACGGCGGCCAGCGGCACCCCGGGCCCCGACGGCACGCCGACGCGCGCCGCGTGCGCCCGCGCCTGCGTCTCCTGCCGGCAGTCCGCCCCCGTCCCTTGCTGCAGCAGCTCGAAGAAGGTGGCCTGGCGCCACGGCCGCTTGAGCGAGAGCGTGCCCTCGCGGGACGGGATCGCGTCGCCCCCGTGCAATTCCTGCGCCAGCGCCGTGATCAGTTCCTCGGTCAACACTCGCATCCCGGCGTAGTCGCTGTAGGCCTGGTACACCTCCAGCATCGTGAACTCCGGATTGTGCCGCGGGGAGATCCCCTCGTTCCGGAAATTCCGATTGAGCTCGTAGACCCGCTCGAGTCCGCCGACGAGCAATTCTTTTAAGTAGAGTTCCGGCGCGATGCGCAGGTAGAGGTCGAGGTTGAGCGCCTGGTGATGCGTCTTAAACGGCCGGGCCGCCGCCCCGCCGGGCACCGGCTGCATCATCGGCGTCTCCACCTCGAGGAAGCCGCGCGCGTCGAGGAACCGGCGGATGCCCGCCACCATCCGGCTGCGCGTCTCGAACACCTGCCGCGCCCGCGGGCTCATCACGAGGTCGAGGTAGCGCTGGCGGTAACGGATCTCGACATCCTTTAATCCGTGCCATTTCTCCGGGAGCGGCCGCATGCACTTGGCCACCACGGTCCAGTCGCTCACCTTGATGGTTTTCTCGCCGGTGCGCGTGGCAAACAGCTCCCCCGCTACGCCGACGACATCGCCCAGATCCATCGCCGAGAGCAGTTCGAAGGTGTCCGGCAGGCGATCCTGGGCAAAGTAGAGTTGGATGCGGCCGGTCTGGTCGTGCAGGTCGGCGAAGACGCTCTTCCCGTGCTCGCGGCAGGCCATCAGCCGCCCCGCCACCCGCACGGAGACCCCGGGGGTAAAGCTGGCCAGCAGCTCCCCGATCAGCCCCGTCCGGTGGAAGCTCTGCCGGTACGGGTCCCGGCCGGCATCCCGGAGCCGCTCAAGATTCGTAAGCCGTTGTTTGACAAGATCATCCAGCGGTTCCATGCGCGTGTGGAGGTATCGTAGTATAGCACGCGCCCGACGAGCGGGTCAACGACGAGGAGGGGGTGGAGAGCGAAGCCGCTTAGACGAACTGAGCGGCTTGGTCGAGCAGGTCTTCGAAGGTCACGGTGCCGTGGAGGAATGGGGCGATCTTGGTGATGGTCACCGATTCGCCGGGGTGGCTCAGGCCACGCAAGATCAGCGAGAGGATGGCGTTGGGCGACAGCGGTTGCGGTTTGAGATGTTCAAGGAGGATGGCCCACTCGGTGAGCGACATCTTGGCATCCCGCACGATCGAGAGGACCGATGTACCGTCGGCGGCCGCCCTCATCGCCTCCTCAGCATCGGTGGTGACTCGGATCGCGGGCAACCACTCTGCCTGCTGGAATGCGGTGTTGAGCTCGTCCGGGCTCTCCGTGAACCAATCCGGCTCCACGTAGACCACCACCGACCCCCTCGCCGCAGCCGTCTTGACGTGCTCCCACGCGACTCCCTCGAACAATCGAGATGCCTGAATGAATGCCTCGCGTCGTCCCCAGTTGACGATATAAGGTTCTCCTACATCGAAGCAGACGAGTCGTCTTGAGGGGGTTTCCCCAAGGGTCGCCAGAGAAAGCCCGGCCAGGCGGGCTCGGCGACCTATCTCGATCCTGTCGCGACGATCCACGTCGTGACCAAGATTCACCTGCAATCCCTCGGCTCGAATAGGAATGGCTTGCACCGCGTACGCCAGCTCCCCGGTCGCCAGCCGGATCAACCCATAGAACTCCGGGGCGATGCCGAGGGAATCAAAAATCTGAGCGTCCACTAATTCGCGCGGCGTATAGGGCACGCCCGGCCTCAACGTGTCAGGGCGTTTCAAGATTTTGATGATCACGGGGTGCTCGATCCCCTCGACGAATCCGAGATAGAGGCCGCTCGAATGACCACTCGGGCCCGCCACCGTCGGGAGCAGTGCTAACGGGTAGACCAATGTCTTCACGGGCATCTCATTGAACTCATCAACAATGGGGCGAGGCCGAAGGGGTCTAATCGCATTCATCGTCCATGTCGTCTCGGGCACTTGGTGTGGCCTGACGCGATAGCGACCGCCCTCGTACTTCAGCGGCACGTCGAACGCCTGGGCCAAGTAGTTGGCCACGTCCTCGGCCGTCGCCCGCTGCGGGGGCGGCGGCGTGATGGTGCGCGTCTCCTCGAGCCCGGCGACGTGGGCGGGCGAGGCGGCAAGGACTTGCCCTGCCTGCCAAACGTCCAGCAGAAACCTCGACAGGACTAGGTGACGAGCTAAGTTTAGCTGGTGATCTGCGGCCAGAACTCCTTCGCGGTACCGTCGTGCAATTTGTCCCGCCTCATTCATCAAGAGAGGGTCAGCCATGTGGGAACGGATGCGCCCTTGGGTTCCCTGATAGTTCATAATGCCCAACACCCGAGCCACTTCATCGACGAGCTGGGGGTAGGAAAGTTGAGTCACGTACCTCCGATAGGCCAGCGAAGGTGGCTCCTCTGACAACGCGCCTTGCCTCAAAGGCTGAGACCAGGTGTAAAACGCTTGAGCCATCTCCTCCAATTCGGGATGCTTCTGCGTGAGCATCTCGAGAATCTCCATGACAAGATTGACCAACGAGGGGCCTTCGGAAATATCCCTGGCGCGGAGCGCGGAAATCGTGAATAGCACTGGCGCTATTTGCGCTAATACCTGAGGGGCGTAATGATCAATGCGTCCACCTGATCTGAGCTCTTCGGCCAGCACATCGAGTGTCACACGGCCTTGTTGTATCAGGAACCGCTGAATCGCGTAGATCTCGCCGAGAGAAGTCGCTTCGTCATCGGAAGTCGGTTGATCAATCGTGTGGTACAAATCCAGGAACTCGTACAGCGCCCGCCGAATCGCTTCTTGTGATTCCTCCATCCCCGCTGACGAATCCTCGTGCAAGGCGCGTTCGACTGCCGGCTTGGCCCTGTTCTCCTCGAGGCCGGCGCCGCGCAGAGCGAAAACGGGATTCGGCCCCGCCGCTGACGGGGCAGGCACGTTCAGGACGAGCGCCAGAGTCAGGGCGAGGCCTCGCAGCAACCAGGAGGAGGAATGGTTTGTCATCATGGCTTCAACAAGTGTACCTGATCCGGGCAGCTGAGGGCAAGAGATAATTAAGATTTATATTTTATTAAAATCAGGTACGGGAGCAGCAGGCAGGCGGCGCAGAGGAGGAGCCACCAGTCGCCGAGGCGCGTGTAGAGGGTCGGGCCGAGGGGGGCGAGGGCCACGGGGGCCACCACCACGCCCGGCACCCAGACTTGCTCGCGGGCCACGATGCGGCCGGCCGGGTCAATCGCACCGGTCCAGCCGGTGTTGGCGGCACGGAGCATCCAGACGCGGGACTCGATGGCGCGCAAGGTCGAGGCCTGGGCATGTTGGATCGGGGCCGCCGTCTGGCCGAACCAGGCGTCATTCGTGATCGTGACCAGCAGGCGGGCCCCGTGGCGCACCATCATCCGGCTGATCGCGGGGAACAAGTCCTCAAAGCAGATGAGCGTGCTGAGCGACAGCGGCGGCGCCGTCGGCACGTCGAAAACGGTGGCCCGGGTGCCGGGCGTAAACTCACCGATCGGCAGCCAGTCGCGGACGCGCCCGAGCCCCGGCCACCAGGCCTCGCCCGGAATGAATTCGCCGAAGGGGACCAGATGCATCTTATCGTAGCGGTCCGCCACGCGGCCGTCGGGGGTCACGAGCAGCGCGCTGTTCATCAGCCGCGTCGCCGACTCCCCTGCCCCCCACGGGGCGCCGACGAGAAGTGGGATTTTTACCTCACGGCTGAGGTGGCCGAGCCAGGCCTGGAATTCCGGGGTGTTGGCCAGCGCCGGCACCGCGGTCTCCGGCCAGATAATGAGCTGGGCGCCGGCCTGCGCGGCCTGGCGCGTGAGCGCGTCGTACCGCTGCATGATGGACTCGAGGAACCCGACGTCCCACTTCTGCGACTGGGGGATGTTCCCCTGCAGGAGCGCCACGCGGACGACGGGGCTGCGCGCCAGCGCGCGCTCGACGGCAGCGCGCCGCACCACCCCGTAGCCGACGACGAGCGCCAGCACCAGCCCGACCGCCGCGGCCGGCCGCCAGCAGCGCCGCCGCCAGGCCTGCCAGACGGCGACGTTCACGAACACCACCAGCCAGCTCACTCCGTACGCCCCGATGAGATCAGCAATTTGCACGAGCGGACTGTGCCATTGGGTGTGGGCAAGGAGATTCCACCCAAGCCCGCTGAGCAACGTGCCGCGTAGCCATTCGAGGAAAGTCCAGGTGGAAGCGAGCGTGGCCGCGAGCAGGAGCGAGCGGCAACTCAACGGCTGGCGCAGCTGCCACGTCGCGAAGAGACTAAACGCGGCAAAGTAGAGGGCGAGCGCCGCGACGAGAATGACCAGGCCGACGAGCGTCACGTGCACCAGCCACCACATCGTCCCGGCGAAGAACAGGAGACCGATCGCGTACCCGCGCCACCACGCCGTGCGGGCGGAGCACTCCTCCAACCCATTGAGCCACGGAACCAGCGCGACCAGCGCGAGGCATCCGAGATCGAACGGCGGAAATGCCAAGACGAGCAACACGGCCGCCAGCCCGACGAGGGACAATCTGAGCCGGGACTGCACAGCGCGAGCAGGCATGGTGGCGAACGTCAGCGAGCCGAGCGAGCGCGAGCGAGTAGGAGCAATTTCCTCGCAGGGGAAATTGACTCCGACCGGCGAATGGTTGTCCCGAGTATTAGGGATGGCGGCATACGTTCACTGTCCATGGCACTTTTTGTATTTCTTCCCTGAGCCACACGGGCACGGGTCATTCCTGCCGACCTTCGGCCCGTCGCGACGGATGGGGGTTCGATCTGGCGGCGTCTCGCGATCCCCGCCCTCCTCCGTCGGGAATCCAAGTCCCAGGGGCGAGACCGCCGGGGCCGGCGGTGGAGGCGGGGCGGCCCGTGTCGGATCGGGATGCAGGAACTGTTGCGGCTGGAAGACGCGCGGGGCGGCCTCCTCGCGCACAGCTTGCAACCGGAAGATGAATTCGATGATGGTGGCCTTGATCGTCGCCACCATCTCGGTGAACATGCGATAGGCCTCGTGCTGATACTCGACGAGCGGATCGGACTGCCCGTAGGCCCGCAGATGAATCCCCTCGCGGAGGTGATCCATCGCGTAGAGGTGGTCCTTCCACTTCGTATCAATCGTCTGCAGCATCACGGTCCGCTCGATCTGCCGCATCGTCTCGGCGCCGACCGCCTGCTCCTTCGCGCCATACGCCGCCTGCACCCGCTCGCGTAACTGCTCGGCCAGCGCCTCGCGCCCCCCGACGGCCTCGAGGTCGCCGACGTCAATCCCCCAGCCGGTCTGAATCTGCTCGCGCAATCCCTTCAGATTCCACTCGTCCGGCGGGATGGCGTCGCCGGCATACAGGAGCTGGAGATCCTCGAGCACCTCATCGAGCATCTCAAGCACGCGCTCCTTGATCTGCCGCCCCTCGAGCACACGCCGGCGCTCGCCGTAGATCACCTCGCGCTGGCGGTTCATCACGTCGTCGTATTTCAAGAGTTGCTTGCGGATCTCGAAGTTCTGCAGCTCGACGCGCTTCTGCGCGATCTCAATGGACTTGGTGACGAGCCCGTGCTCGATCACCTCTCCCTCCTGCATCCCGAGCCGTGTCATGATGGCGGCCACGCGATCGCTGCCGAAGATCCGCATGAGATCATCTTCGAGCGACAGGTAGAAGCGGCTCGAACCCGGGTCCCCCTGGCGGCCGGAGCGGCCGCGGAGTTGATTGTCAATGCGGCGCGACTCGTGCCGCTCGGTGCCGAGGACGTGCAGTCCGCCGAGGGCCACTACCTTCGCATGCTCTTGCTCCACCTGCCGCTGGAGCTGCTCGAGGAGTTGCTGTTTGAGCGCCGGGTCGGCGGTCTCGGGCTCCAGGTTCTGGCGCTTGAGCTCCTGCGCGACGAGGAACTGCGCGTGGCCGCCGAGCAAAATGTCGGTGCCGCGCCCGGCCATGTTCGTCGCGATCGTGACGCCCTGATACCGGCCGGCCTGGGCCACAATCATGGCCTCGAGCTCGTGATACTTCGCGTTGAGCACCTGATGCGGGACCTGTCGGCGCTTCAAGAGCTCGCTCAACCGCTCCGACTTCTCGATCGAGATCGTCCCGACGAGCACCGGGCGCCCCTGTTGATGCAGTTGGGCGATCTCCTCGACGACGGCGATGAATTTCTCGCGGGCGGTTTTGTAGACCTGATCGGGATGGTTGACCCGGGCCATCGGCTGATTCGTGGGGATCGTCATCACGTCCAGCTTGTAGATCTCCTGGAACTCCGCCGCCTCCGTCGAGGCGGTGCCGGTCATGCCGGCCAATTTCTCATACATCCGGAAGAAATTTTGGAATGTGATGGTGGCGAGCGTCTGGTTCTCTCGCTCGATCTTCACCCCTTCTTTCGCCTCGACCGCCTGGTGGAGCCCGTCGGACCAGCGACGGCCCGGCATGAGCCGCCCGGTGAATTCGTCCACGATGATCACCTCGCCATCCTTGATCATGTACTCCACGTCGCGGCGGTAGAGGGCGTGGGCGCGGAGCCCCTGGGTGACATGGTGCACCAGCTCCATGTGCCGGTCCTCGTAGAGATTCCCGACGCCGAGGAGCTGCTCCGCCTTGTGCACTCCTTCCTCGGTGAGACTGGCGGTGTGGGCCTTCTCGTCCACTTGGTAGTCCACGTCCTTGACGAGTTTCGGGATAATCCGGTCAATCTGGTAGTAGAGCTCCGTGGATTCCTCGGCCGGCCCCGAGATAATGAGCGGCGTACGCGCCTCGTCGATCAGGATCGAGTCCACTTCATCCACGATCGCGTAGTGGAAGCCACGCTGGACCATTTCCTCTCGACGGTACTTCATGTTGTCGCGCAGATAATCGAAGCCGAACTCGTTGTTCGTTCCGTAGGTGATGTCGCACCCGTAGGCGGCCTGGCGCTGCGCGTCATCCATCTCATGCTGGATCGCGCCGACGGTGAGGCCGAGTAATTCGTAGATCGGGCCCATCCATTGGCGGTCGCGGCGGGCCAGGTAGTCGTTGACGGTGACGACGTGGACCCCCTTCCCCGCCAGCGCGTTGAGATAGACAGGGAGCGTAGCCACGAGGGTCTTCCCCTCGCCGGTGGCCATCTCGGCGATCGTGCCGCGGTGGAGCACGACGCCGCCGAGGAGCTGGACGTCGAAGTGCCGCATCCCGGTGGTCCGACGGCTGGCCTCGCGCACGACGGCGAACGCCTCCGGCAGAATTCCGTCGAGGAGCTGTTGCTGGGTGGCCCGCTGACGCCGGCGCCAGGCCTTGACCGCATCCTCATCCTCGGGGTCGTCGGGGGGCGGATCCTGCTCCAGCGCCTGGGCCAGGCCGGCGCGGACCGTGCGGCGGAACTCCTCCGTCTTCGCCCGCAGCTGCGCGTCGGTCAACGGCTGGAGCACCGGCTCGAAGGCGCCGATCTGCTGGACGAGGGGGGCGAGCCGCTGCAGGTAGCGCTCGTTTTGCGAGCCGACCACTTTATTCAGCACCCAATTGAGCATTTTAGCGCGCCCCCGCCGTCGCGGAGGCTTTCCACCGCAGGTAGGCCTCGATAAATTGGTCGAGCCCCTCTCCCTCGAGCACCTGCTCGGCCTTGCCGGTCTCCGTGTCGGTCCGGTGATCCTTCACCATCTGATAGGGATGGAGCACGTAGGAACGGACCTGCGAGCCCCACTCGATCTTCTGTTTGGCGCTGTGCTGTTTTGCCAATTCCGCCTCCCGCTTGTCTTGCTCCGCTTCGTAGAGCCGGGCACGGAGGACTTTCATCGCGGAGTGCTTGTTCTTCAACTGCGACCGCTCGTTCTGGCATTGGACGACAATCCCCGTCGGGATGTGCGTGATGCGCACGGCTGAGTCAGTCGTGTTGACACTCTGCCCGCCCGCCCCGGACGAGCGGAACACATCCACCTTGAGATCGTTCTCGCCGATCTGAATGTCAATGTCGTCGGGGATCTCTGCGACGACGTCCACGGCGGCGAACGACGTATGCCGCCGCTTGTTCGCGTCGAACGGGGAGATGCGCACGAGGCGATGCACGCCGCGCTCGGATTTCAGCTGGCCGTAGGCGTAGGAGCCCTTGATGAGGAGGGTGACACTCTTGACCCCCGCTTGCTCCCCCGCGAGGTAATCGAGCAGCTGGATTTCGAACCCCTTCGCCTGGGCCCAGCGCTGGTACATGCGCAGGAGCATCCCGACCCAGTCGCACGATTCGGTGCCGCCGGCGCCGGCCGTCAACGAGAGAATCGCGTTGTTCCGGTCATGGGGGCCGCGAAAGAGCGTGGTCAGCTCCATCGCCTGGAGTTGCCGGGTCAGAGTGGCCAGATGGGCGTCGAGGTCGCGCACGGTGGCCGCGTCGGTCGGCTCGACGAGCTGGCCCAGCTCCTCGAGGGTGTGCAGTTCTTTCGCAGCGGCGGCCCAGGGTTCGACGATGGCTTTGAGCTCTTTGAGCTCCTGGATGACGGCGGTCGTGGCGGGTTGCGGCTGATCCCAGAACCCGGGGGCCGCGATCTGGGCGTCTAGCGCCCGGATGCGGGCTTCCTTGGCATCGAGGTCAAAGATACCTCCGCAGGTTCTGCAGCGTCGCGCGGAGGGCGGCCAGTTGGGTGGCGAGCGAGTCGAGCATAGAGGGAGATTATACCGCCGTTACACGGCGTAGAGCAAGACGATGTCGCGTTGCTGCACGGTCGCATGCTCGACGGGCCCTCTGGTCAAATCAATGAGACGACCGAGCAGTGCGTCCCGGTGATGGGCAATCACCCGGAGCGCGGCCTCGAACCCCTCCGGCAATGTCTCGGGAGAGATCACAAGCACAGGAGGATGCCGTGCCGGCAACGAAGAGGGGTCGGGCATCGCATTGACGACCACCATGTGTGGGGCGCCTTCTCCCGACGAGGCCTGTCTCATTGCCTCAAGCAGATCGGCGCCCTGCTCAAACTCCCTGAGGGTAATGCCCGACGGCAACAGGGGGCGAAGCAACGTAGCCACAGATCGAGTCGTCCAGACAATCGTGGGTCCTGGCGATTCTTCCGTAGTTTCGGGCACGCACAACAGTTGACGATCCGCCGGAATCCATCGCGCATCCATATGATCTAAGGTCGCGATGCCGCCATTATGAAGAGTTCGAGCTAGAAATGTGTCCTTGTCGTACAGGACACCTGCGATGTCGGCCAACTCTTCCGCTCGCGACATCCGGCGATACGTCATGGCGGATTCAACCTCGGCGAAGCCCGATCCGGGACCCATCAAATCCAATAAGCGCTCATCCATTCGGGTCGTATACAGAATGGCGTCGGCTGGGAGGGCCAGTAACGCAGTGGCAATTGCGTCAATGTTCACCCCTGGGGTATCCGTGACGCGGTTGAGGACCACCGCGTCGGCATCCTGCAAAACAGAAGGCTCGATCGTTTCCACACGGTCGAGGTGCGGGTGAATCCAGCTTCCCCAAACTTGGATCGTGTCATTTAATCGACTGGCATCCTTCACGCGTGCCGGCGGATAGGCAAGGCGAGGATTGTCGACGAACGGGATTGCGCGATCAAGGTGACCACGCATCTCGTCGTACATCGCAGGGTCCGATTCGATCGCATCAACCGTGATCGGGCCAGACGGCGTGAGACCGAACTGTCTCCACAAGGTGTAGGCGATAGAAGCTGGTTCTTCACCGCTGGAGGCCCCCGCGGAGACGACCCGGAACGGACGTCCCGAATTGACCACTCTCTCGGCCTGTGTACGGAGCCGCTCGAGTTGCTGCGGCTCAAAGAACAACGTGGTCGCCTGGTATCCTCTCGCCCACGGCGGCTGCGGTTCCTCCAACCCGGCGGCCTGCTCGCGAAGCGTCTGCGCGATGGTGCGGGCGGGGCGGCCATGAAAACCAAAGATGTTGTCGTAGTACGGGCCGAGGCGGCCATCAATGCGGACGAAGGCCGGTGGGCGCAGGCGAAGTTGGTCCGCACCGGACAACTCCTCCGGGCTCACGCCGAAGACACGGCGCACGCCATCCGGCCATTTCAGCCGCAGGCCGAGATACAATTCTTTGGCTAAGCCGTTGAAGGTCCAGGCATTCGCCTCCCCTTCCGCGAACACCACGTCCGCCCCCTGCAGGGCGGCCACCACCTCAGCCGGCAACAGAGTGAGCGGCGAACCATGTGTCGCCGCCCCTCGGAGGATTGTGAGTCGCCCGGCCCCCCGGTAGTTCCGCAGCCATTGATACACGTCCGGTCGGGCGGCACGACGAGCCAGCAAGCGCTCGGCATCCTCGACGGAGGCGTCGTTCATCACCCCATTGTCCGCTTTAAGCACCATGGTGATCGTGAGTGTCGGATTCGCCGAGAGCAACACTTCGGCGAGCTTCAAACTGGCGGCGAGCTGTGCATTGTTATCCGGGAACTGGATGAGCTTCATGCCTGGCTGCATCATCTGCTCGAGAAACTGCCGTAGATACCGGTCGCCGCCGAGCCCCTCCAAAAATGGCGTGCCGATCCGATTCACCACATACTGGGCGAGATCTCCTTCCCGCTTAACGTCTTCGAAGATCGCCTGCCGAGAATAATCCACGAGGTTCGAGGCCAGGAGGAGCCGGATCCATGGCGTCAGCAACTTTGGATCAGCGCGGAGTCGTCCGGGGTCGTCAACGAATTCCCCGGGATGCTTGTTCGAAGGTTGGCGCACGAGAAGTTTCGCAATCGCCGCAACCATCGCATCATTCCCTCGATCGTTCGTCAGCTGGAAGGGATTTGTGAGCGCCCGGTGCAGCGCGTCTCGATCGATCGCGGGATCGGCGAGCGCCGGCACCAGCCACTCCGGGATCTCCCGGTAGGCCCAGCGATAGAAGATACTTTCCTCGTCCGGCCCCATGAGCAACCGTCCATCGGCGTCCTGGGCCCAGTAGAGGTCTGTCAAGAATTGCTCAAGGACCGGCAAGCCCAACCGACTGAGCTCATCGGATTTGACTCCCACTTGCTCGGCGATGGCACTGATCACGTTCCGAAGCGCCGGGAGCCATTCTTCGCCCGGATAAGATGCCTCAACCGCATGGCCGGCCTGCTGCAGTTCCTCCCGTGAGAACACCCCTGGATGATAGGTGGCGACCGAGAGCGACGGCAACTGGTCGGCGGTCGGATTTGGTGGTTGCCGCAGGCGATTGACAAATGCCTCGACGACCGCCACATCCGCCGCCCCAGCGGCTGCGTCCGGCACTACGTGGTGCTGCCGAATCACGCCCGCCGCCCGCGCCGTCGGATTCTCCTCCAACCCGTTGGCAGACGCCGGTGCCAGCGCCTGTTCGAGGCCGGCCGCGTCCGGCTCTGGGCGGAGGGCAGAGGCCGGCATCGCCCAGGGGAGCTGAGCGAGCGTGAGGATGAGGGTGATGCTCGCGCGAATCGTTCGTGCCTGCATGGATACCACTAAGTATACCTGACTTTCGAGGCGGGTGATCTGAATATTATACTTTACGTTCGTTTAACTCCACCGCCGTCCGATGTCGGCTGCGTGTGCAGGAAGAGGGCATCGCCGGCGGCCACCGGCACGCGCTCGTGGAAGTAGGCGGGGTCCTTCACCTGGACGGCGTGGAAGAGGTCGCGGGTGAGTGGGGCGTAGCGCAGCGTCTGCACCATCCCCTGCCCCTTCGCGTAGATGATGGCTGCAGCGGACCAGGCACCGACCAGCTCGTCGGTGGCGCGGCGCAGGTCCAGGCCGATCGTCGCGGTCCCACCGGCGATCACGCGCACCCGGTCGCGCACGGCCCGCTCGCCGAGGTACCGCCGGACCGTCTGGTCCTCACACAACGCCACGAGCTCTTCGGTCGTCATGTCGTTGTAGCAGGGCACGCTTTTCCCGACGAGCGTGACGGCGCGGCCCTGCTCGAGCCAGAGGCGAATGAGCGGCAGATCGAAGATGATCTCGCCGGCGTTGTCCGCCAGGAAGAGCACCGGGCCGGTCGGCGCTGCGCGCATGGCCCGGGCCAGCGCCGGCCGCTCATCGAGTCCCTCGACGTAGCGGAGTGCGGCGACCCCTGTCAGCTCGGCGGCCACATCGAAGCCATTCGTCTCTAAATGCCGCCGCCGCGTGGGATCGGCAAAATCAATCGCGTTGGCCATAATGCCCAAGTTGATCGCGGCCAAGAGCCGCGCCTCCGGGTCAGCCACGCGATCCACGATCTCGTGGATCGCCGGCAGCGCCGCGAGGGCTTGGGCGTTGTACTCGGCTTTCAGCGCCGCGTAGGGATCGCGAACATCGGTGACGATCCGGACCAGCTCGCAATACATTTCGACCACCTCGGCATCGGCCATCGCGCGCATCGGCCGGCCCGGCACCGCCTCGCCGTCGAGGCGCGCCAGCAGCGCGTCCACGACCGCCAGCGCCCGCGCGCGGATCTCGGGGTCATCGGTCGAGCGCTCAATGAGATCCCAAGCCAGCCCCCGGAATCGCACGATCGTGGCCGGGAGCATCAACTGTGAGCTCGGGAGATACGGAGCGCCCGGCGTCACGACGGCGGGCGGCGGCATCGGGGGATGCTGCCACGGCTCGAGCACCTGATGGACGATGGTGTTCGCCGAGAGCACCTTGCACCGATAGGCCTCGCGCAGCGTGAAGGCGCGCAC
>Ga0209515_10001795_pt1 | contig 34742 bp, 37 predicted proteins | sample Subgroupgradi54m_FD_187454 | JGI IMG/M metagenome (GOLD analysis project Ga0209515, IMG submission 187454) | Subsurface groundwater microbial communities from S. Glens Falls, New York, USA - GMW60B uncontaminated upgradient, 5.4 m (SPAdes)... ... | reverse complement strand
TCTTCTAATAATTCCTTAAAATCAATAAATTGTCTTGGATTTAAAGTAAGGTTTCCTAATAATAAATTTAGTTTTAATGCAGGCTCCCATTGTATATTACCTATATACTGATGTCCATCCTGTTCTTTTGCTGTATTGCTTACTTTAAGACTTAGTTTACCTGCTGCTTGTTCTACTTTTGGTGTTAAGCTTAATCTATGCATTGAAACCAATAAATCGGGGTAAGAATAACTTCCATGTTGTTTTGCTTCTAATAAGATATAATTTTCTTGGTTTCTAATGTTTCCTGGAATTGGCTGCTTCATTAATTCATCATATAGTTCTTTCATTCTTTTATCAGTTAACTTTGGTACAGGTATTAATGGTTGTATTTCATGTGTCATTTTAAAATCCTAAGGCCTTGAGTTCTTTTATTTTATTTTTATCATTTTTATCTGAGCATATAATAAAGCCCGTGAAACCTAAACACGCGGTTAAAGAACCTAAAGGTAGTATATAGATAGTTCTATCCAAAAAAGAATTATAGGCTGCAACTTCTTTTTTTCCTTCTTTTTCTTTTATGTCCTTCTGAAGCATATTAATTACCTTTTGCAAATTCAATACCCTATCTTTTTTAGCAGTATCACCTAAAATCTTTTCCAAAGTATATTCAGTACCTCTTATTAGCTTGTTTTTTTCATATTCAAGAGAGCTTAGTTGCTGTTTTTTATCCAAATATTCAACAACTACAGGATCTTTTCTATATGGTGCAAATTTATAATCATTCGTTCTAAAAAAAGCAGATCCTAAAAAAACTAAAAGACCCCCAACAACCATTCCAATGTTCCTATTTTTCCTTATTCTATACTTCTTTTCAATAGCTTCTTTCTGCTTTAATCTAGCTTCTAATGTATCTTCTCTTGGATCTACTTTTACCCGGACAGGCTTCTCACTCATTAAATCCCTGTAAATTCTTTCCTGATCTTCTACACTTAATTTCTTTACTGGAATATAATCGCTCATCTTTAAACGCCTCAATAAGCACGAAGCCGTAATTGATATTTTGTGCCTTTTCTATATACAAAAAGAGAAAAATAACCAATCCCATTGTATCTTATAATCTTGTCTGTTGCTTTTAAACCTCGTTCTATATCGACTACTAAATTATTTTTAAGAAGAATTTGGGCTATTTGATCCCTTGTTAAAAGTTTAGAGTGTGTTCTACCAAATATACCATAAAAAATATTATTACTACTGCAACGAGTAATACCAAAAAGTTCCCCAAATTTATAATCTCCTACAATATTTTCTAATCCATCTTCAGCATTGGCAGGTAGCTTGGACAATGGATCTTTCATTAGTTCCCTATATAATTCCTTCTTCCTTTCTTCACTTAAATCTACTATAGGAATACCGCTCATCTTTGTCCATTAATCCTTTCATTGAATTCTGTTGCTACATGAAATGCCATTGTTATTGCATAAGGCTTGTCAATCTCACTAAACTTTGATATTGTTCTCTTAACTATTTCCCTGACTTCATCTAAACTCAAATCCTTATCACCTATTTTGTTATTTTTAACTGCACATAATGCAAAAGAATATGCTTCAACAAGGTTGCTATTGCTTATCATCTCATTATAATTCATGCCAACCCTTTCTATTAAATCCTCAACAAACCCTATCCTGTCATTATTGAATACTGGATTTTCAGTTAAAGCCTGCTGTGATGGCTCTATTCTATGCCATAATAAATAAGGCAGTATGGCTTTAGTGTCTGCAAGCCCTACATGATCTTTTCCGCTAAACCATGCAAAAGCCTTTGAATACCTATGAATTGCCTTATAGGCCCTTATGCTTAATTCATTCCTTACATAGTTAAAAGGTGCATCCTTAAAATGCCCAAGTGATGTATTGCCTGGTGCATTATTCACTGGTATGTTGTCATCTTTAAATCGCCAGGCATTTCCTTTTGTTGCCCTAATAAGGTTCTTGCTAGCAGCCTCAGAAAACCTTAATGAACCATAAAAAAAATCAATAAATGTTGTTACAACAAGAATTTCATTGTCAAACTCTTCAGGAATATTACTTATTTCTTTTCTAATCCTTTCCAAATCCAGCTTTAAATCTTCTGAAACATCCAAAAGCCTTTCCAGATTTCCATTCAATTTTTCATCCCCCCTTTTAATTATTTTTTTAAGATCCCATGGCTGCGGACTTGTTACCATAACAGCAACATCAAACCGGTCTAAAAATGGAGGTGTTAACTGAAATGTTCCTTCATCATCATAATTTGCAGTAGCGAATAAAGGGCCTGGGGGTGATTTTAAAAGCTTCCCACCATAAACTGCATTACCTGTATCAACCAGCTTCATGATTATGCTCAATATATCAGCAGGACATCTGTTAATTTCATCTAAAATCTTAACTGGACACTCTAAAAATTTAGTTTGCAAGACTTCTCTTTCACCGCTGGTTACTAGTTTTCCCAATTCATATGAAGCAACTATCTTTTCTTCAGTTAGCTGTGGGTGGCCTTGTATTTCAGCAGATAAAATATTTTCTAATCCGATATTAGAGAAGAAATGACCTGTAAACTCTGCGCTTGTTGTCTTACCTATACCTGGAGCACCCCGAAGAAGCATAGTTCCATGATTAAGCAAACAGGTTAATGCTGCAAATAAAAGAGGAGATGCATAAGCACTAGTTCCCGGCTGTATTAAAGGAATCTTATAAGAACTATTAATCCCAAATGAAACCTCTTCTGGTTTTTGTGTAAATATATCATAATTAGTGCTTACATAAAGCCCTCTTTCCCCTATAAGATTGTAAAGTGCTTTTACTTTTTCTTGTTCAGTCAGATTTTTCATTTAAACCTCAAAATTATCTTATTTATCTACTATAAAGTAATATATAAACCTTTCCTATTGTAACTACTTTAAAATTAATATTTACCTAGCTTATCCTTAACCTGCTTCAATAAAGAAAAAACCTTAAGACTATTTTCTTCTAAAACAGATTCTATATCATATTTATCTTTTAGAAACCTTTGAATATAACCTAATCTTATATCTTTATCTTCTCTTAAATCAGCTTCACTACTAAATATTAAAACTGTAGTAAAATAAGTGTTAGAGTCTAATGTGCCATTTAGAATACACCTTATTTCACCATCAGGCATTCTTTCTATTGGTTTATAATTTAATCTTAAGAATAAATCATCAGTATATCTAGCTGATCGCCCTATTACCTCACTCATGAAAGTATCAAAACTTTTCTTCATATTATTTTATACGAAAAGCTTATATATAAGTTTTACTATTTTAAAGTAGTCAATACTGACTTTAAAGGGCTAAGGTTTATAATACTTAACCACTTAATATATGGAGTAAAGGTTTAAGAAGTAATTCTTGATCCTTTTGTGTTTAAAATGTCACTAATCAAAGAAGTAATGGAAATCATGCAGGTAAGGGAAGGCTATTCAATTAGATACAGGTTTAAGCCTTTCTTAACTATTCTAAACAAAGACCTTAGGAATAAGAATAATTTTTTAAGATATCTTAAACAGCAAACCTCTAATTGGAAGTCTGGTGATTATTTCATGAGGGGTAAAAATGGTACCTTTGCTTACTTCCAGTTAGATGGTAATAAAATAAGGCTTCAAAAAAGCTCAAACTCTGGGAAAAGATACCTTTGTTGGGAATCATTTAATAAACTAAGATAACTTTTTAGACTTAAGTTTAATTACCTCATTCTTTGTAAGTACTGAATTAGGAATATGCACTATATCCCCGCTTCTTGTCTGAAGCTTTACATCCAGAAGATTTGTTTCTATAACCATGCCTTTGAATTCTTTAAACTGAATTATATTCCCTTTCTTGAATATTTGTTTTTGATGTATTATAAAACCAGCAATTATATTTGGTATAAAGTCTTTAAAGGCTAAGATAATAAACCCTACTAAAATTAGTAATAATAAGGCAAGAACTATTTGTAGTGCTATTATTGAAAGTCCTAGTTGATTTAAAGCCAAAAACACAGCTAAAAAGTAGATTATAAATTTAGTAAGATTGCCTATAGATTCATCTACTGAAATCCTTACCCCTGCTTGATCCTTTAAAACCCTATTTATTTCTAGATCATGAAGTATTCTTTTAACAAGTCTGCTTAGAAATCGCGCAGCTACCACACCTATAAGGATTATAGCTACTGCTGCTGTAAGATTAATTACAAAATCTTGTGCTGATAAATTATACTTAATAAATGAGTCAAATACCATCTTTCTAACTTTTATTTTAAACCTTAAAAAGTTTTGTGTAGTAACTTTAAAAAAGAAATCTTAAAAAGGTAGGATAACTTAGATTAGGTTATGCCAGTAAACGCAACCATGGACTATTTTTTAGCTGAAAAGAAGTTTAATGATGCAAAGACTAATCCAGAAAAAATTAAAGCCTTAGAGGAGATGCTTAGAACCTCGCCATCCCATAAAAGCAGCGAGAACCTTAGGGCATCAATCAAGCGGAGGTTAGCTAAATATCGTGGAATCCTTGAAAAGGAAAAAAGCAGTAAGGGTGGTGGATTTAGTTTATCTGTTAAAAAAGAAGGTGCAGCCCAGGTAGTAATTGTTGGTTTTCCAAACTCAGGTAAATCCTATCTTCTTTCTAAACTCACTAATGCAAAACCAGAGATAGCAGATTATGAATTTACTACTAAACGACCAGAAATAGGGATTATGGAGTATACTGGTGTTAAGATACAAATTATTGAAATTCCGGCAGTATTTGAAGGTTTTATATACAAGGATAAAGGTCCTTCATTCTTTAGTATTATAAGAAATGCTGAATTAGTTTTATTCTTAATGGATGACGCAAAAGACACTAAAGAACAATTAAGGATATTGAACTCAGAATTTGAAAAGGCATATATAAGATTAAACAAAAAAAGACCCAAGGTTGTAATTAAAAAACACGCTATAGGTGGATTGAATTTTATAGGTAATTCTGGAAACAAAATAGAGAATCTAAAGAAAATATTAATGGAAAACTCAATATTCAATGCTACTATAGAATTCCACGAAAAGGTTTCTTTAGAGGAACTACAAGATTGTTTAAATGAAAGAATTACTTATTTACCTTGTATATTTGTTAAAAATAAAAAGCAAGCTTGGACGCAAAAAGATTTAGGGGAAATAAAAGATAAAATATGGGAAAACTTAAACATTATAAGGATCTTTACAAAAACACCTGGGAAAGAAAAAGATTGGCCCCCAGTAGCTATGAAAAAAGGCTCAACAATTAATGACTTAGCCTTAGTCATTCATAAAGATTTCTTAAGAAAATTCAAATACGCGAAGGTTTGGGGTAATAGTGCCAAATTTCCAGGACAAATAAATGGTTTAGACCATAACTTAGATGATAATGACGTGGTTGAAATTCATACCAAATAAAAATATTTATATATAGGTACATACTATGGGTGCATATGACAAGCATAAACATCTCAATCAAAGAAGAAGCTTATAATTTTCTAAAGTCTCTAAAAGCCAAGAATAAAAGTTTCTCAGACATTATATTGGGGTTTAAATCAAAAGACAAAAATATAATGAGTTTTTTTGGTGTTTTAAAGAACAAAGATTGGAAAGAGAAAGAAAGTTCTATTTTGGAATTCAGAAAATCATTCAATAGAAGATTAAAATGATTGGCCTTGATACATCAGCAATTATCGATATATTTAAAGGAAGCGAATCAATAAAGGAAATTTTACTAACTATTAATGAACCACTTATCGTTACTGAAATTAGTTACTTGGAATTGATGTTTGGTCTAGATCTTAAAAATTTGAAACACAAAAGAGAAGAGAAATATTATGATGAATTTTTCCAATCTTTTCTTACTCTTAATCTAAACAATAAAGCTTGTAAAAAGGCCTCTGAAATATTTTATGATCTAAAGAAAAAAGGAAAAGACATTGAACAATTTGATTGTATCATTGCAGGAATCTTTTTATCTAACGGGATAGACAAAATAATAAGTAGAAATATAAAACACTTCAGTAATATAATTGGACTTAGAGTAATACCTTACTAGTTATTAGCAAAGTTTAGGTTAATATTAATACCAAATAATATTTAAACTTTAGATATACTTTATCATTAATGCTGGAAGTAAAGAGCTTAACAAAGAAGTATAAGAATTTTGTTGCTGTTGATAATATTTCTTTTAATGTTAAAGAAGGTGAAATATTTGGTTTACTTGGTCCTAATGGTGCAGGTAAAACCACATTAATAAAAATGCTTACTTGTTTTATTAAGCCTTCTAATGGTGATGCACTTATATCTGGTGTAAGCATAAATAAACCAAGTGAAGTTAAAAGGTTAATTGGAATTGTACCACAAGAATATAGTTTCTATAATAAATTAACAGCATATGAAAATCTAAAATATTTTGCCTCTCTTTATGGAATGAAGGCTAGTGAAATTAAGTCTAGGGCTGATGAATTGTTAAGATTGCTTTTACTTACTGAGAAAAAAAATTCTGTAATGAGCTCCCTTTCAGGTGGAATGAAAAGAAGGGTAAATATCGCTTTGGCATTAATGCACTCTCCCAAGGTTGTTTTTATGGATGAACCAACTGTAGGTATTGATCCTGTTTCAAGGGCAGCATTATGGGAGGTAATTAAAAAAATTAAATCAATGAAAATTACTATCTTAATAACAACACACTATATGGAAGAGGCTGATAGACTATGTGATAGGATTGCAATAGTTAACCATGGGAAGCTTATTACTATAGGAACACCATCACAGCTTAAGAAAAAATACGGAACTACACTGGAGGATGTATTTACAAAACTAGTTAAAAATGAAGCTACTTAGAATACTTGAAAAGGATATTAAGTTACTATTTAGGGATCCAAGAACCTTTATCCTAGTATTTTTAACACCTGCAATAATCATTCTCGTACTAGCTAATGTATTTTCTACAGTAAGCTCAGAACAATTAATTAAAGGTATCCCACTTGGTTTATGTTTAAAAGATAAGACAGCACAAAAGTTAGATATTCCAATACTCTCAATAAAAGATTTAGGTGAAGACTGTGATGAAAAGGCAAAAGACTTAGTTTCAGAAGGAAAATTGGGAGGTTCTATTATTATTCCTGAAAACTTTGAGAGGAATATTAAAGAAGGTTATGGAAGCAAATTAATATTATATAACGATAATTCAAGGGCACAACAATCTGCTATAGTTTCCGCAACAGTTAGGGCAGTAATACAGAATAAATCAGAGGAAATAGGGGCAGCATTTATAGAAAGTGCTTGGGTAAATTTAAGGGAGTTAAATTCGAAATTAAAAATAGTTGCTGAAAATTTAATTATTGTTAAAGAAAGTGCTGAAAGGGTAAAGAACGAGGTTGAAACTGCAACCCAAGCCATAAAAAGTATAAAATTAGATTTAGTAATAGATCAATTGGGGAGTTCACAACAATTTCAAAATTTAGTTAAAGAAAGGTTTTTAGCAATTAATCTGACAAACTTAAATAATTATTTTAGTAGTCTTTCTCTTTACGCTTCAGTATTAAATATAAGTAGTTTAAATGAGCAACTAAATAATCTTAATAACTCCATATCCCAAATAAACCGAGCTTTGAGTGATGTTAATGCTTCAAATAATTCTTTTAGTGCACTAAATGAAATAGAAAAGATAAACCAAACAAAAAACAATGCGCTTTTTAAGCTTGATACACTGCATGATGAAATAATTAATTTTACAGATCAATTAATAAACTTCCAGGAAGAATTGAATACAACAACTATTGTTCTTGAAAAATATACAAATACACCGCCGCAAAATATTGTTAAACCAATTACAGTTGAAGAACACAAAGCATTTGCTAAGGCTCGTTATATAGACTTTATGATACCTGGTTTAATACCAATTGTTTTATTATTTATATCTGTATTAATGTCCTCTATTTCAATAGTATCTGAAAGAAGTTCAGGAGCTATATTAAGAAACTATCTTGCTCCAATTTCATTTAACCTATTTATAATTGAAAAGGCATTAATTAATCTAATACTTGCTTTCTTGCAAATTTTAAGCATGCTTGTTGTAGCTTATTTATTTAATATTAATCTAGTACTAAACCTTGACTTTTTAGCTGTTGTATTTGTTGCATCATTTACATTTATATCCTTAGGAATATTTATAGGTGCAATATCAAAGTCAGAGAATACCGCATTATTAACCTCATTAGTATTTAATCTTCCTATGTTATTCTTAGCTGGTTTATTCTTTCCATTTGAAATAATGAGCCAGTTTATGAGGTCAATAGCACAATACATGCCGTTAACTATTGTTGTTAAAAATATGTGGTCTGTAATGTTATATAAGGTTGAGATAGAATATGTTTCCTTAGCTGTTATGTTTTTACTTTCTATTGTCTTAATATTTATCTCTTCTTATATAATAAAAAGAAACCCTGTAATAGATTAAGCTCTTTTTAAGATAATTGCATTATGCGGGTTGATTTAGCAAATTCTATTTTTTCCTTATCAAATCCTTTCTTTATGCTTTCAAATAAATCAAACGTCATAACTAATCCTTTTTGATAATCTTCAGACCAGACTAAAAGTCTTAAATCGACACCTAAAGATCCTAGATTAACCACTCGAACTACAGGTTCTTTAATCTGCATTATTCCTGCAACTTCTTCCTTCCATATCAAACAATTTGGATGCTTTCTTGCTTCCTCCAGCATTATTTTCCTAGCCTTATCTATATCAGAATTATAAGTAATTGTTACATTAATAGGATTTACTATCTTTTCATCCCATTTGCTATAATTGATTAAGATAGAATCGCTTGCAATTGAATTTGGTATAACAATTTTTCTATTATCCAAGGTTCTTATTACAATATACCACAATGTTATATTTTCAACAATCCCATTTTCATTATTGATTGATATTCTATCTCCAATCTTAAAAGGTTCAAATACCGCTATAAATACCCCAGACATCATATTTCCAAATGCCTTTTGCATGCCAAATCCAAGAATTGCGGCCAGTATTCCTGCTCCTGCAAATAAAGAATAAGATAATGTTCTTAATTGAGGGATCTGAAACAAGGCTATTGCAAAGCCTATAATATATGATGCTGCCACCAGTATTCTTCTAAATATTAAAAACCTGGTTTTCTCCTCTTTTAGTTGCTGCTCAAGCCTTCTCTTAAGCCTTGGGTTTTTAATCAATAAATGCCCTTTCTCAAAATAATGCTTTAATACTATGTTTAATATGCTGGATAAAACAAAAGTAACAAATACTATAATTATAACACTTATAAGAACTCCACCAAATTCAAAATTCATAACATTTACCATATGTATATTCTATAAAAATTAACTTTATATAGGTTTTCAATACCCGACTAATATGGATAAATTAGAACCGTTAAAGAAAGAATATTGGTTAAAGAAAGATCTAATTAAGAAAAGGCTGGAAGAATTTAAGAAATTTTACTATACCCCTGTATCGTGGTTTTTTACAGATAACACAATGACACTAAAAGAAGTAAATACCTCGGATGATGAAAGGTTATTTGAAGAGCTTTGCTTCTGCATATTAACTGCAAATGCAAGTGCTGTTATGGGAATGAGATGTATCGATAAATTAAGAGGAGTGTTGCTTAAAGGTACAGAAAAGGAAATTCAAGAAAAATTAACTGGATCACATATTTATCCCAATATAAGAGCAAAATTCATTATACATACCAGGGAATATCTTAAGAACGAATTTAATTTTAAATTGAAAGAAAAGCTTGAATCATTTAAGGACGATGAGAGCAGAAGAGACTTTTTTGCAACAAACAAAGGAATTAAGGGTTTAGGTTTTAAAGAAAGTAGTCATTACTTACGTAATATCGGATTTAGCGGTTATTCTATTTTAGATAAACATATTATAAATAGCCTGTATGAATTTGGTTTTTTAGATAAAATAGACAAGCCAAATAATAAGAAAAAATATCTTTTAATTGAAGAAAAGTTTAAGGACCTTAGCAATAAAACAGGTATTCACATGGATGAATTAGATCTTCTTCTTTGGTCAAGAAAGAATGGAAAGATATTGAAGTAGCAGTTAAATATAGTTATATTATTTATATACTCTTTCACGATGATCAATTTTCACTACAATTATTAACTTTAATTCGTAATTTATCCTATAAAGAATTCTATACTTTCCGACCCTAATTCTAAAAGTTGGTGCTTCGTAACCGACTATCCTTTTTGCATCATGAGGAACAGGATTTATTTTTAATCCATCTAACCTCTTAATAAATCTATTAAAAATATACCTCTCGAATTTCTTTAGTAATTTTTCAGGTTGATTATCGAGCTTTACTTCGAACATTCTTTAACTCTTCAAGAGAAATAAGCTTGCCGTCTTTTTCATGTTTAAAACTCTCATCCAGAAGTCTTCTTTCCTCTTCTGTTAGAATAGTATCTACATCTACCATATGTTCTTTTATTTCTTTTAATTGACTTTCTATACCTTTAAGCTTTTGCATAATTTGTTGTGTACCCATTTAATATTCCAATATCTCTTCATTTATAAACCTAATGCTCAAATGATCAATGTGTAGATTAAGTCAACCCTTTCATGTTAGAAATTTCTTTGCACTTATCCTACTGTTTAGAATATAATGAATTTATTTTAAGTAGAAATCTAAAGAGGACAATTAACCTAAGAGGATAGAGAAAGATATTTAAAGTTATTAAAACAAAGAAGTAAATAATGGTAATAGAATCAATAATAGGACCTAAAAAAGCTGAAAAAAATCCTAAGGAGATGTTTCTTTATGGTATGTTATATAGTCTTGTTGCAGTTCTCTTAAGTCTATGGATCTTTGGGGATCAGGCAAGCTTAATTATGGTCTTTCTAATAGTATTAGCAAGTATTCCATTAGTTCATAGAACATTTAGGCTAGAAGAAAAAAAGGATGAAAAAATAAAACAAGAATCTACTTTATTAAAAGAACACACAAAAGCGCTATCATTTTTAATGTACATGACATTAGGAATTATACTTTGTTTGTCTTTATTTTTTATATTTCTTCCGGAAGATGCTGTTAATAATTTATTTAAATCGCAGCTTAAAACAATTCAAGAGATTAATGCAAATGTAAATAGTGGCTATGCAACAAAGGGAACATTTTTAATACCGATATTGGCAAATAATGTAAAGGTGCTTTTATTCTCGGTATTATTTTCTTTCTTTTATGGTGCTGGTGCTATATTCATATTAGCATGGAACTCTTCAGTTATTGCTACTGCTATTGGTGCTTTTATGAGGAAAAACATTACTACCTATGCAACAACTGTGGGGTTTACTAAGGTTGCTGGTTATTTCCATATATTTTCATTTAGCATACTAAGATATTTAACGCACGGTATTTTTGAGCTTCTTGCTTATTTTATAGGTGCACTTGCTGGGGGCATGATATCTATAGCAGTAATAAGGCATGATGCAGGGAGTGATAAATTTAAAAGAGTAATGAAGGATGCATTTACTTTATTTTTAGTTGCGGTTATGGTACTTATTTTAGCAGCCTATATAGAAGTCTTTATAACCCCAAGTTTTTTCGCCTCTTAGTATGAAACCAGTAATTGAAAAGGCAAAGAGAGAACCATTTTTAAATAAAAAAAAATTAATCACTATTGGCTTAGGTATCTTTATAATCAGCATAATGACCTTAAGCATATTTGAATTAAGTGTTTATTACAAACAGGATGTTGAAAAGATAGAATATAAAGGAATAAACTTTGTTCAAACACAAAATGGTTGGTTAGGCTATAAAGATAATACACCAATATCCCTAGTAAATAATCCATCAGTATTAGAAAATATAAGTATAGGGATAAATAATCTTGATTTATTCTCTTTTACAGCTAAGAATTATATAAGTTTTATTCCTGAAGATGGATTAGAAGGTTCTATTTCTTATTTCTTTAACAAAATAAGGCTACAAAAGAACCCAGTAAATGCCTGCTATAAAGACACAAAGTCCTGTAAAGACCTCGTTATTAAAACCTGTGATGATGCAACCAGAACTACTGGAGTCATAATATTTAAATACTCTAATAAAACAAAGATAAGCCTGAGTGGAACATGCCTAACATTTGAAGGCGACAATGAAAATCTAATAAAGTATATTGATAAATTAACATTAACGATAAATGGGTTATAGAAATGGAAGATGATGAAATAAAGCTTGAGGATATTAAAAAAGAAGAAGATGCCTTAAATAAAGAAACACATAAATCCCAAAATATTGAAAAACAGGCTAAGATAGTTGTCATAACAATATTGGTTTTTTTAGTTTTAGCAATAGCCTTATTTTTTATAAAGAAAGGCAGCCCAACTGCCACTATAGATTATTATAAGTATGGTAATTTTGATATACAAAAGATAAAAGACCCAGGTAGTATTAAAGGTTATATCTATAGAATGAGAATAAATGTAAATAACAAAGATTATTATGTATACCCACGATATGATCCTAAAAGTACTGAGGATATACCTATTGAAAAAGACACAAAGCAACAAGTGATAAGAAAGGGAAAGACCGGTATATATTTACATATAGATAATACACAAAACCTTTCAGTGGATACTGGTTTAGCTGGCTTAGAACTTAAAAATTTCCTTGATAACTCTGTTCTTTATAATATCCCAGTAAGATTTGAAGGTAATTCCTATACGTGTGCAGATGCTGATGAGAAAACTACAGTAATTTTCTTGAAACTTGGCAAGGAAACAGGGATTTATCAGGATAAAGATAATCAAGAATGTGTGATTATACAAGGAAAGAATGAAGAAGATTTAATAAGAGCAAGCGACAGATTAATATTTTATATACTTGGGATAATGCCTAGGGAGATAAAATGATTGATAAAGAACTGCTTAAAATTCTTGCTTGCCCTAAATGTAAGTCAGACTTAAATTATAATAAAAATAAGCTAGTTTGTGTAAAATGTAAAAAGGTTTATGAAGTAAAGGACGACATTCCAATACTCTTGCCCTAATCTAACTTTCTTTTATTAATAACTAAATCAAATTGACACCCTAAAAATTTAGATGCTTTTTTACAGGTATTCATCCTATCGAGGAATATTTCAAAATAATCCATTACATTTGAAATTTTTGTATCTATACCTATATCCAACCTTATAATTTTACTTTTTGAACTTACATAAACGTAAGACTTCTCTACTGCATAATTAACCCTATCATGTATATCGAAGGTTCTCTTATCCCTATTTTTCACCCTGCTCCTATGAACATCAGCTTTGTCTGCTATAACCATCGCAGCACCAATTATATCTGTAGGGGAAAATGGCTCTTCATGATTACCTATTGCCGCTATTACCCTAGTTAGGTCTTCTGGTGGCATTGATTTATGCAAAATAGTATAAGCTATGATTGCCCCTGTTTGAGGATGTTTATCCCTATTCACGACATTACCTATATCATGCAAATAACCCGCTACGGCAGCTAATTCTGCTTCTTCTTCACTATAGCCAAGCCTCAGCATTATAGCCTTGGCTGCCCCAGCAACTATATTTGAATGCCTGCTGCCATGCTCTGTGTAACCTATTACCTCCAAATATTTATCTGCTTTCTTAATAAACTCCTGAATTTCTCCGTTATTTTTAACATCTTCTAAATGAATCATAATATATAGAGAATAAAAATAATCTTATATATGTATCTATTATAGAGTCAATCAATAAGTTTTATAAAATAAGACCAATAGTCTTTTCTGTGCCGAGGTCGCATAACCTGGTATTGCGCTAGCCTTGAGTGGCAATTTAACTTAATTTGTCAAAAAAAGCTGGTGCCCGTAAGGGTGTGCAGGTTCAAATCCTGCTCTCGGCGTATTATTAAAACTTCAGAATATTTCTATTTGTAATAAAAAGATAAGCTAATAAGAAAAATATTAAGGCTGCGGAGACCCCAATTATAATCTTCCTATTATCATATAAGAAACCACCTTTATTATCTTTTACAACAACTGCAGATATCTTATTTCCTGTGCAATCCCAACACTTAGGATTTTCATCGTCTTCACAAACACCATTATCATTACAGTAATTTGCATTCTTATTAATCTTAAATCCTACAGCAACCTGTTTTCTTAACCTTGGTTCAACAAAAAGAACTATGCCTAAATCCTGTATGCCATCTTTTTCAAAATCTAGTTTTAAAATAGCAGAAGCATCAGACTTATCAAGAGGAACATCTAAATAAATAGGAACGCTTTCGCCCTGAATAAATAAAGTAGTCCTCACCAACTTAGGCATTATTTCCCTTATATGGAATTTTACACTTCTTTCTTCCAGATAATAATCTCCTTTAGTATTGTTAGGATTCTTATAAACCCTAACTGGGAAATTAAATCTAATAATATCACCTTCATTTATTGTTTTTACTGAATTTAACTGAAACAAATCAACATCATAAACCGTCCCTGTAGTTTGTTGTGGTGCAATTACAATAGAACTTAGTACTAAAAGAAGACCAATTAATACTAAAGAATATAACTTTCTCATTTTAAAAGAATTCTTTAAATTTAGTTTTTAAAGTTTGTGAATTATATTAATGCTTCTTTTATAGCATCCTTACAAACACAACTTCTTTCTTCTGGAATTTTATTTATTACACCACTAATAATTTTTTTTACCTTTTCTACATTGTTCTTCATTGTTTCTAAAATAAATGCTATATCAACAGGTTTATTATCTGGAGAAAAATTATCATAATCAGTTACCATAGCAATTGCTGCATAACATATTCCAGCTTCTCGTGCTAAAACTACTTCTGGAATCATTGTCATATTTATTGTATCTGCACCAAGCATTCTATACATCTCACTCTCTGCTTTAGAAGAAAATCTTGGTCCTTCCATAACAATATTTGTTCCTTTCTTATGATGTTTAATTCCTAGTTCTTCTGCTGTTTGTGCAAGAATTTCTCTTAAATTAGGACAAAATGGCTCACCCATTGGAATATGGCAGACTTGAGAACCATTGTAAAAGCTCTGGTCTCTTTTTGTAGTTCTATCAATAAATTGGTCTGTAAAAACTAAGTCACTAGGTTTAATTTCTTCTTTTAAAGAGCCAACAGCACAGGGAGCAATAATATGTGTAACCCCCATTTCTTTCATTGCATAGATATTAGCTTTGTAAGGAACATTTGTCGGGTTTAAAGAATGCTTATTTCCATGCCTTGGAATAAATACTATTTCTTTATTACCAATAAACCCAAGAGTAACTAAATCAGAAGTATTACCAAAGGGGGTATGAACTTTTATTTGTTTAGTATTATTTAAAATACCTAAGTTAACCCCTGTACCACCTATTATTCCTATTTTAATCATTAAACTTGCTAAATAAAAAGGTTATATAAAACTTTCTCAGGGTAAAAATCCTTGACTATCAAAGGATCTACCAATAGGTGCCATATAGCCATATCTTAACATGTTAATGTCCTCCTGCATTAGTTTAGTAGTTTGTCTTAAACCTGAATTACTTACTATAGATGGTCGGTCATCAACATGTCCTGGTGATATGAGAATGTGAAAAAATTCATGTAAATATGAAAAGAGTAAACTCATGTCATCCCCACGGTATGATGCCCTATCAGATTTTATAGCTGCAATTCCTTTTTTTAGTTTGCTATTCTTTGATTTTAACAGATGGGCAAAACCACCTACTTTTGCTAAATCCGCTTGTGTAAAATTTGGACCAAAACGGGATATATCTTGTGGTACAATTGTCCTAACCATAACATTAGGCTCGTCATCAGAACTTATCATCTCATAATTTATCCCAGACAATAAATGAATGTACCTCATTGCAATTTCAACATTATCCTTATTTATTGAAGAATCAACAAATATGCGAATAGGAAGTTCCCACCTTAAATAACCATGATGACCAAAATATGTTGAAAAATATGTAAACTCTGCTGTTGCTAGATTATATTTTATTAAATTCTTTGCGGTTTGTTCATCAAATATTCTATTTGGTAAGCTAAGGGGTCTTAAAGCAACTAAATATTCGTTATTTCCTTGATCATTAAAAGAATTAAAGGCACCAATACTAATAAATGGTGAAAGCTTCAGAGAGTCATCATAAAACTTATCCTCTAACCTCTTACTTTCAATTGGTTCTACTAGTTCAAAATCATCAAGATTAGAGAATACATTTGAGCAAGAATATTTGTTCCACATACCATTAGTTTTTTTAACAAAAACAATATCATGAAGGGGTTCATTGTTGGTATTTACACCAATAAAATCAGAAGGATAAAATCCAAGCTTATTCTTTAGCTTTTCTGTTATTTCCCCTTTATACTCTAGATTGTTTGAATTATTAATTTGTAGTTCATGTATTTTCGTATTAATATCCCAGACAATTATTTTATTCTTTATAACATCATTAAGTCCCTTATATTTTACCAACTTTATTTTAATGGGCTCATGTTGAACTAAACTAAATATTAAGTAATCAACCTTATTTCTGTAATTTAAATCGGATAATCTATGCAAGTAAAACCCATCTATAGTAAAATAATTCGTATTTGAAACCTTACTTAATATATCATAACTATAACCGTCCTCTAAACTAACCCTAGATAAGTCCTCTAAACTTTCTTCAGATTTTACTAGGCCTAGTAACGGTATGACTTTAGGTGTCAGCTCCTTATCTAAGTCCTTTATAGGTAAAAGCTGTAGTATATAGCTGGGGATTGATTGTTTTTCATAGGTCCCATTTTCATGTTGTGGCAGGGTTTGGTTATATTCCAAAATTTTCTCTAATGGACGTATATCTTCATTAAGAGCGCATGATACTTGATTAAATTGTTGGGCATAACTTTTAGAAGGCAAAAACACCCCTAAACCCGGGCTACTAAAAGCAAAGTAACTAGCTAAGGCCTTCAATAATCTTCTTCTATCAATCTCTATCATAAAAATTCGGTATAAGATAAGAGTTTAAATGCCTTTCTTTTTAGCATCGAGCAGTTATAACAGACGATTTATAGTCTTATTTCTATAATAAAACTTTCTCAGATTAATCATACAAAAGCTATTTATATGGCTAAAAATGAGGTTTTTAAAATGAATATTATTGTGACTATTCCCGCATATAATGAAGAAAATAGCATAGGTAATGTAGTTAGGGATATTAAAAATGTAATGGATCAAGCAAAGTATAGTTATAAAGTTCTGGTTATAGATGATGGCAGCAAGGATAAAACAGCAGAAGCAGCAAAAAAGGCTGGTGCAGTAGTTTATTCTCATCCTTACAACTATGGTTTAGCAGAAACCTTTAGAACAGAAATTAAAAAATGTCTAGAACTTAATGCTGATATTATCGTTCATATAGATGCTGATGGACAATATAAAGCCTATGAAATACCAAAATTAATAAAAGAAGTTGAAAATGGTTATGACTTGGTTCTTGGTTCAAGGTTTCTTGGAAAAATAGAACACATGCCATTACTTAAAAGACTTGGGAATAAAGCATTTTCAAAGGTAATATCAAATATAACTAATGTAAAGATAAGTGATGGTCAAACAGGATTCAGGGCATTTAATAAGAACGTTGCAAAATTAGGCATAATCTCAAACCATACCTATACACAAGAACAAATTATAAGGGTTGTAAGAAATAAATTCAAAATAAAAGAGGTTCCTGTTTACTTCGGAAGAAGAGATGGAAAAAGCAGATTAATCTCTAATCCTTTTGAGTATGCTATGAAAGCCTGGACAAATATTCTAAGGGTCTATAGGGACTATGAACCTTTAAGATTCTTTGGTTATACTGGTTCTTTATTCTTAGTATCTGGAATTTTAATAGGGTTATGGTTAGTTTATAATTTTATTAAAACCGGAATTGTTGGACACATACCATTAACAATACTCAGCACCTTACTTGTGGTTGTTGGTATACAAGTAATACTCTTTGGTTTCTTTGCTGACATGAATAGGAAAAATGAATAAGAAGCTTTTATGGCTTTATTTAGTACTCGTTATAACTAAGGTAATATTGGCTTATTTTATACCTGCACCTAGTGTTTTTTCTGATGAATATTATTATATTAAGACGGCTAGAAGCTTCTTTTTTAATCAAGAATTTACTGTTCATGGTACTATAACAAGCAAATTTCCTCCACTTTATCCTATAATTTTATCGCCATCTTATTTACTTAATGACATGAAAACTATTTACTTTCTAATGAAGATAATTAATGCTATTCTACTTTCTTCAATTATATTCCCCATATATTGGTTAGCTAAAGAATTTTTAGATGAAAATAAAGCATTTCTAATAACTATTATAACATCTTTACTCGCTCCATTTCTTTTAACCAGCAATTATATAATGTCAGAAAATCTTTTTTATCCACTAATATCGTTTGAAGTGTATCTCCTCTATAGGGCATTTAAAGAAAATAGCACGAAGTTCTTTATAATTTCAGGAATATTCTTAGCCTTAGCTTTCCTTACAAGAACTATAGCTGTAGCATTTATACCCGCATGTTTTATTTCCTACTTAATACTAAGAAACGTCAAACTTAGAAATATATTATACTATTATCTAACCTCCTTAATCCTAGTAACCCCCTGGCTCTTAAGAAATGCATTAAATTTTGGTTTTAGTCTAAGTGGAATATTTGGAATAGGCTACACACTGAGCATTGAGGTAGTAAAATATAACTTATCTCAAAAGATATTATTCTTCCTTAACTGGACATTACTTTATTCCGGTTATATTATATTGGCCTCTGGAATGCTATTTGGATTGTATTTCATAAACGGCATACTTGCAAAAAAAGAAGAAAATTTAAGGATATTCTACATAATCTCGCTGATATTTATTGCTTCAATAGTTTTAATTGCAGCAAATAGCACCTCTGCTGGAGCGACAATCCCAGGATATAAGGCAAACCAACTAGGATTGCCAGAATTTTTTAATTCTTTTCTTGTCCACAGACCAATAGGAAGATGGATTGATGTTGTGCTTCCTTTCATAGTACTTCTTGGTTTTATTCAATATACAAGAAGTAAAACCATGACATATAAAACCATTTTAATAACCTCTTTAATTATAGTAATATCAACACAACTAACAATTTCCAGCCTATTTCCATTAAATAACCAGTCAATAACTTATGTTGGGCTAGTTGATACAGCATTAGAATATTTTTATTTAGGTAAAATAAATATTCAGCCAGAATTTTACTGGTTTAGTTTTGTTGGAAGTGGTATTGTTTTGCTTCTTTCTTTATTTTTAATATATAAATTAAGGCATACCAATATTATATTGCCACTTATTATATTCTTAATTATGATAAATAGCATATTCTCCTATGCTGTTATATCTTGGAACAGTAATGAATATTGGTACGGGGGAGAACAAATGCAATTAGGTTTATGGCTTAATAATTATGATAAAAAAATCTCGAGAGTTTTATTTGATTCTAGGGATGAAGGTAAAATATTAAAAACAAAACAAGATTTCTTATATGAAAGGCTTACAAGAAACCAAACCTCAACTATAATTGGAACCTGGTTAAATGATGATATTTTAATAGGAACTCCTGAAGAAATTAAGGATGTTGATTTTATAATCAGCAAACATAAAATTAAAGATGATAGATTAATTTATGAAAGTAAAAATGGAATTTATGTTTATGCGATAGAACATGGAAGATAGCTGCTTAGAAAGTCCAGAAATAATGAAGCATAGTATTCAGAAGAAAATAAAAATGGGGATTATTAAAGATTATATTGAGCCTAAAAAGCATGATGTTATTCTTGATATTGGTTCCGGTGGTGGTATATTTGATAATGAATTAAGTAAATTTGTTGATAAAATAATAGCATTTGATTTATCTTACAACAACATAGTTGAAAGTAAAAAAACAGCTGCTAGAAAAAATATCTATCATTTAACGGCTGATGCAACTAGTTTACCCTTTAAAAACAACTCTTTTACTAAGATAATTGCTGCTGACATATTAGAACACATTCTAGAAGACAAAATAGCAATAAAGGAGGTTGATAGGGTTCTTAAAAAAAATGGGATATTGGTTATTACAACACCATGCACTAATCCTACTTTATCTGTAGACTGGTTAAGAAGAAAATCTGGCTTATATATGGAACATGCTTTTGGGCATGTAAGACCAGGTTATAGTAAAGAAGATGTAGAAAAACTACTGAAGGGAACTAATTTAAAAATTGAAAAGGAAAGTTATTATTTAATATTTTTTGGAGAGCTTTTAAGAGTATTGACTAACTATGTAAGAAAACTAAGGCATAAAGGAAAAGAATGGACTGATGGCTCTGATTTTATAGGTATGGAAAAGAGCAAATTATTCAAGTTATATAAATTATTTAATCCTGTATTTTATGGATTTATTTCTCTAGATAATTTATTAATTGGTTTTAAAGGTCATCAAATCGCATTAAAAGTGAGAAAAATATGAAATCCTTTCTTTGCTTAATTGGACTTCATAAATGGGGCAAAACTAAATATTTTACATCATCAAGTTCAAATGTAAGAGATTATCAAAAATATTGCAAAAGATGTAATAAGATTAAAAAATGGAACGAAATTAAAACTGAAGACCAATGAACAAATATATTTCTTACATCTTAAATATAGCTTTATTTATTGCACTTATAATCTTCTCGTTTAAATATTACAATCAAGCTGTAGAAACATTCAAAAGTGCAGATAAGGTTTTATTATCTTTAAGCTTCTCATTGCTCTTCATAATAAATATAATATGTGCATTCAGATGGGCTTTTTTATTGAGGATATTTGGAAATCAAACTGAAAATTCAAAAATATTTCATATATACAACATATCAAACCTATACAAATATATCCCGCCAAAAGGAATTAATTACATAGTAAGGGGAAGTTACCTTAAAAAAGTTTCAAATGATGAAAGGGGGAAAATTACTTCAATGTTTGGCGAGTTTTATGCAGATCTTTATGTTTCAATAATAAGCTCGCTAATACTTACAACCCTGTTAATTAAAATTCCTTTATATCAGGCATTATTACTCTACCTATTATTTGGGATTTTAACGTGGGCCTTAATAAGCTCTAATTTTTTGATAAGACTTTTGGATTTGTTCAATATAAGGTTTGAAAAAGTCAGAAAATTAATAGAAAATTTCCATTTTTTAACAAAGAATAGGTTATTCTACATTTCTATGCTTTTTACTGCAGTTGCAACAGTAATGCGCGGAATAGCCCTTTATTTACTTGCTTTATCATTAAACATAAACTCAATTTCGATATTTAACTATCTTATAATATTTGACTCTGCGCAGTTTTTAGCTAATATTTTTATCTCGCCTGCAGGACTTGGAATCAGGGATATAATTTTAATTAGTATTTTTGTTTCCTTAGGCATTTCGACTTCAAATGCAATAATATTGTCTCTTAGCTACAGATTTTTGATATTTTTACCAGAATTAATTCTTTATTTAATTTCAATAGTTAAACTCAAAGAAAAAATAGTGTAAATTATTATTTTCCTTTCAAGACCCGTATAAGTTGTTTTGCTAATTGATCATATTCTTCTGTAGTTAATTCTCTTGCAGCACATTGAACATATACCTTACGGTTATTCTCCACATTGTCAAATAAAATGCCCTTTTCGACAAATTGTGGAACATGATTTACAATCTTAATCTTCTCACCACAAGCTCCTCTTGCAATATCCCTAACTAAATCCCCAACTGTAGAGCCCAAATAATTTTCTTTTTCTCTCGATGCCGGGTTACCTTGGGTACTTGCTCTTGGTATGTGTATCCTAGCACGATAAAAATCATATCCATTTAGATACTCTACTTCATGCCAAACATATAAAACTTCTCCATTCATTTTAACCCCACAAAAGTTTTTGTAAGTATTTAATCAGTTATTTAAAAGATTTATTGTAACAAAAAGAATATATCCAAGAATAGAAAACTAAGCGTAAATCCCCTTATCGCTTGCTATATTAAATGCTGCTCTTGTAATTGCTTTAAGATCTAATCCAAATAATTCATTTAAGTCATAGAAACAATGAACATCACAAGTACATTTGCTCATATCCCCGACCTTATCAAATGCATTATACCATCCTTCTTTTACACCATTTGCCCAGCCATTTTCAGCTAACCTTACAAAGCAAGGACCAACTTCTCCACTTGGTGATAAAGCTAAAAACAAAGTTCCAGCTAAACAATGCTTCTGATACTTTGTAACTTTTCCAGCTGTAAAATCAACAGATCTTTCAAATGTTTCTATAGAGCTTATTATATGTGGATTATCTTTCTTTAATCTTTTAATAGTTTCAGTTGCATATTTTATTTCATCTAGACTTAACATAAATTTATCTGAACCAGGGCCTAGGTTATAAGTTGGATTAAAGTTAATAAAGCAGCTTTTTTGTTTTGCAAAATCAGATAGTTTATCTATGTAAGAATAATTTTCTTTAGATACTACACTATTTATTATTACAGGTTTTCCTCTTCCCCTAATTAAATCAATAGCCTTAATAACAGCATCATAAGAACCTTTTCCCCTAATTGCATCATGAATTTCTTTATTACCATCTAAACTCATAAATATATTTTCTGCCTTACAAACATGATCTAATTTTTGAGGAACAAACGATGCATTTGTAACAATATTTACAACTAAGCCTAATCCTCTTCCATAGTCAATTATCTCCCCAATATCAGATCTAACTAAAGGCTCTCCCCCTATCAAAGTCCATGTTGTAGTCCCTAGTTCACTAAACTCTTTCATAGCGTCCTTTACTTGCTGTGTAGTCATTTCACTAGGTCCTTTTTGGAATTTTTTAGCATAGCAATAATCACAAAGAAGGTTACACCTATCTGTAATGTAATGAGTCACTTTAAGCGGGGTTTTTTTACCAACCTTTGCATTTAAACATGCAACCAAGGTATGAATTTTTTTATTGGAGTATTTCATTTTAGATAAGGTTCATTTTATTATACCAATCAATTGTTCTTTTTACACCAATATTAATATTTATCTGTGGTTTAAATCCTAATTCTTTTTTTGCCTTTTCTATGCTATATCTTCTTGATGCTAGAAAGAACCTAAGTTTCTTCCTGCTTATTGGCGGTTCTTTATTAAGCAACAAAAAGATTTTTTCAAGAACATAAACAGACGGAACAACCAGACTTTTAGGGAATGAGATTTTGTTTGACTTAACACCCAATTCCTTTGCTATTAAATCTGTAAACTCCTTTTTAGTAATTGCCTCTTCCCCAGTTATAATATAAGCATTACCAGCAGCCTTAGGATTCTCTAAGGCCAAAATAAATGCATTAACAAGATCATCTATGTAAACAGGCATCATATAGCATTTATCACTTCCAACATGGAAAAACAATCTTTTTTTGATCAATTTTAATAGTGGTTTTAGAGTATAGTCCCCTTCACCATAAACCCTTCCAGGCCTAATTACAGTTAATGGTATGTTATGTTCTTTAGCAATTTTAAATGCAACTACTTCTGATTCGTATTTTGTCTTGCCATAGATATTCTCCGGACTTGAAGGATAAGCCTCATCTAAAATAGTACTATCCGGATCCTTTAAATTTCCATAACAAGCTACGCTGCCACAATGTACAAATTTTTTAAGTTTGATCTTATTTTCAATGCATGCCTTAAGAATATTTTCCGTTCCTTTAACATTTATATCATAATAAAAACTATCCTCAACATTAACCTGATGAATTACACCCGCTAAATGAATTATGGCATTAATATCCTTTGTAGTCTTTAATAAAGAACCATAATCAGTAACATCCCCATAAACAAGCTTAAAATTTTTATTATTTATCTGCCCCAATTCGCCCAAATTACTTGTTTTTCTAACTAGGGCATTAACATCATAGTCCTTATCTAAAAGACCTTTAGTTAAATGACTCCCTATAAAGCCATTAGCGCCTGTAACCAGTACTTTAATCGCATGTTTCATTTTCATATTCTAACTAAAAATAACTAAAATAATGGCTTATAAATTTTCTTAATTCTAAATCACTTAAGCTGTAATATAATTATACAACACCTTCCCCTATTTCTACTGGATTAAGCAAAGTATCTAAGAATCCCTGACCAACTAATGGACAATAACAATGTTCTTCATCAACTCACTTTCTTACCTCTTGAGCCTACTTAGAAGTCCATAGTTTCTTAAAGTCATAATTAAAGTCTCTTAAATTTCCCATTGAATGCCTGAACATTACATGCCCAGATATCTCCCACGGATTTAAATTTAATGATTATAAAGTATTAATTATAGATAAGACACTCAAATTAAATATCCTTTTTTAAAATAAGGTAACGGAATATAACTATTTTAAACCCAAGCCAGTATCTTTTAATATCATACAAACTTCTAATACTAATTAGTCTTGAAAATATATACTTTGGTCTAAAATAAAATTTTCTAAATGCATAATTTTTTAAATCTTCCAGCTCTTTTGCATTTTTATAACCATATGGTACAAATACTGCCTCATCTTTTGTCATCTTTGTATAATCTTCATCTACCATTTTTCCCCACAGTCCTTGCTTTATTTGATCATATATTGGAGTCCCAAGATAGGGCGTCATTAACTGAAATTTAGCATAATCAGGATTCAACTGGCATAGTCTCTTAATCATTTTCTTCGCAATCTCCGGGGTTTCATTTGGGCAGCCTAAAATAAAATTAGCGCGGATTTGAATGCCTGCCTTCTTGCATATCTTAATTGCATTTTCAATTTGCTCTACAGTTAATTTCTTATTTATGGCCTTTAATATATCATTATCCAAACTCTCCATACCAAAGAAAATACTCCAGCAGCCAGCCTTCTTCATCCTGAAAACCAAATCTTCATATAAAGTATCAATCCTTGTTAAGCACGTCCAGGTAAGATCAATTTTTTCTTCAATTAATTTATTAATAAATTCTTCAAGCCATTTTTTATCAACCCCAAAAAGGTCATCGAAAAAAAAAATATCTTTTATACCATGATTCTTCTGCAGCAACTTTATTTCTGCAATAACATTATCCACACTTCGTTTTCTATATGTGTTTTTAAAGATAGCGGGAATTTCACAAAAAGAGCATCTAAATGGACATCCCCTTGATGTAATCATAGTGATAGAAGGCATTCTTCGTGCATGTTGTGGTGCAGGCCTATATTTCTTAAGATCTGCTAAATGAAATGCAGGAAATGCAAGTTCATCTAGGTTCTTAAGAAATGGCCTATCTTCTGTTTTAATAATATATTTATTATATTTAAAGGCGATTCCCTTTACCCTATTTAATCCAATGCCGTTATTTTTTAAAGCCTGTAAAACCTCAGGCACTGCCTTTTCTGCTTCCCCAATAAAAACAATATCAACGTTATCCTCAGCTGCAACTTCATCCCAGTATGCTGTTGGATGTGGTCCACCAAAAAATATAGGACATTTAATTTCCTTTTTTATTTTTTCTGCAAGATTTAATAATCTCTTAAAATTGAATATTGTACAATAAATGCCAACAAGGTCTGGTTCAAATAACTTAACCTTCTGAAAGACAGCTTCATCATCCAATTTTTCTGCTTCTGCATCAACAACATTTACTTGATAACCTGCTTTCTCGACTTCGCCAGCAACATACAAGATACCTAATGGTGGAAGAGTAGAGGAACTTTTATAGTTATCCTTACCGGTTTCAAGCAAAAATGAAGGGTATATTAACTGAATTTTTTTATAATTGTTTTTATTCAAGTATTTAGTTAATGGTTTACTGTCTAATGTACTAAATTCAGGATTGTTTATAGAGATAATTTGTTTTTGGTCTAACATTTTTTATACGCTTTTATAAGGCTTATAAATATTTCCTTTACTATATTATTACCTAAAAATGCTTTTTTAAATTTAATGATTATAAAGTATTAATTATAGATAAGACACTCAAATTAAATATCCTTTTTTAAAATAAGGTAACGGAATATAACTATTCTAAACCCAAGCCAGTATCTTTTAATATCATACAAACTTCTAATACTAATTAGTCTTGAAAATATATACTTTAGTCTAAAATGAAATTTTCTAAATGCATAATTTTTTAAATCTTCCAGCTCTTTTGCATTTTTATAACCATATGGTACAAATACTGCCTCATATTTTGTCATCTTTGTATAATCTTCATCTACCATTTTTCCCCACAGCCCTTGCTTTATTTGATCATATATTGGAGTCCCAAGATAGGGCGTCATTAAATGAAATTTAGCATAATCAGGATTCAACTGGCATAGTCTCTTAATCATTTTCTTCGCAATCTCCGGGGTTTCATTTGGGCAGCCTAAAATAAAATTAGCGCGGATTTGAATGCCTGCCTTCTTGCATATCTTAATTGCATTTTCAATTTGCTCTACAGTTAATTTCTTATTTATGGCCTTTAATATATCATTATCCAAACTCTCCATACCAAAGAAAATACTCCAGCAGCCAGCCTTCTTCATCCTGAAAACCAAATCTTCATATAAAGTATCAATCCTTGTTAAGCACGTCCAGGTAAGATCAATTTTTTCTTCAATTAATTTATTAATAAATTCTTCAAGCCATTTTTTATCAACCCCAAAAAGGTCATCGAAAAAAAAAATATCTTTTATACCATGATTCTTCTGCAGCAACTTTATTTCTGCAATAACATTATCCACACTTCGTTTTCTATATGTGTTTTTAAAGATAGCGGGAATTTCACAAAAAGAGCATCTAAATGGACATCCCCTTGATGTAATCATAGTGATAGAAGGCATTCTTCGTGCATGTTGTGGTGCAGGCCTATATTTCTTAAGATCTGCTAAATGAAATGCAGGAAATGCAAGTTCATCTAGGTTCTTAAGAAATGGCCTATCTTCTGTTTTAATAATATATTTATTATATTTAAAGGCGATTCCCTTTACCCTATTTAATCCAATGCCGTTATTTTTTAAAGCCTGTAAAACCTCAGGCACTGCCTTTTCTGCTTCCCCAATAAAAACAATATCAACGTTATCCTCAGCTGCAACTTCATCCCAGTATGCTGTTGGATGTGGTCCACCAAAAAATATAGGACATTTAATTTCCTTTTTTATTTTTTCTGCAAGATTTAATAATCTCTTAAAATTGAATATTGTACAATAAATGCCAACAAGGTCTGGTTCAAATAACTTAACCTTCTGAAAGACAGCTTCATCATCCAATTTTTCTGCTTCTGCATCAACAACATTTACTTGATAACCTGCTTTCTCGACTTCGCCAGCAACATACAAGACACCCAATGGTGGAAGAGTAGCAGACATATAACTTTCATATCTATCCTTACCGGTTTCAAGCAAAAATGAAGGGTATATTAACTGAATTTTTTTATAATTGCTTTTGTTCAAGTATTTAGTTAATGGTTTACTGTCTAATGTACTAAATTCAGGATTGTTTATAGAGATAATTTGTTTTTGGTCTAACATTTTTTTATACGTTTTTATAAGATTTATAAATTTTTTTAATCTTAGATCACTTAGGCCGTAACATAATGGTATAATACCTTACTCATTTCTATTGGATTAAGCAAAGTATCTAAGAATCCTTGACCAACTAATGGACAATAACAATGTTCTTCATCAACCCACTTTCTTACCTCTTGAGCTTGCTTAGAAGTCCATAGCTTCTTAAAATCATAATTAAAGTCTCTTAAATTACCCATTGAATGCCTAAATGCCTGAACATTACATGCCCAGATATCGCCCCATGGATTTAAGTGGCAGTTACTCCTACCTGCATAACAAGGAACAATTCTTCTTGCTTCTAACATACTTCTTGCAGTTCTTTCATAATAAACAAGCCTTAATGCTTGAGTAACTCGGCTTAATGGTCTTAACTTTTTTTCTTTCATATCCATTTTAACATACTTAACTACTTCTTTTGTTGCATTAGCATATTCTTGGGCATTAGGCGTTATTTTAAGGTCTCTAGTTACACACCTAAAATCTTGTGGAACATCTTCTGTTAAGTCTGTATTAAATAATTCTGCCCTTGTATCTGCTATCTCGTTCAGATAATTATCAACCTTTAGATTTTTACTTACATAACTATGAATCTCATCAAGTTTATCCATATTCAGGTTACTTATTGTACTTCCTGCATCAACATATAAATTAGGATACTCTTCCCTTAGTTTAATTAAAATATCATGAACCTCTAATAATTTCTTAAAATTCCCTTCAATCCCTCTAATTTTATCATGCTCTGAACCAACACCATCTAAAGACATCTTAATTGTAAGCTGTGTTGTTGGCTTAATTTTTTCTAAAATCCTTCTTGCATTCTTCCTTGTGTTTTCAACAGACAAACAATTTGTTGGCATGTGTATTACTGCTGGTTTAACATATTTATCAGCTGCCTCACAAATCTCTGGTAAATCCAATCTTAAATAAGGTTCACCACCGCAGATATTTAATAAGAAAATAGGATCCATACTTTTGAATATTTTTGTTATTTCATCAATTGTAAGCTCATCTTTTAATTTACCAGGATTTTTCTTATATAGTTCCCAGATATTACAGGTAGTACATCTAGATTGGCATATATTAGTAACACTAAAATTAAGGATTAATGGGCCCGGTGGATTTTTAATTACCCCCTGTCTTGCTAATCTGTATCCAAGTAATCTTGGAAGTATCCTTGGAGCGTATTTTAGTACAACCATTGTTAAATTCCTGCCTCTTTTAATTTAGTTTTTTTCAGCATATATAAAGCTTGTCCCTTATTTTTTATAATAAATTAGGCCTTTTGTTTATTTTAAATATTTTGTGGATTATAAATTATTTTATTTAATATGTTAGTTGTTATTTATTATAGACTTATATAGGTTTGCGTAAAATCTAGCAACATCCCCCCAATTATTATCCATTTTTATGCTTTCAACTGCATTTTTAGACAATTTTTCTTGAAGCCTTTTATCATTAAGTAAAATATCTGTTTTTTCAGCTAATTGTTCTACATTACCTCCTTCAACCAGTATTCCATTATAGCCATCTTTTATCGTCTCTTTAATACCACCAACATTAGATACTATTGTCGACTTGCCAAATGCTAAGCTAACCAATAAGGGACCGCTAATTGTTTGTTCTGTATTATAATAAGGTAAAACCACAATATCTGCCATATCGAAGAACCTATGAACCTCTTTATCATTAACATAATAAGGATAAATTTTAATATAATCCTCAATCTTATTAGCTTTAATTAATGCATTATATTCATTTAAGCCTTCCCACATCTCACCAGCAGCTACTAAAAAGACATCCTTATTTTTCTCAATAATCTTAGGCATTGCCTTTATTAAAAATCTTAATCCTTTGTATTTTCTAATATAGCCAAAAAATAAGATAATCTTTTTATTTTCTAAATTAAATTCTTTCTTAAGTTCTTGTTTAGTTTCTTTTCTAAATTTTGTAAAAAAAGAAAAGTCTCCATGATGGATCATACTAATATTATCTTCTTTAATTCCAAATTCCTTAATTAACCTAATTTTATTCTCTTTTGCATGAACAACAAAATGATCAACCTTTGAAAATATTGCTTTAGTAAATCCTTTATCAAAAATAGTACTTTCATGTGGTTGTATATTATGACACGTTAAAACAACCTTTTTCTTTGCAAACATTTTATTTAATTTAAGTATAGTATATTGCAATGGTGTTAATAAAGGAGAAATCCAATGTAAATGAATAACCTCTGCTTTCTTCATATGATTGTATGCTTTAATCCAGGAAAATGGATTATACCAAGTAACAAAATTATATGCTGGAACCTCAAAATTTATGGTTGAATTATTTTGTTTTGGTAATTTTCCTTTGTAAAGTAAAGGGGGATATAATTTCTTAAAACCTACAACATTTAAATCTATACTTGATTTTAATGAATTAACTAATAAAACACAAAATTGAACTACACCACCCTGAAATGGCGGATTATGAACAAGCATACAAACCTTTGGTTTCATTTTAATAGAACGTTAAAATTCATTTTATAAGGTTTATGTCTTATAGGTATAATAATCTTAAAATCCTAAATCCTAAATCCTTTCGAGTATATTTCCCACTATGTAAAATGTTCTGCTCAAATTCTAAAAGCCTTTTATAAATCCTAAAATTTCTTAATACCTTTAATTCTTTCTTCATTTGTCCATTTTCCCTATAGAATTAAAACTAATATACTTTCCTTTTCTTATTTTCTTAAGTCTCTCTAAATATTCTGGCCTTAATTCTGGCTCATTCTCTTCTTCAATATATTTCTCTACAACAACTTTTATAGCCTCTCCCTTATCTTTCAGCCCATATTTAGCTTTAACAACATTTAGTACCCTATTTGTATTTTCATCTATTTCTATTAGTGCTTGTACCATATTATATTACCTTAGTTTAACTAAGTCTAACTTATTTATATACCTTTTGGTTAATTTGAGTGTGGGACAGAAAAGACATGATAGAATAGAAACAGCCAATAACCCCACCCATTTATGGCATAATTTGTATTGGTTGGGCTAATTTTGTCCCACACCTAGCCCATAAATGAATTATATCTACTTTTTAAAATAATTTTTAAGATCTTCCTCTTCCCAACCGATTTTAATAAAAGACTCCTTAATTTCTTGATCGGTTTTACCTTTAGAGCGCATTCTTTCGATATAAGAAGATATCCTATCTAAAGCCATATCTTTTCCATTTGATTTTTTTTCTATTGGTTTACCATTACCTCTAAATCCTTTTAATTTTAGAAGTATTACAATTACTATAATAAAGATTAATAGTGCTGTGGCATAATATATAAAATTCTTACTACTAAACCCGGTTTGTGTTTTTCCTATAGTTCTTTCTGTCTGTACCTTCTCCCCTGGCTTTTGGGTTGTTTTTTCTTCTATAACTGGGGTGACGTTCTTAGTTACTCTATCTTCTGCTGATTGTTCTAATTTCTTCTCTGCACCTATAGCAAAGACACTAAATCCAGAAGTTATCGCCTCATATAGAATATAAGTCACATTAGTGCCTATTTTGTTTGTTTGTAATTTATCCCAATTATTGTTATTATACCTATACAATAACACATCAGACTCTGTAATCCCATTGCTTGCCATCCATGACTTTGGTACTTGGAAGATAACCTTAGTTTGAGATAAATCGGAATCGGAAATACTCTTTTTTGTTAATTGAAAGTACTTATAAGTCTTTGATGAAGGAGAAGTACTTACAGGATTAGAAATAAGTCCTTCAATATCCACTTCACCATTTTGAATTTCTTTATTTGCATTTAAGACAATCTTGGTTACAGCACTCTTTTCATCAGCTACAACTAGTTCTGTAGTAGTTCCTTGTTTTAATGAATCTACTTTTTTCACTATAGAAACTTCAACATTAGCTGGTAATGCCTTGAATGATTTTCCTCCACCGCCCCCACTTCCTCCGCCACCAGAACCCCCTGATGGACTAGAACCTGAAGAAGGACAACTACCACAATCTACTTCACAATTTGAACAACTTTCTTGAATACTACAAAAACCATCACCACAAGAACCGTTGCCCTCTACAGAATATTCTGAGAAATGTTCAACAGTAAATACTAATCTCCCATTATCATTATCATAACTAACTATCTTACATTCTTTACAAGTAATACCATCTTTCTTAATAACAAAATTAGTTATATTTGTAATATTGTATAAGGTTATTGTTGCAGATTTATTTAACTCTCTAAATAATTCAGAATTTACCTTTACTTTTCTGTTTGTAAACTCAAATGCATTTTCTAGATCAATTGATTTAATTGTACCTAAGACATTTTCAATAAGGTTAACTTCCTTATCACCAAAATCAACCTGGCCTATATTTTCAATTCCAACATGTAGATTTCTTACTTTATATAAATCTACATTAGTTAAGTCTGTTGTTAATCTATTAGTAAATCTCTTTATAGTTGGTAAAGGACAGCCGTATATGTTTATTCCACATGCCCCATCTACAGAAAATGTATTTATTCCACATTTATTTATAGCATCTTTATTACAATGACCTTCACATGACTTTCCTGCTATATCTGCCCAATATTCCTTAGTTCTACAAGAATCATCGGATGGAGTATTTGATTGAGAGCTTCCATCGTAACATGCCCATGCAGCATGTCTAAAACTATCTGGTATAGTATTTGGACACTTATCTAAATTATCTAATATTCCATCATTATCTGAATCTTTTTGTGGTTTTTCTTTTTCACATTTAAATTCTATAGATTCACTATTGCCATCAACTATAGTATAACCATATCCACCACAAGAACTTTTCCATACGAGCTTCTTGCCTTTTTCTTCAGAAACATCTGATACACATGCTCCTACTTCAGAGCATCCAAATTTATCATCATCTGCGTAACATTTTTGTGTAGCCTCTGAATTTACAAAAATACATTTAACTTGCTCTCTAACAACTTGTTCTTTAACAATAGTTCCTTCTTTGATTGGTTCTTGTACTGTTGTTGTTTGTTGAACTCCGGTACTACTAATGCAACTATCTGTTGTAGGATCTCTTGTATAACCTTGACTGCATTCATAACAATTAAGATTTGGTGGGCACACATATTTATCTCTTATTTCACTATTAACTGATGAGTGTGGTCCTGATACTCTACATCCTAAGAATGTTGGATTTTCTGGTCCTATGTTTGGACAAGGAACTCCTGTTGGTGTAGTTGGTATTGTAATGGTTGTGGTAGTTACTGGTGTTTTACACCCACCATCAACATCACAAATTTTTCCTTCTGTACAACCGCAAACCTGGCAATTATTTCTTGAAGTACCTTGATCACAATAAACTGGTTTATTCGGCGCACATGAAGAATAAGCTGTTCCATCACCACAAACCCTGTTAACTGCGGTATTTACTACATTATTAACTACAGAAGTAACAGTGTTAACCCCATTAACTATAGTATTAACAATAGACTGCATCGTGCCTACACCGGTACTAACACACCTGTCTGTTGTAGGATTTCGTGTATAGCCTCTTATGCATTCGTAACAATTATATGGTGATAGACAAGAATAAGTATTTTTTATTTCTGCATTTTCAGCCCAAGGTCCAGCTATCCTGCAACCTAAAAATGTTGGATTTTCTGATCCATAATTTGGACAAGGAGGACCTGTTGGTGTTGAAGGTGTGGTTGGTACTGCAACAGTTGGTGTTGAAGGTGTGGTTGGTACTGCAACAGTTGGTGTTGTTGTTTGTTGAGCTATTGTCTGAGTAGGGTAAACAGAACATTGTCCCCCAGTATCAACCCCTGTTTCACCAAAATCTTGTTTTCCATTTCTGCATGCATTTCCTATAATATTATAATTTGATGGAAAATGATCCCCTAGAACATGTTTATCATATCTTATATCACATTCATCATTGCCAAAGTTTTGGAATAGAGATTCACAATAACTTCCACTTGTTCCACGGAAACTAGTCCAACTCCCCCTACAGAATTCAAAATCGGGATCTATATCGGCAACATCAGCATCTGGAAAATAAGGGCCATTGAATCGTGTAGAACATGATAAATCTTGTCCATTATAACGACGATTATTTTCGCCATATGGAATAAATGGTACTGGAGGGGAGTTTATCCTATTCAAAATATCCCCCATCTGATGCATGAAACCATGAACAAATGTTAAATGGTTTGCACACCCAATAGTTGTTGCATACTTTGGAATCCATGTAAATGGAATCCCATTATTCGAAGTACTTGCAAAACTCCCATCACATAGTGCAACATCAAACCAAACTCCTTTACTTGAATCTTTTTCCTGAGATACTGCAAATATAAAATCATCATCACGCGAGTAATATCCTCGTATTATATCGAGTACCTCACCAGGTCCTTGAAAAACTCCAATGGTTTGATATTGAGGACTAGCTGTAGGGGGAACATAGAGAGTATAACTTACATCTACTGCATTCTGTATTTCTATAATCTCTATTTGTGGGTCTATTCTGTTTCTACTATACTCTAATACATTACTTTTAAAAGTATTAATTTCCTGTCTTATCTGACTTACTTCGCTGTCACTCATTCTTAGAAATAAATGATAAGCAACCGCATCTATTTGAGTGTCAGAGAGCCTATAATCCTCTCTTAGCCTCTTTCTAGATTTGATTACTAAGGGTTCATTTTGTGGTATGGGTATATTAAAACTTTGAATTAACTGATTTGTCCTTGCATTGAAACTTCTTATAATTCGGTTAGTGTTAATGTCCTTGAATTCAACGCAACTATTAGAATTACAATTATCACCAATTACATAGGTATCTACGTTTTTAAATATAAAAATTTTAACTTTTGGTCTCTGTGCTGTGGCTAGAGGTTGAATAGTTGGTGCTGTAACGGTTGGTGTAGTTGGTTGAGTTGATTGTTTTTGTATTGTGGAAGCTGTAGGTAAAATACATGAATCGGTGTTTGGGTTTCTAACATAACCTTGGTGTCTAAGTTCAACACATATTAACACCCCTACATTATATATATTCAAGTAAATATGTTTATAAGATTATTGGGATAGTTCTAATCTCAAAGTAAAGTTCACAAGGATATAATCCATCTTTACTCTGA
>Ga0209515_10001794_pt1 | contig 34747 bp, 21 predicted proteins | sample Subgroupgradi54m_FD_187454 | JGI IMG/M metagenome (GOLD analysis project Ga0209515, IMG submission 187454) | Subsurface groundwater microbial communities from S. Glens Falls, New York, USA - GMW60B uncontaminated upgradient, 5.4 m (SPAdes)... ... | reverse complement strand
CGGAGGATAGCGACGCAATAAATGTTCTGCGGAACATTTATTCCTTCCCCACTTTTGCTTCTTAAGTTTAATAATGAGGTGGGGCGCTCCCTCCGTCGGCGTGAGCGTGTGCCCTCCGGTCTCTCATAGTAGCCGCGTCACCCCTCGCTCACAATCACTGTGTTAAGTGTCAAGTGTCAGATGTCAGGTGTTTTTTTCAATCTCTCGTGAAAGTTCGCTCACAGACTTTCTTAAGGAATGCGACTAGGAGGTCACTCCTCGGGTGCCTTGCATCTCGAGGTGTGACCTCAATTTGGTGGTTTTGTAAGAAGCAAACAGGTCGCGCTCTTTTAAGGAGTCTGTTCCACCTCTAATTCTTTTGGTGCCGCCAGAGTGAGTTTATCGGTAAAGCGATCAAGACGTTTGGTGCTGTCTTCGTAGGAATTTTTTGCGTGCGTGAGGTGAGTGCCCACGAGTTCAAAATCAGTTTTGAATTTTTCCACGTCCCCACTCAACCGAGCAAGATTTTTTAAAATATCAGCCGCGCTCTTTTCCACTTGCATCCCGCGCAGTCCCATCAAAATGGCTTGCAGGTACACATAGAATGAGTTGGGAGAAACGGGAATGACGCGGCGATCATAAGCGTAGTGCATGAGCGAATGTTCGTCATCTCCTTTTATGATCGTCTCGTAGTATACATTTTCAGCAGGAATATACATGAGCGCAAAATCAAACGTTCCTTCATCAGGGAGAATATACAACTTGGCGATTTTATCAACGTGTTTTTTTACATCAGAGATGAATTGTTTACGGAACCGCGTTTTTTCATCTTCGTTTTCAACCTCAAGCATTTTTTTAAAGTTTTCGAGCGGAAATTTTGAATCAACCGGAACCAGCTTGTCGTCACGCAGTCGCACCACGGCATCAACCGCCTCTCCGCTTTTAAAGCGATGTTGAAGGTTATAGTGTTCGGGGGGCAGGATTTGCGCAAGTAAATCTCCCAAAAAAAGTTCACCAAGTCCCCCGCGCAGTTTTGGTGCCCGAAGAATTTCTTGGAGCGAAGAAATATCTTTGCCAATCAGAAACATCTGTTTTGTCGCTTCGCCAAGCTCTCCCAGCTTCTGTTGCACACCACCCACCACTTTTGCGGCATTATCAAGACGATCGCCAATAGTTGCGGTTGTTTTATCCAGCCGTTCTTGCATACCTTGGATATTTTGATTCAAAAGTGCAAAAACCCCACTATCCTCCCGCGGCGCATTTAGTTTTTTGAAAAGAATAAAAAAAGTGATTGAAAATCCAACCAGCATGATCGCTATAATACTTATGAGGAGAAATTCCATATACTAAATTTTTTTGCCCCCACTACGATTTGCACGTAGGTATCCGGTTTAGGAAACCGGTGCTCTATCTGGCTGAGCTATGGGGGCCCAAATCGAGTAGTTTAAAAGTCAGTTTTGCCAAAGACATTATTTGTTTTAGTTCAAATCCACCGCGCACAACCCTAAGACGACATATTCCATACTTTAACTTACCATGCTCCTTGCCCGCACGCCGATGCACATGAGTTAATTGTTGGGGAGAAATATTAAGAAGAGTTGTCCAAAAGTGGACACAGGCGTCAAGATCAAGATCTTCATACACGAGAAGATTAAAGGTAAAGCGTTCATTCTTAATTTTAAGAACGTCTTGGAGACATTCTTTGAAAAGATATATAAGAGCTGGATCTCCATTCGTAATGTTGAGATCTCGTTTTTGTCCTTCGCCCCAATATAACATTGATACGATAAAAATTTTTTCACGATCAGTTAGGGGTGTTTGTAGGTATTTATCTGAGATCAATTGGATTGCCTCATGCCATTCTGCCCGTGCCCTTTTTTTAGGACTTTCAATTTGTTTTTTACGTAAATGCTCCTTTTGTTCGTTATTGAGAGAAATGTCCCCCACATGATACCAAATAGTTCCCGGTGCACCCAGTTCATTAAAAGTATGATAAAATGCTTGAGAAATTTCGGGCAAACTTTTTCCTTGTTTGCGCAAGTTTCTCACAAATTCAATTTTTTCCAATGTAAATCTTTGCATATCTTCATTAGATATTATATCATAGAAGGCAGAACTTGATATAGTATTCTGGGTTTTAAAAAGATACCTGTGGGCCTGTAGTATAGGGGTAATACACCGGATTCGCATTCTGGAGACGGGGGTTCGAGTCCCCCCAGGTCCACCAAAAAGATACGAGGTTTAACCTCGTATCTTTTTATACACTAGTGTGGACATTTCAGCTAAATAATGTTCAACCTCAAACGTTGAACAACATTGGAGGTCGAAACTTGACATTATTTTTTTTGTGTGATAAAAAAGTATGATTGGTCTTTTAATAAAATAAACTACAAGGAGGCTCCCATGCCACTCGACGAAGAAGAGCGCGATGAGTTTGATGGACTCGTTCTAAAACTGAAGCAAAGACTTAATGATGACGAAATCGGTTATGGTCTCGTCCGCCTGCAACTCAAAGAGATGGCTGGCGAGGGTGAGTATGAGCCGCCCGTCACGCCCGGGGTTCATGACGAAAAAGCGCCTGACGCCAACACCGACTTCTTCACCCCGCTTCTTGACCACGAGGTGCCCGTAGAACACAAGGACACCTGTGCTAAGTACCGCACACTCGCCACTGAGCACGATGTTCTTCCAACCACCCCGATCTGCTATCGCGTCCGTGCCGGCTTCACCTTGAAGCATCACGCTCCCAAGTTCGGTCCCTGCCACCAGAACTTCGACTACTTGCAAGACTGGAACTTTCCCGACGATCCCACCACAGACTCCCTTGTCTTCTGGGTACCGCGTCTCTTGAAAAACAGCACCTCAAAGACCAAAGACCAGCAGATGAAACTCCTCTCCCAATTGCGTACCAAGCTTGAACTTCCTGCTCATCATCTCACTGGCTTTGGTAACACGGCTCTCGTTGCCGGTCTTATCCTTGCTCACCACAAGGCCACGAGCGAGTGCATCCCACTGAATCAGTACTATGTACGCACGGAAACCTGCTTCGCGGGCGGCGGCCGCCTCGCTCTGCACTGGCGCGGCGTCGTCCTCTACTGCGACGGCTGGGTCTTTGGTGACCATGCCAATGGCGGTGTCGGCGTCTTTGCTCTGGGGGTGGAGGCACTTGGGCACTAGGTTGAGAGTGAACGGCACCATCACCTAAGCTTCACATCCTCGTCCCCTGCCGAGGGAGAGGAAAGTGAGATTCTTCACGAGTGTTCAGAATGACGCACATATTTGACCCTCGAACAGTAATCTGTTCGAGGGTCTTTTTTGTTTCATGAGGAACTCATTTATTTAAAAAATTTGTTGGATTTCAATCTGTGGATAAATAATTTTCTTAAAAACTTATGAACAACCTGTGATTACTTTTTAGAAAATAAGTATACAATATTGTAGACATTAAAGTATGGACAGAACATCAAAAAAGTGCTATAATATAAGAAGTAAATGGTGAAAAAGTAGTGTGTCTACAATATTGTGGACAGATATAGTATGTTCAAAAACAGAGCGATCATTATTTTATCAACCATCATCGCTCTTGTCGTTTTTGTTGAACCGGCTCATGCGTTTATGAGTTCGGATAGTTTTCGCATCTGGGCTGATACCGTGAGTTCCGGTGGCAACCGAAGCACATCAACCAGCTTCATTGCCCAAGATTCCATTGGTGAAAATGCGAATGGAGAAAATATGTCGAGTGCCAGCTTTTTGGCTCAAGCCGGATTGCCGGCGATTTTTCAAGAACCGGTACTTCTCATGACCATTTCCGTCTCGGCACTTACGCTAAGTCCTTCGCCTATCACTGCAAGTGCCGTGAGCACCGGTAGTTACACAGTGACGATCTCAACTGACGCCTCGGCTGGCTATACTTTAACAGCGACCGAAGATACCGACTTTCAATTTTCAGCAGGTGTGTTTATTCCCGATGTGACTGATGGATCGGTGACCGTCGGAGCGGGAGAATATGGTGTAGCTGTTTCCGGTACTGATGCGTCATTTTCTGATGATCGTGCATTAGGAACGACGGCCTTAACGGTGGCATCGCGCACATCACGCACGACAAGCAGTGTTGATACGATAACCCATAGAGTAGGAGTTTCAGGTTCAAGTACGGTGGGTGTTTATGCGCATACCGTGACGTATCTCGTGATGGGGAATTATTAGAGTGAGCACTCTTTGTCATTGCGAGCGGAGCGAAGCAATCCCGAGAAGAAAAGATTTCCTTGAATAAAAGCTTCCTTCACTTCACGGGATTGCTTCGTGGATTCGCTACGCTCACCACAAGTCGGAAGTTCCGCGACTCCTCGCAATGACAATACTCTCTCGCTTCGTAGAAACTTGAGCGACTCCTCGCAATGACCACGATGACTTAATTATGGCCAAATTGTTTTCATCAAAGAGTAGCACGGCGTGTGCAATGGTTGGGATATTTTTTGGAGCACTGGTATTCATGGGACTTCCGCACGCCGCGTGGGCACTTGCGGTGTCGCCGCCGGTTATTGAACAAGAAATAGGATCCGGCGAGAGCGTCACAAAAAAAATTACTTTGTACAATGAAAATGTTGAACCCATTATTATTTCATGGGAATTGCGAGCGATTGATAAAGCCAAACACAATGAAACCGGTGCACCAACGATTCTTCCACCATCAGAAGTAGTGTCAGCACCGTTGTCATGGATTGAACTGCCCAAGAAACCCTTGACGCTTTCTGTTGGAGCACACACTGAACTACCGATAACGATACGAGTGCCGAAAGGCACTGAACCGGGTGGATATTACGGCGCGCTTCTTGTGGGAAGTCAGATGTCCGGCAAAAAAGGAGAAGTAAACATCATCGGAAAAACCGCCATCATAATTCTTTTGACGGTGCGTGGAAATATAAAAACAGAAGGCGTCGTGAAAGAGTTTTCATTGCTTCCTCACGAAGTTTCATGGCTCGATCATCAACCGGAAGGATTCGTGGTGCGTATAGAAAACACCGGCACGGTACACTTCAAACCGAATGGCACCGTGATCGTACGAAGCATGGTGGGGACCGAAGATCGTCTCGCGATAAATCCCGCCGAGCGCAGTGTACTTCCTGCATGGACGCGGCGATTCGAGATTCCGTGGTCACGAAATAAAACATCTGCCGGTATTTTTGGAGAATGGCAACGGTTTGGTCTTGGTCGCTATACCGCGAACCTTGCGGTACAGTTGGGAACTCATGTGGTTATGCAACAAATTTCGTACTGGGTGATACCGTGGAGAACTTTGCTCGCGCTTGTGGTTTTGGTTGCGGTGATAATTTTGGCACACAAACGTCATACGTCCCACAAATAATTGAGACGGTATAAAAATACGATCTGTCAACATAACCCCCTCAAGTCTTACGTCTCCCCCTTACCTTAAGGGGGAGAAGGCTCGTCTGATCTGCCCCCTCTTAAGGTAACTTCGCTCAAGGAGAAACAAGAGCTCGTTGCCTCGCGTCGTCGTTCGGAAGTCCCAAAGCTGTGACGCTTTGTGACTTCTCTCACTCCTAGCGAGGTAAGAGGGGGACGAGGGGGAGTTATGTTGTCAGCACATCTCGTCAACATAACCCCCTCAAGTCTTACGTCTCCCCCTTACCCTAAGGGGGAGAAGGCTCGTCTGATCCACCCCTTCTTAAACCAAGAGGACAGACCCCCTCGCTCCCCCTTGCCCCAAAGGGGAGAAACAGATCTTGTTATGAAACTTATCAATCGTTTTTTTTCACGCGCGGTGGGCGGATGTGGATCGAGCATCCTTTTCTTTCTGATGCTCGCACAACCTGCGCTCGCGGCAACAACCGGACTTTCTGATGCGATGACGTCACAGCAAATAAGTGCCGTGGCAAATCACACGATCACGTTTACGACCCAAGCGGGCGCTGCGGAGGGTTCGACTATTGCGATTTCATTTGCCTCGTCCTTTAACACATCAACTATCAGTTTTACGGATATTGATTTTTTGGTGGGTGCATCAAACCGGACGCTGGCGGCTAATTGCGCGGGCACGGAACAGATTGGTGCTACTGTTGCCTCGAACGCTATCACATTCACGATATGTGTTGGTGATGGTGGTGCCGTGCCGGCCAGTAGCACAATTACCGTGAGAGTTGGTACGAACGCGGTGTTTGGTTCTGCGGGCGCAAATCGTATTACCAATCCAAGCTCTGCGGGAACGTACAAGATTTCCATTCTTGGTTCATTCGGTGATCGTGGCATGATTGCGGTTGTGGTGACGTCTCCATCAGGTGTCAACGTGAGTGGCACGGTTGGCACGAGTTCATCCGGCAGTGGTTCCGGAGGTGGTAGTTCTGGAGGTGGTGGTGGAACTCCGGCTGACACAACCCCACCTGTCCTTTCGAGTATACAAGTCGGCAGTATTTCGCGAACCGGCGCCACGGTGACATGGACGACCAACGAATCCGCAAATTCGTTTGTTGATTATGGACAGACCGTGAGTTATGAGTTGGGAACGGTTTCAAGCACCACGCTTGTCACATCACATAGTATCGCAATTACCGGACTCACACAGGATACGAATTATCATATCCGTATTCGTTCACGCGATGCATCAGCAAATGAAGCGACCTCGACTGATGTCGTGTTTCGCACATTGCCACCGCCCGATACCACAGCACCAACTATTTCTGATGTGCAAGTGTTGAATATCACCGGAACGGGCGGCACGATTGCGTGGACGACGAACGAATCATCAAACAGCTTTGTTGATTATGGACGTACGGCGACCTATGAATTAGGTACTGCTACCGATGCAACGCTTGCGCTCGATCACGCGGTCGCTATTTCCGGTTTGCAAAGCGAGACCACATATCACTATCGAGTTCGTTCGCGCGATGGCGCCGGCAATGAGGCGGCGTCCACGGATCGTCTTTTTACGACGCGTGATGTGACGGCGCCGGTCATTGCCGACATTGCAGAACAAAATATAACTGATGCGGGCGCGCGCATTGTGTGGACCACAAGTGAATCGGCTGATAGTTCGGTTTCGTACGGCACCACGATTGCGTATTCTTTGGGAACGGTAACTGATGCGGTGCGTGTCACGTCACACTCGATGACGCTTTCCGGCCTTGTTGCGGCGACCACCTATCATTTTTCGATTCGGTCGTCTGACGCGGCGGGCAATAGTAGCACAAGCACCGACCGCACATTTATCACGGAACCCGATCGTCGGCCACCGGCCAACGTGAGTGGATTTTCTGCTGTGGAAGTGGTGCCCGGCAACATCGGACTTTCGTGGACCAATCCTTCTGATGCTGATTTGGGTGGCGTGCGTGTGGTGCGTAACACGGATCGTGTTCCTGCAAGTCCCACCGACGGCACCATTATTTTTGATGGACGCGCCACGAGCTCTGTTGATCGCGGGCGCGCGGCAGGAACCACGAATCGCTATGTTGCATTTGCGTATGATACATCAGGGAACTTTTCGTCGGGTGCGCTTGCGGAATTGACCACGGCGGCTCGGTGCGGCGACAACATCTGTGGATTTGGTGAAACATCTGAAAGTTGCGCGGTTGATTGTGTAGCTCCGTCGCGCTCCGTGTGCGGTAACAGTCTTTGTGAAGCCGGAGAAACACCCCAAAGTTGCGCGGCCGATTGTGTTGTCCCAACCACCACACAATGTGGTAATCGTATTTGTGAGATTGGAGAAACAAGCGCAAACTGTCCGGCCGATTGTGCGTCATCGATTGGTGCGGTATGTGGCAATGGTGTATGCGAAGCGCCGGAAACACAGAACATTTGTCCGGCCGATTGCGCGGCGCCGCCGTCACCGGGTGGTGTTGGTGGTGAGCGTCAGCGTGTTTCTTTGAGCGACATTCGTGTTCTTGTTGCAAACGGAACGATTCGTTTGTTGCCCACCGACTCGATCTTTACCTCCATTGCGCGCTCGGTGCTTCATGTTGAGATTTCAGCAAACATTTTTATTCAAGCCGTAGATCAGATAGTGCTTCACCTTGGTAGTGATGCCTATGTGCTGGCACGAACCGATGGCACGTGGAATACCGATGTGATGGCGCCCGCGATCGGTCGTGTGCCGCTCGTGATTTCGGTAACCTATGCGGACGGCACGAGCGATCGAATTGATGCCACCATGATAACGATCGGTGGAGGACAGGTGATCACGCATCGCGATGGGGAGACTTTTAATCTGGATAACGCGCTCGTCACAATTCGTGATGCGCGTGGCGCCGCATGGCCGGCCACATCTTTTGGACAAATAAATCCGGTTCGCACAGGATCTGATGGTTCTTTTTACTGGTATGTGCCGAATGGAAATTACACGGTGAGCGCCGAACGTGATGGATATCGGACAAACAATACACCACTCACGGTTGTTTCAAATAACGTGCAACCCACGATCGAGCTCGTCATCATTCCGCCATCAATCGTAACAACGGTGCAGAATATTTTTTCGCAACCAACAACCGTTTTTGAAAAAGCATACGATGTGACCGGCGCTGTTTCGCAACAAGCGCACTATGCGTATGAGGTGACGCGCGTTGAAGTTCTTGATAATCCGGTGGTTGAAAAAGCCACGCAACAAGTTGCCGCTCCTGCACTTGCCACGATCACGGTGGTAAGTGTGGGCGCCGCAGCAACGACGGCCATTGGTTTTGTAAACGTCGCGCGCTTTGCCCAGTTTCTGTTCATGCAACCATTTCTCTTTTTTGCGCGACGCAAACGAAAGGGATTTGGTTTGGTGTACAACGCCATTACGAAATTGCCGGTTGATCTTGCGATTGTGCGTTTGAAAGATGCCGCAACCGGACAGATTTTGCAAAGTCGCGTGACTGATCGCGGTGGCCAGTATTTTTTCATCGTGCAACCCGGAAAATATTTGCTCGACGCGAATAAGCCGCCCTTCGTATTTCCCACGGCCTACCTCAAAGATCAAAAACAGGATGCATTGTTTCTTGATTTGTATCATGGTGAATTGATTGAGGTTACTGAAAAGGATGCGACTATTGCCGCAAATATTCCGGTTGATCCATCGGTTGAAGAAAGTGTGCCCGGAGCGGTTCGAGGTCGTATTGCATTGCGCAAACTTGAGGTGGTGGTGGGGACCATATCGCCGATTTTGGCGCTTGGTGCCGTGATTATCAGTCCAACACCGCTTACCATAGGGCTTTTCAGTGGGCAGATTGCGATGTATGGCGTGATGCGCTATCTTGCTATGCCACATAAATTAAAAGGATGGGGCATTGTCTATGATGCCACAACATCACAACCGCTTGCCCGTGCCATTGTTCGTATTTTTGAACCGATCTACAACAAATTGCTTGAAACACAGGTCACTGACAATCAAGGACGCTATTCATTTTTGGTGGGACCGAACATCTATCGTTTGACGGCTGATAAAGCGGGGTATGAGCAAAAGAAAATTGAAGGCATTGATTATCGCGATAAAAAAGAATCCGCTTTGGTAAAGGAAGATATGAGATTGGAACCGACAAAACCCGTTGCGCCAACAACACCGGAGTGGAAAGAGGAACCGACTTGAACTTCGTATGGTGTCATCCTGAATTAAGCGAAAGATCTCATGAGTGTCATTGCGAGGAGTCGCACGACTTGTGGTGAGCGCAGCGAATCCACGAAGCAATCCCGTGAAATAAAGGAAGCCTTTATTTCAAGGAAATCTTTTCTTCTCGGGATTGCTTCGCTGCGCTCGCAACGACGACCTGTGTCATTGCGAGGAGTTGTTAAACCTTCGACTTGTGGTGAGCGTAGCGAATCCACGAAGCAATCCCGTGAAATAAAAAATAGGGTTCTTCGCTACACATAGAATGACTATGAAAAGAAACGGAACGATCCCTACCTTCATTATAAGTATAACCCTCATAAGCATGATGGCGGGTTTTGCGTTTTCCGGAATGCCGGTCGGCGCGACGACCATACCGCGCGTATTCAGTTATCAAGCAAAGCTGACAAGTAATCTTGGAGTGACGGTGGCAAATGGTACGCAAAATGTGGCGTTTGTTTTGTATGATGCATCGAGCGGCGGCACCTGTTTGTGGTCATCGGCCAACACGGATGCCAACACCGCAACGGTTGATTGCGGTTCCCCTGGGCAAATTTCTGTTACCGTGACTGACGGCGTGTTCTCGGTTCTTTTGGGAGACACGACCGGCAATACTCAAAATGTCGTTCCCGCTATTGCTGATTCAGTTTCAGGATTATATCTTGGTGTGCGCATTGGTTCTGATTCTGAAATGACGCCGCGCAAACGCATTGTCTCATCGTTTCTTGCTACCGAGTCGGCTGATGCGGATTTGCTTGATGGTTTTGATACGGCGCAAGCCGGCGGTACTTCGGCGTTTGTGCCGGTTACAACCGCGAATGGTAATTTGGTGCTCACGGGTGCACCGCAAGGAACCGGTGTTACGCAAGGCGTACTCACGATAAATCCGGCAAGTGCTTCGGCCGGACAAATAGTGTTTGCGGTTGATGTGGGCGGCATTGGCGAATTTACCGTTGATGCAGGCGGTAATACCGTGAACACGGGAACACTTGCGGTGAATGGTGGGAGCCTTACCACATCGTCAACCACGTTCAATCTTTTAAATACTACCGCAACAACTATCAATCTTGGTGGCGCGGCGACCACGCTTTCGGTTGGTGCCTCGACGGGCACCACGGCGGTGAACAACGCACTCACCGTGACCGGTGTTTTGACCGCGAATGGCGGCGTAAACTTCAACGATTCTTCAGCTGACACTATTTTAATCGGACAAAACGGCGGCACGGCCGACACGGTTACTATTGCCGGTGATGTTTCTTTGACTGATACACAATGGTCAGTAAGTTCTGCAGGCGTTGCATCGTTTGCCGGACTTTCGTCATCAGGCACCATTACTTTTTCCGGTGTGAGCACGGCAGGTGCCATGATTATTTCGGGCGGCGTTGTCACTTCTGAAGCACAACTCGCCGTCGCACGGGGTGGTACGGGTGCCGCGACGTTTACATCAAATGGTGTTCTCTACGGGAATGGCACGAGTTCGGTTGGAGTGACTGCCGCCGGTGGTGCGGGCACTTTGTGTTTGGTTTCGACAAATGGCGGTGCGCCGGTTTTTTCATCGTGTGCCGGTGGTGGTGCAAGCACCGTATGGTCATCACTGACCGCGCCTGCCACCACACTTTCTTTGAATCATGCCGAGTTTGCCACCACTTTTACGTGGGACACGGGGAGCACCGCCGCAACACTTGATGGTTTTACGATTACTCTTACCAATGATGCGACAACTGACGTGAACACTCAACGCGTCGTTGTTATTCAAAATAATGATGCGGCCGGTTCTACCGCAACCGAGCGTTTGCTTGTTTTGAATAATGCTGATACGACCGAAGCGGTAACGACCGCGCTTGAAATCACCTCGTCGGCCGGCACCATCGGTACGGCCATTGATGTGTCAGGCTCCAACATCACGACCGCGATTTCCGCAGGTGCAAATAACATTTCAGCAACCAACTGGTCAATCACCGGTGCATCCGGTTTGTTTACGACTGCCGGCAACATTGCCATGAATGGTGGTTCGCTCACCACCACCGCGACAACAGCAAACGTGGTGAATGCAAACGCAACCACCGTGAATTTTGCGGGCGCCGCGACAACGCTTGGGGTAGGTGCAAGTACGGGCACGACGACGGTGAACAACGCACTCACCGTGACCGGCACGGAAACCGCGAACGGCATCTTCACGGCAAACGGTGCCGTGAACCTCAACGATTCTTCCGCTGACACTATTTTAATCGGACAAAATGGCGGCACCGCCGACACAGTCACGATCGCGGGTGATATTTCTCTCACGGACACACAATGGTCCGTCACCGCCGCCGGTGCCGGTGCCTTTGTGTCACTCACCACCACAGCCGGCAACGGTCTTGATGCGGCAAGCGCTGGCATTCTCGCGATCGGCAACACCACGGCCACCTCCGTATCACTCTGCAACTCTGCCGCATGCGACATCATTCTTATTGGCACGAACACCGATGCGGACACGATCACCATTGGTGATTCAACTGACACCACCGTGTCTATCACTGATGACAACTGGTCAATCACCGCCGCCGGTGTCGCAAACTTTGTTTCGGTGGGCGCCACGACTGCCGGCACCGGTGCGTTTACCACCCTCTCCTCAACGGGCGCCACCACGATCGGCAATGACTCGGCCACGGTTGCCATTGATTCTTCGGATTGGAACATTACGACGACCGGTGTTACAAACGGTCTTGCCTCGATTGCCGGTGATGACAATCAATCTACTTTGAATACTAATCTCAATGTGACGGGCACTGATGCCATAAGTCACACACTTAATTTCCAAATTGATGGCAACACCGGTCTTTCGATTGCCGCGACCGGTGATGGTGCTGGTGCTGTTGGGGTGCGCACGATCCAAGTCGGTGTTTCAGCCGCTGCCGATGTGGTGACGATTGGTGATGCGAACGCCGACATCTCTCTTACTGATGCCCAATGGTCAATCTCCGCCGCCGGTGTTGCAAACTTTGTCTCAGTGGGCGCTACCACGGCCGGCACGGGCGCATTCACCACTCTTACTGCAACACCTGCGTCAAACGTTGCCGCCCTCACCGTTACCGGCACCAATCTCACTTCTGCAAACTTGCTTGCGCTTGACTCACGAAACACCACCGGTACCATCGCGAACATTGCGGTTGGCGCGGCTACGGTACAAGGTTCCGGCGCACTCATCGGCATGGCGATTGATCTTGGCACGAACATGACCGGCGCAAATGCACAAAACATGACCAACATCTCGCTCACGACTCTGGGAAGCACGCGTTCTGGTTCTGGCACGGAAACACTTGCAGGGTTTTCAGTAGCGAGCAGTGCCGCTATCACTCAAAACACCGCAACGGGTACTTTCAACTGGCGCGGAGCTGATATAACAGCACCGGTTGCCACCGTCAATTTTGCCGGCAGCACGGTCGCGGAAAACGGCGCACTCATCACTCAAAGCGCTATCACCGGAACTGCCGGCACCATCTCATCAAACGGGGTACAGATTTTGATGCCCGCATCGGGTGCCATTGTTACCGGTGGTACCATGAACGGTATTCTTGTCACCGCACCAACCACCTCGGGACCTGCCGCCGGAACTCTTACGGGCATCAACATCGCCAACCTCACGAGTGCCGGCGCCGGAACCGAAAACGCGCTCACGATCGGCACGGGCTGGGATACACAAATCAATGCATCAGGATTTAGTGTGGGAACCGGCGGCGCGACAACGATTACTCCAACTACAAACACAGCGGCACTCACCGTTACGGGTACTAACCTCACCACAGCAAACTCACTAGCCCTTGTCGCGCGCAACACCTCCGGAACCATTGCAAATATTTCTTACGGCGGCGCGACAACCGTTACGGGCACCGTGAATGGTCTTGGTGTTGATCTTTCAACGAATGTCACGATGGCCGATCAAGACATGCGGGGCGTTTCAATTACCCTTCCTGCAGTGACAAATGTTGCCGCAAGCGCAAAAACAATAAGTGGCGTACGCATTACCGGTGGTGCACTCATTCAAAATACTCTGGGAGGATTAAGTGTTGAAAACGCTATTGATATATACAATCCGGATGTTACTCAAACAACAGGCACTATTACCACGAGTGGCGTTTCAGTTGTAACCGGCGCTATCACGACTGGTGGCCGACAGCGCGGTATTACCGTTTCCGCGGTGGGTGTCGGGGCCGGTGAATTGATCGGTGTAAATATAGGAGATATTACGAATGGCGCAGGAATAGAAACAGCTCTTTCGCTCGGCACGGGTTGGGACACCGCAATCAGTGCTTCAGGATTTAGTGTTGGCGGCGGCGGTGCGACAACCATCACCCCAACCACGAATACGGCCGCCCTCACCGTCACCGGCACCAATCTCACTTCTGCAAATCTCTTAGCACTTGGTTCGCGCAACACTACGGGTACCATCGCCAATATTTCAGTTGGCGCGGCTACGGTACAAGGTTCCGGCGCACTCATCGGCATGGCGATTGATCTTGGCACGAACATGACCGGCGCAAATGCACAAAACATGACCAACATCTCGCTCACGACTCTGGGAAGCACGCGATCAGGTTCTGGTACCGAAACGCTTGCAGGATTTTCAGTAGCGAGCAGTGCCGCTATCACTCAAAACACCGCGACCGGCACCTTCAATTGGCGTGGATCCGACATCACGGCTCCTGCTGCGACGGTCAACTTTGCAGGAAGCACGGTCACGGAAAACGGAGAACTGATTACCTTGAGCGCCATCACGGGCACTGCCGGTACCATTTCATCAAATGGGGTACAGGTCGTGATACCCGCATCAGGTTCGATTGTTACCGCTGGCACCATGAATGGCATTCTCGTCACCGCACCAACCACATCAGGTCCTGCCGCAGGAACTCTTACCGGCATCAACATCGCCAACCTCACGAGTGCCGGCGCCGGAACCGAAAACGCGCTCACGATCGGCACGGGTTGGGATACGCAAATAAATGCAACTGGATTTAGTGTGGGAACGGGGGGTGCCACAAATATCACACCAAGCACCAACACTATGGCGTTCCAGATTACGGGAACGAATATCACGAGTGCGGGTCTTGTATTTCTTGATTCGCGTATGACAACCGGTACTATTATGAACGTGTTTGCTAGTAGTGCCGTTACCCAAACCGCTGGAACACTTTCTGGTGAGATTATTGATTTGGATACGAATATGACCGGAGCAAATGGAGCGAACATGGTAAATCTCCAGTTGAGTATGGACGCCACGGCGCGGACCGGTTCGGGAACTGAATCATTGACCGGACTCTTGATATCGAGCGGTGGCGCACTTTCTCAAACCACTGCCGCGGGCAATATTGCGTGGACCGGCGCAAGCATCACTTCTCCGGCGGCAACAGATAATTTTGTAGCAAGCAGTGTTACTGAAAATGCATTAAATATTAGCATGGGTGCCATCACCGGCACGGCAGGTACGATTTCTTCACAAGGAATCAATGTCATTTTTCCGGTTTCCGGAGCCATTGTGACCGCAGGAACCATGATAGGCATAAATGTTGTTGCCCCAACAACTTCCGGTCCTGCGGCGGGAACATTGACGGGTATCAGTATTTCAGGTCTTATAAGTGCAGGTGCGGGCACTGAAAATGCACTCACCATCGGCACGGGTTGGGACACACAGATCAATGCAACAGGTTTTAGTGTGGGAACGGGCGGCGCAACAACAATTACTCCGAGCACTAATGTAGCAGCACTCACGGTGACTGGCACCAACCTCACTTCTGCAAATCTTTTGGCACTTGATTCGCGAAACACCTCCGGCACCATCGAAAATATTTCAGTTGGCGCGGCTACGGTACAAGGCGCCGCCGCACTTACGGGTCTTGCGATTGATCTTGATACGAACTTGACTGGTTCAACCGGCAATAATATCACGGGAACCGACGTGGTTATGAATGCGCTTACGCAAACCGCGGCAAACACGACGACCTATCGAGGGTATAATCTTTCGGCGGCCGGAGCGCTCGTACAAAACACTGCCGCAGGAACCATTTTGTGGCGTGGATCTGAAATTACCATGCCCAACATTACTCAAACCACCGGAAGTATTATTGCGACAGGATTTAGACTCACAAATGGTAGTATTACCACGAGTGGTACCCAAGCAGGACTCTATATGAATGCGGCAGGGGTAGGCGCAGGAACACTTTATGGAATCTTTGTAGGTGGAATTACAGGAGGTGCTGGCGCCGAGGTTGCGTTCACTGCGGGTGATGGCTGGGACACGGGCATTTCCATTGGCGATGACATCACTGAAATTGCGTTTACCAGCACCACACCTACGATTTCGATTGCCGGCGGCGGCACCCTTTCAATTACCGATGGCACGAACACGCTTGCTACCATTATTGATCAAGGCACGCGCGGACAAATTACCACGGGCATGTTGTGTGCAGATGCAGGTACCGGATGTCCGGCGTTTGCCGCAGGACGATTGTATGTTGACACAGCGGGCACTTCCGGGGCTGATGACCCAGGCGATACATTCGACTTGGCCGAGTTTTTTCCGGCTTCCGAAGCGGTGGGTCCGGGTGATGTGTTGAGTGTTGACCCCACAACATTGCTTCGTGTACACAAGTCACAAAATCCTTATGAACATGAAATTATGGGCGTTGCCTCATCACGTCCCGCTCTTGCTATTGAAGAAGGATGGTTTTCGGCCGGTGGCGTCACGCAAACAGATCCACTGAAACCACTTGTCGCGCTTGTCGGTCGCGTGCCGGTAAAAGTGACGAACGAAAACGGCCCGATTGCTCCGGGCGATGCACTCACCGCCTCGTCCACACCCGGCTACGCTATGCGTGCCACACAATCCGGTTATGTAGTGGGTACTGCCCTTCAATCATTTAACGGTGAACGCGGTTCGGTGCGCGTCTTCGTGAATCCGGGTTGGTTCAACGGCTCTGGAGTGACCACTTTACAAACTTCTGCGTCCGATGCAAATATACTTCCCGTGAACCTTTCTGATTTAGGACGCGATCTTGCTTTCCACGGAAGCGCACTGACCGGTATCGGGCGTCTCATGAGTGAAAACGGATTGTGGAGTATTGATGAGAACGGAACCATCACCGCTGTTGCCATTAAAACAAAAAATCTCACCACCTTATCACTTACCGCAGAGTTAACAAACGAGAGCCAAATGATTGGTCAAGCAATAATCCTGCGCGGCACCCAAGTGTTTAGAGTGACGAACGATCTCGTGACTGCCGAATCAAAGATTTTTATCACCTTCCGTTCTCGCGTCGAGACCTCATGGTGGATTTCCGGCACCGATGCGGGATGGTTTGAGATTTCACTTGGTGCGCCATCGCAGGAAAGTGATCTCGTGTTTGATTATTGGATTGTGGGTGTCAAGGACACGCGCCCGCCCGTCGTCGCCCCTCCAAACGATGTGTCCACACCGATTGTCGCGCCACCACCGGCACCTGAAGACATGACGCAACAGGTCGTAACATCCAATGTAACGGAAATATCTACATCAACTCCTGCTCAACTGGACGTCGAGCCGACCCCGACCGAATCTGCTGAAACATCGTCCACTCCCTAGTCAGTCAGTATATAAGGAAGGTGGGTAGCACCCCCTCCATAAAAAAACGCGACCTGTTTGCCTCACTGCTTAGGTCGCATTCCTTTAGAGAATCCTGTGAGTGAACCTTCACGAGAGATTGGAAGAAGACCGGAACGGATACCTGCGCGCAGACGAAAGGAGCGCCCCGCCTCCTTATTATAAAACTGAAGAGGCAAAAGCGGGGAAGGAAAAAATGTCCCATAGGACATTTTTTGCGTCGCTCTCTTTCGCAAGCGCGGGCATCCGTGGAGGTCTTCTTCTACCTATCTCTCGGGAATGGTGAGCAAACCCCCTTCTTTTTTTTGGTAGACATGATATAATCTCATCCAGTGTCATCCTCGAGCGAAGCGAAGGATCTCGCGCGAATGCGCGCGGGCTCGCATACGCGAGAGTTTCTTCACCGCGTTCAGAATGACTTTGCTTTTAATCTAATCTCTTATTGTTTATGACCACCACGACCTTGGGGGCGCCAGCCGAACTCACGTTCGGAGATAATCAGTCACGGACATCTCGTGCGCTCGGTGCCGCAATTAACGTCGTTCTTCTCATCACGGTTTTCGCGATGCCCCTGCTCTTTACGCCCTTGACAGCCGACGCGATAAATCCGGCCAAACAATTATTTCTTTTGATTGCCATGACACTTGTCGGTGTGCTCTGGATCGCGCGCATTTTTGTGACGAAGACTGTTGTTTTGCGAAAATCATTTTTGTATTTTCCGGTCGTTCTCTATCTTGGCGCGGTCATTATTTCAGCGATTGCATCAGTTGATCGCTACACCAGTTTTTTTGGCGGAGCATCGAATGAATACACCAGCCTTGTTACGCTCATCGGATATACCACCATGCTTTTTTTCATGACGACCCACGAGAGCGACATTGCTTTTGTGCGCCGCGCCATTCTTGCGTTTTTCATTTCAAGTCTCGTGATCCACGTTGCGAATCTTCTCATGTTGTTTGGAGTTGCGATACCGACGCTCTCGGCCGGTAGTCCGATTGGCTCGGTATATGCACTCGCGATTTTTACGACCTTTGTCGTGCTCCTCGCAAGTGGCATGTTGCTTTTTGATCGTGAACATCAAGCCGCGTTTCTTCCGGGAAAAAGTGGCGTCATTTTGCGTATTACGGCCGCACTTGCCGCACTTTCCGGACTTGCGTATCTGGTACTTATCGGCTGGTGGGTCGCATGGCTCGTGGTGCTTATTGGCTCTGGTCTTCTTTTGCTTTTTGTTTTTATTTACGCGGGCACATTCAGAAGTATCGGACATCTCATGATGCCGCTCCTCACCTTTGTTCTTGCGCTTTTGTTTCTCCTTGTGAAAACGCCGATTGCCGCACGAGTGCCGGTCGAAGTTTCCCCCAATCAACAAGCAAGCGTGCAGATCGCACAAAACACACTTCGCGATTCACCGGCATTTGGTTCGGGGCCGGCAACTTATTTTGCCGATTATGCGCGGTATCGTCCCTTGTCGCTCAATAAGACCGTGTTGTGGAATGTACATTTTGATCGCGCGGCAAGTTTTGCGCTTACCCAAGTCGCGACACTCGGTATCGTGGGCGCACTTTTGTGGCTTCTCCTCATTGTTTTTGTGGCGGGACGCGTGGTATATAGTTTTATCCGTGAACGCGATCCGGTATTATGGATGTTGACCGCTATTCTGTTTTTTCCGTGGCTTGCGATGATAGTTGCTCGATTCTTGTATCAATCAACCATGGCGCTTGAGTTTGAGTTTTGGTTTAGTACCGCTCTTTTGGTGATCGTGACCGGACGCACGGCACGTCGCGCTACATTTTCCAATTCTCCCCGCGTACTGCTTGGTAGTTCGTTTGCCGCGATTGTGTTTGCGGTATTTATGGTGGTGGTGCTTTTGATTGGTACGGAACGGTTTGCGGCCGCCGCGATTTTTGCACGCGGCGCGCATGCCGGTGCGACGCCCGAAGTTAATCTTGACGCACTTGAGCATGACACATCTCGCGCGGTAGCGCTTGATCCGCATACTGATATTTACTTGAGAAATGTGGCGCACGTTGCCCTTTTGCGCGCAGGACAAACGTCAAAAACTGAAGACTTGCGTACGTATCTTGATGCGGCCGTTTCTGCGGCGCGTCAGGCAACCGTAGTCAGTCCCGTGAATGCACAGAACTGGGAAATGCTCGGCAGTGTCTATGAACAGATGGCGGGTCCTGTGCGCGGTGCGGGTGAACTTGCGATTGCCGCTCTCCAAAAAGCGCAAGAACTTGATCCGAAAAACCCCCTGTATCCCACCGAAATCGCTAAGATACACATCACGCTTGCCGATGCTTTGCGCGCCGGAAAAGATCAAGGTAAATCTGCGGAAGAAGACATCGCCGATCATTTGACGAATGCTTTAAGTTCGCTTACCCGCGCCGTTACTTTGAAATCCGATTATGCGCCCGCGCAATTTTACAGCGCCGCGGTTTTTGAGCGACAAGGAAAACTTCCCGAAGCGGTCGCCAAGATGGAGGCCGTGGTACAGGCAAATCCACGCGATCTCGGAGCGATTATGCAAATGTCTCTTTTGTATCTGAAAAATAATGCGCCGGACAAAGCGGAGGTGCAGTTGAAGCGCGCACTCGAGTTGTCACCAAACAACGCCAACGCGCATTGGTATCTTGCCTCGATCTACGAAGCACGCCGTGATATTCTCGGTGCCGTGAAAGAAATCGAAGCCGTTCTCGCAACAAACCCTGACAATCAAGCGGTCAAAGACCGCCTCGCCGGCCTAAAGAGTGGCAGGAGACTACCTCCATACCGCCCCATCCCCGCCCCACTTTAATCAAAGAAAAAAACCACGGCACACTTGCCGCGGTTTTTGGTTTAGGATATACTGCGGACGATCAAGGTTGTTCTCCTTTTTATTACAAGGCTGAACTGATACCCCTCTTAAGGTAAGAGGGGCAAGGGGAGTTATGCTGAAACAGGTTTGTAGATATTATTCCCTCACGCACACAATTCCCACTCGTAAGCGCACAATTTCGCGGGCCCATGGTGAAATGGCATCACGCGACTATGGCATAGTCGAAGCCCGGGTCCGATTCCCGGTGGGTCCACCAAAAAACATCCCTCTATGTGGGATGTTTTTTGGTGGAACGAACGCTATTTTTTATGCACCCAATTCCAGAGTGTCCCGAGTATCCAGCCTACAATGTTAGCCACCACGAAGGCGATCACGATGAGTAGTACAGCGCGGCCGAGGGCAAATGGTTGGACCGTAAACGGATTGTCCAAAAAGTGCATACCATAGACCCAGCTCATGAACGGTTGGGCGGCGCCGAACCCGACGAGCGCGGCCCACACGAGATGGACAAGCGCGGCAAAAGTGCCGAGCGCCAGCCCTACTTTTGATGCATTGACGGGCATATAAAAAAACGAGAAAGAATTATGCTTTTAGTATACCTTAGAATGTCATCGTCGTCCAACGGGGGCAACCACTTTGATGCCTTTATGGTCAAAATCCCCTAATTTTCTTGACTTAGTTATTTCACATATGATACACTATTGTCATAATTATGAAAAGCAAGAATAACCTCTTAGAACAGCTAAAATCCTTACCTCATTTTGGAAAGAATACCGTATATCAACTCGGCAAACAACTGGGGATCAAGGACTCCACCGTTAATACTTATATTAGCCGTTTTTTGACGTATAAGGAAATCTATCGGCTTAAAAATGGGCTCTATGTATCTGCCGATTTTTTTGATAAAAATAAACATGACGTTTCCTATTCATTTTATCTTGCTAACATTTTACGCACTCCGTCCTACATTAGTTCATGGGCGGCGCTCCAGTATTACAATCTCGCTACAGAGGCTATACGTTCTGTTACTTCGGTAACGCTTAAAGTAACGAGAGAATATCAGACAAAAGTGGGGAACTTTTTATATCAGTCGATTAACAAAGAATTTTTCTCGGACTTCTCTTTGGCAAGAGGGAAATTTGATTTTTTCATCGCCTCACCTTCAAAAGCATTATTTGATTTGCTGTATTTTAAAACTAACCAGTTTCGTAGTGTTTCTTTGGGCAACATCAAAATACTTATTGAAGAATTGCGTATAGATATTGATGAGATGGATAAAAACGAACAGGAAAAATTTTATTCAATGATTAAAAAATACTCTCATGAGTGAACAAATCACCACAATTTTAAAAAGAAAAATGGAGGACATCGCTACCTACGGCAGACTCGATGGAGAAACGCGCCGGAATACGCTCAAAGAAGAGTTGCAGTATTATGTTCTCAATTTCATTTATCATCACCCCGAGTATAACGATTGGATTATGTATGGTGGTTCGGCGCTTCGCATCATCCACGATCTCGACCGCATGTCGGTTGATTTGGATTTCGAAATTTCCCAGGTCATCACCGAGAAGTTTTTGGAAGATCTTAAAAAAGAAGTTGAGGATCATTTTTTAAATACCTACGGTGCAAGCCCTGATTTTCTTACTATCAAAACTACCGCCGGTCGAGGACTATTGCTTAAATTTCATTTGGGCGAAGAATTAAGTTTCGGTCATCCATCGAAACAGGTGCATGTAAAAATTGACCTCAATCATTTTGTTGCACCGAAGACGGTAACCGAACGTCGGCCGATAAATCGAGGTCAGCTTTCGTTTGTCATCATAACGTATAATATGGCCTCGCTCATGGCGAGCAAGCTCGCCGCTATTTTTTTGCGCGGGTCTCGTGGTGTTGGAAAAGTTATTTATGAAGAAAAAGGCCGTGATATTTACGATCTACTTTGGTATATGGGCAAAAAAGTGATGCCGGACTTTGATTACCTCATCGCCAAGGGTATTGACGTGAAAGATCCCCGCGCTCTTTTTGACAGAGTAACGTTAAAGATATTAAATAATCCCCAGACGGACGCGAATCTTAAACAAGACCTCACACCACTTTTCTTAAATCAGACATACATAGAAAACTGGCTCAAAAATTGGCGAGAGAGCTATTTGCGACTTCTTGACGAGTATAAAATTCGCACGGTAACAAAATTTGAGAGTATGGATGTGTATCAGGACTTTCATTCAGATAATTTTTCTTTTGTGTGTTGGTACAAAACGGAAGAGGGTGGATTGGTTCGAGTTGTTTACATCATAAGCGACTACTGGATTGATTCCCGTGCCGGTGATTTGCTAATTGAGGCGGATAAAAATTTAGAAGATAAGATAAATTTTAAGAGTAACGGCGTAAGCAGTCATCCGACTCCACACGGTGAGCTCATGCAGTACGCGACCTTGTTTTGCCAGAAAACCGAGAATTATTTTAAGAAAAATAATAGAATAATGCTCGGTGATAGCATTATGACCAAGGTGATTCGAATGACATCGGACAACCTGAATCAGAAGGAGCAGATTGTGCTCAACAAATCGGCTCTGCTATCATGTGAACTTGATGATCTATTGAAATAATTTATGAAAATTGCCGTGATTGGCGGCGGGGCCGCCGGACTTATGACTGTTGCGACAATACATGAGCTTGCGCCGGAGGCGGAGATTTTTTTGATTGAGCGTAACAACGGGCTCGGGAAAAAAGTTATTATTTCGGGTGGTGGGCGGTGCAATGTGACGACCGGTATTCGTGATGTGCGCATGGTGCTCACGAAATATCCGCGTGGTGGAAAGTTTTTGTCATCAGCCATGCATTGGTTCCCCCCACAGGCCGTCTATGAGTGGTTTGAGTCGCGTGGCGTGCCGCTCAAAATCGAAGATGACCTTCGTGTTTTTCCAAAATCCGACAACGGTAAAGATATTGTCGGGGTGTTTGAAAAATTATTTAACACGCCTCGCATTCATACATTACTCAACGCGCATGCAATAAGTGTGAAAAAAACAGCTCATGGATTTGAGATTTTTTTAAAAGGACATGACCGCCCGCTCATTGCGGACGCTCTCGTTATCACGACCGGCGGTCAAGCATATCGTGCAACCGGTTCAACCGGCGACGGCTATGCGTTTGCGTTGTTGCTCGGTCACACGATTACATCGCTCGCACCAAGCCTCAACGCTTTTTTTACCCGCGAGAAATGGCCTGCGGAAATTTCAGGATTGTCATTCTCAAAAGCACGCTTTACCGCATCATGTTCCGATAATCCAAAAGAACCCCACGATACAATTCGCGCGAATTGTATCAAGGGGCGTGAACGATCGTATGTTGGTCCGTTTCTGTTTACCCACAAAGGTGTGAGTGGTCCGGCGGTGTTTGCACTCTCGTCGCTCGTTGCTTTTGAAAAATACGACGCACACCACCCGCTTGAAATCATGATTGATCTTTTTCCCGATCTCTCGATTGAAAAATTGACGTCTGACTTCATGGAAAAAATAAAAGTGAACGCAAAAAAAAGTTTTGCAAATGTTGTGGCGCTTTTTGTACCCAAATCGCTTGCCGAAATCGCGTGTCGTGAACTTGAGTTTTCCGATATGCTTCATGCCGGAGAAGTGGGGAAAAAAGAAGCGACGCGCATCGTTTCGTGGCTCAAAGCCATTCCCCTCCACGTCACGGGACGCGGCGCGGGCGACGAATTTGTCACCGCCGGCGGCGTTACCCTCACCGAAATCAATCCGCACACCATGGAATCAAAAATGTGCCCCGATTTATATTTTGCCGGCGAGATTTTGGACGTAGATGGCTATACGGGAGGCTTTAATTTGCAGGCTTCGTGGGCCGCGGGACACGTGGTTGGGGAAAGTATCGCGGAAAAAATCACAGGTCAGAAAGTTTAGTAAATAATTACTATATTTTGTTTAATTTAAGCTATAATATCGTATATCTGTATAAAGGCACTTGACAAGATTTTCATAGTGTGGTATCTTGTCTTTGACAGTCCATGCTGGGACCAAGTCCGTAGGACTGTTTTTTTGATCCTTATCAAATTATCTGATTGGAACCGAACAACGAACCTTCCCGAACCATTACGAACAACGAACATTCGCTGTTCGTTAGGTTCGTTCAGGTTCGCTGTTTGGTTCCCATAAACATTTTTCAGCACACACTTGTCCGCGAGACATTTTGTACGTTTTGGAAATCGTTGGGCCGGCGCTTATCGGTTATCTCATGCTAAGAGGCAGGTTGTGGGTTCGACTCCCACCGCACTTCCCTAAAGGAAGTGTGTAGCTCATCGGTAGAGCGGCACAACACCGATTGGCAACATTTGTCCAATGATTTCCATTAGTCACGCACCAAGGGGCAACCTTGGGCCGCGCTTGTTGCGATCATGCACCAAGCCAACAACACTTGTCCAAAGGAGGTATCACATGGAGTACCAGAAGCATTTCTCGACGCGCACGACGCCGCAGGCGGAAGCAATTCCGGGCTCGGTGCAGGTGGCAAACTCGGCAGGTGGATTTTCGTGGGCCGTGGACGATTGGACGCGACTCGATCGCTTCCTTGTCCTCGGTTCCGAGGGTGGCTCGTACTACGCTTCGGGCGTGCCGCTCACGCGTGAAAACGCGGAAGCGGTTCTGCGGTGTGTGAAGGCCGACGGCGCTCGCACGGTCGCTCGGATCGTCGAGATCTCGGAGGCCGGTCGCGCGCCGAAGAACGATCCGGCACTTTTCGCTCTTGCGATGTGCGCGAAGCTCGGTGACGAGGCAACGCGGCGTGTGGCCTACGAGGCCCTGCCGCGGGTGGCTCGCATCGGCACGCACCTCTACCACTTCCTCTCGTTCGTCGAGGGGTTCGGTGGGTGGGGTCGCGGTCTGAAGCGTGCCGTGGCGCGGTGGTACACGGGTCGGGATGCCGGAAAGCTGGCGTACGATCTCGTGAAGTACCGTCAGCGTGACGGATGGGCGCACCGCGATGTTTTGCGGCTCGCGCATCCGACGGCTCCTTCGCCGGAGCATCAGGGTCTCTTCCATTGGACGGTGAAGGGCGAACGGCCGGAGGGCAATCTTCCGGATGTGCTCGATGCCTTCATTGCCGTGCAGGGGGCGACGACCGACGACGAAGTGGTCGCGGTGATCGCAAAGTGCAAGGCACTCCCGTGGGAGGCGATTCCGACCGAGCGGCTCGGTTCGGCAAAGGTCTGGGAGGCTCTGCTTCCCAACCTGCCGGTCACGGCGCTCGTGCGCAACCTCGGTCGCATGACGGCAAACGGTCTCATCGGTTCGATGAGCGCCGCGGGTCGCATCGTGGCCGAGCGTCTCGCCGACGAAGGAGCGCTCCGCAAGGCGCGTCTCCACCCGCTCGCGGTCTTGGTAGCATTGAAGACCTACGAGCAGGGTCGCGGCGAGCGCGGCAAGCTCACGTGGGAGCCGGTGCGCGAAGTGGTGGATGCGCTCGACAAGGCATTCTATCTTTCGTTTGGCACCGTGACCCCGACCGGCAAGCGTCTGCTGTTGGCGCTCGACGTGTCGGGTTCGATGGGTGGACCGGAGCTTGCCGGAATGGTGGGCATCACGCCACGCGTGGGCTCGGCGGCGATGGCGCTTGTCACGGCGAATGTCGAGAAGCAGTACGAGATCGTCGGCTTCACGGCCGGCCAGTCGCGTACGTCGCACGCGGGATACGGGGCGGCAATCACGCGCCTCGCAATCTCGCCGCGTCAGCGTCTCGACGATGCGGTGCGCACGGTGAGCGGCCTCGATTTTGGAGGCACGGACTGCGCGCTCCCCATGCTGTGGGCGGCCGAGCACAAGGTGCCGGTGGACACGTTCGTCGTGTACACCGACTCCGAGACGTGGGCCGGCAGTGTTCATCCCTCGCAGGCGCTTCGTGCGTACCGCGAGAAGATGGGCATTGCGGCGAAGTCGGTTGTGGTGAGCATGGTGCCTAACGAGTTCACCATCGCCGACCCCGATGACGCCGGCATGCTCGATGTGGTCGGGTTCGATACCGCCACCCCGAACGTGCTCGCGGATTTCGCGATCCAGTGATAGACTCGTTACCGGCGGGTCCACGGTTTGCGCCGTGGGCCCGCCGTGATTCTTTCTCGATGTGCGTGGGCCGAAGTGAGACGGTTATCAACCATGAAAAGACATACCGTTTCACACACACTTGTCCACGCCTTGTTCGATACCGTTTGCGTGCGGGCCGACGTCGGTTGGTTATCTCACTCATAATGAAATCGGTGCTCACCCTCGGGTCGAGCACCACTCCGACTGACACTCTTTGTCCGCAATTTCTTCTGGGCCTTAGGGAAACTCCCCTTCGGCTCTTTTATTTTTTCCAAAAATAAAAACGCCGCGGAAGGTTCCGTGGCGTGAAGGAAAAAATTATTCATTTTCTCGGATGGGACGGACGAGCGGTATGCTCATGCGGAGCATATTTTCCGCGCGATTGCCGAATTGGATGCGGAAGCCGCGTGCTCCTTCGGTGAATCGTTCGTGATAGATTTTCATTGCGTGAAAGTTTGAGGCATAGCCCCATACGATCACGCTCACGTGACTTTCGATACGGTTGTTGCGCTTTTGAATCCACGCCACAACCGCGCACATGCTTTCTTCGGTGAGTTTGGGACCCAGTTTTTGTCCTTGAAATTGCGGATCAATGCCGATCTGTTCGAGTTCGACGACCGGTTCAGGTCTCAAGAAACCGCCATGGATTTGCCAACCGATGTAGCCGGCAACCACCCCGTCAACTTTGATGACAAAGTATTGATAGAGGGGAAACGCGGCAAACCAACACTTGATCCATTCCATAGCACTTGCCACATTGTCACGATCACCGAGAAACACTTTGGCGTTGATACGAGCAATTTCCGGCAAATCTCCGATCCCCGCCAGTTCTACAACAGCACGATCTTTAATGCTTGGTTCGTCCATGATTTTCTCCTTTTATACGCCGATGATGAGGTGGTCAACTTCATACAAACTTGCGACGCGTTCATGAGAGTGACGCCGTGTATTCAGATACATACTGTCAGGACGTCGCATGAGAACGGTGACCACATCATCTTCTGAAATGAAATCATCGCGCACCGCATCGAGTTCTTCCGGCTTGTCGTCCACAAAAAGAATCGGTTTTCCGTGACGAGCAATCAATGCACGAAGCGCTTCCGATTTTGTGCGCGGCGGTGCGACGGTAAACAGGGAGTCGTAAGGAAGATCAAACATGCCAATTTTTTGTTTTTGATAATCCGGATCGCCGAACGTCACGATCGCAAGGGGAATTTTTCCGGCCCATCGTGTGAAGAACGCTCGGGTGTCAGGATAGGGAGTGAGCGACGCGCGCAACCACTCTCCAAACTCGGTGGAAACCGCCGTTTCGCGTGGCAGTTCTGTCACGCGCTTTTTTATCTGCGCGGTGAATCGCGCGATCGTAAATCCTTCGCGTTCCGTTTCAAGATGTGCCTCGCGTACGATTTCAGGGGCAATACCGCGTCGCGTAAAAATCGCATAAAGGTTATGGAGACCACCGGTAAAATGTGCGAGTGTAAAATCAAAATCAAGCGCGATGCACGTTGGTTTCATGGGACGCAACCTCCTTGTTTAAGGAACTGCCTGTGGTATACCGCATGGCGTTTAATTGGTCAAATCTATCTCTTGATCTTATTATCTCTTTCTTATACAATGCCTTTGCTATGCACATCTCCGAAGGGTTAAGTTTTGATGATGTTTTGATTCGGCCGCGGCGCTCGTCCATTCGTTCGCGGCGGGATGTTTTGCTTACCACAAAATTGTCGCGCAACTTGGAACTCAATATGCCGATTGTGTCGGCGAACATGGACGCAGTTACCGAATCGCGGCTTGCGATTGCGATGGCACGGCTCGGCGGCATCGGCATTATTCATCGTTTTTTAACGATTGAGGAAGAAGCCGACGAAGTGATTAAAGTGAAACGCGCGGAAAATGTGGTGATCGAAGATCCGTATACGCTTCATCTTGATGCGACGATCGGCGATGCGCGCGCATTTTTGAAAACCAAAGGCATTACCGGTTTGCCGGTGATTGATGATGAGGGACGCGTGACCGGCATTGTCACGAATCGTGATTTGCAATTTGAAACCGATGATCATCGGCTCGTTCGTGAAGTGATGACACCGCGCGAACGACTTATCACCGCGCCCCCGGGCATCTTGCTTCCCGAAGCAAAAAATCTTTTACACAAACATCGCATTGAAAAATTGTTGCTCGTTGATGGGGATGGAAAATTGCGTGGCCTGATTACCACGCGTGATCTTTTGGGACGCGAACGATTTCCGCTCGCATCAAAAGATGCGCGTGGCAGGCTTCGTGTCGGTGCGGCGGTGGGTGTTAAAGAAGACACGCTCGAACGCGCCGATGCGCTCGTGAAAGCCGGCGTTGACGTGATCGTGATTGATGTGGCGCACGGTCATGCGGATCACACGATTGAAACAGTAAAACAGCTCAAGGGTCATTTTCAAAATGTGGATGTGATTGCGGGGAATGTGGCGACGGCCGAGGGCGCGAAAGATTTGATCGAGGCGGGTGCTGATGCGGTTAAGGTTGGTGTGGGACCGGGCGGCATGTGTACGACGCGTGTCGTGACCGGCGCTGGTGTGCCGCAACTAACCGCGATTATGGACTGCGCGAAAGTCGGACAGGAATATGGTGTCCCTATTATTGCCGATGGCGGCATACGGGGTGGGGCGTATCTTGCGAAAGCGCTTGCCGCGGGTGCTTCGACAGGAATGGTCGGCACGGTGTTTGCCGGAACTGACGAAAGTCCGGGACTTACGATCATGAAAGATGGTCGCAAATATAAAATATCCCGCGGCATGGCATCGCTTACCGCGGCTATGGGTCGCGCGGCGTCGGAAAAACGCGATCCCATGGATCCGGCATTTTCCGATTATGTCGCCGAGGGTATTGAAACCATGGTGCCGTATCGCGGCGCACTTTCGGAAACGGTGGGCGAGTTTTTGGGCGGTCTGCGCAGTGGCATGAGCTATGTCGGTGCGCGTACGATCCAAGAACTATGGAACCGCGCCGAATTTGTCCGCATGACCGGCGCCGGAATGAACGAAAGCAAACCGCATGGGCGTGAGTAATAAATTTTCGTCATTGCGAGGAGTCACGCGACTTGTGGTGAGCGAAGCGAATCCACGAAGCAATCCCGAGAAAGAAAGACTTCCTTTATTTCACGGGATTGCTTCGCTTCGCTCGCAATGACTACATTGAGACTCCTCGCTTCGCTCAAGAATGATCGAGTATAATATGAAAATCGGCATCGTTGGTCTGCCCAACGTTGGAAAATCTACGCTTTTTAAGGCGCTCACCAAAAAAAACATTTTGATCGCCAACTACCCTTTCGCGACTATTGATCCGAATCTGGGTATTGTTGAAGTTCCCGATGAACGACTTGCGGCGCTCGCGACTGTTTCAAAATCGGTAAAAATAGTGCCGACCACGATCGAGTTTTATGATATTGCGGGACTGGTGCGTGGTGCGTGGAAGGGTGAGGGCTTGGGCAATCAATTTTTGGCATACATCCGCGAGGTGGATGCGATTATTGAGGCCGTGCGCGTGTTCGATGATCCTAATGTTATTCATGTTCATGGGAAAACCGATCCCCAAGGCGACGCCGAAGTGATCGGTATCGAACTTGCGATGGCGGATTTGAAAACGGTTGAACGTCGTTTGCATGAAGTGGGAAGCAAGGCGCGGGGTGGCGACAAAGAGGCGGTTCGTGCCGAAACGGTTTTGACCAAAATAAAAGACGCATTAAACAAAGGAACGTGGGCGCGCGAGATAGTGACCGAAGACGATCGCGAGGTTATTCGTGATCTGCACTTGCTCACCATGAAGCCGGTTTTGTATGTGCTCAATGATGACGAATCAATGAGCCACGCCGGAAAGTTTTCTGATTTACAACCACAAGTTACGGTGTCCGCAAAAATTGAGAGCGAACTTGTCGAGCTTCCGATCGAAGAAGCGCGCGACATGATGGCAAGTTTGGGGATGAAAGAATCCGGACTTGATACGTTGATTTTAGCGAGTTACAAACTTCTCAATCTCATCACCTATTTGACGAGCGGCCCCGAAGAATCGCGCGCGTGGACCATTCGAGCGGGTACCAAAGCCCCGCAAGCCGCCGGTGTCATTCACACGGATTTTGAAAAAGGGTTTATTCGCGTCGAGGTGATTGACTGGAAAGACTTTGTCGAACTCGGTGAAACCGGCGCGCGTGAAAAAGGAAAACTGCGCATCGAGGGCAAAGAATACGTGATGCGCGACGGCGATGTGTGTCATTTCAGGTTCAATCCTTGACAACGGCGAATACGTTTGATAAAAAGAAAAGAGGAGGTGGTCATGGACGATGTATTACCAAAGAAACCACTCATTCCGCGAACGCTGGTTGATCTTTTTCTCACCATGGTGCTGATCGGCCCGATCACGTATCTTGTCAATCGTTGCGTTTCAACACTCAAGACTCCTTGGTGGACCCATTTCATCTTGTTTGTTCTCATTCTTGCACCAGTTTGGAGATGTGTGGAGAACCGATTTTTCCCGCGCATCTTTAACTTCCTTGAATCTCGCAATTTGGTGAAGAAGAAGGAAGGCGAGTACGCCCATGTTAGTTCAGGTGAGTTCATTTTTGCAACGGCCATCTTGATTCTGCTATTTTTTTGGTGGATCATGGTAAGAAAATAAATTCACCGCATCACTCCTGCAGGCCACGCGCCTGCTTTTTTATTACCAAGGCAGTCTAACTTTTTCACAGGGGTGAAAAAATTAGACTTGGATTTATCGTCTTAAACCCCGTTTCTTTTTGTGTGGGGGAGTAAATGAGACTTATCAAAAATGGTACACCTGTACCAAATTTGATAAGCGTTCAATTTCTTAGATTCCCATTTTTCCCGCAGGTACGAAAAAATGAGAATCGTTATTTTGTTGACTTGTTTATAAGTAGACTGTATAATGAGTCTAAGGAGGAAACATGAAAGAAAAACAGTTCTTCGGTTCATTGTGCAAACAGCCACTTTTTTTCACGGTAGCGTTTATTTTTTGCGAAGCTGTTGCGGTAATCACTGCGTGTGCTATTGCGACGCTCATCAGCATGGTTTGCAAGCTTGATGATACGGCAAGTTTGTTGTTTGCGGCGGTTTCCGCCCTTGGTGCCCTCGCCTTGGTTGAAAAAATTGCCAACCATCCGCGCGTGATGCGGTTTTATACCAACGTAAAAGATTCGCCTGTGTCAGCAGACAGCATATAGTCTCGTGCAGACCCTGTGGTCTGCTTTTTTATTTTTATATTCAACAAAAGTCGATAAAAAACTACCCAAAACCAACTTATCAAAAATGGTACACCTGTACCAAATTTGATAAGCGTTCAATTTCTTAGATTCTCATTTTTCCTGCAGGTACGAAAAAATGAGAATCGTCTTTTCTTGCTTTGTGGTTGAAGTTGCGGTACGATGCGATAAATATGGGAGAATATCCATCCGAAAAATCACACGATAGATATATTGAGAGTCGGTTGCCTTTGCCGGTGGAGTTTTTGTCGTTGCTTCGTGAGCGGAGTACCGAGGGACTCGCGAAGGCGTATGAGAAAGTGATTGAGATTGCGGAAGCGGTACGGGGCGTGGGTGGCCGCGCATTGCTCGTTGGAGGCAGTGTACGCGATTATTTTTTGGGAAAAATTTCAAAGGATTTTGACGTTGAAGTGTATGGTTTGGCACCCGAAGCGCTTGAAGAACTCGTGAAAAAAATGGGTGTTGTCAAAGAAGCGGGAAAACAATTTGCCGTACTTAAGATTCCGGTTGATACGGCCGGTGAGCATCTTGAAGTGGATGTTTCGCTTCCGCGTCGCGACTCGAAAATCGGCGAAGGCCATCGCGGATTTACCGTGACTGCGGATCCGTACATGAGTTTTGAGGATGCCGCGCGTCGTCGTGATTTCACCTTCAATTCAATGATGGCCGATCCGCTCACCGGCGAGATTATTGATCCGTTTCATGGTCTTAAAGATTTATCCGAGAAAAAATTGCGCGTAACTGACCCGACGCTCTTTGGTGATGATCCGCTCCGTGTATTGCGTGCTTTGCAATTTATTGCGCGATTTGATTTGACCGTTGATCCGGAAAGCGTGCATATTCTTCAAGAAAATGCCCCCAAGGTGCGTGAACTGCCCAGAGAACGCATCAACGAAGAATGGGAAAAAATGCTTTTGAAGGGCGAAAAACCATCGTGCGGTCTTGATGTGGGCATGCGACTGGGTATATTTCAAGCGATTCACCCCGAACTTTTGCCGTTACTTGCGGTGACTCAAAAAGAAAATCCGGACGTCGACGTATGGACGCACACGATGGCGGTGGTTGATGCGGCGGCCGCGATTGCGAAGCGCGATAAGTTACCCGACGAATACAAGCGCACGTTGCTTTTTGCGGCGCTTGTGCATGATCTCGGAAAACCGGCAGTGATTGATTTTGGTGCAGGTAAAGAACCTGATTATCAAATCGCGGGTGTGGAACCGGCAAAAAAGTTTCTTGATTCTTTGGGTACTGACAACGACACGCGTGAGACGGTTTTGAAGCTCGTGCGGTTTCATCTTGCGCCCACTCTTTTGTATGTCGCCGAAAAAGTGCACGGCGCGCCGGTTTCCGATGGCACGATTCGTGTGCTTGCCGAACAGATTGCGCCGGCCACGATTTTTGAGCTTGCGCTTTTGAATGAAGCGGACGAGAAAGCACGCGTGAACGGCCAAAAACCCGAAGCTCCCGATGAAACACTTTTATCTGCCGATGCTGCACCCGGCGCATGGTTACTCGAACGCGCCCGCGCATTAGGTGTTGATCTTCGCCGTCCTGGAAATCTTATGGAAGGCCGCGAGTTTATTGCGCTTGGTTTCAAGCCAGGGAAAGAACTCGGCGCGCTGATCCGTCTCGCAAATCAATTACGCGACGAACACAACTTCACCCACGACGGAGTGATTACTGCGATTAAAGAAACAAAAAATCCGCAAGAAGCGATTGCAAAACTCGAAATGCTTCGCCGTGGTTAAATCTCCATCCAATTTTTTATTTACACCTTTGAACTTTTCGCACGAAAAGTTCAAAGGTGGTTTTTATTTTTTTAACCGAGTTTTTCCAAGATCGCGATTTCGCGCCAGACGTGTTGGTCCGGGCGGCCGTAGATTAAGGTTTTGCCGCCGGCGCCGAATTCGGGCGCAAGAGTTGGTGTTACGAGTTCAATGGGCAGAGGGGATTTGAGCGCAAAGCCGTAGTCGTTGATTTTGTTGATGATAGAGGAATGATAAAATTGCGCCTCCCCCCTTTTTTCACGGGATTGCTTCGTCGGCCCATGGCCTCCTCGCAATGACGAAAGAGACCACAAGGGAAACGCAATGACGGCGCGGCCGCGGGATTTCAAAATCGCGCGAAACGAATTGAGCGTGTCGTGGAAGAGCGGCAGTAAACTGTGTTCGATGTCGCGAATATCATCCGGTGTTTCACGACCGCGCAGGGGCGGCCCGAGGTACGGTTCGGTGGCAATCGCATCAACTGATCCGGCGCCCAGTATGCCCGGGAGATTTTTGACACCGATGTCAATGAGTCGCGTTTTTTGTGCTGCGATTTTATCAATCCACTCAAGATTGCTTTTTGTTCGCGCAATAGCCGTCGAGTCAAGGTCACTTCCAATAAGTGAACGGTAGCCACCAAGCCATGCCTCCATAAGAATGGTGCCGGAGCCGCAAAAAGGATCAAGAAGAGTTGCCGTTATTGGTGGCCGCGCAAGATTCACGAGCATGCGTGCGAGCTTCGGCGGGAGCATGCCGCCCTCTGTGTCCCGTGCCGGCCGTCCAAAATCGCGTCGCGACAATTCGCGAAACGGTTGGACCGCAAGCGTTTGTCCGATTATGAGTTTGGTGTCGAGAAGCAGAAAAACAATTTCCGCACCATCGGTTGTCAATTTATTTGTTTCGACAACGACCGAGGAGAGGGTGGGTTCTCGGCTTATAACAAAACGAACGCGGGATCCATTTTCTTCAAGCGCGCGTTTCATGGTGATACCGAAACTCTTCAGCATTTTTTGAAAACCGTTTATTTTTTTTGAGGGGATGCCGCGCGCGCTTGCATCGTAAGCGGAAAAACCAAAATCAATTCGTTTTGCTCCCCCTGCGGCGCTCCGCAGAGCGCGCGTTATTTCAGGAATCATGGTGTCAGTATCCGGCTCGCGATCCCATGAGTGGAGTACGCGTCCTATTTTAATAGTGCCGCCGAGTTCGTTCATGAGCGCGCGCACATCAAAAGACTCCGAGACATCGGCACACAACACTTCTTTCCCCACACTAACATTCTGACCTTGGTCACCAAGAACAGATACAATTTCCGCCGCCGAAAGCGCTGGTTCACGTCCAAGAATAAAAAAGAGGGTCATATAACCACAGTCTATCAAGTCTAGCCCCAACACGCCACCCCAAGTGGCACATGGGGCGATTTATTCCAAAATCAGCAAGAGCGAACCATTAAAGAAAGCGCGACCTGTTTGTTTCACTTCTAGGTCGCATTCCTTAAGAGAACCCATGAGTGAGCTTGTGCGCCCGATACTCTAAAGAGTGTGTTGCGAGGGGAGCCACGGAGGAGTCGTGCAAAAGTTTTGTTGTATTACTTAAACAAAATCTTTTGTGCGACTCCGCAGTGGCAG
>Ga0209515_10001793_pt1 | contig 34758 bp, 34 predicted proteins | sample Subgroupgradi54m_FD_187454 | JGI IMG/M metagenome (GOLD analysis project Ga0209515, IMG submission 187454) | Subsurface groundwater microbial communities from S. Glens Falls, New York, USA - GMW60B uncontaminated upgradient, 5.4 m (SPAdes)... ... | reverse complement strand
CTACCCCGGCAGCTACGCCGATTATGTGTACCGGCTGGAAAAACAAGTGCGGCAGGAATTGGAAGCTGAAGACGGGGCCGGGGCACCGCAGGCCCCCAAGGTCAAAGCCCCGTCAGACTACCACCTGCGCAAACAGCGCGAGTCCGCCAAGCGCAAGCTGGCCGGCCAAATCAAGCGGTCGGAGGAACAACAGGCGGCGTACCGGAAGGAAAAGGCGTCGCTCGAATCGGAGATGGCGGCCAATCCCGCCATGTGGAACCGCGAACTGACCGACCGCTGCACCACGCTGGCGGCCCTCATTCAAGAAGAAGAGCGCCGCTGGATTCAGCTCAACGAGCAGCTGGAAACCACCGGCGCGTGAATGTCCGCTCGGCGGGACTGTTGGGCTGCCTTCGATTCCTGAAAATGAGAACCGTCCCCTATTTTCCCATCGGATCGCCGGTGTTACGCTCAACACACGGCGCTCAGACACTCGGAGGCGGCGCTGGCGGCTCGGAGCCCTGATTTTTCTTTTTCTCTAATTTGCGCTGGCGTTTCGCTTCTTGCTTTTGTTTCTTTTCCAAATCCCGCTTTCGCTTTTCAAACTGATAGTTCACGTACGCCATGTGGCCTCCGTTGCGTATGCCCTCGCGATCAGAAACATCTGCGTGGCCCTCCCGATATTAGTCATCCTCGCGGCGCACGTCAATGCTTGCGTGGCCGTCCGCGCTCACGCGAATCCGAAACTGGATGGGCTTGCAGCACACCTGGCAATCTTCGATGTAGTCCTGCTGGCGCACGGAGGCGTCGATGGTGATCTCAAGCGGCTGGCCGCAGTACGGGCAGTCAATGTGCGCGGAGTCCGACGGGTCCATGCGGCGGCGCCCGCTTCACCGACTCGTTACGGGAGGAGGACCGTACGGTCCCGTTTTTCTCGCTTCGCCTGCTGCCGCTCTTTCATGCTGCTCTTGGCCTTTTTCTTCACGTTCTTTTGCGCATCCCGTGATCGTCCCATCCCAGCCTCCCTCTAGTGACTTCCATTAAACGGTACTACGTAGGACGCCGCCGGTTTTCTCCTATTTTCCAGACGTTCCGTCTCCTATGTCCCCTGCGGAAACGTGGGCTGGTACGTCTCTAATTCCTCCCGAACCCTCAGTCGCCATCGCTCTAACAACTCGTCAGTGGTGGCCTTCGGCGATTTGACATGCTCCTCCATCACCATGGGAACAACCGCCACGGCAGCTGCCGAGTCAACGCTCATTTGACAGGCCTGGAGATACATCGCAGACATATCGTACAGCAGACCCCTCGCAAAATCGTTGGGCCGCGGGTCCTGCTGTAAGGCGCTCTCCGCAATGGAGCGCACATCGTCCGGAGTCAGATCGCTCTGGTGGAGAAGCACAGCACGTCCCGCCCGTGTATACAGTTCGGTCAGTGCCTCCTTGTGCCGCGTGTGGCTGCCCAACTGCCAAGCCACCGAACTGGCCCATTGTGCAAGCGCCACCTGCTGCTGGAGCGCCTCCGTCTCCGAACGCTCTCTCGCCGAGTCGTGCGGCTTCATGGCGGGGACCGCTGACGTGGTGTCCGTCGTGCACGCGTGTTGCTGGGCCCTGCGCTGCTGCAGCCATAACTGCTGGAGAACGCTGTCAATCTCCCGGTTCAGTGTGGCTGTTTCACGGTGGCGTCCAACAGCGAGCGAGAGCACCTCAATCGTCCAACTGACGAACCACGCGAAGCCGGCGACTGCCAACACGTGCTCTGCCCACCGTAACGGGTTAAGCGGTGTGCTCATGGCGCACAACACTCCGATTCCCGCAGGTGTGGTGCGCGTCCGAGAAAATCAGCACCGCGCAGAGGCATGTTTTGAACTCGCAGCGGTCTCATGGAGCTCATTGTACTACGGATCGTGAGCGAAGAGAACGGGGGGGCGAGACGATTGAGGACGCCTCCGATTTGTTCATTCCGCCCGCCTCCGGTTTTCTCCATCGAGGATCGTCGTCATCATGATGCGTGCGCCAGGATGCGGCGGGCCGCGGTGCGCAAATCAGCGTTGCGCACATACGCTCGACCCTTCGGCAGGGTCAAGGCGTCCACCGGAAAATGCGCAAACCCGCTCGTCTCCTCATGCCCCGGGCCGGCATGCGAGCCAAATTCCATCGGAAACGTGCCAGGCTTGCGCGCGCGCCAGGCGGAAATGACAAACGTCCCAGCATCCGGATGGTGGCACAGGCTGACCAGGTCGTCGGCGATCTCGGTCAGAAACGGATGATCCTCGCCTACCACCTTGTGCGCCTCTTTGGGAAGCTCAAAGGTCCCCTCCGCGGTCCAGGCGCGCGCCCGTCCTGGCGCCACCGCAGCCATCACGAGGGAAATCTTAGCCTCCCGCACCAGCGCCTCGGCGAGCTGATTCTTAGCCTCGGGAGAAACCTCCTCAGGCGCGTAGATATGCCCGATCGGTCCCATGGCGGCGACGATGACGCGCGGCGCAGCACTTTCTCCCGCCTCGGGTGCCGGCGCGGCCAGTTTCGAGGTCCACAGCAGGTTCGCCCGCCAGTGCGGCACGCCCTGGGCATGCTCGATGCCCCAGCCCCGCTCCTTAAGGTGGCCCTCGAACACCGCGGTCACCGCGGCCTGGATGGAGCGCCCGTGCTCTTTCGCATATGGCAGCGTGTCTTCCTGACCATGATCCGAGTAGATCCACACATCGTAGTCACGCCGGCTGGCGCGGCGGGCCGCCTTCCAGATCCGGCAAATGGCGGCGTCAATGCCCTTCAGCGACCACCGGGCCAATCGGGAGCTGGGCCCGCGATGGTGGGCCTGCTCATCGTAGCCGGCCAGGTTCACATGGATGACGCGCAGCCCGCGCGCGATATCGACCTTGGCGGCGACGGTGATGACCTCGCGCAGCACGATGCAGATGGCCACACGCAACGGGATGAAGCCTAACTCCTTCAACAGGCGCTGGGTGGTCAGCATCCCGCGCGCGCAGTCCACCACCGCCAGCACCAACTCAACGACGGACAGCAGCGCGGCGCGGATCACGATGTGCAGATTCAGCACGATGGCGAGCGACAGGGATACCGGATTGAGCGCCTTCAGCAGGTCCGTCCAGCCCATGGACGTGGAGCAGAAATGCGCGACCTTAGCCCCGCCGGAAAAGATGTTGCCGTAGGAGCTGCCAGCCGTGAGCAGCGGCTCACCGGCTTTCTCGAGGCGCGCCTGGACGGCTGTGGCTGCGGCCGGCTCAAACATGTGGCAGATGCGGTGGGTGCCGCGATCCACGAAGCTGAAGGCCGGCACGCACATTTTGACGCCGTAGAACAGCTCGCCTTGAACGGCTGGGGTATTCGAAGGCAGGCCGGAATAGTGCGGGGCGCTGACATAGCCTTGCGGCTTGTAGCCCAGCCATCTCAAGAACGGCAAGTCACCCTTCTGCAGCCCCCGACGGAACTCGGTCAACCCGAGCCCATCGATCTGGATGAGCACGAGGCCGCGTTCGGTGCGCGGCTCCTCGGCCCGCGAGAGGTTCAGCAGCCGCACCATCCATTCGCTTTAGTTGAACCATCCGCCCACAACGCGCGGGACCTGCCGAAGCCGCGTGAACCTGGTCGCTTGCGCAGCAGCTTGAAGGCGTGATTGCCTGAGCCGGTCCGGATCAGTTCGGGGGACTATTGAGGACGCCTCCGGATTTCTATTTTCAAGCTCGGTAGACGGTCAGGCGCTGAAGCCGCCATCCACGTTGAGCGTGGCTCCGGTGACGTAGGACGCCTCCGGACTTGCCAGAAAGGCCACGGCAGCCGCAACCTCCTCGGGTTCGCCATAGCGGCCAAGCGCTGTGCCGGCCTTCTGCATCACGGAGAAATCCCCGGTGGCTGGGTTCATGTCGGTGTTGATCGGCCCTGGCTGCACCACGTTGACGGTGATCCCCTTCGGCCCCAAATCCCGCGCCCAACCCCGGGTCGCGGCTGCGACAGCCGCCTTGGTCCCTGCATAGTCGGCCATGCCAGGCCACGGGGTGTGGCTCGCAACGGCAGAGCCGATGGAAATGATCCGACCGCCGCTGCCCATGACCTTGGCGGCTGCGCGGGTGGCCGCGGCCACGCCGCTGACATTGATCGCCAGCTGCCGGTCAAACGCAGCCGCATCGCCGGCAGGATCCCCAAGGGCTCCCATGACAAAGACGCCGGCATTATTGACGAGGATGTCGAGGCGGCCAAAACGCTGGACGACCGCCTTAACCAAGCCTTCCACCTGGGCAGGATTGGCCTGATCCGCCTTGAAGGCAGCCGCGCGCACCCCTTGGGCCTCGAGCTCCCGGGCCACCGCTTCCGCCTTCTCAGGCGAGGCCATGTAGCTGATGGCGACATCCGCGCCATCGCGGGCGAGCCGCTTCGCGATCGCCGCGCCAATGCCGCGCGATCCTCCGGTCACCAAGGCGACTTTCCCTGCCAGGACTTTCGTCATCCTCGTGCTCCTTTGAGTCAACTCCAGACCAACGCAAGCTGCTAGGCGGCACTATATAGGCCGCCTCCGACTTTCCCGGCTTTCCCCTAGTGTTTCAGCCACAGCGCGACGTCGTCCGAGCACCGGCTCGAGATGTGATTGCGTTTCAGGATATCCTCGGTCGCACGGGCCGCATCCGTGGCGGAAATAATCAGCTTCTGCTTGTTTTCGTTCTCGAAGACGACGTACTCCTCGGTATTGTGTTCGACGAGCGTCACGAACTCCTGAAAAGACCCAAACGCTTTCCCATTCACCTGGGTGATCAACTCGGCCTGGTGTGCGTGATACCCCACGTTGATCGCATCCGGCAACACCTCTGACAGCACCACCAGCTCCTTCTTGCGCGCTTCATTCAACGCGCCCCTGCCGGCAATGTAATACTTGAAGGCCAGCGGCATCAGGGCGTCCATATCCCTGAATTCATTCATCAAGTCGGCGCTTAACACCGTGAAGGTCAGGCCGCCGTAAATATAGTAGGACGGCTTCTTGGCATGATTGGGGATGGGGACTAAATCCGCGGAGGGTTTCAGCGTGAGGGTTGCCTCTGCCGTCTTGCCGCCGCGCACGTAGGTCACGCCCAACGCATCGCCCACATATTTGGCGCTGACCATGTAGGAGAGATCGATGCGCTCGCTCTCCCGAAAGGGGACCGTGCCGTCCGAACTGATGGGGGTCCCATCCAGCGCAAGGATCACGTCGCCCTCCTGCAGCAGCCCGTCCGCCGAGGTGTAGGGCATGACGTGCGTCAGCACCACGCCGCCGATGTTGTCTGCCAGCGCATAATAGCGGCGCATGCTCTTGTTCTCGGTGGTATGGCCCATGATGCCGAGTTCCGGCACCCCCACAGAGCCCCCTCGCTTGACGTCCTCAAGGAAATGCGCGATGACGGGCACGGGAATCATGTACCCGATGTTTTGGCTCGACGGCAGCTCCTGCATCGCCACGCCGACAATCTGATCGCCCTTGAGCACCGGCCCGCCGCTGTTGCCGGGGTTGATGGCCGCGTCAATCTGCACGCCCAGCAGATGGCGACGGCTTTGCACATAGGGGATGATCTCCACGCGCGAGACGACACCCGTGGTGATGGACAGCTGGTCCCCGCCCAGCGGATACCCGAACGCCGTCACGGCATCCTGCAAATTGGGCAGTCCTCCGAATGCAAGCGGAGTCACGCCCTGAAAAAAGTGCGGATCCTCCACGCGCAGGATGGCGAGGTCATAGTCCTGCCCGATCGCCTCAACCGTCGCGACGTACTTCTCCGGGTCCGACTCCCGGCGCACCTGGATGAAGGTGTAATCATTCACCACATGCGCGTTGGTGAGGATCCGGTTCCCCGCGATGATGCATCCCGAGCCCGTAACCATCTGCCCGCCGTGCGATTGCCAGGGGTTCAGGTAATCCATGCTGTTTTTGTTCACAAACACCTTCACCAGCGAGTCGGTCTTCACCGCCGCATCAACCGGCGGCATGCCCAGCAACATCACCCAGACCATCACACTGCCCCAGCGCATTACACGGTGCATGATCATCCTTTCGGAAACATTATGTGGCGTTCCAAACGCGATAGCCCCCGCGGTGTTGATTTTCCCGTCAGGGAAAATCAGCGTGGGGCGATAGCCCGGATCATTCCCACCTGATGCGCGCAGCGCATCAATGCTGGTGGGACTTCGCGAGGCGGCACGATGGACATGCCACACGCCTGTCCCTCGGTGCCTGGCACCTTGCTTCTCCGTTTCACGTGATGAGATCGTCCACTGGCTGGCGGCCGGCAAAGCCGCCTTCGAACGTATGCCAGCACTGGATCCGCGGCTCTTCCCCCAGCCGCCAGCAGAGCAAGATGACTTCGCCGGCACGCTCGCCATAGAAATCCACCAGCCCGCTCTCCAAGTCCTTGAGCAGGGCCCCGCAGGCGCTGAGTGCGTGAAAGGTCGCCTCGGCTTCCGCCGCGTGCTGATCCTGCCGCGCGGTCCCGGCATGCAGCTGATCCTGCAACGCGGTCCGGGAATGGCCGTTGCCTCCGGCCAGCTTCTTCGTGAGCGCCTCGCGCTGCGCGTTGCCATCGGCCATCGCGCGCTGCAGCTGCTGAAGCCGCTCAACGGCTTGAATGACCTGCGGCAACGCGGCGTTGGCCTGCGCGAGGGTGAGGATCTTCGGATCAGGTTGTGCGATGTCGCTCATCACGAAAGATCGTGTGGCGCCTGAATCCTGGAGTGAATCACCTTCATCATCGCTGTCTATCTCTACCAGCCCAGATCAGCTGAGCGAGACTATTTAGGATGTCTCTGGTTTTTTGCTTACTTGCTCTACTCGGACTCCTGCTGCCTCACGACCCCATCGGCACGCCTCACACGCCGCGCCAGACGCAGGCTCCTGGTCTGACTGCACGACCGCGACCGCGTCCTTGAAGAGCTGGTACACGCGATCCGGCTGGGGCGCGACCTCCACGAGCTGTGCTCGAAACGGAAGACGCCCATGAAACCCGTAGTCCTTCACGGCCATGAAGAAGGCAAAGTACGCCTTCGGCGCCGTGCGGTATCCCAGGCGTTGGAGCAGGAAGGTATAGACGTCGATCTGCAGCTGATAGGAGTCATAGATATGCGCCTCCCTGGCTCCGGAGGACTTGTAGTCCAGGATCGCGAGGGTGTCATCTGGAAACTCGAGGAGATCATCCACCGCCCCATACAATGTATGCCCTGATTTCGGATCCGCCCACCGCAGGCCCCGGAAGTTGTTCCGCCACTCGTCCAGCTTGCCCGTATCGCGAAACAGCTTCGCCTCGATCTTGTGCTCGAGAAGGATCGGCGGCAGCTGTCCTGCTGCGCGGAATTCGTCAAATTCGGCTTTCAGCAGCTGATCCATCGCAATATTGAGTGCTAGCGGATACCCTTTCGGCTGCTTCACCCCGTGCCGGTTCTGGAGCCAGAAACACCGCGGGCAGTCCATGAACAGCTGCAGCTGCGCCCGGGATAGCTGCAGACAATTGAGATCAATCTTCCGCTTTAGCATCTGTCGGGATATTCCAGCATGGCTGGGTGAGGGGAAGCGTTCCACATGCGATAGCCCAGATCAGCTCGGCGGCGACAGCCCCCGCGGCTTGTTGTGCTTCGCTGCGCGAAGCAAAACAGCGGGGGGACTATTGAGGACGCCGCTAGATTTCTTACCTGTAAGTAATGTGTCCGTGGATTTCCCCGGCGCATTTCCGCAGCCGTTCGAGCACTCGAAAAATGTGTTCCCTTGGTTTTCCGCTTTCTTCGAAATGGCGCCTCTCGTCTCGGTACAAGTAATCTACAACCAACCGTACGTCTTTCACACGTAAACGCATTGTGACGCCTCCGATCTTCTGATTGCTATAATTTAAGTACGTCGATAACGACCTCGCCCAACAAATTCCAGATAACCTTTATCTCTCAAGACCTGCAACTGCTGACGGATCTTGTCTTTAATATGCCGATTGCCTGGGTATTTTCGAACCAATGTGCTCTCAAAAGCATAAACGTCATCTAGGGAAAACATTCTAGTCCTCAACTGCTCAATGCACCTCATCACATCCAATAACCAACCCTTTACACCAATTTCATTTGATTCGCGCAAGAAAAGCGTTTTCTGCCATTCAGAGAGCACTTTGGCTTTCGATGTGACGATTCGATTTCTGACGAAAAAGATTTTTCCTGTCTGTGGAATATTGTGTAGCAAGATATTGCACCCAACCCACCCGGCGCGGCGTGCGGTTGAGGATAGCGGTTTCCTTCTTTCAATTATTTCTGGGATAAAAAAGTGCTTCGGGATGACGAGAAAATTCAGAACTTCGAACCTTTGTAAATCATAGCTGAGCAATAAAAAGTTTGGGTTATTGCTACTTTGCAAACGCTCAACCATCGTACGGTATGCACCATCTAGAACTTTTGTGCCGATAGTCTCACTCTTGCTTTTAAGCTCATACTCCTCTCGGCATTTTTGGCAGAAGAAATCAGCAACGGGTTTATTATTCGCGTACTGATCAAGATCGGAGTGGCCGCAGTTCGGACAATAGGCCTCGCTATTAACCCACTGCTCGGTGAGAACTCTTACTTTTTGAGATCGGCTTGTGTACTCATCAGCCAACTTTAATTTAAAAGATAGATTCATAGATGGAATCCTGGAGACACATGACTCAATTCTTCTCGGTCAGAACCTGTGCTGCAGCACGTAGTCCTTGCGGGGCTATTTTCTGCGGCCGAGGATCCTGAGGAGCCGCACAAAGAGATTGATGATATCCATATACAACGCCGCCGCGCTGTCGACGGCATTGTCGACGGTTTTGGGAATCTGATTCGCCCGGCCCCAATCCACCCCCACGTACCCGCAGAAGATGAGCACCACCACCCAATCAATGATGCCGTGATGGATGTGCAGGACCAGGGTCTCGATCAGCTCCCAAATGATGACCAAGAGCAGGGAGATCGTCAGCGCCATTGCGATGCGTTGGAAGAACGCCGGGAAGAACGTGCCCAGGCACATCATGGCCACCGTCACGACAGCGGTCACCTGGATGGCTTCAAACACCAGCAAGGGCGCGTAGCGGGAGACCACCAGATTGATCACCAGACCGAACGGGACCACCACGAAGTTGTACCCGATAAAACTGACCAGCGGCATGGTGGATTTGGTAAAGAGGTAGACGCCAAGGAAACATGAGACAAAGTAGCCGAGGAAGAACACAAGCGGCGGGAGACTTTCCAGCCTGCTGACGGGCACCATCCGGACCAACCACCAGTTGATCGCAAAGCCCCAGCACAGGACAAGACCGATGAGAAGATTGTAGGTGCCGGCGCCGATCCTGGCGTCCGGGGACTCCTGCTCCCCTCGCGCGAACACGTTTTCCATGCGTGTCTCCTCCGTCTCAATGCCGGATATTCCGTGGACGCACTACTGAATTATGACGGAAAACGGGGACAGGTGCTATTTTTCGTGATCTGGAATGCCGGGGACACATGATTTAATTATGACGGAAAAACGGGACAGGGACTATTTTCGTGATCTGGAAATTGGTACCTGTCCCCATGTTGTCGATGGCGTCAAGGCCGTCGCAGGATGTTATGGGTTCCGATGCGGCGCAGGAGCACCCCGCCCTGGAATCGTTGGAAACTCACGCGATAGTTGTCGCTGACGCGCAACTCCCAGATGTCGGGCGCGCCTTCCATCTTCTTGACCTGCAGAGCGGGGTGGCGGGAATCGGTTACGAAGCGCTCCAAGGCGTTGATGGTTCGCTCCTGGATTTCGGTAGGGCGGCGCTGAAAATCCTTCTTGAACCGCTCAGTGCGGAGCAGCCGCATCACGTGGTCTTGAGATCTTTGATGAGCTCCTTGACGCTCTTAAAGGCTTTCACTCGGCCCTTGCGGAGATCTTCTTCGACCTTTCGCTCGCCGGCCTGCCACTCTTTGGTCCAGAAATAGGCCTGGGACGGATCCACGAGTTTGGCGGGCTTGAGCATGACCCCGTCCTTCGTGTCCTCGACCCGCACGAAGTCGCCTGCTCCGAGATGGAAGCGCTGGATCAGCCACATGGGCAGGGTAATGTTCTTGTTCTTCTGGACCTTCACCACGCTCTGTGCCATCAGGCCCACTATTTTCTAGTTACTTGAAAGTCTAGCACAGCCTTGGCCCCCCTGTCAATGGGGACGAACACCGGGCACAGGACGTCATTCTTAGAACAACCAGAACTGTCCTGCTTTATCGAAAAACCTCTCGGCAGCGGGTCCTGCCGCTTCGCGTCACCCGCTGCCAGCCAGGCCACCAGCCTGGTTTTCGACAGAGCAGAACCGTCCCCTCTTGTCCCGGCAATCAGCGCCGGCGCGCCATCCCCTGCTTTGTCGCGCGGGCGGCCCGGCTTTTTTGAAACCGTTCACTGGCTTCCACGGTGAGGCGATTGAGCTCCGGGGCCAGCCGCGTGCAGGCGGCAAGAAAATCGTGGTCGGCCTGGGCGTCGGCCACATCGGAGATCAGCTTGACGACCGCGTAAGGCACGCGCGCCTGCTCACAGTAATACGCCACCGCATAGGACTCCATGTCGCATGCCAGCGTGCGATAGCGCACGGCGTCCGGCCCGCGGCCGTAGGGATTCGAGGTCAGAAAGCGGTCTTGCGTCAGCATGACGGCCGGGCGGGATGCGCGCAGCAGTCTGCGCTGAGGGCGCTTGCGGAGAATGTGCGGGAATGGCTCAAAGGGCTCGGCGTTGTAGTCGTACTCGATGAACGTCTGCGGCTCGATGACGTCGCCGACGCGCAAATTGTTCGTCAACGCACCGGCAAACCCGACCAAGAGAATGCCGTCCAGCGGCTGCACCGTGGCCATTAAGCGCGCGCACGCGCACACGGCTCGAATCTTGCCCATACCTGAAATAATCAATGCCGCCCGCGGCCCGATCGCCTCGCGATCCAAGGCCTTGGCTTCAAATTCGCTTGGACAAATGATGCCGATCATAGATGGGCATTCCAGGGACACAGGACGTAATGATACTAGGGGTCGTTAGGGTCAGCCTAACAACTTGCGCGCGCATGACAACACATCCCTGGCTCAAAGGCAGGAAAGACTTAAATATGATAGCAAATCGGGGGCTCTTACCACCGGGTGGGGCGGTAATCTTTCAGAAATTGGCCCCACACGTGCTGGCCGGTCAACAACCCTGAAAATATCGGATCGCAAATCCTTGCTGCGGCATCGACGTGATCCAGCGGGAGATGAAAATCATGCGCGAGGCGCTTGCGATTGGCCAGCTCCACGGGATCTTCGTCGGTAATCCAGCCCGTATCGACACTGTTCATATGAATGCCATCTTTGATGTAATCCTCGGCCGACGTGCGCGTCATCATGTTCAGCGACGCCTTGGCCATATTCGTATGGGGGTGCTTGTCTGTCTTGCGGGCGCGATAAAACTGCCCCTCCATCGCCGAGACATTGACGATGTGCTTATCCTGTGACGGATGTCGCAGCATCAGCGCTTTCAATCGTGCGTTTAAGATAAAGGGTGCCACCGCATTGACCAAGTGTACCTCGAGCAGCTCAATGGCGGACACTTCAGCCAACGGCAGCCGCCAGCTATTGTGCTTGCGCAAATCTACCTGCTGCAAATCCGCGTCGAGCTGGCCCGCGGGAAACAGCTGATTGCCCCGCGGATCTTCCCCACCGAGCAGCGGCAGTTGGGACAGCGCTGCCGAGTGCTGCAGCCCATCGGTGCGCGGGCTGCGCGCATCATGCGCCAATGCCCGGCTGTGGCTGCGCAAGGCTTCATGATTCGCCAACACGCCACGCGCGTGAGGCGGCAGCGCTTCAAGCGGCTGGGTTTCACCGTCCATCAAATGCTGATAAAAACCCGGCGGGCGGCGCACTGTTTGGCAGGCGTTATTGAGAATAAAGTCCAGGCGGTCGTAGGTTGTCTTTACATGCGCGGCAAAGGCTTCGACACTCGGCGTATGGCGCAGATCAAGCCCATACACGTGCAGACGGTGCCCCCAGTTTTCAAAATCAGGCTCCTTGGCATAGCGCGCTACCGCATCCTTTGGAAACCGGGTCAGCGCAATCACCTGTGCCCCCGCGCGCAGCAACATGATCGCGGCTTGGTAGCCGATTTTGACACGAGCCCCTGTGACCACCGCAACGCGCCCCGAAAGATCCGCTGTTTGATGGCGCTTCTGCCAATTAAACGCCGCGCACGACGGGCAGAGCCAGTCGTAAAAGCCATGCACCTGTCGAAATGGGTATTTGCAGATGTAGCAGTCCAGCGGTTCGGTGAGCTCTACTTGCGACGCGGCGGCCTCGGGCTGAAGCGTGGTGGCCGCTAACGCCACGCCTGGCAGCGGTGTGGGGTACACCGCCTGCAGCCGCTGACGGCGAATACCTGTTGTCTCCAGCTTGCGCTGATCCGCTGCGCGCACCGCACTACGGCTCTCTTGCCGCATGCGCCGCCTTGCCTTCCACAGCAGCTCTTGGTCTGCTCGATCAGGCTTCGAGGCTTTGCCGGCCGCAGTGAGCAGCCGGACCCTTACCTCATGCGGCAGCTCAGCCAATAACCCGAAATCCGCCTTAATCGCCTCCAATAGCTCGATGCTGCTTAACGCGCGTTCCGCGAAAGCCTTGGCATCAATACCCAGGCGGCGTTTCTCCTGGTGTCGACTCGTCATGGGAATGACATCAGGAGAGATGTGATGTGATTCCTGGGGACGCATTACTTATTACGAGGAGCGGTTGGGGACAGCGCTTCGACTGGCGCGCGCATTGCCACACTTCCACAGCATCAAAGGCGGGAACGACTCACCAAGTATAACAAACCAACCCAGGACTGTGGAGGAGTTTTCCGAAAGTCGCTCAGCGTGATGCGGATACTCTGCCCGTCGCCCCAGGTCCAGTGTTGGTGCATCACTTGTTGCGAGGCTATCAGTCATCGCACGGGCCTCCTAGGAGGCGGTCAGAAACGTCATCAGGGTGTCCCCAACGGGCCACCCGCCACGTCATGCGCTCCTGCACCTTGAGGCCGCCGGCCTCGGCTCGTCCTGGCACCCGCTCCATGCGGTCGCTCAGACCACCAAGCACGCTCCGAAGGTGCGCAGCCACGTGCGGGCCTCGCGGTGGGCTGGGACATGGCCGGCGACGAGCGACCAGAAGCGGGGGGAGTGGTTGCGCTCCTGCAGGTGGGCCAGCTCGTGGACCACGACGTAGTCCAAAATGTGCGGCGGCGCCATGATGAGCCGATAGTTGAAGCTCAGCGAGCCGCCAGGCCAGCAGCTGCCCCAGCGCCGGCGCAGGTTGCGGACGTAGATCCGCGTGGCCTGCAGCCCCATCAGGGCTCCGAGCGCGTTCACCCGATCCCCCAGCACCAGCTCCGCCTGATGCGTCAGCCACCGCCGCAAGACGTGCTGCGCCCCGGCGATGCCGGCTGACGGGACGCGCACGAGCAGCTGCCGGTCCGGTGTGTGGTCGACCCCGCCGGCCCGCGCCTGCTGCACCACCACCGTATGCGCTTCCCCGCGATACAGCAGACTGGTGCCGTAGGGCCAGGGCCTGGGAAGCGCGGCGGCATGGCGCGCCCAGCGTTCGAGATGGCGCACCACCCATCGCTGGTGCCGGACCAGAAACGCCTCGGCCTGCCGGGGTGTGGCCTGCAGCGGGAGGGTGACGACGAGGCCCGTTTCCGGCCGGATCCACGCGCTGACCCCCCTGGCGCGAGGACTGTAGCGCAGGGTGTAGCGGATCGCGCGCCCGGCCAGGGTCAGCTCAGCGCTTGGCAGCATGCGAGTATTGTCGCGGGTGGAACGTCTGCGCGCAACTCGTAGGAGGCGACGAGGCACGGTCCGTCGTGGCACTCTGGGGGAAGCTCCTAGGCAACAATAGCGGCCCACCGACAATCAGATGGGCCGCTATTGCCGACAATGGCGTGGGCGCGCCGGACTCGCATGCCTTACGACGAGAGCTCCTCCGGCACACCAATTCATGGAAGAAGCGGCTGCTGGTGCGGGGCTCTCCCCTTCGGTTCGAGTCTCTGCTCTGCTAGAGCGGGAGGCGAGGGGCTCGAACGTCGCTCGGTCTTTGTGCGGGCGGGGGCCGGTGTGCTTTAGGCACACCGGCATTTCCGTCGGCCGCTTTCCGCGGCCTCGGTCACGACCGGGCTGGGTGAAAGAAATTCCTTGAAGCCCCGTTGCTCTCGATTCAAACAAAGGCCCCTCCCAGGGTGGTAGATGCCCTCGGGGAGGGGTCTTTGTTTGAGTAGAGCTTTTGAGCTGGCGTGGGGGCGGTTTCTAGGGAAGTTCAGGGCGTGGTGTGGATCGGAGGAAGCCAGAGAACTTGGTGCGCGGTATCTTACCGCTAACTAACGGAAGGCTTGTTATCGGTTTTTCGACCGCACCGCGACCCCTTCGGCGGTCAAGACGTCGTAAGGAATGGAGACAAAGAACGGGATGATGCTGAAGAGGTTTTCTGTGCCGTAGTGGACGAAGATCACGGCATCCGCCCCCAGCCGCCGGGCTTCGGCGCGTAACTTCCCATTAAGACTCTCGTAGCCTTCCCGGCTCACCCCACTGACATGGATCATGCCCAGTTCGACATACGGCCCATTGAAGTCCGTAGTAGTGAAGACGACGTCTTCATTAGGCGGGAGGGGAGCGTAGTGGACGCTTGGGTTGAGGAGGATCGCGTCCGTCCGGCCGGCGGCGCAGCCGGAGATCAGAAACCCAAGACCGATGCACCATACGAGTCGGATTCTACAACTCGTGCGCCCCATGCACATCCCCCCTCTCTTGCTTGTCTTGCTCTGAAGACACCAAGAACCTCTCTTCAGGCAATCGAGAGAGGCTCTTGGGATGATTGGGAGCCTCAGTGATGGCCGTGGCTATGGTTCGCTTGGTGGCCGTGTGACCCAGCAGAGGCCCCTGGCGGGGTGTGGCCCGGTGGAGTGTGGCCAGGATGTTTCCACCACGCCTTCCCCTGGCTCCATCCATGCGGCGTTTTACCGCTCTTCTCTAAGCCGGGCGGTAGCTTACCCCGCTTCTCGATGCCAGGGGGTCGCGGGGTCTGGGTTGTCGGAGAGGACGTGTCAGCTTTGTGCTCGGCCAGTTCCTCCTTGGCCTTTTGGTCCACTGGTTTCTGACCCTTTTCTGATTCCTCTGCGAAGACGGGAGCACAGAGGAACATCGCGAACACGACGAGACCGCTGATTCGCTTCATGGTTCCCTCCCATTTGTCCATCTTCCCGTGATTGCTCTCTCCCTGACGTAATCAAGGTACCATACGCTCCATAACAGAATGGTAAGTTTTTGGTTACAACTTGTTCACGGTGCGTGATACGCAGGCTGCTGATGAAGATATGTGTGGGGCTTGGAGCGTCACGGCCTTTGGGAGGAAGTTAGAACTCGTTTCTCCATTCCTGCTTTATTCTGAAAGAGGTCCCATGCAACCAATTGTAACACGGGACGTTAAGAATGAAAACGGGGGCAACGAGACGATTGTAGAACTGACAGCGAGGCTTGGGCCGGAACCCCACCGGTTCCGGCACTCCGCTCGGCCCTGATGGCCTTCGCTGCGCAGGCGTTCCTGGCGGAGTTTCGGGCATGGTGTGGGTCTGAAGAAGCTAAACGGTTACTGATCACGCTAGCAATGCCGCCTCAACAGACAACCCTGGTCCAAACGCCAGCGCCACGCAAGGCCGTGGGGCTGCTCGACGACACAAGCGCTCTAAGATGAAGAGGATCGTTGGCGAGGACATGTTGCCACATTCAGCCAACACCTCACGAGAGATGGCCGTCGCGTCCGGAAGCAGGTCCAAACACGAGGTGACAGCGGTGAGAATGCGAGGTCCGCCCGGATGGATCGCCCAGGAACGCACCTGTGGGACTGTCACGCCATGCTGGATAAGCCAGGCTGCCAACCATGATGGCAGGTGATGCGTAATAAGACCTGGAATGCTCGGCGACAGCGTCATCTCAAAACCATGATCACCAATCCGCCAGATCATCGCGTCTTCGGAGTTTGGAAAGAGGCATGAGCCGGCTGCGGCCAACCGCCAGGTGCTCGTTGGTGCCTGGGCGGCGGATCCGGCCACGAGGGCCGCCGCGCCGTCTGCAAACAAGGCATTCGCCACGACCTTCTCAGGCTCACTGCCATAAGAGAAGTGCAGACTACACAATTCAACCGCGCACAACAACACTCGAGCATCTGGATCAGTGTGGATGAGCGCCGAGGCGACGCGTAGACCGTTCAAGGCGCCGTGGCAACCCATGAACCCCACATGCGTGCGGCTGACCGTGGGAGCAAGCTTCAACACTTTCATCAGTGCGACGTCGACACCGGGTGCAACAAATCCTGTACAGGACACCGTGACCAGATGGCTGATCTGTGCTCCTGTCAACCCAGCCGCTAGGAGCGCCCGCTGCGAGGCGACGAGAGCCAGGGGTGCGGCCTCTTGAGCATACCGCTGCATGCGTTGCCCTGTACTCGGGCCGTGGTCGGCCCGATCTTCCGCTGGCGGAAAGAATGATTGCCGTGGACTGGAGCCGTCTGGCTCCTCGAGCAACACACTACCTCTTGTGTGAATCTCCGTACGCTCATACAGCGTGGAGAGTCGATCGGTTTCCACACCCGAGAGGCCACTAAAGGTCTTCATAAGCTCTGCGGCTTCCTGCTGCGTGATCGAGTGACGCGGCACTGCTGTTCCAAAACCAAGAAGGGCTACACTCATGCGTGAGATGCCTATCTCTCCTAGTTGAAGTGGACTGGCAACGGGGCGTTCACATATTGGACCACCGGTGCAGCAAGCGAAGGGACCCAAGAGAGTACTTCGATGGCTGCGCGGGTCAGCGCGGCTCGCCTCGACACAGTAGCTAGCAATCGACTCGCCCACTGTCGACGGCCGATCTGTTGTCGGTATAATGCAACCCAGCGGTCCGATAAGGCGGGCGTCCACTGTCGAATGGCTTCCAACGCAAGCGGACTCACCGCTACTCCGCACCACAGCGCCCAAGCGATCCCCTCGCCGGTGAACGGCTCGATATAGCCGGCAGCATCCCCGATGACAAAGAGGCGCTCCTGAGCCAGACACACGCTGTGTTGCGTCAGTCGAGGTGTGCCTCGCCACCACGCACCCTCGTTGAGCCCGTTGACCTGCGGCAGACCTGCTTGGGCGATGAGTTTCGCGGCGGCCGGACCCGGCCCTTTAGCGGATCGGATGAACCAGGGATCAAATGCCGCGGCAATATTCAGCCGACCGTCTTCAAGTTGCACGAGACCAATGTAACCACCGCTGCCGCAGATCATGGAGATCGTTCCGCTGCGGCACCAGTGCGGCGCTTCGTCAACAATGGTCCCAGCACCGACGCGTGAGCGGTGGACCGGTGTCGGTTCTACGACGTGGCCGTGTTGGCCCAATCCTCCGCCCAACCCATTTGCAACGAGGACGACTCGTGTCTTCACGCAGATGCGCCAATCGCTACAACGGAGCGTAAGCCGGTGAAGGCGTTCTTCACCGCCGTCTAACGTTGCAGCGGTGTGTGGCAAGAAGCTGGCTCCCGCCTGGATCGCCTGTCGGATCAGCGCGGCGTCAAGCACCTCACGCGATAACGCGACACCGGACGGTAAGGCAATCCTTACACGTCGCTGTCCTGCAACGAGCAAGAGTTCGTGAAGCGGCCTCGCCCCCAACTGGTCTGGAAGCGTCTCGAGTCCGACCGCTCGAAGGACTCCCAACGCCGCCGCGTTCATGCAGCAGCCACACACCTTTTGGCGCGGAAAGGTTGCCTTATCAATCAAGAGCACAGAAGCGCCCTGACGTGCCAGCTCGCGACCAGCCAGTGCACCCGATGGACCAGCGCCGACCACGAGCACATCCCATACATGGCGGGCCGCCTGTTGGAATCCTAAGCTCGGTGCAATCGCCTCAGTTGTCTCGGTCACGGTTTCTTCCATACCAAGAGATAGCGGCACGGCCAACGCGGTAAAACTTCTGCATTGTCCATGCCTGCTTGCGTAGCCAGTACGCGAGCCTCCTCAATGGTGTAGGCAGCTTGAACAGATCGCGGCCCGTCGACATGCACGACAGCAGAAGTGGACAGCAGACGCGTCCCCAGATAAGCCAACGCAAGACCCGTGCGGCTTCTTACGAGATCGCTGATGACCACCAACCGTCTTGCCGCCTGGGCCATAGACCGTAGCAGACGTACGACGTTTTCGTCATTGAGATGATGGAGAAACAGGGAGCAGGTGACCACATCATATCCCGGTGGGATCTTATTGGTCAGCGCATCCCATTCGAAAAAGGTAACATCGGCACGCCTCTGTTTGGCGCGATGGTGCGCATGCGTGATTGCGATGGGGCTACGATCGCACCCATCAACTGCGAGTTGCACGCCAGCACGACGGGCTCGATGCCAGAGCGCAATGGGGACGTCTCCAGCCCCCGTCGCAATATCGAGCGCCCGGAAGGCTCGCTTCGACTCCTCACTCACCAGTGCCTGAATCGGCGGCCAGAGGCTGTCCACGCTCGCGCTCCACCAATTGATTCGCTCAAGCCCGCGCAAGGCGTGGACGTGCTGCTCCACATCGAGACCGGGGTCGTCCATGATTTCCGACCGGCGGCATTGCTGCATCATAAGCTCTTGGGCTCTTACAAGAACGTGTTGATTTCCGCATGCATTCTACTATTTTTAACGTGCATCCACTAAGAAGTTATGCGGCTATTTCACATGGGCGGGAGATTGCAGGGTCTATTACGAAATGGGTAATCTGGTCACAATTTGAGCCGACAGGAAACGACAAAGCCGTTATCTCTTACAAGATAACGGCTTCGTCAGATCAAAAAAACGGGGGCGACGGGGCTCGAAGCGGTCAAATAACGAATTGCAGGGACTGGCTTGATCTGTCAACTGACGACGCTACAACTTCTACCTCAAGGAGTTAGAAATTTTAAACCTTGGCAGATTGCGACGCTCTATTTTCACGAAATCGATGGAAATGGTTACAATCTGGTTACAGTGCTGCGGCCTGGTTCATGGTATAATTGATGCATGGCTAACAAGTCCCTGCTCGACGCTAATCCGTACTTGCGCGACCCAGCCCACTACGAGCAGTTCTTGGTGATCAATGTGGGTAGCTCTGCGGCCATTGAACTGGGCCGACTCCCTGCGTCAATCGTGCGAGCGCTCAGTGCTCCTTCTGACTCCGCGAAGTCCCGCGCACGGCGAGCGTCTTCCGCACGATCCCGCTGAAAATCGCTTCCATCGGCTCGTAATTTCGCGTCATTCCAGCCCGCACGGCGGTAAAATACGCCTCCCGTCGTTTGCCTTGAATCGGACTGAAATCCAGCAAGAACCCCGCCTGCAACGCCATCAGCGTGGCTAGGATGCGCGCCACCCGACCATTGCCATCGCGAAATGGGTGAATCAACACGAGCTCGGTATGCACCTCCGCTAGCGCCTGGACTACTCGATCCGCTGCCCTGAACAGGCACGGCGTGTGGCGGCGCAGCAGACTCTGTTCGAGCTCCCGCATGAGTGCCGGGATCTGGGCTGCGGCAGCGAAAGGAAACTCACCCTTGCTGATGTTAACGCGGCGATAGGCACCCGCCCATTCGTAAACGCGGCCCAGCCAAACCTTGTGCATATGGCAAATGTCCGATGCTGTGAAGCGATGCCGTGGGCCGTACTGCCGGATCAAGATATCGACGGCCCGCTTGAGCAGCTCCGCCTCCACTCGATCCATCTCGGCCTTGCGGTTGATGCCCAAAAGGTTCTTAAGCACCTGACTGTGAGACCCGGGCTCATGCTGTGCCTCAATCAGACCCGCCACATTATAGCGACCGCTTTTCTTCAGGCTCATCACGCTCTGATATTAACACGTTGTTGCACGATTTTTCATGAAATGCACACCGCTGGTTACGTTCTTTGGGGCGGAGTTTAGGGCGTGGTGCGTGTCTAGCGGACTGGCCCAGTTTTCGGGGGAAGGCCAACAGGGAGGTAAAGGGACACGAGGTCTCGAAGGCATGGTCCCGGTGTTCCAGCGACTGCCGCGATGCGCTACCGTCGTGCGGCAGGCGGCCCACCGCAGATGACCCGCTCCGGCCAGAGGAGTTCGCGATGCGAGCCCAGGACCACTGGCACGGTTGAGACCACGATAATGACGGCGATGACCAATGAGAGGAGCGGATCGACCACCATATTCCTGGTCAAGAGCGTCAGGACCCCCGCCAGCACGGGCACGAGCGAGACGAACGTGTCTCCGAGGTTGTGGACATACGCAAGGCGAATTGAGGGATTTTCACGGCTGGGGCTGCGCAGCACCCAGGCTACGGCCCAGTTGCACGCGGCGCCGATGACGCCTGCGATGATCGGCACCCAGCCCAGCACCACTATCGGCTGCACGAGACGCCCCAGAGCACGCCAGGTGAGCCACCCGCAGACGCCCAGCAGGCCTACTGAATTGAGCAGATTCGCAGCGCGCAGCCACCCGCTGGAGATCCCGGTCGTGCGCGTGTACGCGACCACGAGAAATGCAATGGCGAGTTCATCGGAGAGATTGTGAACCCCGTCCATCACCAGGCTCAAGCTGTTGGCGCTGATCCCCCCGAGAATCTCAACTACCAACACGACGGTATTAAACGCCAAGGCTTGTTGCAGGGGTCTGCGTAGATGGGCCATTGGGATTATTTCACTGTGTGCGTCACCTGGAAGGGGCTGGACAACATGCATTGTACCACATCGAAACAAGATGGGGGCGACGGGGTCTGAGCCCGCTGACGGCCTTCAAGTAATAGCAGAACGTTGCACGAGGTATCAGATTATCGATGCTGGCGGTTACAATCTGGTTACATTTGGTTACACTTTTGGGGTTTCAAAAAATGACGAAACCGTTACCCATTGAAGGATAACGGTTTACGTCACGCTAAAAAACGGGGGCGACGGGGCTCGAACCCGCAACCTACGGCTCGACAGGCCGCCACTCTAACCAATTGAGCTACGCCCCCAAAGAGCAAAAAAGAAACCGTCGAAGTTTCTACTCGCAAAAGAACTGGGCGGTGAAGGGCTCGAACCTCCGACCTCTTCCGTGTAAAGGAAGCGCTCTAACCAACTGAGCTAACCGCCCTTCACCGTACACCGGCTGAAACCGCCCACAACGGGAATGGTCGAGGGGGAAGAAACGTGTCGCTATTATACCCGACGGGGAGAGGGCCAACAAGTCAGGCCTCTGACGACCCGCTCAGAATGCCGCCTACTTTGCCCGTGGCGGCTGGGGTGGGGTGACAACGCCCTGGGCGTTGATGAGCCGGCGCAGTTCCATCTCCATCAGGAGGGCGCGCCGCTGGCGGCGGACGTACTCATCGATCGCTGCCTCGCGCTGCTTCTCGAACTTCGGCGAGCGCTTGAGGCGCTCATGGGCCTGGATCGTGAGCTTCTCGGGCGGCTGGGGCGCTGGCGCCGGCTGAGTGACCGCCGGCTGCGGGGCGGCCTGCAGCTGTTGGAACTGGGCGCGCAGGGCATCGAGCGCTGCCCGATGCTGCGCGAGCGCGTCCTGCTGCGTGCGCACCGCTGTTTCCAGTTGCGCGATCTCCCCGTGCAGGCGGCGCTGATCTTGCAGCGTGTCTTCGCGAGTGGTTGCCGCGGTGTTTGCTTGACGTTGCTGCTCATCCTGCAGTTGGGCGCGCAGGCGAGCAAGCGCCTGCTCCATCTCATCCGCGTGCGCCTTGGCATCGCGCTGGGCTTGCGCCGACGTCTCCTGGAGGCGGCGCATCTGATCCTCGAGCCTGAGGGACGCGACTTTCAGATCATCGCGCTCATGCTGCACGACGGCGATGTGCTGTTCCGTTTGCGCCGCACTCCGGCGGGCGTCTGCCAGCTCTTGGGTCAGGCGCTGCTGGTCCTGCAGTTCGGTGCGCAGCTGGCCCAGCAACGATTCCAGCCGCTGCCGGTCTTCCTTGGCCGCCGCGATGGTAGCCTTATATTTCGCGAATTCATCCTGGTCGCTGCGGTAGAGCTGGTGCAGCTGCACGCGCGTCTGCTCCAGTTCGGCCTGTCGATCCCGGTGCGCATCTTGTTGCGTGTGCACCACCATTTGCAGGTCGCTGACTTGCTGGACGGCCTGTGCACGGTTATCGGTCAGCGTGCGCTCATGCTGGGCGAGGGCTTGTTCTTTGACTTCGAGTGCTGCCCGCGCGGTAGCTAATTCTTGCTCGAGCTGGACTTGGTCGTGCGTGTGCTGCGCCTGGGCGCTGTGGGTTTCGTCCCGTTCCGCCGACAGGAACGCCAGCTGTTGCTGGACGTGCATGATCTGGGTCTTCAGCGCGTCGCGCACCTGCTGGGCGTCCTTGAGGCTGCCCTCGATGCGCCGGCGCTGGGCGTCCGCGTCGGCGGTGCGCGTGCGCAAGGTGGTCTGCAGCTCCTGGATCTGCTGCTGGGCTCTGGCGAGTTCCTGTTCGTGCGGCTGATGCCGTGTCTCGACGGTGTGCAGTCTCGCGACGGATTGATCCCGCTCGGTCCGCAGTTGCGCGACTTCCTGTTCACGCTGGGCGAGCACGTGGTCCCGGTCGCGCAGCGACTCCTGGGTGCGGGCGAGGTCTTTTTGAAGCCTGGCCTGTGCGCTTTGCGCGGCGTCGCGCTCCTTCAGATACGCGGCCAGTTGCGTCTTCAGCGACGAGATTTCTTCCTTGGCTTTGGCGAGCTCGGCGTCGCGCTGCTGCTGAGCCTTCTGGGCTTCCTCGCGCTGGGCGCCGGCTTTGGCGGTGCGGTCCTGCTGGGTGTGTCCCAGTTCTTCGGCGCGGGCGCGAGTCTGCTTGAGCTCGATCTCTTGTGTGCGCTGGACTTCCTGTTGCGTCTTAAGCGACGCCTCGGATTTGTGCCGAGCGTCCTGCTCGGTGCGGAGCGTGGCGTTGAGACTCGCGAGCTCTTGCTGCAGATGGGTGTTGCGGGAGACCGTCTGCTCGAGGGTCTTGAGCTGTTCGCGGGCCTGGCTCAGCTGTGTTTCGAGCTGTTGGCGCGCGCGCCCGTGTTCCTGCGTGGCGGTGCGATCGCGCTCGGTGCGCTGGGCAAGTGTTGCGTCGCGCTCTTTCAGGCCGGCCTCGAGTTTGGTCTTAAGCGTCGCCGCTTGTTCCCGGGCTTCGGCCAGTTCGCGCGCGAGCTTGGCATCGCGCACCGCCATTTCGGTCTTGTCGGCGCGTGCGGTGTCACGCTCGGCGGTGCGGCCCTCAAGCGTCGTGGCAGCGGTCTTGAGCTGCTCGCGGACCTTGGCGAGGTGCTGCTCCAGTTCCTGCCGCGCGTCACGCTCCTGCTTGACCGCACGGTCGAGATCGGCCTGCGTGGTGGTGAGTGATGTTTGCGTGGTCTCGCGCTCTTTGATGCGTGTTTCGAGGTTCGTCTTGAGCACGGTCATCTGCGCTTCGGCCTTGGCGAGCTTGGCTTCGAGCTGCTGCTGTTGCGCGGTCTGCGTTTGGGCGCGTTCATTGACGAGGGCGTCATACGCCTGCTGGGTCTTCTGCCGGGCCGCCTGCGCCGCGTCCCGTTCGTCGGAGCGCGGCTGGAGGGAGGCTTGCAGCTCCTTGATCTGTGAGCGGAATTTCGAGATTTCGGTTTCTAAATGTTGCGCGTGCCACTCCGTGGTCTTGAAATTGGCTTGCAGTTTCGCGTGGTCATCCTGAAGTTGGGCGAAAGCTTTGGCTTGCGCGGTCTGGGACTGTCCGACGTGTTGTTGCGCGCCCTGCGCCGCGTTGCGCTCGTCGGCCAGGCGCTGCAGCTGGTTTTTGAGCTCGCCCATTTGTTTGTCGGCCTGCGCGCGGCTGTCGGCAAGCGCGTGCTCGCGTTGGGCTAACGTCTGCTCTTTCGCTGTCAGATCCGCCCGCGCCGACGCGAGGGTCTGTTGCGCGCCAGCAAGACTGGTTTTGAGGCGCTGCTGTTCAGTGTTCGCGTCGACGGTCTGCACGTGAAGTGACTTTTGCAGATTGCTGATCTGCTGACGGGCGCGGGCGAGCTCCTGGTCCTGCTGCTGGTTGGCGGCTGTTGGGGCTTGAGCATGGCCGGTCTGTGTTTGCAGCTGTGCGCGGATCCGCGCGAGCTCATCTTCGAGCCGCTGCTGCGCCTGCTGCGTGTTCTCTAGCGCCGTTTTATCCTTGGCGGTGCGCTCTTGGATGGCGGTCTCGCGCTCCTGGACCTGGGTGCGGGCTTGCTGCAGTTCAATGGCTTGCTGCCGCTGGGTGTTTTGCTGATCTGTGAGGGCTGTCTCGACCTTTCGCCGCGACTCCTGTTCGGTCTTTAGGGTGGTTTGGAGTTCCGTGAGGCGGGACGCGGCTTGCTCGAGCTCTTTGAGTTTCGCGTTGGCCTGTGTGAGGTCGCCCTCGAGCTGCTGGCGCGCGCGCTGTTCTTGGGTGCGCGTTTGCAGGGATGCTTCCGATTGTTTCAGGTGGGCTTGAGCATCCGCCAGCTCGCGTTCACGCGCCGCGGCTTGCGTGGCTGTGCGCGTCTTTTCGTCCAGGGTGGCGTCGCGCTCAAGGGTGCGGGCGCGAAGCTGTTCGCGGGTTTTTGTCAACTCAACCTGGGCATCCCGGTACGCGGACTCCATGCGCGCGATCCCGGCTTTCGCATCGGCCAATTGCCGCTCGGTGGCGGCAAGCCGCTCAGCCGCTGCGGTGTCGGCCTCGCGCGGCGCCGTCTGGGGCTGCACTGGGGCCACTGCCGCACGTGCCGCCGAGACACCGGCCGCCCCCGGCAACTTCGAAACGTAGCGTGGGGCACCCGGGAGCATGGCGCGCGTGCCGACAAAGGTGGCGATTTGAAACGAGCCATTCTCCAATTGCTTGCTGAAGGTGCCCGTCATGTGGTCGCCTTGCAGTTCGCCCTGCCAGAGGATGGCGGTGCCGTCCGGATGGTGCTGAGCGCTTTCCCACACCAACTCGCCGCCCGTGCCCATGTCCAGCGAGTAGACTGCCGGCTGGTAGCCCTGGGTGGTTGAACGGCGCGAGCGCATGAGGCCGTCGGCGAAGATCAGCGTGTCATCGAGGAAGTCCTGCGAAGACCCGCGTTCTCGCGGAGTGAGTTCAATCGCCCACGCCGTCTCGGTGATGGTATTCGCGGGCCACGTGGAGAGCTGGGTGTTAACCGTATTCAGTTCCTCGTCGCTCAACGTGCGCGATTGCGCATCTTGCGGCTGCTCAGCGACGACGCCCGTGGAGGCCAGCAGCCCCCAGCCGAGCCCCAGCAGCAGCCCGAGGGCGGACATCGCAAGGCGGCGGCCGTGCCGAAGGACGATTCGGCTGGAGCCATCCTGCACAAGTGTGCCGCAACGCATCATGGGTGTGCGGTGATTTCTGGGTGGTGAAGGTGCTGTAACCCATCCATAACCTTTTATCCTAAGGCTAGCTAGGAACAGCGTCAAGAATCAGCAGAAAGAAACGGCCCACCGAAACTCGTGGGCCGTGTTGGCGGCCTGGGGCCGAATCGAATGCAGGAGCGAGAGAGTGAGAATGCGTGGGCCATCCTCTTAACGAAAGAATATCACCGTCACCAACAGGAAGAGCGGGATCAAGATGGTCATGGAGTAGGCCATGTAGCCGAAGAAGCTCGGCATCTTGACCTTGGCCTGTTCGGCGATGGCCTTCACCATGAAGTTTGGGCCGTTGCCGATATAGGTGTTGGCGCCCATGAAGACCGCGCCCAAGCTGATGGCCCGCAACAACTCCACGGGAAGACCCAAGATTGGTCCGCCGAGGCCCAGGCCTTGGCCCAGCGAGACAAATGTGAGGTAGGTCGGGGCGTTGTCGAGGAATGAGGAAAGCGCTCCGGTCAGCCAGAAGAATTGCCAGGGCTGGGTAATGCCGAACTCATGGCCGTGCTGACGCAGGAGCACGAGCGCCGGCACCATCGTGATGAAGATGCCCGCAAAGAGGATCGCCACTTCCGCAATCGGCAGAAACGTGAACGCGTTTTTCTTGCGGTAGTCTTTCGGCGTCCACCGATAGCCCAGATAGCCCATGGCCACCATCACCAGCTCACGAACCGGCTCAGGCAGAAACACGGCCCACACGATCCCGGCAAGACAAATGAGATTGCGCCGCCCGCGCAGGCGCAGCGGCTCGACGTGCGCGTGATCGCTCTTGACCGCTTTCGGCGTCTCCTTGTTCCACCAATAGGTGTCGAGACAATAGAAGACGACGAGCAAACTTGCGACCATCGTCAGCCACTCGGGCCAGAGGGACAGCGTCCAGGTAAAGGGCACCCCCTGCAGGAAGCCGAGAAAGAGCGGGGGATCGCCCAGCGGCGTGAGGCAGCCGCCGATATTCGAGACCATGAAGATGAAGAAGATGGGCAGGTGCGCGATGTTTTTGCGCTCTGTGTTCGTGCGCAGGAAGGGCCGGATCAGGATCATGCTCGCCCCGGTCGTGCCGATGAAATTGGCGAGGATGGCGCCGACGGCCAGGAACGCGGTATTGACCGCCGGGGTTGCGCGTAGGTCCCCGTCGAGGACGATGCCTCCTGAGACGACGAAGAGCGAGCCCAAGAGGGCGATGAAGGCGATGTACTCTCCGGTCGTCGCAAAGAGGAGCGCGGGGTCGTTCTGCACGATCACCAGGAGGATCGGAATGGAAAAGGCCAGACCCACCCAGGCTTTGTGCTTGTTGTCTTCCCACCAATGCGGGGCGAACAGCGGCAGGGTTGCGATCGAGAGGAGCAGCCCGATGAATGGCAGCACACTCCACCATGGAAACGTGACCGCGTGGGCTGCTTCCATGTCGGATCGCCTCGTTACGCTGACGGCACGGCTTCCGAGACTGAGCTGGTCAGGACGGTGACGAGATTATGGGACACTTCGAGCAACCCGGTGCCGACGCGGCGCTGGTGCGTCTGTCCGCCGGGCGTGCGCCAGGTGAGCGTACCGGGCTGCAAGGTGGTAACGAGCGGGGCGTGATTGCTCAAGACCCCCAGGTAGCCGATCTCGCCGGGCGCGCGGATGGACACAGCCAGATCCTCCAGGGCCAGACCCGCTTCCGTCAGCACCCGCAAGGTAATCGGTTTGGCCATTATCCCACCATCTGCGCTTCACGGCGGCCCCTCAGGCCCACCGGTTCAGCCGCCGTGGCGAAGTCCAAGATACCGTACGTACGTTTCATAAGCACCTTTTCACATCTTCACACCTTCGCGGCCACGCCCTTCGGCGTGGCCCGCGCAGGTGGTGGGATTACTTCGCCGCGTGCGCGGCTTGCCGCGCGGCGTCCTCCTGCACTTCGGCGATGGAACCCTTCATATAGAACAGCTGTTCGGGAATGTCGTCGAGCTTGCCCTCGATGAGCATCTTGAAGCCCTTCACCGTTTCCTCGCGCTTGACATAGCGGCCGGCCTGGCCGGTGAACGCCTCGGCAACGAAGAACGGCTGGGAGAGGAAGCGCTGGATCCTGCGCGCGCGATAGACGAGGGTCTTATCTTCATCGTTGAGTTCATCCATCCCGAGGATGGCGATGATGTCGCGCAGTTCTTTGTAGCGCTGCAGGGTGCGCTGGACCGCGCGCGCGGTGTCGTAGTGCTCCTGCCCGACGATGTTGGGGTCCAGGATGCGCGAGGAGGACTCCAGCGGATCCACCGCCGGATAGATCCCAAGCTCCGCGATTTGCCGCGAGAGCACAGTGGTGGTGTCCAGGTGCGAGAAGGTCGTGGCCGGAGCCGGGTCGGTGAGATCATCCGCCGGCACGTAGATGGCCTGGACCGACGTGATGGAACCGCGCTTGGTCGAGGTGATGCGCTCCTGCAGCTGGGCGAGTTCGGTGCTGAGGTTCGGCTGATAGCCGACGGCAGAGGGCATGCGCCCCAAGAGCGTTGAGACTTCGGAGCCGGCCTGGATGTAGCGGAAAATATTGTCAATAAAGAGCAGGACGTCCTGGCCCTCTTGGTCGCGGAAGTGTTCGGCCATGGTGAGCGCCGAGAGGGCGACGCGCAGGCGCGCCCCGGGCGGCTCGTTCATCTGGCCAAAGACGAGCGCGGTCTTGTTGACGACGCCGGATTCATTGAGTTCCAGCCAGAGGTCGTTGCCCTCGCGGGTGCGCTCGCCGACCCCGGCGAACACCGAGACGCCGCCGTGCTCGGTGGCGATGTTGCGGATCAATTCCATGAGGATGACCGTTTTGCCCACCCCGGCACCCCCAAAGAGCCCAACCTTGCCGCCCTTCGGATAGGGCGCTAAGAGATCGATGACTTTGATGCCGGTCTCGAAGATGTTCTTGACCGGCAGCTGATCTTCAAATGAGGGGGGTGCGCGGTGAATCGGGGCGCGCTTCTTGGGTTCCGGCACCGGGCCCTTCTCATCGAGCGGCTCACCGAGCAGGTTGAAGATGCGCCCAAGCGTTTGCTTGCCGACCGGCACGGTGATCGGGCCGCCGGTGTCGAGCGCTTTCATGCCGCGCACGAGCCCATCGGTGGCATCGAGGGCGATGCAGCGGACGGTGTTGTTACCGATGTGCTGGGCCACCTCAAGGGTCAGGTGGATGTGCTTGGCCTGGTCCGTGATCGTGACCGCGTTGAGCATCTCCGGCAGGCGGTCCGCCGGAAAGCGGATGTCGACGCTGGGGCCGATGACCTGCACGATTTCGCCGTCATTATCAGACATCTTCCACCTCTCAGTGATTACGGTGATTAAAGTGCATGATTGCGGTGATTAAAACACGGTCGTGCTCATCACTGTAATCAGGCCTTTCAATCGCTGTAATCATTTTAACGCTTCGGCAGTCCCGACGATCTCGCTGATTTCCTTCGTGATCGAGGCCTGGCGGATCTTGTTGCGCTGCGTGGTCAACTCGCCGATGAGTGTCTCGGCGTTGTCGGTCGCGTTCTTCATGGCGATCATCCGGGCGCTGTGCTCTGAGGTGAACGCCTCGAGCATGAGCAGTTGGAACTTCGCCAGCGTCCAGCGCGGCAAGAGCTCTTCAAAGACGCGCCCGGGCGAGGGCTCGAAAATGTACTCTTCCGGCGCGGCCTTCTTCCCTTCGGTAAGCGTCTCCGGCTGAATCGGCAGCCACCGCGTGATGGTCGGACGGTAGGTCATCGAAGAGATAAACCGCGAGTAGAGCAAGTCCACCGACGAGACCTTGCCGGAGAGAAAGCGCTCGATGAGCGAGCGGCCGATGGCCTCCGATTTCTTGGGATCGGGCCGACCGGCCAAATCCAGGTGCGATTCGGCGGCGGCGTAGCCGCGCTTGGTGAAGTAGCGGTAGCCTTTCTTGCCGATGTAGATGATCTGCGTGGCGCGCGCGCTGTCCCGGCGCAGGTGCGACTCGGCCAGCTGGATGAGGTTCGTGTTGTAGGAGCCGCACAGTCCGGTGTCCGAGGTGAAAATGACGAGCGCGCTCTCGCCTGCCTCGGGCGTCGCGCACAAGGGATGCGCCAGGTCTGATGCGGCTGTCCCTCGACGTTGCTCGGGACTTGCGCCTCGCGTCTGCTCGGCGCTCGCCAGCACCCGCGCGATGACCCCGTCGAGAAACTCCAGCACCATCCGCGCCTGCAGCAGCCGCCCCTGGGCCCGCTTGAGCTTCGAGGCGGACACGAGCTGCATCGCGCGCATGATCTGCTTGGTGCTCTTGACGCTGCGCAAGCTTTGGCGGATTTGCCGGAGCGAGGCCATTAGCAGAGGTCAGATGACAGACATCAGATGTCAGAAGGGTCTTCAAACGTGCGCCAGTTTTCCATCAAACGATAGAGCATCGCGCTGACTTCATCATAGCTCTGCTCCAAACGAGCGTATTCATCACTCGTGATATAGCCAGCATCCCGACTAAACTCAAGCCACGTCCTGGTTTCTTCAGAAGAGCCCAGCGCATCGTTGAGGTGCCGAATAAATACTTGTTCGTAGCGCCGCTTCGCGTACCCTTCTCTGATGTTGCTTGCGACTGACCGCGAAGAACGCCTGACTTGATCAACAAGTGAATACAGCTCTTCTTTTGGATACCGCTTGGTTAGCTCAAACACATCTAGGGCTAACTGATACGCAAGCTGGTAGACCTTGAGGTCCCGTATGGTCTTGATTGCTTGTAGTTCAGCCATGTTCTTCTGAATTCTGACCTCTGACTTCCGACCTCTGAACCTTAGGCTTTTGTAGTTACGAGAAACCGCTGCTTACATTGTCCCGCAGCATCGTCCAAGCGCTTGGCCATCACGTCGGAGAGCTCCTTCGACTTCTCGATCTCGTGGATGATGTCCGGGAACTTCTCATCGAGAAACTTGTGGAACGCGTCCTCGAACGCCTTGATCTGTGTGACCGGCACCTCGTCCATGTGCCCCTGTCCCGCCACATAGATGATGGCGACCTGGTGGCCCAGACCCATCGGCTGGTACTGGCCCTGCTTCAGGATTTCCACCATGCGCTCTCCGCGCGTCAACTGCGCCTGGGTGGCCTTGTCCAGCTCGGAGCCGAACTGGGTAAACGCCACGAGCTCGCGATACTGCGCCAGGTTCAGCCGCAGACGCCCGGCGACTTTCTTCATCGCCTTCGTCTGGGCATTGCCTCCGACGCGCGAGACCGAGAGCCCAACGTTGACGGCGGGCCGCACGCCGGCGTAGAAGAGATCGCCTTCCAGGTAGATTTGCCCGTCGGTGATGGAGATGACGTTCGTCGGAATGTACGCGGACACGTCCCCGGCTTGCGTCTCGATAACCGGAAGGGCCGTAAGGCTGCCGCCACCGAGATCTTCGCGCATCTTGGCCGCGCGCTCAAGCAACCGCGAGTGCAGGTAGAAGACGTCGCCGGGGTACGCCTCGCGGCCGGGCGGGCGGCGCAGCAACAAGGAGAGCTGGCGGTAGGCGACCGCGTGCTTGGAGAGATCGTCGTAGAGGCACAGCGCGTGTTTACCGCTGTGCATGATCTCTTCGCCCATCGCGCAGCCGGTGTAGGGTGCGAGATACTGCAGCGGAGCCGGGTCCTCCGCGGAGGCGACGACGACGGTGGTGTAGTCCATCGCGCCGTGCTTCTCGAGTGTTTCGACGACGGCGACGACGCTGGACATTTTTTGCCCGATTGCGACGTAGATGCAAAAGAGGTTCTTGCCCTTCTGATTCAGGATGGTGTCGACGAGGATGGCGGTCTTGCCGATCTGGCGGTCGCCGAGGATCAGCTCGCGCTGGCCCCGGCCGATGGGGATCATGGCATCGATGGCTTTGATGCCGGTCTGCACCGGCTCTTTCACGGGCTGGCGCTGGATGACATTCGGGGCGCGGCCTTCGACCGGGCGGACCTTGTCGGTCACGATGGGGCCCTTATTGTCGATGGGCCGTCCCAGGGCGTCCACGACGCGGCCCAACAGCGCCGGTCCGACGGGGACGGAGACGATGCGGTTGGTGCGCTTGACGACATCGCCGTCCTTGATGTGCTGGTCGGATCCGAGAATGACCGCCCCCACGTGGTGCTCTTCAAGGTTGAACACCATGCCCATCGTCTGGCCTGGAAATTCGATCAGCTCCCCGGCCATGGCATCGTCGAGGCCGTAGATGCGCGCGATGCCGTCGCCGACCTGGATGACGCGGCCGATGGAATCGAGTTTGACCTGGGTACGATAGCGCTCCAGTTCCTGCTTCAGGGCGAGCGAGACTTCTTCGGGACGTAATCGGGCCATGGTTAACCCAGATGACGTGCAGATGCGACACGAAAAGACCCCGCGCCTCGATCATCATCGAAACAATCATTCGTGCTAGATGAATGCCTTACCATCTGACGTCGATCCCCCCTCAGCCATCTCTTCATGATCTGTTCTTCTCTCGCGTCAGTTCACGCGAATGGATCTTAGCCGTTCGCGCAACTCCACCATCTGCCGTTTGACCGAGCCGTCGATCACCCGGTGGTCGAGGAGAATTTGAATGCCGCCGATCAATTCGGGCACGGTTTCCGTGTGCAATTCCACGGTCTTCTGCTCCCGGCGCTCGAGATCCGTTCGCAGCCGCTTGAGGACGTCCTCCGACAGCGGGTGCACGCAGCGCACGGTCACGCGCAACTGCCCGCGATCCTTGTCGACCGCCGCGCGAAACGCCTGGATGATGTCCGGCAGATATTCCACGCGGCCGAAGCTGATGGCCATTTGCACGAGCCCCTTCACCAGCGACGACCAGCTCCCGCGATACAGCCGGTCAAGGAGAGCCAGCTTCTGGTCCGGGTCTACATCCGGGTTCCACAGAAACTGGCGGAACTCCGGTTGGTCGTGGAACATCCTCCCGAGAAATGTCAGCTCCTCAAGCACCGCGTCGACCGTGTCTTCCGCCTTCGCGGTTTCAAACGCGGCTTGGGCGTAGCGTGAAGCGATCGGATCCAGTGCCATTTAAGGATGATTACGGTGATTGAACGGCATGATTACGGTGATTAAAACACTTGGGGTGGTCATCACTGTAATCATGTCTTCCAATCACTGTAATCCTTTTAGGCTCGCGGGCGCTCGCGTTCCAGTTCCTCAAGCGTCGCCTCCACCAATTGGCGGTCCGTCTTGGCATCGAGCTTCTTCTGCAGGACGCGCTCGACCGCGTCCACGGTCATCTCGGCAATCTGGTCGCGCAGGCTGACCTGCGCCTTCGCGAACTCCAGCTCGATCGTTTCCTTCGACTTCGTGAGGATCGCCGAGGCTTGCGCGCGCGCCTGCTCTTGCACTTCCATGGAGATGCGCTTGCCTTCCAGAATCGCCTGCTGGATCTTCACGCGCGCTTCCTCGTCAATCTGCGCGAGGCGCTTGGCGTAGTCCGCCTGCAGGCGCTCCAGTTCTTCCCGGCTTTGCGCCACCCGGCTCAATTGCAATTCGATGTGTGCGCGCCGCTGATCGAGAATGCCCAACAGCGGTTTCCACGCGAAGCGCTTCAGCACGACGACGAGCAGCACAAAGCTGATCGCCTGCGAGAGAATCTGCTGCCAATCCAAGTCAAACATGGCAACCCTTAGCCGCCGATCTTGCCCTGCAGCACAAACGCGATGACGAGCACGTAGATCGTGAGCGCTTCGATGAGCGCGCAGCCGATGATCATCGCGGTCTGAATCTGCCCGCCCGCTTCCGGTTGGCGCGCGATGGCGTCCATGGCCGCGCTCACGGCCCGTCCCAATCCGAACGCCGAGGCGAGGGCGGCCAACCCGAGCGACAGCGGCACCGTTAACGCAAGCATGGCCTGATACGACTGTGGCATTGCTCCTCCTTGTTCGCGCGCGCGCGCGAAGTCGTTAGTGGTGTTCCGTGTGCGGCAACATCAACGCGATGTACACCGAGCTGAGCAGGCTGAACACCAGCGCCTGCACCGTGCTGAAAATCAAGACGAGCGGGATGACGAAGAATTGAATCGGCACGCCGAACGGCAAGTGGAGTGCGGCCCCGGCGCTGATCCCGAGCCCGACGAGGACCGCGAGCAGGACATCTTCGGCGAAGACGTTGAACCCAAGACGCAGGCTCAGGCTGATGGGCTTGATGAACTCCCCGATCAGCTCCAGGCCGAACAGCAGCAGGTGCACGGGAATCATGATCGGCAAGAGCCAGGGATTCGTCAGCCGCGGAGAGCCTGCCATGTGGTCGAGATACCCGAGTGGACCGAGCGTTGCCAGGCGCACCCACTGCACGTAGCAGAAGACGACGAGGGCGAGCCCCAGCGTCGTGTTGAGGCTGGAGGTCGAGGACTTCATCCCCGGAATCAGCCCGGAGAGATTGATGAACCAGATGTAGAGAAAGAGGGTCCCGATGAACGGGGTGTGCTGGCGGCCGGCCTTGCCGATCACGCTGCGGACGAAGGTGTCGATGCTCTCGACGAGCAGTTCAAGGACGTTCTGGCCGCCGCGCGGAATCATCGCGGGTGTGCGGGCGTGGCGCCAGGCGATGAGGCACAGCGCGAGGGCGACGATACATGAGAAGACGAGATTTTCCCAGTGGTGCAGGAAGGCCACGGCCGGCACCTCGTGGAACCGCTCACTCAGGACGGAAATGAGATTGGGCAGCTCCGGAATGCCGCCGGATTCCGAGGATGTGTGCGCTGCGTGCTCGGCGAGCTGGCCGACGACGGCGTGTTCAACGGCCATTCGCGCGCACCGTCGTCCTGCGTTGGGCGCTGGAGGCGAGCACGCCGACCACCGCCACCAGGACCAGGGTAAAGCCGATGCCGAAACCGGCCAAGGAAATGGCCGGCTGACGCAACGCGGTGAAGATGAGCAGGTAGAGCAGGGGGAACTTCACGAGCAGCCAAAGGACCGCGCGGCGGCGGGAGGGGTGCGGCCCCAGCCAGGCGTCGAGCAACTGCATGAGGCACCACAAGCTCGCCAGATTCCAGAGGCCGCCGCAGACAATCCCGAACGCGAGCGGGGCGGCGCCGAGCAGGGCCGTGCAGGCGCCGACGAGGACGGTGACGACCGCGCCGATCGCCCACATGCGAAAACGGTTCCGTTCATTCATCTCGGGTCAAATCTCGTGCCTGACGGATCAGTTGAATGGTCACTCGAGCGCTCGCCACCAACCCCAGCACCACACCGCTGATCATCCCCCAGGGAGCGTGAGACCATCGGTGATCGAGCGCATTGCCAAGATAGTAGCCGAGCGCGGGGCCGATCAGCAGCACAAACGGGATGGACGTCAAGAGCCCGGCTTGCTGAACCCATGAGGATGGGTCAGAGCGTCGTGTCACAGCGGCAAATTATCCCACCACTTACGCTTCACGGCGGCTCGTTGCGTAATCCCATAGGACCGCCGTGACGAAGACTGTCAATCGGCTAACTTCGGTACTTTTCTACAACTGGTTTCTTCGTGGCCTGCCGAAGGCAGGCCGGCGCAAGTGGTGGGATTATAACACAGCGGCTG
>Ga0209515_10001792_pt1 | contig 34760 bp, 34 predicted proteins | sample Subgroupgradi54m_FD_187454 | JGI IMG/M metagenome (GOLD analysis project Ga0209515, IMG submission 187454) | Subsurface groundwater microbial communities from S. Glens Falls, New York, USA - GMW60B uncontaminated upgradient, 5.4 m (SPAdes)... ... | reverse complement strand
GGCTTGCATCTGGAGATGTCGTCGCAATGACAGGTGGGGAGTATGTGCCGATGGCCGTGGTGGGTGGATTTGTAGAAATAAAAAAAGACGAAGAGGGAGCAACAGAAGTTGCCGTGCTCGCAGACTTTGCCGAGCACGTAAGCGAACTATCGGAAGAGAAAATAGAATCCGCCAAAGCTCGCGCCGAAGAATTAAAGAAGCAAATGCTTGCCCGTTCCGCAAGAGGGGAAAATAAAGAAGTGGTGGATTTCGAGCATTTCGAAGCAGAACTCGAACGCTCGTTGACCAGAGTCAAGATAGCAGATAAGTGGAGAACGAAGAAATACAGGAAATAGGAGATTTAAGCCTTATAATATAAAGGTAAATACTTGACTTTTAGTTTGAAGTGTGCTATACTTGTAGGGTATAGTGCGTAATTTAGAGTTCTTTAATAATTTTGAAACTTGGACGGAGCAGTAAGAATTTAAGAATTTTGAATATTTACTGCTTCGTCTGAGTTCAGTTCTACACACGGGCTGAGCCCGATTGCTTTATCCCGGCGGCATTCCTGCTTCCGGGCAACCTGTTTGGAGAGTGCCATGAGTAAAATTTATTGGGTATCCCGTCACGATCTGTCGCCCGCGCAGTTGTCGGCGATCCGCGACCTACACGGTGCGGACTTGGAGATCGTGAAAGACCCTGTGGTGTTTCAGTCAGTCGAAGGACTGGCGGGCTACATCCGGGAGCACGGCGACGGCTTCGTGTACGCTGTCGCCGGTGCGCCGTACTATCTTCACGCGGCGCTTGTTCCGTGCCAGTTTGGGGTGTTTGAAAATCACCCCGCCCGTCGTCAGGACGGGACGTTCGGCCTGGCCACTGTCTACCACGTCACCGTGGTGGAACAGCAGGGGATCGACTTCCCGGTTTTCATGAAGGTCTGGGTAAACCCGAACCCCATGAGCGACCGGGGCGAGTCGTTAATACCCGTGGCGCGGTAGAGTTTTACGTCAGCCGGAGCGTCATCCCGGCAAATATCTCGGGCGACCGCATTCTACGGTCGCCCTTCTCTCTCAGTTCGCAAAGCAATTTGCGGATTGAGTTTAGAAGAAGTTCTTTTGGCACGCTCTCTTGAATAGATGTCTTTATTTTCTGACCAGCTGAGTTTTCAGGAGGTTAAGAGATGACGACATTCTGTCGAGAGAAGTGGGTGGAGAAAGAGGTCGAGTGCGAGTGCGGGTTTGTTGTCGCAGTAGTCGGTCGGACACTCTTCTGCGAGGAAGAAACCGACAATGACTACTGGGAGAACAATTACAAAATTCGCTCGTCCTCCTATGTCGATTTTAGGATCACCTGTGCAGCCTGCGGGCGAAAGGTGTTTTCTATGATTGACGTAGAGAGTGCGGTCGAAATGCATTCTCATTAACTCTTCCGCCACATGGCCACCGGAGCATGACCACGCCCAAATCGCTATCTTGGCGAATGCTCCAAATCCAGATCAGACCAAAAGGGTTGACTACCATGTCGACCCTTTTTCTATTAAACCTACATATTTTTCTTGACTATTTTAAGAGCTAGGTATATACTAAATAATAGTATTATAAGTTAATATTATATAATCATATGTCTACAATATCTGTGCCTTTGAATTCAAAACTAGAGTTATCGTTAGACTTTTTAGTAAGATCTGGTGTCGCAAATAATAGGGCAGCCGTTATGCGGAAAGCCTTAACTCGCTTGAGTGAAGAAGAAGCAATTCAAGCTGTTCTTCGCGCTGAGAGAGAACCTACTCTTCGAGGGGACTTGAGAGATTTAATGAAAAAAATTAAATAACAAAATGATAGTATCTTACAAGCCATCATTTATTAGGCAAATAAATAAACTGGAGCAAAGTTTAGTTGACGAAGCTTTAGATAAGATTAATATTTTTAAAAATTCCCCCAATCATTCGATTTTAAAAATTCACAAACTTCACGGAAAATTGAAAGATAAATGGAGTTTTTCTGTAAATTATAAAATCCGCATTGTTTTTCAGTATGAATCTAAAAAGGAGATAACTTTGTTGGCTATCGATGATCATGATGTATATAATTAAACTTTATGTCAAAATTCTACGTAGTAGCGACGCCGATCGGGAATATGGGAGATATCACGCTTCGAGCGATCGAGACGCTCAAAAACGTGGACTTGATACTCTGCGAAGATACGCGGGAGACCAAAAAAATTTTAGATAAATATAACATCAATAAGTCGACGATGAGCTATCATGCGCGAAGTAAACTTGCTAAGATAGATAAAATTTTTGAATTATTATCCGAGGGAAAAGATTTAGCGCTTGTTTCTGATGCCGGTACGCCGGGGATTTCTGATCCGGGGGCGGTGTTGGTGTCTAAAATAAAAGAAAAATTCTCACAAGGACGGTCCTTAAGAGAGTTTTCCCAAGGACCGTCCTTAGAAATTCAGATAATTCCAATTCCCGGAGCATCAGCTGTCATCGCTGCGCTCTCGGCTTCAGGCCTCCCAACCCACGAATTTACTTTTCTCGGTTTTTTACCGCACAAAAAGGGAAGAGAAACTTTATTTAAGGAAATTGCTGGTTCAAAGAGGACAATGGTATTTTATGAATCTCCGCATCGGATCTTGAAAACTCTTGAATCACTAGAGAAATTTTGCCCGAATAAAAAAGTCTGTATTGCGAGAGAACTCACTAAAATCTATGAAGAATTTAAAACCGGCTCGCCCGCCGAACTTTTGGAATATTTAATAAAAAATCCTATTAAGCAAAGAGGGGAGTTTACAATGCTTATTTCGTAAGCAAATAGTGCCTATAATATTTTTATTTTATTGAAATATAATTTTTCAATAAAAGATGCCGGCATAGAGTCGAAAAATAACGCAGTTGCTCCTGCCAGGATTGCTATGTCCCTTACAGTTACTTCATTGATACCGCTGACCGCAAGGACAATGATTAAGTGAATTGTTGCCGCCAGAGCTGCCACCCAGACGAAAGTGTCGAATAAAAGTAACGCGCCAACTATGATATCCAAAAAGGCCGTTCCGATCATTGCCTGTTCGATAGATACAGGCAGTAATTTTAGAGCCCATGGACTAATAAATCCTCCCCAAGCTTCGGGAGCCTTGAAGATTAGTATGCCAATCCAGAGAAAAGTTATGGCCAGCCCGACTCTTAAAATATGAAATGAAGTTTTGTGCATAAAATTTCAGCCTGAGGCTGATCCGCCTTTGGCGGAAAATACTATAATTAACTTACTTAATAATAAGATGCTAACATTATAACTGCCATAAGCCAAATTGTTAATGCAGACATTAAACACCAAAAACACCAAGCACGGATAACCTGCCATTGCAGGTAAGTAAAGAAGATAGAGGCGACGGAAGTAATTACTACCATCGTTTTCAGAATCATATTCCATAAAAATAATGGCTCTGTGCCAATCACTAAAAGAGCGGAAGCAAAGGCGATCAGGATGTAAGAAAAAAGTCCGAGTATGTCGTTCGGAATTATAAAAATTTTATTGTATTTACTTTGAAGTACAACCGCGCAATCTTCCCCGATCGGGCATATTGGTTTTTCTAACGCAATTCTTTTACGTATCAGATACATCGTTTCGCTGATGCCGATGGCGGAAAGGGTAAAAAGTAAAGCAAGTGAAGTCATATAAGATATTTTAACATAAAAAGGAAAGCCCGCCCGCGGAGGACGAGCCTCCTGCCCGGGTGGGCGTGTGTACGATGAAAAACATATGGCACTCTCCTTCACCAAAACTATAATCTATTTTAATTTATGTTTCAAGCAAGTAATGATGGACCAGTCGAAGTCACCTTTCTCTGCCAAGTATTTCATTTTATCGAGAGCCCAAATAGAGTCGTCCAAGACTTCGTTACAAGCTTGATATAATTTTTTTGCTTCACTCGCGAGCTTTCGATATTCATATCTTCCGGTATAAAATTCTTTCGGCATCTTCTCCCAGCCATTCATTTTATAATAGCAATTCACAATTTCATGAACTGGATTAATGGCTTGTTTGTGTTTTTGTAAGTTCGCCAAATATCCTTTAAATGGATTTTCCAGATGATTTTTTACTGAGTCGCTCATTCTTTGATTTTAACATAAATATGTTATATTGCTTTGATGGGTATTTTTACTAAAAAGTTAGGCATAGATTTAGGAACAGCCAATACTTTAGTATTTTTGCCTGGCAAGGGAGTAATCTTAAATGAGCCTTCAGTGGTAGCGGTTTCCGAGCAAGGCAATAAAATTTTAGCTATTGGTTTTGAAGCCAAAGATATGATTGGGAAAACTCCGGAGTCCATCATTACTTACTGTCCAATGAAAGATGGAGTGATAGCAGACTATCGGGTGACTGAAGCGATGCTTCGCTACTTTATAAATAAAGCAATGGGGCCATTTAATTTCTTTAAACCTGATGTGATGGTTTCCGTGCCAGCAGGTGTCACGAGCACAGAGAAGAGAGCAGTTGTGGAGGCGGCGATTCGCGCAGGCGCGAAGAATGCATATGTAGTGAAGGAGCCTATTTTGGCGGCGATCGGCGCGGGGATTCCAATTTACGAATCCCGAGGTCACATGATTGTAGACATCGGCGGAGGGACGACGGATGTGGCGGTGATATCGCTCGGCGGAATCGTAGCTTCTACTTCAGTAAAGTGTGCCGGAAATAAAATAGATCAAGCCATAGCAGATTACATCAAAAAAACTTTTAATCTAGCGATCGGGGATAGAACAGCGGAAGAAGTAAAAATAAAAATTGGTGCAGCGGTGGCTCTAGAGGAAGAACTTAGTGTAACCATTAAGGGCCGTGATTTTATCCAAGGGTTACCAAGGTCTGCGCGAGTTTCCACTAATGAAATAGTGCGTGCCATAGACGGAGAATTAAAACAAATAATCAAGGCTATCAAAGATGTTTTACAAGAAACTCCGCCAGAGCTTTCTTCCGATATTATAGATCAAGGCATTATTATGACCGGAGGATCTTCGTTGCTCCGTAATTTTCCTGATTTGGTTTATCGTAAAACTGGGGTGAAGGCAACTTTGGCGGAAGACCCTCTTTTTTGCGTGGTGAAAGGCACTGGCATCGCGCTGGAGCATTTGGATGTTTATAAAAAAACCGTGCTAAGTAAGAAATAATTTTTATGCGCTTGAATATCTCAAAGCATTTAGATAAAAACAACCTGCATCATGCGTATTTGATAGAAGGTGCCCGAGAAGAAATCGTGCCAGAAGTTTTGGCATTTTGTGAAAGTTTAGATATCAAAACTTCTGGCAATCCGGATTTTTGCCAGATTACCATTGATAACTTTAAAATAGACGAAGCATTAAGTCTGCGCGGGATGAGTAGTGATAAGGGTTTTTCTAATACTAAAAAGATATTTATTATTTGCGTCAACACATTTTCCATCGATGCGGAAAATGTTTTACTTAAAATGTTTGAAGAGCCAATAGATAATACACACTTTTTCTTAATAGTGCCTGACGTGAATGCTCTGTTAAAAACTCTTATTTCTAGATTCTATTTAATTAAAGAGAAAACTGTATTAGAGGATGAAATTAGTAATGCGGAAAAGTTCATAAAAATGCCTCTGGCTAAGAGAATTGATTTTATCAAAGATTTTTTAGTTGAACTCGAAAATGAAGACGAAGAAGGTAATGAAATTGTTGCACAAGACTCCACTCGCTCCAAAGCGCTTAATTTCTTGAATGCACTGGAATCCGTTCTGCATAATAAAATGTCAAAGGCCGCCTTTGACACAAGTTTTTTTTACCAAATCTTCAAAGTCCGCCAGTTTCTCCGCATGCCCGGAAGTTCCACAAAGACTTTGATGGAGTCAGTTGCGTTAGTTGTGCCGAATTTTTAATTTAAATATTTAATGATATAATAAAACTATGCAATACAACTTTTCAAATTTTAAAAGTGAACTCAAAAAGGTTCAGGATTTTTTGGGCAAAGAATACAATCAATTAAATATCGGAAGAGCGTCGCCGATGGTGCTAGATGGTGTCTCGGTGGAGTCTTATGGTTCATATGTTCCGCTCAAGAATGTTGCTAATATTTCTATCGAAGATCCGAAAACCCTTCGCATTGCGCCGTGGAATAAAAATCAAATAAGAGACATAGAAAAGGCTATTCAGTCTTCAAATTTAGGATTATCGGTCGCCACTGATGATCTAGGTATCAGAGTTATTTTTCCGCAACTGACTACCGAGAGTAGGCAAGCCCTAGTAAAGGTGTTAAAAGAAAAATTAGAAGAACAAAGGATTACAGTCCGTCGTGAAAGAGAAAATGTTTGGGAAGACATAGAGGCACAAGAAAAAACAGGTAAAATGACGGAAGATGAAAGATTTAGAGCAAAAGAAGAATTACAGAAAATTATAAACGAAGTAAATGGAAACCTAGAAGCGAGTTTTGAGAAAAAACAGAAAGAAGTAATGGGATAAAAGTTTCTATGAACATAGTTATTTTTCTTATAATTTTACTGGTTTTGGTTATAGTCCACGAGTTTGGACATTTTTTTACAGCCAAAGGCTTTGGCATTCGGGTAGATGAATTTGGTTTTGGTTTTCCACCAAAATTGTTCGGCATAAAATTTGGAGAAACTTTATATTCTCTCAACCTTTTACCCATTGGCGGTTTTGTAAAAATCTTTGGCGAAAATCCAGATGATGAAAATACTTTTGGGCCGGATGCGGAGAGGAGCTTCATCAATAAAGCAAAATGGAAACAAGCAATAGTCCTTTTCGCTGGGGTATTTATGAATTTTTTACTTGCGTGGTTTTTATTTTCTTTTGGCTTTATGTCAGGATTTCCCACTTCGGTAGGTAGCGCAATAAGTGGATATGATTTAGAAGATGTAAATTTAGTAATAGTTTTTGTATCTGCCAAGTCTCCAGCAGAAGTTGCCGGACTCACCTCTGGCGATAAGATTTTATATATATCAAGTGGTGAAGACGCAGTTTCTGATATCAATCCGGATACAGTAAAATCTTTTGTAGTTTCTCATAAAGGTCAAGAAATTGAAGTTGGATATACCCGTGGTCAAGATGAGAATGTAAGATTCACTAGGATGACTCCGGTCGCAAATACAGAAGACGACAAACCAATAATAGGTGTATCTATGGATGAAATAGGTATAGCCAAATTGCCTATTTTTACTGCTTTATCTGAAGGAATGAGGCTTACCATATCTGTTACTAAAGAGACTGCCCTAGGGCTTTATGGCCTTATTTCGGAAGGGATAAGAGGTAAAGGCAGCTTTTCATCTGTGATGGGTCCTGTTGGAATGGTGGGTATCGTGGGGGATGCTTATCAGTTCGGTTTTGTGTATCTTCTTTCTTTTGTTGCGCTTGTTTCTATTAACTTGGCAATTATAAATTTGCTCCCATTTCCGGCACTAGACGGCGGGCGGCTTTTCTTTTTGTTGATTGAAAAAATCAAAGGTTCGCGTATCAATCCAAAAGTTGTCAATACCGCCAACACGATCGGTTTCGGGCTTCTGATACTTCTTATGCTTGTTGTCACTTACCATGATGTAATTAAATTATTCTAAATATACCGAATACTTATATTTATGCTATCGCAGAATTATAAGTAAAAATATAAAATGAAATTAATTCACGAAGTTAGAGCTGTTAAAAATAAAAGGGAACTCGACAATATAATTAAAGCGCAAAGAATTGGTGAAAAGGTACTTGAAGATGTTCTGGGAAAATTACATACTGGTGTTACAGAATCAGCGATAGCAGAGTTTATAACAAAAAGATTTACGAAATATGGCGCGCTGATCCTATCTTTTTCGCCCATCGTTGCTTTTGGAAAGAATACAGCTAATGTTCACCACCAACCAAGTAAAAACAAACTCAAAAAGGGCGACATAATAATGTTTGATTTTGGATGTACAGTCAATCATTACTGCTCCGATATGACCCGTACTTATTTCTGGGGCGAGCCGAGTGTTAAGCAAAAGAGAATTTATTTGGCAGTTCTTGAAGCACAAAGTAGAGCTTTTAAAAAATTAGATACTGGAGAAAGAAGAGTAAAGGTAATAGATAAAGTTGCGCGTGAATTTTTAGCAAAGAAATTCAAAAATAATTTTAAACACGGGCTTGGTCATGGCATCGGCACTGTCATCCACGAATGGCCGAATTTCAAACCAAAAAGCGAAGATATCTTGCCAATTAGATGCGTGATGACAGTAGAGCCGGGAATCTACCTCAAGGGCTTCGGCGGAGTGCGGATAGAAGATATGGTGCTAATTACAAAAAATGGTATAAAAAATCTAACAAGGGTTGCTAAGGATCTCAAAAGTGTTATACTATAAGGCGTGAAAGAAAAGCAATTTTTGCAAAAAACAAAAAAAAATACAATTAAAATAGCCATACTTTGTGGTGGGCCTTCGCTTGAGCGTGGCATATCACTTAATTCAGCCCGAAGTTTATTGGACCATTTAGGCAGTCTGAATGTGGAAATTATTCCTATTTATTTCAACGAACAAAAGAAGCCCTACAAGATATCTATTGCCCAACTCTATTCAAATACTCCAAGTGATTTTGATTTCAAGCTAAAAAAATCTGGTAAAGAACTTTCGGAGGCTACCCTTGTTCGCATCTTGTTAGATGTTACCTTTGTTTTCCCCGCTATCCACGGAGCATTTGGTGAAGATGGTGAAATCCAGAGTCTACTCGAAAAGTATCAAATTCCCTTTGTCGGTTCATCATCAAAATCCTGCAAATCCCTTTTTGATAAATACCGAGCGAATGAATACATTCGTTCGCTTGGATTCTTTGCTCCGAATTCAATAGTTCTTAAAATTACTGACACAAAAAAAGAAGTTACTCAAAAAATAAATAAATTTTGGCGAGATGAAAAAATAAAGAGAGCGATAATCAAGCCAGCCTCTGGCGGTTCTAGTATTGGTGTATTTTCTGTTGAAAATATCATAGACGCAGTAAAGAGCGTTGAAACATTGTTTAGTAAAAGAATGGATACTCGAGTAGTAATGGAACCTTTCGCTAAAGGTAAAGAATTTACAGTTATAATATTACAAAATAGATTTAATATGCCTGTTGCCATAATCCCGACAGAAATGGAAATGGATTACGATAAACATCAATTTTTTGATTTCCGAAAAAAATATCTGCCGACGCGCCAGGTTACTTACCACTGTCCACCAAGATTTTCAAATGAAGTAATCGAAAAAATACAAATAGAGGCCGAGCAACTTTTTACTGCGTTTGGCATGCGGGATTTTGCTCGTTTTGACGGCTTTCTCTTGCCTGATGGTAATATTTGGTTTTCTGATTTTAATCCCATTTCTGGAATGGAACAAAATAGTTTTCTGTTTCAGCAGGGTTCCAGAGTTGGCTTTTCTCACCAGGATCTTTTGCGCTATGTCGTAAATAATGCTTTTTTACGGAGAAGTATAGATGCCCTCATTGAGGATTCCATAAGCGTAAAAAAAAGAAAAAGCGTAGCTGTATTTTTCGGGGGAGATACGGCAGAGAAGCAAACGTCACTTATGACAGGCACAAATATCTGGTTGAAACTGCGGAGCTCTAAATTTTATGAGCCGTTTCCATACTTGCTTGGAAAGGGCGATGAAGTTTTTGAGTTGCCCTATTCTTACATCTTAAACCACACAGTTGAAGAAATTGTGGAGAATGTGGGAAATGCGAAGAAGGATAGCGCAAGGCTGTTTTTTCTTTTAGAAAAAGTGAAACTTAGACTTTCGCTCTTACCAGGTGATGCTTCACTTGAATTCTTCTTACCTCGCAAGATGAAACTTAGTGAGCTTGCCGAAAAATACTCATATGTTTTCCTCGGTCTGCACGGCGGTATCGGTGAGGATGGGTCTATCCAAAAAATTTTAGAGGATCGGAAAATAAAATTTAACGGACCGAACAGTGTTGTTTCTAGGTTGTGTATGGATAAGTGGTTGACAAATGAAGCCATCATTCGCGCCAATATCAAAGGGGTTAGTGTGGCTAAGCATATCCTTTTGCCTATCAAAAAAATCAGTAAATTCAACAGTGAAACAGCGGACGAGTATTGGGAAAAGCTTGTTGGGGAACTTGAGACAAAAACAATCATCGCCAAGCCAAGAGGTGACGGTTGTTCTGCGGGGGTGGTGAGACTTTTTAATAAAAATGATTTGTTTAGATACATCACACTTGTTCAAGATGGAATTTTATTTGTAGAGCCTAATACTTTTACCAATCAAGAAAATACTATTCATATGCCAGAAGAACCAGCTGATATAATTTTTGAATCCTTTATTGAGACGGATAAAATTCGAGTCTCGGACGGAAAAATTAATTATATTAGAAAAAGTGGCTATGTAGAGATGACGGTGGGGGTTTTGGAAGAGAATAAAAATATAAGAGTATTTTCGCCTTCTATTACGATTGCCGAATCTACCATACTAAGTGTGGAAGAGAAATTCCAAGGCGGAACTGGCATAAATATCACACCTCCGCCTAAAGAAATTATTTCCGTAAAGAATCTTACCGAAGTGAAGCGTTTAGTAGAGGTGGTCGCTGCTAAGCTTGGTATTCGTGGGTACTCTCGAATTGATATTTTTGTGAAGATTGCAACCGGTGATATTATTGTTATGGAGGTGAATACTCTACCAGCGCTGACTCCTTCAACCGTTTTTTTCCACCAAGCGCTAGCCGAAAATCCACCAATCTATCCTAGGCAATTATTGGAAAAAATAATAAAAAATGCTGGCTACTAAAAAAAACACTAAATCAAATAATAGACCGATCGGAGTTTTTGATTCCGGAGTAGGTGGCCTGTCTGTCTTAAAAGAACTTTGGAAACTCTTACCGAAGGAAAACTTTATTTTTATAGCTGACCAGCTTTATGTGCCTTATGGAGAAAAGACTAAAAAAGAATTGGTGGGGCTAGGTTTGAGAGTCACTGATTATTTTATTCAACATCACGATATAAAGCTGATGGTAGTAGCGTGCAATACTTCCACCTGTAGTACGATTGGCGAACTTCGAAAAAAGTATACACTTCCAATTGTAGGTACTGTACCGGCAGTAAAATCAGCCGCGGAAAGTACAAAAACGAAAACGATTGCCATCATCTCTACTCCGTCGACTTCACAAAGTGAAACGCTTAAAAAATTAATTAAAGATAATTGTAAAAATATTAAAGTATTTAATATTGGGTGTAAAAATCTGGAAAATGCTGTAGAACATGGCGAGTTAAATAGTGAAGAAGTGCAAACATTACTTCTAAAATACTTGTCTGAAGTTCGAGATTCTGATGCGGACTATCTAGTTTTAGGTTGTACTCATTATGTATTTATAAACAAAACTATTGCAAAATTTGTAGGTTCAAAAATCAAACTCATCGATGGCAACAAGGCTATCGCCAGGCAAACACAATCACTACTTCAAAACCATATTTTAGAGACTGACCAGAAAAAATTAGGCAAAACCGTTTATTTTACAACAGGGGACTCAACCCAATTTTCAAAAGTTGCGAGCAAACTTCTGAAGGAGAAAATTAAAGCCAAAAGCGTAAAAATCTAAATGCTAAGGTGTCTATTTGCTTTTCTCTCTTTTTTATATTAATCTGTACCCATGTCACAAGATAGACTTATAAAACTCGCCTGCGGAAATTGCAAGCGCATCAATTACTGGTCCAGCAAAAACAAGAAACTCGTCACTAAAAAGATTGAGCTCAAAAAGTATTGCAAATGGTGCCGCAAACAGACCAAGCATAAGGAGATTAAGAAGTAGATTTTATCTATTTTTCTGTTATACTAAAGACGGCCTTGAGGTCGTTTTTTTTGGTCTAAAAATAAGGGCGATTAGTTAAGTGGCATAATGATTCTCTCCAAAAGAATAGTCGGGAGTTCGATTCTCTCATCGCCCGCAAAGGCATAATTTTACCCCAGCCTGATAAAATCAAACTGAGGTTTTGTTGACCGCAGTTGATTTTCTGCAGTCCGATTATTCCCTACTGTCTTTACCCGCTCCGATGTACATCGGAGCGGGAGCACTTGAAGGCCGTCTCATCGATACACGACTTCGACGAACTGGGGAAGCTTTTTTCCCCAGAGGTTGATTTCCCGCGCGCGGCAGTTGTATCGCTCGCCGCGCTCGTCGATCACGTGCTCTATGAAGAGCGTGTATTCGACCTCATCTCGGATCATGGATCCGAGAACCAGGGTTACAGAGACCCTGTGTGCCGGTACAGCGAGTAAGTACTCGCCATCAGAGAGGATAAACCTCGTGAGCGAACACAATACTTCGTGCTCCAGCCACCGATGACCCCTCTTCCACTTCTCGATTTGCCCGGCGTTGTTTCCGCCAGACCGAGTCTGGTGGACTTCGCAAGTGAAACCCCCAGCCGTGTAGCGACGATGCGAGGTCTCGATCAACCCCTGAAACGCAGCGTCGACCTCACCCTTTTTGCCAGACATGAGTTGCTTCATGCTGGCCCGCCCTGACCGGGGAGAGAGGTAAAAACAATTTACTTGGTGTGGCAAAGTTCTGTTCGGCATGACTCCTCCAAAAGATCATCCCCGTGATTGGGGTGTTCTGGTTCAAAACATTTATATCACTTTTTTTAGGTAAGTCAAAGCAAGCCTATAAGGTTCACCTGATGCATTAATCCACTTTATCTCTTTATCTCTTTTGAACCAGGTCATCTGACGCTTGGCGTATTTAAGAGTTTCAGTCATTACTGTTTTTTCTGTCGGCTTGAAGTATTCGAAGCCAAGTTCGTGAAGTCTTTTATTTGAAACTCTGGCTTTCTTTAGTTTTTTGATTTCTTTAAGTAAACCAATGTCAAACATTTCCTCCACTCTTTTTTCTATTTTCTTTTTTAATTTATTCGGCGGAAGATACAAGCCAATTTTTATAAACTTATACAGCGGTTGAACCGCTGTAATTTTTTGGACCTTACCTAGAGCTTTAGCTATTTCAATCGCTCTGATTAATCTCGTTTTATTTTTCTGGTCTATGTTTTTAGCACGTCTCGGGTCAAACTTTTTTAATATTTTCAAAAGTTCCAGTTCAGATTTTTTCTCTAAAATCTTTCGAAGTTTTAAATTTGGTGGAACTTCAGGGAAAATAATACCTTTAGTAACTGCATCAATATAAAATCCGGTGCCACCACAGATAATAGGCACTTTGCCACGAAGAGTAATATCAGCCATGGCTCTGGTTACTCGTCTCTGGAACTCCACAACGGTAAATTTATTTTTCGGACTTGCGACATTAATAAGATAATGAGCTATACCCTTGTGTGTAAAAATATATTTCTTTTTTACCTGCCCCGTACTAAAATTAGAATAATTTTTAGTATCGGGGGTAACTTTGCCCGTGCCAATATCGAGCCCTTTATAGACTTGGCGAGAATCGGCTGAAATAATTTCCCCGTTTACTTTTTTCGCAATTTTTACCGCCAAAACACTTTTGCCTGTGGCAGTTTGGCCTAAAATTACAATAACTTTCGGCTTCATTTTATTCTCGCGTAAATTTAATTTTTGTGCCGATATTATTGAAGCGCTCTACAATGTTTTCATATCCACGTTTTATCATATAAACATTATGCAGGGTAGATTTACCCGGAGCCCCTAGCATCGCAAGCATAATGACGACAGAAGGACGCAATGCTGGCGGGCAGACAACTTGAGCTGGTTTCCACTCCGTAGGACCTTGTACGAAAACTCGGTGTGGGTCGGCTAAAAGCACATTTGCGCCAAGACGATTTAATTCAGTTAAATAAATCGCGCGATTTTCATATACCCAGTCGTGAATAAGGGTCTGGCCAGAAGCGCAAGCGGCAATAAGTCCAAAGAAAGGTAGGTTATCCATGTTGATACCTGGGTAAGGCCTTGCTTCTATCTTATCTTCTAGTGCTTTTAATTTCGAAGGCAGTATCGTAATATCGCTCAAATTTGTGCGTGCATTTTTTGATTGATAATTCTTTGTAATTTTATATTTAAGTCCCATTTTTTTTAATTTATACAATTCAAGTTCCAAAAATTCTATAGGGCATTTTTTTATTTCCAATTTTGAATTGGTAGTAATAGCGGCAGTAATCCACATCATTGATTCTATTGGGTCTTCACTATTGTAATATTCAATATTTTTGTTAATTTCCTTTACACCATAAATAGAAATCGTATTTGCTCCTATACCTTCAATTTTTACCCCTAATTTTTCCAAAAAGAAACAAACTTCCTGAACCATATAATTAGAAGTCGCGAATTTGATTGTTGTTTTTCCAGGAATGAGCGCTGCCGCGGTTAAAAGATTTTCACAAGCTGTGTCACTCGACTCGTACATTACTATTTCGGCCGGTTTTAATTTTTTATACCCTAATTCGTAGTTTTGATTTGTCACTTTTATTTTTACCCCGAGTTCTTCTAAACCATAAATGTGTGCGCTGACAGTTCTTTTTCCCAGTTTGCAACCTTGTGCATGAGGCAAAGAAAAACTTTTGAGATGATGAAGTAACGGACCTGCAAACATTATGATGCTTCTAGTTTTAATTGCGGCATCTTTGTTTAAGCTGTTGATATTATAATTTTGGGGCGGTCTTATTTCCAAACTTTGCTTGCCGATCCATTTTATTTTTACTCCAATAGACTCCAACACTTCTATTACTCTGTATACTTCTTCAATATGGGAAATTCCGTGAAGAGTTGTAACACCCTTGTTTATTAAAGAAGCGCACAAAAGCCCGACCGAGCCGTTCTTGGACGTGTTTGTGGTAACAGAACCGGAAAGTTTTCTTCCGCCTTCTATTTCAAAATTATCCGTTTTGCGTGTTTCTTTTTTCATAATTACTGTGCCGCGGGAGAGAATCGAACTCTCATGATGTTGCCATCAATAGATTTTGAGTCTATCGCGTCTACCAATTCCGCCACCGCGGCATAATTAAGAATCTTACTTGAGTTTGTCTTAAAAATCAATTACAATTATTTAACGATGTCCAACCTATATTCAAATTCAATTTTCTGGATTGATACAGATAAAGTTAAACCAAATCCTTTTCAGCCAAGGCGGGATTTTGACGAAGCGCGCCTGCGGGACTTGGCGGACTCAATAAAGCAGTATGGCGTGCTTCAGCCGCTCACAGTTTCTCGAACAGAAATTGAAAAAGACGGAGGCGGGATTGTGACTGAATATGAATTAATCGCCGGAGAGCGCAGACTCCGCGCAGCGATACTCGCTGGAGTCTCACAAGTTCCAGCTATTATTCGGGAGGGCGACACGGCTATAATGAAACTCGAGCTTGCTATTATTGAAAACTTACAACGAGAAGATCTAAACGCGGTAGACCGCGCCCGTGCTTTTTTTCGTCTAGTAAATGAATTTAAGTTTACACACAATGAAGTTGCGAAAAAAATGGGCAGAAGTAGGGAATATGTTTCTAACTCAATGCGTATCCTCTCTTTACCTCCCGAAATAATAGCCGGGTTATCGGAAGGTAAGATTACCGAGGGCCATACCCGTCCGCTTTTAATGCTTGCCGACCATCCTGAGGAACAGACGGTATTGTTTAAAGAAATTATATATAAGAAAATTACAGTGCGCGAAGCGGAAAGACTCGCTAGAAAAATTGCTTATGATAGGGTTCGTAAGAAAGAGTTTATGCCGGACCCGGAGATAGTGGAACTAGAAGAAGAATTTCAAGACAAACTTGGTACTCGAGTGCACATAGAAAGAAAAGAACTAGGCGGACAGATTAAAATAGACTTTTTTTCAACCGAAGACTTGCGAGAAATTTTAGAGTTGATAAACAAGTCAACTACCGAAAAAAAACCAACCGAAATGCTTGAAAAACATATTGCCAACGAAGCGGTTAAATCGCCAAGTTCACTTGGCGGTTTAACCGCTAATGACATGCCTATCGATGACCGAACAGGGGACGAAATCAAGAAAGATGACAGTGATCTGTATAATATTTCGAACTTTAGTGTCTAGCTAAAGTGAAGCTTCCTGCAATTTTGAGCTTCCCGAGGGTCCCGCCCCGTACTCGGGGAAGGGCGCAGGGACGAAAAATTGCAGGAAGTAAAACTAAGATTTTCCAAACGATTTCAGTCTAGAGAGTAAACTATTTTTTTCCAAATATGATTTGATGTGCTTTTTAGCAACAGTTGTTTTAACGTATTCCAGCCATTTAATCGAAGGGTGAGAATCCTTTCGCGTAATTATTTCAACGATATCTCCGTTTTTCAACTTAGTATAAATTTGTGACATTTTTCCATTTATTTTAGCTCCAAAAATGTGGTCTCCAATGTCTGAATGTATCGAATAGGCAAAATCTATAGGGTTTGAATCTTCCGGTAAATCTACCACATCTCCTTGAGGAGTAAAAATAAAAATACGGTCACTAAAAAAATCTGTCTTAAGGTGTTCAATAAATTTCTTAGGTTCATTTGGCGAATAATTCAAATCTTTTAACTCCTCGATCCATTTAAATTTTAATTTATCATCCATAGTTTTTTTACTGGCTTTCTTGTTGCCATTTTCTTTATAAGCAAAATGCGCAGCGATACCATAAGCCGCTTCAGCGTGCATTTCTTTTGTTCTGATTTGAATTTCTGCTATCCCACTCTGCCCTGTAAAAATAGTCGTATGAATAGAGCGATAGCCGTTTGGTTTTGGCACCGCTATGTAGTCTTTAATTCTACCCGGCAGTGGTCTCCAGATAGAATGAACTAATCCTAAAACTCGATAACAATCTTCGACAGTTTCCACCACCACTCGAAGCGCGATGATGTCATATATTTTTTCGATATCCATTTCACGTTTCATAAGCTTTTTCCATAAACTGTATTTATGTTTCATTCGGTAATCAATTTCAGCTACTTTGATTTTGTTTTTATTTAACTCTTTTTCGAGTTCTTTTCGTACTTCTGCCAAGTTCTTCTGATACAAATCTTTTTTTTCTTTTATTATCTCTTCTATCTGGGCGTGCTCTTTTGGGTACACATATGGAAAAGCCGCATCTTCAATCTCGCCTTTAAGCTTTCCCATGCCGAGACGGTTCGCAAGTGGCGCATAGACTTCTATGGACTCCACCGCTATTCTTTTTTTCTTATCTTCTCGGATAAATTGCAGGGTGCGTAAATTATGTAACCTGTCAGCAAATTTTATAATGACTACCCGTAAGTCATTCGCCATAGCAACAAAGAATTTACGTAAACTCTCTACATGTCTTTCGTGTCCGCGGTATTTTAAAGTTCCAAGTTTTGTCACTCCTTTTATTAAAAATAGAATGTCTGGACCGAATTCTTTTTCTATTTCTTCCTCTTTTATTTTTGTATCTTCGAGTACATCATGTAGAAGCCCAGCCGCAATAGTCTGCGCATCCATTCCAAGACCTGCGAGAATTTTTGCAGTCTCGAAAACATGGATGAAATATGGGTCGCCAGAAAGCCTTTTCTGTCCTTCGTGCGCGATTTGCGCAAACTTATAAGCTTTTTTTATAAGCTCCGTTTCCTTTTTTGTTACTCCACCTTCAATTAAGTCGATAACTTCCTTAGAGTTTGGCATAATCGCATTATACCTTATTTTAACTAAGCTTCAATTTTAGCTATTTTATGTGGATTGTGCATTTTGCACGCTTTATTAGAACAGCGTTCAGGGATAGTCTTGGTGCCTTCCATCATCAAGCTTCCGCACTCGGAACAAATATTACCGGTTGGCTTCGCTTTAATGGCGAATTTACAGTCCGGATAATTTGAACAAGAATAGAAAATTCCAAATCTTCCGCGTCGCTCCGAGATGTCACCCTTTTTGCAAACTGGGCAAATCACCCCGGTTCTCTTTTTAGCTTCTTCAGCTTCATCTTTTTTAATAAATTTGCATTTTGGATAGCGTGAACAAGATATAAAAGTACCGGTGCCGTCGCGCCTTTCTTTGATAACTAATTTTCCGCCGTACACTTTTTTCTTTTTTTCACCTGCCTGCGCAGGCAGGCCGCATTCTGGGCACGTCTCGCCAGTTTCTTCGGGTCCCTTCAACTCTGTACCATCCAGCATCAAAGCTCCATCGCAATCCGGATACTTGGAGCAAGAATAAAATTTCCCTCCGCGAGAAAGTTTTATAATCATTTTGCTCCCGCACTTTGGGCATTTGATATTCTCCGGTGCATCGCCCAAGTTGGTAGCTTTCTCTAATTTCTCTTTTGCTTTGACATCTTTTGAAAAAGGTATATAGAAATCTCGCAACGTTTTCTCATACTCCCGCTCACCGCGAGAAATTTCATCTAATTCATCCTCCATCTCTGCGGTAAAGGTATCTGAAATATAATTCGCAAAATGTTTTTCCAAAAAGTCTGACACCACTTCACCGACGTCCGTCGGGAACAAAGTTTTGCCTTCTTTGTTGACATAACCCCTCTCCTCTATCGTTTTCATAATCGATGCATAAGTCGAAGGTCTGCCGATGCCTCGGCTCTCAAGCTCCTTCACTAGTCCAGCTTCACTATATCTACTAGGTGGTTCAGTAAACTTTTCTTCATTTACTAGATTTAATAAATTTAATTTTTCTCCTATACTGCATTTTGGCAGTTCCACGTCTTCACCCCTCGCTCCATAGTCAACTTTGAGCCATCCAGGAAAAAGAAGGCGAGAACCAGTGGCTATGAAATCTGGAAATTCAAACTTGGAGGTCTTGCCTCCACTTGGAGGCAAGACCTCCAAGTTAATATTAGCGCTGATTTTTGTTTTCAATAACTTTGCATCAGCCATCTGGGATGACACGGCGCGTTCCCAAATTAGTCGGTAAAGTCTGCTCTGTTCATCCGTGCCAGCATTTAGCTTTTCTATGTGTGTTGGCCGAATGGCTTCGTGCGCTTCTTGAGCATTTTTTGATTTAGTTTTATAAATTCTTGCTTGCGTATAGGTATCTCCGTATTCCTTTTTTATAAACGAAAGAATTTGACTCTGTGCAGTAGAAGATATGTTGGTGCTATCGGTTCGCATATAGGTTATGTGTCCTGCTTCATAAAGTTTCTGCGCTATTTGCATGGTGCGCGAAGGAGAATACCCTAGGCGCGAGCTCGCAGTTTGCTGAAGTGTGGAAGTAGTAAATGGCGCGCGAGGAGAACGTTTTTGTTCGGATTCTTTTACATCACTTACGAGCCAGTTTCCGCCCTTTCCAGCTTGCATTATTTTCTCAACCAGTTTTTCATCCCTCGGTTCTTCGGAACAAGTCAGAATCAGCCGGCTCTCCAAGGTCAGACCTTGGGATCCATTAAGGTCTGACCTTTTTCCGCCGGGAGTTTCAAATTCGCCCCAAATTTTCCAGAATTTTTCCGGAACAAAAGCACGGATTTCTCGTTCTCTCTCCATGATTATACGAAGCGCAGGGGATTGCACTCGTCCAGCAGAGAGTCCATAGCGAACTTTTTTCCAAATCAATCCCGAGAGGTCATAGCCCACAAGCCGATCGAGCACTCGACGCGCTTCTTGAGCCTTACGTAGATTAGTATCAATTTTACGAGGATGTTTTAATGCTTCTTCTACGGCTTCTTTGGTAATTTCATGAAAGACTACTCGCTCTATTGGTGCTTTAACCTTTTTGTCTTCGTTCAAAAGAGTCTCTATGTGCCAAGCGATAGCTTCACCCTCACGGTCGGGGTCTGTCGCTAGGATTATTTCGTTTGCTTTAGAAGCTAGCGTTCTCAAATCACTCACAACTTTTTCCTTACCGCGAGAGATTTCATAATGTGGAATAAATCCTCCTTCTACATCTATCGCTTGCTTGTTTGATTTTGGCAAATCGCGAATGTGTCCCACAGAAGCGCGCACAGTAAACCTCTCCGCCGAAGAGACGGAAGCGCCTTCCAAGTATTTCTCAATAGTTTTTGCTTTTGACGGTGACTCAACAATTAAAAGTTTCATAAGTCGTAAGTATTACACGAAATATAATTTTTTAGCAAATTATGCCAATCTTATCTCACCCATTTCTTCTTTTATCAGTTCCTTTATTTCCATAACAGAGAGTACGGCATTAGCTGTCGGAATCGGCATCTTCATCGCGCGAATTAAATCATCTCGAGGGATTGGTTCACGGAGTAAATCCACCACCTTTTTTTCTTCAGGAGATAAATCTATAAACAGTTTAGCTTGTTTTTCTTCATTTTTTTCTTTTTCAAATCCTAGTGCTTCTAAAACATCCTCTGAACAAGTAACGGGTGTTGCTCCTTGGCGAAGCAGTTTGTTTGTGCCCTTAGAGTTCGAAGAAAAAATTGATCCTGGCACAACCAAGAGATCTCTATTATATTCTGTCGTAAGTCTGGCGGTGATAAGAGTGCCAGACCTTTCTTCTGCTTCTATGATAAGTGTTGCTTTTGAAATCCCCGCCATCAATCTGTTGCGCATGGGAAAACTCCATTGAGTTGCCTTAAAATCCGGTTCAAATTCTGACACTAAACATCCGCCAGCTTTTACTACTTCTTCCATCAACCTTACATTTGTTTTTGGATACATTGCTTCATTGGAGAGACCGGAACCGGGAAAAACTATGGTCTTCAGTCCCACTTGCATAGCTTTTTTGTGCGCTATAGTATCTATCCCCATTGCAAAACCGGAAACTATTACAATAGGGTAGCCCTTGAGACCCGCAATTATTTTTTCACAAGCTTCGCGTCCATAAGAAGTAAATTTACGAGAACCCACAACACAAAGATAAATCAACTCGGGCGGAGGTAGCTCACCCATTATCCAAAGATCTTCCGGAGGTTGAGGGATTTCTAAAAGCGCTTTTGGAAATTTTGCTTTTGGTAATTTTTTAATTTCCATGATATGATTATATCATGTTAGATATTAAGTTTATTCGTGAAAATAAAGAGATCGTGCAGGAAGGCGCGAAGAAGAAAGCTATCGATATAAGTATCGATCAGTTGATTATCGTTGACGATCAGCGCCTGAAGGAACTGAAAGAAATCGAGGACTTGCGCGCAGAAGTGAATAGAGTCTCAAACGACATTTCGCGAGACCAAGACGGAGCGCATAAACTTCAGCTCATTGAGGAAATGCGGTTGGTGAAAGATGACATTAAAGCGAAAGAGGAGAAATTAAAGAAAATTCTAGAAGAATGGCAAAAAATAATGCTCCAGATTCCGAATGTGCCGGACATGTCAGTACCCGAAGGTTCTACTGAAAGAGATAATCAAGAGGTAAAGGTTTGGGGTGAAAAACCAGCATTTGATTTTGAACCAAAAGATCATATTGAAATAATGAACGCTCTAAAAATGACTGATTTTGAAAGAGGCACAAAGATACATGGATTTAGAGGATATTTCTTAATTAATGATGGGGCATTATTGTCTTTTGCTATTTGGAATTATGCGATGGAATTCTTTTCCCTCCGTGGTTTTTCTCCAGTCATTCCACCAATAATAGATCGTAAAGAAAACTTTCTAGGAACAGGATTTTTACCACAAAGCGAAGAGGATTTATACAAAACACAAGATGGAGAATATCTGGCTGGAACATCAGAAGTGCCCATTATGGGTATGCATAGCGGAGAGATTTTAGATAAAAATTCTCTTCCAATTAAATATTTAGGATTTTCTCCATGTTTTAGACGGGAAGCAGGGTCTCACGGAAAAGATGTAAAAGGCCTTATTCGGGTTAATGAATTTTACAAAGTAGAACAAGTAATATTATGTGAGGCTAACCACGAAACTTCTGTTAAATTTCATGAGGAAATAAATAAAAATACTGAAGAATTCATAGAGTCTTTGGGAATTCCATATCATACAGTTATAAATTGCGGAGGAGACCTGGGGCTTGGTCAGGTTAAGAAATACGATGTTGAGCTTTGGGTGCCAAAAGAAAATACATATCGGGAAATTGGTTCAGCTTCATATTTTCACGATTTTCAAACAAGACGTTTTGGTATTCGCTATAAAGATTCCGAGGGGAAAATGCATTATGCACACTCACTAAATGCCACAGCCATCGCCACACCTAGAATCCTTGTATCTTTAATTGAAAATTACCAGCAAGCCGATGGCTCTGTAAAAATCCCGGAAGTTTTACGAAAATACATGGGAGAAAGAGATTCTATAAAATAAAATTATGAAGAGAGACATCTTAAATTCTCCGCGTCTTTCGGAACTTAAAAAGCACAGACGAAGAGCTTTTCAAAATAAAGTCTTGATTTTTGTATTTGGATTTTTAGTAGTTTCCGCCTTTCTTATTTATATCTCTCGTTTGCCCACATTAAATATTGACAACATTATAGTAGTCGGCAATAAAGTAGTAGAAACCGAAATGATAAAGGAAGTTGCAGAAAAAGAACTTGCGGGAAAGTATTTCTTTGTTTTTCCTAAAACAAATATTTTTCTTTATTCCAAAAATAATATAGAAAAAGAACTACACAATAAATTTAATAGATTAAAAAATATCACTTTTGCGATAAAAAATAGAAAGATATTGGAAGTATCTGTGACTGAGCGAGTAGCGTTATATACATGGTGTGGAGTTGTCCCGCCCACAAAGATAGATACAGTTCCTGAAAATAACACAGATATCTCTAATTGCTACTTTTTAGACAATGAAGGTTATATTTTTGAAGAAGCCCCGTATTTTTCCGGTCAGGTCTACTTCAAATTTTATGGCAAAGGTGAATTCGGCTCCAACTTTTTACCAGATATTTTTCAAAAACTGACTTTATTAAAAAAGACATTGGAAGACATCGGACTAAAAGCTGTTGCGATCTATAAAGAAGAGAACGGTGATGTCAGAATGTTTTTCTCTAATAAAAATACTTCCGTCGGACCAGAAATAATTTTTAAAGCTGACTCGGATTTTCAAAAAGTGGCAGAAAACTTAGAAGCGGCCCTGACCACAGAACCCCTACAGTCAAATTTAAAAAATAAATATTCTTCTCTTCTGTATATTGATCTTCGGTTTGGGAATAAAGTCTATTACAAATTTCGATGAATAACGCTGCCGCGCAAGAAATTTCTGAAACTTCGCCCTCGGAGACAACAAGCCAGGGAACCCACGTTTCTTGAAATTCCTTGCGCGGCAGCTTAATAGATTATGAGAAATTTCTGGACAAAACTCAAAAAACCAATTCTCTGTCTGGCTCCGATGGCCGATGTGACAGACTGTGCTTTCAGGCAAATAATTGCAAAGTATGGCAAACCGGATATTTTTTGGACAGAGTTTGTTTCGGCAGACGGTCTTTGCTCGGCAGGCAAAAATAAGTTGTTAATTGATTTAAAATATTCCGAAAATGAACGGCCGATAGTGGCGCAAATATTCGGAGGAAAACCTGAAAATATAAGAATCGCTTCCGCTCTCTGTAAGGAACTTGGTTTTGACGGCATAGATATAAACATGGGCTGTCCGGATAAATCTGTCGAGAAACAATGTGCTGGCGCAGCGATGATGAAAGACTCAAAACTCGTAAGGGAAGTTATTCGTATGGCACGTGAGGGAAGTGGAGGATTACCCATCTCCGTGAAAACTCGCATCGGTTATAATAAAAGTGAAATAGAAACTTGGATCAAGGAACTTCTCTCAGAAGATTTGGCTGCGCTTACAGTACATCTGCGTACTCGAAAAGAAATGTCGAATGTTTCTGCGCACTGGGAGCTTATGAGAAGAATAGTTGAAATTCGAGATGAAATGGGTGTTCAAACTTTAATAATCGGGAACGGTGACATAATGAATTTAGAAGAAGCGAAACAGAAAATAAAAGAAACTGGTTGCGATGGAGTCATGCTAGGCAGAGCTATTTTTGGAAATCCGTGGCTATTTGTCGGCGGGAAAAGGCCAGACCTTGGGAATTCAAAAAGGTCTGGCCTTGAGGAGCCCAGTATTTCAGAAAAACTTCGCGTCATGATCGAACACACTCAACTTTTCGAAAAAATGCTAGGTCCTCACAAAAACTTCGCCATTATGAAAAAACATTTTAAAGCATACGTAAATGGTTTTGACGGCGCAAAAGAACTTCGGATGAAATTAATGGAAACTAATAATGCCACAGAGGTAGAAAATATAATTAATGATTTTTTAGCTAGAATTTAGTATAATCGTTTTATGCATGACTTGGCGTTACCCCGAACGAAAGCAAGGCTTCGTACGGGGCAGGTATTGAAAATAAAAATTTATGGAACATTTAGCATTGTATAGGAAGTATAGACCTAAGACGTTTAAGGAAGTCTTGGGGCAAGACCATATTGTAAAGGTCTTGGAGAGCTCGGTGGAGACGAATAAAGTTTCGCATGCATACCTCTTTGTTGGTACGCGAGGCACAGGCAAGACTTCGGTTGCTAGGATTTTTGCAGACAGTATCGGGGTAAGTCCCAATGATCTCTATGAAATAGATGCCGCTTCAAACAGGGGAATTGAAGATATTAAAACATTACGAGATGGCGTCAGGGTTCTCCCTTTTGATTCAAAATACAAAGTTTACATTATTGATGAAGTACATATGCTTTCCAAAGACGCTTGGGGGGCATTGTTAAAAACTTTAGAAGAACCGCCGAAGCATGTTATTTTTATTCTGGCCACGACTGAATTTCATAAAGTGCCCGAAACTATTGTTTCTCGCTGTCAAGTTTTTGTTTTTAAGAAAGCTTCGGACACCATCTCTAGAAAAATGCTAATAGACATAGCAAGAAAGGAAGGCTTTGAGTTAGATGCTGGTTCAGCAGAGCTCCTGGCTATTCTGGGTGATGGTTCATTCCGTGATGCACAAGGTGAACTTCAAAAAGTTTTAAATTTTACTGATAAAAAGAATAAGAAAATAAAAAGAGAAGACGTGGAGAAAATAACCGGTGCGCCAAAAACAGCTTTAGTAAATGATTTTATTTCTGCTATTGCGGAGAAAGATATATCCAGGGGAATAGGAGCTGTCCGAAAAGCATCGGAAGAAAATCTAGATATAAAACTCTATTTTAAATTAATTATCGAAAAATTTAGAATAGCCATAATTCTTCGGTATGCGCCGAAACTTGAAAGTGAAATAGCTGGTGATTTAGGAGAAGCTGATTTAGAATTTTTAAAAGCTCTGGTGAAAAATGATAAAGTCGGGATGCTTCGCTCACCGGCACTTGCAATACTTCTATCCGAGTATCAAAACATCGACAATGCGTTTATTTCTGAGCTACCATTAGAACTTGCGCTGGTGAAGATAATAAGTAAAGATAGTGATGTTAAGTAATAATTGGGAGATCGTCTAACGGTAGGACAGCGGCCTTTGAAGCCGTGAATCTTGGTTCGATTCCAAGTCTCCCAGCAAAAATTAGGAATTTGTTTTCTAAAAAATAAAGTTCTAAGGATTTGTTTATAAATCTTTTTATGCTATGATATCTTTCTAATAGATATGGCAACATTAAAAAACGCTAAAAACTCTACTTCGAAGAATCTAGGGCAAGGGCTCACATTTGATGATGTGCTCTTAGTGCCAAACTATAGCGAAATTCTCCCGAAAGAAGTAAATACTGAAACTTTTTTGACAAAAAATATAACCCTGAATATTCCCTTTATTTCAGCTGCGATGGACACAGTCACAGAGGCTCCAATGGCGATAGCCATGGCTCAAATGGGGGGCATCGGTATTATTCATAAGAATTTATCTATTGAAGACCAAGCAAAAGAAGTGGAGAAGGTTAAAAGATATGAATCTGGCCGGATTGCAAATCCTATTACTCTTTCTGTGGGTATGACGGTGGGTGACGCTTTTGTAATACAAAAAAAGTACCATTTTGGCGGTTTCCCAGTTCTGGATAAAAAAGGACTTTTGATAGGTATCGTCACCAATCGCGATTTACGTTTTCAAAAAAACGAATCCACCCCAATAGAAAAAGTGATGACAACTAAATTAATTACTGGTGAACCAAACACAACTATCGAAGAGGCAAATAATTTATTTAATAAACACGCCATTGAGAAACTTCCTCTAGTTGATAAAAGAGGCAAACTAGTCGGACTGATTACTTATCGAGATATCGCTAAATCAAAAGAATATCCAAAAGCAACAAAAGACGGGGAGGGTAGGCTTCGAGTCGGTGCGGCCGTTGGCGCAGGTAAAGATGTTCTCGTCCAGGTAGAAGCCTTGGTGAAGGCTGGTGTGGATATAGTATGTGTTGATACTGCCCACGGGCACTCGAAAGGTGTCTTAGAAGCTGTAAAAAAAATACGTAAGGCGTATCCACGGCTTGAGATTATCGCAGGCAACATCGCCACTGGTGAAGGAGCTTTAGCTTTGATTAAAGCGGGCGCAAATACTATTAAGGTTGGTATCGGCCCGGGTTCTATCTGCACCACACGCATTGTCTCTGGTGTCGGAGTACCTCAACTTTCTGCAGTCTCGGATGTTTACCAAGTATGCAAAGAATTAAACATTCCGGTTATTGCTGATGGTGGCATTAAGCACTCTGGGGATGTGGTCAAAGCTCTTGTTTTTGGAGCTGACACCATTATGTCTGGCAGTATGTTTGCCGGTACAGACGAATCTCCGGGAGACACCATCGTGATGAACGACCAGAAATTCAAAAAATATCGCGGAATGGGTTCGCTCGGCGCAATGCAGAGAGGTTCTAAGGATAGATATTTTCAAGATGATCAATATGACCTGACAAAATTAGTGCCGGAAGGGGTTTCTGGACATGTGTCCTATAAGGGCGCGCTTTCGGAAGTGATTCACCAATATGTCGGTGGACTTCGCGCAGGGATGGGTTACCTTGGAGCATCCGAAATCTCAAAATTACGAGATTCTTCATATTACACAATAACTTCTGCCGGGCTAAACGAAAGCCACGTTCACGATATTTTCATGGTCAGCCCGGCGCCAAATTACAAAAAACAATAATGAAAAGAAGCATACAGAAAAAAACTTCAAAAATTACTCCCATCATTGGACTGCAGTGGGGCGACGAAGGAAAAGGCAAAGGCGTAGCTCGTATCGCCTCAAAATTAAAAAAGAGCGATTTGATTGTCAGATTCCAAGGGGGGAACAATGCAGGACACACTATTTACCATAAGGGTAAATGCTATGTATTCCACTTAATTCCATCAGGGGTTTTCGGTAAAGCTCAAGTTCATTTGGGCGCCGGAATGGTTATCAATCCAACAGCTTTGAAGGAAGAGACGAGAATGATCCCCAGAAATATATCTTATTTAAAACGTATGTCTGTTTCTCCTCATGCTGTGCTCACCTTACCTACGCATGTATTACTGGACTCTGTGGGAGAGTTAACAAAAGGGAAGAAAAAAATCGGCTCAACAGGTAGGGGAATCTCGCCCTCTTATACTGACCTAACTCTCCGGAAGGCACTCCGAGTTGGAGATATTTTTAATAGTGATTTCAAAAAACAATATGAAGTACTTCGCGAAGAACATAAAAAAACTTTACGTATAAATTTTGGTTATAAGATAGAGAGTAAAGATTTTAAAAAAGATGAAAATGAATTTTATGAAGGAGTTAAATTCTTGCGCTCTCTCACTATTATAAATTCAGCCGAACTGGTAGAAAAAACATTAGAGAAGGGAAATAGGGTTATCGGGGAGGGAGCACAGGGAACCTTGCATGATGTTCGCTTCGGCAATTATCCATACGTCACTTCATCGCATACCATTACATCAGGCGTGGGAACTGGTCTTGGTGTACCGCCGAAATATATTGGCGAAGCTATTGGCGTCGTTAAAGCATACGCAACGAAAGTCGGAGCAGGGCCTTTTCCAACAGAGCTCGGGGGTGAAAAATCTGCAAAGTGGTGTCGTGATAAAAAGTTTACAGAAGAGAAGAAGGCTTTTCCAAGCCCCGACCCTAATAGTAAAGATGATTTCAAGCTGGGTATAGCATTACGCAGGCAAGGAAATGAGGTGGGGGCTACCACTGGAAGACTTCGCCGAACGGGGTGGATAGATATTCCACTTTTACATTATGCAATAAATATAAACAATGCTACAGGGCTAGTGCTAACCAAACTCGATGTATTAGATAATTTTAAAAAAATAAAAGTTTGCACGTCTTATGTTGTAAATGGTAAGAAAATCAGCAAAATTCCTTTTGACCTTTCTCGAGTACAAATCAAATGTATCTATAAATCTTTCCCTGTCTGGAGCGGGAAGTTGTCTGACTACGGAAATAAGCTACCAAAAGAAGCATTGAATTATGTGAAATTCCTAGAGAAAACATTGGGCACTAGAATTATTTATGTAGGAACAGGTCCGGAAGAGCATCATGTAATTGAGCGTTATTGGTAAAGTGAACTGTTTTTAAATTTGGATGCTTGACTAAGTCAAGATCTTCGAAGTGATGAACTTTATCGTCAATAAAAATTATTGTCTCATTTTTGTACTGACTGGCTATTTTTTCTATCGCTTCTTTTTTTGGTCCTTGTACAATTATGATTTCAGAAAATAAGTCAGCAATCCCTGTTCTTTTTATTTTATCTAACTGAAATTCTTCATCACCAAATGATATTATGTAGCAGTTTTCTTTACCAAGGTTTTTAATTATTTCAACCAATTCCATATTTTTAAAATCTTCAATCTCGTGCATCATTTCTGCATAATATTCTTCATCAAGATTAAAGTGTGCAAGTAGTTTTTTTATTGTAAATAGGTTCTCACGATTTTTATTATAATAATCATCTATATCTTTATGCGATATCCCTATTTTCTTTAATTTAGGGTATGTGGATTCATATCGACGTTTAGTGGCATAAAAGATAACATCGTCAAAATCAAAAATATATTTCATTACTATTTGTTAATTATTCTTTTAATACGTTCTACTAATTTTTGAGGGTCGTGTCTTATTGTGCTTCTTTCTATTGTATCAGCGGGATCTTTAACTATAGATTCTTTAGATATAAGTGATTTATCGCTTTGCACAAAATTATCAATAGGTTTGCCTAAATAAAATTCTAATTTACTTCTGTATTCTTTATCAGATTTGTTTAAGTTTTCTACGGCTATAATTTTGGCTTTACTTCGGGCTAGCGTTTCCTTAAATCCGCTCACAATTAGATTAGGTACGATAGAAGTATAAAAATCGCCGGGGCAAATTATTATATAATCAGCTTTCAAAATCGCCTCGCGCGCGGTAGGATTCAGCTCAACTTTATTTTTATAAAAAATTTTTTTTACATCCGAAATTTTTAAATCAATGTTGCTTACTTTACTCTCACCTTCAACTTTTTGACCCGTAGTAAGCAAGGCACTTAGTTCTGCATTATCTAAACTAACTGGTATAACCATAGCTTTAATTTTTAAAATTTTAGATGCTTCTTTAATTGCCCCAGAAAAATTGCCAGTGATTTTTTCCAATCCCGTAAGAAAAATACTACCAGCGCTATGTCCAGCAAGTGGGCCTTCGGTAAATCTTGATCTCATAAATTTATTCATCAGCTCATCGGAATCAGAGAGAGCCACTAAGCATTGTCTTATGTCACTTGGCGGTAAAACTCCGAGCTCTTTACGCAACATACCATTAGTCCCTCCATCATCCGCCATGGAGACAATAGCCGAAATAGAAATATCAGGAAGGTTCTTCAGTCCTGCAAGCACCCCATAGCTTCCAGTGCCTCCGCCTACTGTAACGACATTTTTCATGGCTGATTTATAAGAAATGTAATGACTATATAAATCGACACCCTGTTAAATAAATTTTGCACGTCAAAATTTGCCCGAAGGGCATTTAACAGGGTAAGGAAAATCATATTCGCGTTGCTCATTGATTTTCACTTATATTAGCCTAAATTTTCATTTTTTGCTATCATACAAACCTATGTGTGGCATTATTGGATACATTGGAGACGAACAGGCATTACCTATTCTCTTAGGAGGATTGCGCGATTTGGAATATCGTGGTTATGATAGCGCGGGAATAGCTATACTAGAAAATGGCAAAATAAAAAGAATCAGAGAAGTGGGGAAGGTAGACATGTTGGTTAAGAAAATCGATAAGCAAAATTTCAGTGGTAATGTAGGCATCGCCCATACTCGCTGGGCAACCCATGGCGGTGTCAGTGAAAAAAATGCACACCCGCACACCGCAGGCGAGGGTAAGCTAGTCCTAGTTCACAATGGTATCATTGAAAATTATCGCGAATTAAAAAATGAGCTAAAAGATCAAAACTTAGAATCCGAAACAGATTCAGAAATCTTAGCAAAATTAATTTTTCAGAACTATGATGAAAAAGAAAAAGACAGCCTACTAAAAGCCGTAAAAAAAACTTTACCGAAAGTGCGTGGAACTTATGGTCTTGTGGTAATGCATGCAAACCATCCGAATGAACTTGTGGCTGCTCGGCTTGGAAGCCCATTAGTCATAGGAATAAGCGAAGGGGAATATTATATTGCAAGTGATGTTACACCAATACTGCCTTTTACTAAACAAGTAAAATTTTTAGACGACGGTGAAGTTGCAGATATAAGTTTGTCGGGTTTGAAAATTTTTAATTTAAAAGACGAACTGGTTACCAAAGGTATTACGCATATAGATTGGAATACGGAGAAAGCGCAGAAGGGCGGATTTGAAAATTTTATGCTGAAGGAAATTTTCGACCAACCCACTGTATTTGAGGATGCAATTCGAGGGCGTTTGGATACGGCGGAAGGCACAGCCAAGCTAGGTGGGTTAAACATGACCTTAGATGAAATGCGGAAAGTGAAAAGAATTATTCTGCTTGCTTGTGGTACTGCATCTTATGCTTGCATGGCCGCGAAATACGCTTTTGAAAGACTCTCCGGTATTCCCACTGAAGTTGATGTTTCTAGTGAATTTCGATATCGTGATCCGATTGTGGACGAAAATACTCTCGTTTTTGCGGTATCGCAATCAGGAGAAACAATTGATACTATAATGGCTCTGCGTGAAGCGAAAAGAAAAGGTGGTGTGGTTCGAGGTATTGTAAATGTTATCGGCTCTACCATAGCCAGAGAAACTGGAGCAGGAACTTATATACATGCCGGACCAGAATTGGCAGTAGCTTCAACTAAGGCTTATGCTAATATGTTTGCTATCCTTTTATTATATGCTTTAGAGTTTGGCCGCCTGCATAATACCAATCAGGCAAATGGTCAGGCAATTTTACAGAGCTTACTAGAAATTCCGGAAAAAATGAATCAAATCTTGAAAAATTCTGACAGTATCAAAAATCTGGCCGACAAGTATAAAAATCATCCTAATTTTTTATTTCTCGGAAGAGGTATAAATTATCCCGTTGCTCTTGAAGGCTCGCATAAATTAAAAGAGATTAGCTATATTCATAGTGAAGCTTATCCAGCGGGAGAAATGAAACACGGAGCCAATGCATTACTATCCCCAGATTTCCCAGTCTTAGCCATTATGACTAAAAATGAACTATATGAAAAAATGAAAAGCAATATTATGGAAGTTCGGGCCAGAAAATCTAAAGTAATAGTTATGGCCACCGAGGGCGACGAGGAAGTGAGAGAGCTGGCAGACGATATTATCTATGTTCCAAAAACTATTAAACTTTTAGAACCCTTACTTAATACGATTCCTTTACAACTATTTGCTTACCATACGGCTGTGGCGCTCGGACGCGACGTTGACCGTCCGCGCAATTTAGCTAAGAGCGTAACGGTAGAATAGAAAAAATTATATTAATGTACGATAAAATAATCAAAAAAATAATTGAGCTTGGTGATTCGCTTACATCATTTTCTGGTAATGTTCTTGATATTGAAAAAAATAAAAACTCTTTGACTGAAAAAGATGTCGAAATTGAAATAGAGTTAGCAAGTATAATAAAAACTTTCCCCGGAAAACATTTCATTTATGGAGAGGAGTTGTATAGCACGTATTTTCAAGGAGAAAATGTTTGGATCATTGATTCGATAAGCAGTACCAAAAACTTCATCCAGGGCTTTCCGCACTATTCAATAATTTTAAGTCATTTATATAAAGGAAAAGTAAAATTTGCTTTAGTTTATGATCCCTCGAACAAAGAATTATTTACAGCATATAAAGGCAAGGGCGCATTTTTCAATAAAAAGAGAATTCATGTATCTAGCCATAAAGAAGATTTATTTTTTATGATTGGCCCATATTTCACTCCTCCTAGAAAATATCGTAAAAAATCTTTGAAAATATTAGAGAAAATGTCAGAAAATGGTCATACTGTTAGAATCGTAGGATCTTTGGGCATAAATTATGCTTACGTCGCTTGCGGTAGAGCTGACGTCGCCATTTCATTTAATGAGGACACTTTTCCCGAATTTGCTGGAAAACTCTTAGTTGGCGAAGCGGGAGGAAGATTTACAGATTTTAAGGGTAAAGCTTTAACTATTAAAACTAAAGGGGTAATTGCAAGCAATGGTCTGGTTCATAAAAAAATTGGAAAAATTATTAATGATATAGTATAGTGGAGCGAATGATTGACTATAAAGAAAAAGCAAGAGAAGCCAGGCTGAAAGTTTTGGAAATGATTCATAAATCAAACGCTTCGCATGTTGCCTCCAATTTTAGTGTTCTTGATACTGCGACTGTTTTATATGAAAACCTCAAAGCAGGAGATGCTGTAGTTTGGTCCAAGGGTTGGGCGGCTGCATCTATATATTATTTTCTAGCAAAACAAGGCACAATCCCTAAAGAAGACTTAGAGTTATTCGCAAAAGAAATAGACGGTAAAGTAAAATATCTGGGTCTGGCTGAAACAAATGTTCCCGGAGTTCTAGTCAATGGCGGTTCGATGGGTCATGGTCTCCCAATAGCTTCCGGTATGGCACTAGCTAAAAAACTCAAAGGAGATAAGTCTCGAGTATATTGCATTATGTCGGACGGAGAAATGAACGAAGGCACAACCTGGGAGTCTGCGATGTTCGCAGCCCACAACAAACTAGATAACTTGACAGTAATTGTCGATAAAAATAAATGGCAAGCAATGGGCAAGACAGAAGAAGTCTTGAATGTGGATTTGGTCAAGGCATGGAGAGGATTTGGGTTTAATGTTTACGATATTGATGGTCATAATTTTGAACAAATTGAAAAATCTATTTTGGATGCTGAAAAACACCAAAATGAACCTTCGGTTATCGTTGCAAATACAATAAAAGGTAAGGGAGTTTCTTTTTTCGAAGACCACCTACTGTATCATTATAAATTTGTCGATGAAGAAGAATACAAAAGAGCGCAGAAAGAATTATTGAAGAATTAAAAAATGCTTAAAATCATAAGACGAATGAAAGAAATGTGGGATATGTATTTTCTATATAAGATATATAAAATTCACAAGCCCTATACTATCAGTGGAATAAAAGGGAGTTTAAAATTATTAAAAATGTATTTAGATAGAGAAAATATCGCATGAGAAAACCTTTTATAGAAACATTAACAAAGTTAGCCGAAAAAGATGATAAAGTGATATTTGTCATCGGGGATGTCGGTTTTGCTTTTATAGAAGGCTTTAGGCAAAGATTCCCAAAGCAATTTTTAAATTGCGGGGTGATGGAGCAGTCAATGATGGGTATCGCTGTGGGCCTGGCGGAGCTTGGTATGAAGCCCTATGTCTATACTATGAGCAACTTCGTGATTCTCCGACCCTATGAACAAGTGCGCAATGATATTTGTTATGGTAATGCGAATGTTAAACTCTTTGGTGTTAAAGGTTCGGAAGCCTATAAATTCCTGGGAATGAGCCATAATATGTTTGGAGATGAAGAAAAGAGACTTTTGAAAGATCTGCCCAATCTCAATACGTACTTTGATATGCAAACAGAAAAAGAAGTATCGGAAAATATAATGAAAGAATATATTCGAAAAGGTCCGGCTTACTTTGCAATATAAATAATGAAAATTATTTCAAAATCAAATCTTAAGTTACCTGCCTTTCCTCTTCCTATTTATAAAAGTATTGAAATCGCCAAAAGTACCGGAGATATGGGAGAATTTTCTATTTATGTTGGACTTGATAAAAAAAGAGTAGCTGAGCTCAAAAATTTATCTTTAGATAAAAGTGACACGGATCTGCAGAAAAATACTTCTGACTTAAAACGTTTTGGCAAGGGCTCATATGAAAAATGGTATAAGAAAAATCGCACACCTTTCGCGCTTGTTTATAATGATACAAACTCTTTAGCAGGACTAATTTGGTTCGGTCCAAAATTGTTAGGTTTAAAATCACTTAAGCATCTCTCTAATAAAGAATTAACTGAGGAAAAAAATTCCCTCTACGGTGGAGTTTGGCATACTATCTCATATCGTTCTTATCCTAATTTCCGAGGTAAAGGACTGATGAAGGACTTCGGTATTTTTGTCATGGGTATCTATCTGAAAAAATTTCCAAACATCAAACTTTGGAATAGCACCAATGAAGAGAATAACGCAGGCACGAAATATGCAACAAGTCTTGGTTTTAAACTAAATGAAAAGCTATCTGATAAAAAAGCTAACTGGCTGGTGATGGTAAAATACTGAGAATTGTTGTAAGATACCAGTATGATTTCGCGGATATACATATTGCCAAAAGGTAAAGAGGCAAAGGCAGATGCGTATCTTATTGACTCCAAGTTGTCTAAAATACAGCTTGTAAAACTTGCAGAAGCATTAACTAATCCAATTCTAGAGAAATACTATATAGATGAGTCCCCGTATGTGGGGAATCCTGCCCGCCGAAGAGGCGGGTTTTCTTATGCGATTGAAATAGGTTTTAAGCCGGGAGTAACTGATAATATCGCCCATACGGTCAAAGAAATGGCAAAAGATTTACTTCATGTAAAGGATATTGAAATTTATACATCCAAAATTTACTTTACTAACGACAAAA
>Ga0209515_10001791_pt1 | contig 34764 bp, 47 predicted proteins | sample Subgroupgradi54m_FD_187454 | JGI IMG/M metagenome (GOLD analysis project Ga0209515, IMG submission 187454) | Subsurface groundwater microbial communities from S. Glens Falls, New York, USA - GMW60B uncontaminated upgradient, 5.4 m (SPAdes)... ... | reverse complement strand
TATATAAAAGAAATGGAGTTTCGTTATAACAATAGAACTCTCTCATTTGATGAGATAGTTGAAAAACTTATAACATTACTTTTATCCCATAGAAAGGAAAATCTCGTTCCTTATTGACAATAGACCCTTATTTATGTTAGTACACCCAGCAACGACTGCTGACCGGATATACAACTACTGGGAAAAAGACAAAGTACTACAGGAATACCCCAAGCCAGACAAAGCAGAATTACGCGAAGTTGTGACAAAAATAAAAGCAGAAATTACACAAATAACATTATGAATGAACAAAGCATAAAAGATTTTATATTACCCAAGGTTAAAAAGTTTATTGAAAAGGTTGAAACCGGAAAGGCACGAAGCGTTGAAACCTATGAGGACATGAAGCGCATTAGGGACTTTTTGGACAGCCTGCCCATGTCCAAAAGGTATGACGTTGACGGTATTATTTTCACCCGGCAAGCAGACAAGCTAATTATAGAGTTTAAAGTTGAAAATGAAATAAAACGGCTAAAAATTGACTGGAAAAATGCCTACAAGATGGCAGAGGTAATGCAGAACCTATTTTTGAAAGCAAATTGATATGGGAAAGCAACAGAAATTAAAAGCACAACGCCGGGCAGACAGATTTATGCAAGCATTTTTGAATGATGTGGCAGAGCTGTCAAAGACAAATCTACATCTCAAAGAATTATGGGAAACAGTAGTAAGGCTCAAAAAAGAAAAATCCGGACAAATTCAACTCAATGCTGCTGTAGATGAGTTTTCAAAAGAGTTTGCAAGCCTACAGGGCATAAATATAGAACATGCAACGCAATCAAGAGAGGAAGGTGACAGACATGACTAACTCACTCACCGTTGAAATGAGACTCAACAACACAGTCTTTAAATGTGTTCTAGAGCAAAGGTTTTACAACATCACACAGCGAAAACCATACGCTTTGATGGCAATTGATGGGCTTTTGCCTACTGGTCAAGACAAAATGAGTATAAACCTAAATACAATTATTATTTGTGAGATGTGTTGGAAATCCAACAAAGAAAACGAAAAAGGTCTTGATTTTAAAGAGCCGTCACAGATTGTTGTACCAACCAGCCCATTGCCATCATTAAAAAGAAATTAAAAATGAAAGACGCAATATACTGGTGGCTTGTTGAAACGCAAGACAAATATTATTCACAAATGCCTTACTGTATTAAAAATATTTTCTGGACTCTCAGAGAGTGGTTTGTGTAAATATGAAACATAGATGTGAGTTATGTAGAAAGCGAGAAGCCACCACAACCATCTGGCTTGCTCCCGAACAATCCCCCATCCACGTTGGTGGTATATACCAAGTTTGCGACAATTGCGCCGGAAAATAAGAGTTTTTACTACTTTTTCATCATTTCTGGGGATTAAATATATAAGATCGCGCACAGAATTTAGGATAATAGTAGTATGGCAGATGAACAAAATGCAACAGAACGCAACAGTTCTTACTTATTTGAGAGCCTAGAAGCCGAGCAGCAAGAAGCGGTGCTTTATGCTTTTAGTGGTTGGCCGTACCCTCGTATTGCCAAGGAGATTAAGCGACCTTATGCGACTGTACGCCGGTGGTTTATGACAGGGGGTATTTGTAAACCAGCCTATGACGAATTGATAAAACAGCAGGCAAAGGAAAACCGGAAACAACTAAAAAAGATCGCAGACAAGATACAGGAAGCACTGCCGGACGCACTTGAGACTTTGCATAAAAGCGCAAAGGGTGGTAACTGGAAAGCAGCAGAGAGCTTATTGCATATAGGTGGACATGCACCGTTGACCAAGATACAGGCAACAATTGACAACACCGACAAAGAGCATGTGATGGCTATTTTAAAGGAGCTGAGAAGCGATGGTAACACAACAGCAGTACGACAAGACAAAACAACTTCTTAATGCCTATTTCAAAGTAAATGGCAAACAGGCTGGTGATGAAATGTCACCCGGCCAAATTGAAATTGCTGCATCAATCATCTTCAAGACCAACCCTAGAATTGCCTGCGTTGCCCCTACCGGTTACGGTAAGTCAGAATCAGTGGCAATGGCTGTCATTCTATGCTGTGCCAAGAATGATGAGCAATTTATCATTGGCTCAGTGAAGTATGGTACTTCTGAAATCATAATGAAAAAGGTGATTGAGCATGTCTTTGATAGTACCGAAATGGTCAAGGAACTTGAGATTGATACTACCCAACGACTCACAACTCTCAAACGAGAACGCAATAAAGCAGCAATGAATTTTAGGGGTGGTGGCTCACTCAAAATAGTGTCACTCTTTGGCAAAGATGATGATGTTTCAAAAGCCATTGGTGAACATGTCCCCAATATCATACTGGACGAGTCACCACTTTTGACCCCAACCAAATACCTTATTATTTTGAAAATCCTTGAGGGTACTGGTGACTATAATAAGACTTTCTTATTTGAGTTGGGCAATGCAGTCAACCGCAATCACTTCATGTTCAACATCAAGAGCAATAGTAAATACCAGAAAATAGACATCTCACTTGAGCGCGCAATTTCAGAGGGGCGTTTGGATACTGAAAGTGTCAACGAAAAAAGAGGGTTGCCATTCTTTGAGCAGTTTTATGAGTGTCGTTTTCCTGCAGAGGATGAAATTGATGACAAAGGCTACAGGCAGCTTTTGACTGCAGAGGATATTGACGCAAAGATGGTTGGGCTTATTGATGCAGCAGATGACCCCATGAAACTTGGTGTTGACGTAGCTGGTGGTGGTGATTACAACGTCTATTGTATGCGACAAGGTGATAGCTCTTGGTTTGAGACTTTTAACCGCAGCAACGACACCATGACCAACGTAAATGAGGTAATAAGAATAATAGACAAGTACACCATTACCGATAACCGGGGTAAGAAAATAAGATTACTCAAGCCAGAGGATGTTTTTATTGATGATATTGGTATTGGTCGCGGTGTTGTTGACCGCCTCAGAGAAATGAAAACAGAGTTTAACGGCAAGGTCTCATACTATAGCGTGACCGGTGTTGCTGCCGGTGAGAAATCAAGCGACCCCTCGCGGTACTCAAATAAAAAGGCTGAGAATTACTGGCTTGCCCGGTTGTGGATGTTGAAAGAAGACAGCAAGATTTTGGCCAATGACAACTGGCATCAGCTCAAAGAGATAAAGTATAAAGATACCTCTGACAAGGTGTTGCAGATCGAACCAAAAGCAGACCTCAAAAAGAGGACTGGCAAATCACCGGATTATGCAGAGGCATTTATGCTGACATTCACTGTGCCACCGCCAGAGCCAAACGTGACATGGTTATGAAATACCTATTGACAACGACCAAACATGCAGGCATAATGCAAGTATGGATGTTTACTTGAAATGCTACGCTTGTAATTATCAAGTGTATCTTAGCAAGTCTACAGACACTAAACGAGAAGTGATAAAGAAATTAGCAAAACCACTCAAGGCAATGAGGATACATATAACCAAAAAACATAAAATCAATTCATGAATAAACAATGTCCACAATGTAAAGGTTTCAAAATACGCAGCTCAAAAGACAGTGGAGCTGGCAAGGTAGCAGTAGGTGCTATCTTATCCTTTGTGCTTATTGGTATACCTATTCTTATTGCCGGAATTATCCAAATGATTGCGCCAACAACTTATAGCTGCAGGCAGTGTGGTTATAAATGGAAGAAATAAAAATCTAGCTCTCTCTATCCCCCATTTCACCATTTTGTATAAGATCAGTCCTAAAACCCTCTAAAATTAAGTAAGCTATGTCTTTACTCAGCAACATCAGCAGTTTATTTAGAAAGGAACTCAACACCGGCATCTTTGGGTTTTTTAATGCCAGCGCAATACCAAAGATGTCTGAAAAAGAGTTTTTGAAGGCATACCGGGGTTGGGTATTTGCCTGCACCAATGCTATTGCACAAAGGGTAGCTGATACAGAGTTGGTACTGCAGAAAAAAGACAAAGATGGTGAATGGAAAGATTACACTGGCGAGAGTGAGGCAATGGACTTGCTCCATGATGTCAATGACCACATGAGTTACCATGATCTAGCTTTTGGGTACTCTGCCTTTCAAGAACTAGACGGCAACAGTTTTTGGTATATGCCAAAGACCGCCGGGGGTAAAATAAAAGAAATATGGCCTCTTGATCCATCACGCATGCAAGTGGTTAAGTCAAAGGATAACTTTATTGCTGGGTATGTTTTCCTTAACCAAGTTGGTACAAAAGTGCCTTTTACCCCAGATGAGATTTTACACTTCAAACGCTTCAACCCAAACAACGCCTACCGAGGTATGGGAACTGTAGAGGCAGCAGCAATTGCGATTGATACAGACACCTTTGCAGCAGAATGGCAACGCAACTTTTTTGGCAATAGTGCTATGCCATCAGCAGTGCTTTCATCAACCGGCACACTCAACCAAGAGCAATATGACCGCATAAAAGCAAACTGGGACAGTAAATTTAAAGGGGTAGAGAACGCACACAAAATGGCAATCATGGAAGGTGGCATGTCATATACTCCCATCAACCCAACCAACCGTGACATGCAGTTTTCTCAAGGACGCAAAGACCTGCGTGATGAAATCTGTGGTATCTTTGGTGTCCCTTTGCCGGTGCTTGGCATTTTGGATACTGCCAACCTTGCAAGTGCTGATGCAGCAGACATGCTTTTTGCTAAAAATACCGTTAAGCCAAAACTCACCCAGTATGCTGGTAACCTCACAGAGTTTTACTTGCCACGCTTTAACTTGAGTCAAAAGCAATGGCGTATCTGGTTTGCAGATCCAGTACCAGAAAATAGGGAACAACAGAGACTTGACCGGGAAAGTGGCATCAAAAACTACTACATGACACCTAACGAAGCCAGAGCCGAAATTGGAAAAGAGCCAGTTGAGGGTGGTGACTTCTTATATATTCCCACACTATATCAACCGAACTCTGCAGGTAATACAGATGGTAATCCAACACCCCCGGCAGATAATGGCAAGGGCTTTATACTTCTGCCACTCAAGAGCGCGGTTGCGTCAAAAAAAAAAGAGCTAGCGATCAAGCAATTAAAGGATAACCGTAAGAAAATTGTTGATGCAGCAATACCTAAATTCACCAAGAAAAATAAAGCCCTCAATGAGAAATTAAAATCAATGCTTCTGGCCAACCTGCAGAAGTCTAAAGATAAAAAACCAACCAATGTAAAACGTACATTATTGCAAATCCTCAAAGATGCTACAGACCCCTCAAACGAGCTGGTCAAAGTATTGTTTTCTGATTATGAGGACTGGATTGGCTTACTGCACAATGCTACTGAGGACGGCATGAGTACTGTTTTTGAGCAAGCCGGCAAGGTTGGCATCACCCAAGTCAATGCAGATGTTACTTTTGATATGCAAAACCCAAGAGCGTTAGATTTTCTTAACCAACACGCTCTAGAAAATACCAAGTCATACGCTGACACAATGAAAGAAGACATCACGCTTAAAGTTATGGAAGGTGTCGAGCAAGGTGAGAGCGTTGATGATATTGCAACCACTATTGGTGGATTTTTTGAAGACCAAGGAGATTACCGAGCTGAGAGATTGGCACGTACAGAAACAATTGACGCATACGCGCAAGGAAACCTTGAGGGCTATAGGCAGTCTGGTATTGTCAGTGGCAAGAGCTGGCTTTTTGATGAGGGCAATTGCTCAAGTGGCCAATGTCCCACCAATGCAGCTCAAGGTGTTATACCTCTTGACCAAGATTTTGAAAGCGGTGATGATGCGCCCCCCGGACATCCAAACTGTGAGTGCGCTTTACAACCAGAGACCGGTGAGATAGGCGACTAATACCAAAATGTATAAAGGAAGTCTAAAAACTCAATATAATTGATTTAGCTTATGAAAAATCTGAAAAAATATCTTGAGGGCATTGCTGACCCACACAAAGCAAAGATTTTTAAAACCTTTGAAATCCTTGAGACAAAGGTTGCTGATGGTCAACCTCGTACATTAGTTGTAAAAATTTCAACAGTAAACGCTGACCGTTCAAGAGACACAGTGCAACCATCCGGCATGCAAGCTGATAATTTCCTCAAAAACCCAGTTGTCTTATTTGCTCACAAATACGACACCAAACCAATTGCAAAATGCACAAGCCTCAAAGTTATGGATGACTGCATACTTGCTACCGTTGAGTTTCTACCAGAAGGCGTTTATCAAGAGGCTGACATCATCTACACAATGTATAAAGAGGGCTTTTTAAATGCTTGGTCAATTGGTTTTATGCCAACAGATTATGACGAAAACATGGAAGGTGGCTACAACTTCAAACAATGGGAACTCTTTGAGTTTTCAAGTGTCCCAGTCCCAGACAATCCCGAAGCATTGACGGTGATGCGCTCAAAGGGCATTGACGTTGATTTGGTTATTGAAAAAACAAAAGAGAATGAAGACCCTGCAGATGAGACAAAGGTGACTGATTTGACAGTTGCCCAACTTAAAGAGATTGTTGGTGTAAAGGTTGTAAATAATCTTGTTGTTGAAGAAAAAGACGTTTCACAGGTTGTTGCTCTTGGTTACCTACTTGATGAGCTTTCTTATTTTATAAAAGCCTTTACTCAAATGGGTGTGAAGCAAGACAGTATTGAAAAATTGCAGCAGGCCTTAGCATTGGTGATGACCGTTGTGCAAGAACAAGCAATTGTTGGTGAAAAAACAATCAAGCTACCAGCAACTATGAAGTCAGGGCGCACAATTTCAGCAAAGCATGAAGAACTGCTAAAAGCAGCATGCGATCACATGAGTGCTGGAGCAGAGCAAGTAAAATCTGTGCTTGAGTCAGTGGCCAAAGAAGATGATGACGAATCTGATGATGAAAAATCAGTGCCAGAAACTTACGTCACCCGATTAGCAAAGTCATTGAAGCAGACAGATAAAAGTGTTGGTTTGACCCTCAAATTATTAAATGTAATTGAAAGGGAAAAAAAGAAAGGGGGTGAAAAATAATGAACGAAGACGAAAAACGCAAAGAGGAGGAAAAAAAGTCTATGGAAATCATAGTTGAGGCTGTAACCGAAAAAACGGTTGATAAGGTGCTTGAGAAAATCAAGGCTGATAAACCTCTCCGCAAAGACATTTTTGGAGGTGAAGACAACAACACCAAAGAAAAGGAGCTTGCAGACCAAAAAGCTGCAGGTGCGGAATACTTTAAAAAGTTGGTAGCAGGTGACCGTCAGGCCACCAAAGCACTGTCTGCTGGTAGTAGTACCAGTGGTGCAGAGCTTGTACCTACTTATGTGTCCGACCAGCTCATCACAGTTGCGCAAAAGTACGGTCTTGTCCGTAAATACGGTACAAAATGGCCAGTACAGGGTATCAACGAAAACGTGCCAACCATGTCAAGCCTCACAGCTTACAGGTTAGCATCTGATACTGCAGCAGTGACGGCATCTCAACCAACCACCGGCAATGTCTCATTAAGAGCAAAAACCGTTGGTGTAATTGTCCCTATCTCCAAAGTATTATTGCAAAATTCTACTGCGGATTTGATCGAAGCAATAACAATGCTTGCCGGTAAGGCTATAGCAAAGTTAGAAGATCAATGGGGTCTTTTAGGTTTGGGTGCTGGTGAAGGTGTTTTCCAGAACGTAAACGTACCAGTAGCAACTTTGGCATCTGCAACAACTTATGCCGGTGTTACTGCAGAAGATTTATTAAATGCGCTTGATTTAATAGATGAAAACTTCTTGAGTGAAAGTATGAGATGGGCTTTGTCCCTCTCCGTACTTAATAACTTTAGACGGTTACGCTCAGTTGTGGGTTCTGACAAACAAGGTTTCTTGTTTGAAGGTTTTGGCAATCAATTGCCAGCTACAATGTGGGATATTCCTTACGACACAACGGCGGTAATGCCTAAGAACTCTGACGGCTCACAAGCTGCCAAGAAATTCATGGCATTGGTTGACTATAGTAACCTCATTCATGGGGATGCTATGGAATACACAGTTGAAATTTCAGATCAAGCTACCATCACTGATGTTGATGGCAGTACTTTAATCAATCTATTCCAACAGAATATGGTTGCTCTTAAAATCTGGGGTCAAATTGATATTCAACTTGCTAATGCTGACAAAGCATTTGCAGTTGTCAAAACACACGCCTAGTAACTAACTGATGGCCGTAGGGTGAGTGGAAATGAAAGGGAAAAAATAAACTTTCAAAGACCACCGGCCAAACTAAAAACAGAAGTGCTTTTTAGTTTATACACTGGTTGCGAGTCACCGATTATAAGTGTTAGACTTATACATCTCCTTTCACTCACAACCAGTAATAAGCTCATAAGCAGCAAAGAGGGGGTGAGCAATTTATGCCAAAAGTAACAGTAGATCATACAGGCTTAACAGATGGCCATTACTACACAAAAGACGTACCGGTTGAATTACCGGCAGATGTCGTTAAGGCTTTGGGCGACTCTGCAACACCTTTTGATGGTGAAGCAAAAGCAGCACCGGTCAAAAAGGAAGTAAAAAAAGTCCTTAACAAAATGGTACAAAAAGCTGATGCAACCACTAAGGATGCCCCAGCAGAGAAACCAGCAGATGTAGAAACCAAAGCTGATGCAGAGGTTAAAACTGATGCAACTGCGCCAGATAACACTGACGCAAAGTAGTAAATGGTATGGGGTTGCTGGCTAAAAATCAGCGTAAAACCAAAAATGTATAAACCCCCCGAAATTTGAAGTTATAATAAACATATGAGTAAATCAGCAATGCACAGACAGCAAACATTTAGTAAACCAGCAGTGGCAGCTAACACTGGTGTACTCGCAGCTCAAACACTCCCAACATCCGGCACTCTTGTAGTGACTGCAGGGATTACAAACCCAGACGTACCACGAACAGTCAGACTCAAAGGAAATCAGTCAACAACGCAAGGCTTAGTTGTTACGGTTGTAGGCACTGACATTTATGGTAATGCTCTAACAGAAGCAGTCACAATGGGTGGCGCATTTGCAACACCAACAGACTCAGTAAATGCTTTCAAAACTGTTACGTCTGTTACTTTCCCAACCAGAGGGGGAGCAAGTGACACAATTTCAGTAGGACTGGGTGCAGCTCTTGGACTGGACAGCCTTTGTGATGCTTTCTCATTCCTTAATACACCAACAGCTCTCATCACAGCAAAAACAGTTGATACTGCAGTTATTTCTAAAAATACAGTCACGCTTGCAGCAACACTTGATGGCTCAACAGATCAAGCAGTTGAGTATTTGCCACAAACTCACCCAACCGGTAGACTCTGGGGATAATTTCACACCTATATTTTATTCAGACTGCTTTGTGCAGTCTTTTTTATTTGTAAGCCCTTTTTTAACAACAAAAATAAAAATGTATAAACCGGCACAATTTAAACAATATAATTAGATCATATGGCAGCAACATTTGACTTTCAAGAAGATAACGGGGCAGCAACAGGCTCACCGGCAAAAGGCACAACAAGAACCACAGGTCGTACTGAGTGTAATTGGAAAAATATAGATGATAGTACCACCGCGTACTCATCTAGTCCTATTACTGCAGGCAATAACTCTTACACTAAGTTTCAGTTTGGTAAGTTTTCTGGCACATTTAATCAAATCTCAGCCGGTCTTTTTGCTCACACTGCTGGAACGCTCACCAACATGACCCTCAAACACCAAAAGGCAATGACTGCAGATGGTGATAACATGACTTATGCAACTCCAAGTACCGCAGCTAACTCTAACCTTACCGTTGATGGTACAACTGCTATCGCAATTGGCTCTGGTGTCGCTGTGTGGTTTGGGGCAACCGGGCCAGAAGCAACTGGAAAAGCAGCAACAATGACAACGAACCCTTGCTATACAAATTGGCTTGCATCACAACTGCAGACAGCATCAAATGCAGCAGCCGGTGATATTCCTAGTCAAACACTAACCTTGCAATATAACGAGAACTAAAACTATGTCAAACGAAAATAAAAAAATACAACCAAAGACAATAGACGTATTCTGTGCAAAATGTCAGGCAGATACAGCGCACACCGGGGCGGTTGACCTTAATGGTGAGCTGGTTTTTACATGTGTTGAGTGTGGTGGGTTTATCAAAGCACCAGCCGGTATGACTGCAGCAGAAATAAAAGCGCATTTTGAAGAACACAAAGAACAAAACGCCGGACAAGTAAGCGTACAAGGCTCAATTGACACTCTTGATGAAGTTATGGGCGGTGTCCCAGAAGAACAAGAAAAATAAGCAACGCAATACAATGCGTCCCAGCAATACAATGCTATGAAATACCTCTTTGAAGCAGAATTTTTAGACGGCACAAAGTATAAGCAAAACAAACTTGATACCTCTATAAAATGGCCGGCTGTCCCCAATGAAAAAGGAATACTACAGGGTAAAAACTGCATGTCTGACATCCAAGAGGATGTTGATAAATTTAATATAAAACGCTTCACACTTATTGAACAAACACTCTTTGGTAGAAAATACACCGTGGATCTAACTGACGGCCATTTTGAAATTGATGGCATTAAAATTGACGTTGAGGGTGAGAGACCATTGCCAATAAAAACCAACAAGTATAAGCTGATTTATTGGATTGTTACCACACAACAACATACTACCCCTGCACTTTTTAACAACCCCAGACGTATTGTGAAACGTAAGGATGGCAGTACCGTTGTCACTAATAGAATTGGCAACGATACTGTTTTTACCAAAGTGGCTAAAATGTGGTCAATTGATGAAAAAGACGAACTTGATGGCAAGATGCAAATGGTACATAAAGTGTATATTATGCCAGATGTGCCAGTACCCCCACGCAGATATTGCATTGGTTGGCAAACTACAATCTCAGGCAAGAGCTACCAACAGAAAATAAGCGTTGAATAAAATATATAACATCAGGCTATAGGAACTTTATAATGAGAGTATGGCATCATCAATCAATAAAACAATACAGACAGAGCTTTTAGCAATTACTGCTATTGGTTCAGGCAATCAACAGATTTCCTCAGTGCTAGATGTAAGCACAGTTTTGGCAGCCACAATATTTATAGATCATGCACCGGACTCTGCAACAGCACCAACAAAAGGTACTGAATATAGAATTGAAGCATCTGAAAAATCAAGCGGAAATGATACATGGCGACCAATTGTAAGCCTTGTCACCGGTACAGTTGCGGCAAATTTAAAAACTGTCTCAGGAACGCTCAACGCAGGAGCTACAGCAGTGACGCATACATCTGCTGGGACGTATGTGCAAGATGATATTGTTTTCTTTAAAAATTCTACAATTGGTAACTCTGAATGGGGCAAACTGGTGTCAATTGGTTCAACGACTACAGAAACACTTGCAGATGGGTTGACTAACGCACAAACAAGCTCACAAATCGTAAATAAATGTGAGCAATTTGTTGTACCAGTTGACTGCACAGCAATTAAGAGATTAAGGGTTGTTGTAAATAATAAATATCAAGCAGGCACAACAATTGCTATTGTTGCTAGAATTGCTGCGATAACAGCAGACAGTATTGGATAAAAACTATGTATGATAACAATAAATACCTCAGGAAGTAGCGCAAGTGATAGTGACTTTAGCCTCACAGTAAAACCGGGTCGTAATCGCTTCATGCTTATTTTTTGCCACAATGACGGCAATAATGGAGCAGATCACGCTACAAGTATCACGGTCAATGGTGAACCAGCAATTTTTTATAAAAGGCAGCTCGGTGGTAGTTCTCCAAATAAAGAGATTGATGTGTGGTATTTTCCAAATCCACAGGTGGGTACGAACACCATACACGTTGTAAATACAGCAAACAATTTTGATGGTAATGATGCAGTTGTATTTAATGGCGTAAATCCTTTTGAACCCTTTGGAGTGAAATCTCAAAGCCTTGATACTTCTAGTGGCGGTGGCCTTACTATTCATGCTGAAACTTTGGGGCAGTGGGCAATTGCCTCAATAACTTCTGATAGTGCAAGTACACCGGCTGGTTGGACTACAATACAAAGCTATTCCTACACTTTCAATCAGGCGGTGACTGCGTATAAAGAACTTTATTCACTACAGGACTTTACATTGACATGGACGAGCCCTGGAAACTTTGCAGAGATTATATTATTGCTTAATCCCAGCATGAACCCTTTTTATGAGAGGGTGGTACAGGCATTACGCTATTTTGCAATACAGGTTTTCACTAGAACACAAACAATAACCGGTATTTCTAGGATTACTGCAGTAACAAACCAACTACAGACTGCTATTGCCAATATAAATGCTGCAACTGCCCGGTTACAAACAGCTATTGCCCGGATACAGAGGACAGTAACGCAAACAATATCAGCAGTCTCACGTATTACAGCCATAACTACAAAAACATTGAGTGCTGTGGCAAAAATTACCGCCACCACAGTAAGGACACAAACAGCATTAGCGCGTATTACGGTCACAGTGACCAAAACAGTCACGGCAATCTCACGCATCACAAGAGTTGTACCGCAAACAATCACAGCAGTTGCCAGAATAACGGCAATCACAGTAAGAACGGTGACCGCTACTGCTAGGATAACTGCCACAACAGTAAAAACTCAAACTGCCATATCAAGAATTACAAGAGTTGTCACACAAACGCTCAGTGCTGTATCACGCATCACTCACATCACAGCACAGACAATTACTGCAGTCGCCCGGATTACTGCAAAAACCTTGAAGACTCAAAGTGCCGTTGCACGCATCACTGCCACGGCAATTAAAACTCAGTCAGCAATTGCACGTATAAATGTAATTGTTTTAAAGACAGTAACAGCCGTAGCGCGTATTACTTCTACAACCCTCAAGACAATTACTGCTACAGCACGAATCACGGCAACCACGGTGAAGACACAATCAGCCGTTGCGCGGATTACTCAAATAGTCGTCAAAACCACAACTGCAATTTCAAGAATTACTGCCAAAACTCTACGAACAATTACCGCCGTGGCACGAATTACAGCAACAACAACTAAAACAACAACAGGTATTGCACGTATCACCGCTACTGCTATAAAAACACTTACCGCTATCTCAAGGATTACCCAAATTGTCAGCAAAACGGTGATTGCAACCGCAAGAATTACCAGAATAACAAGTCGAAACATCACGGCTATTGCTCGTATCACTCAGATTGTAAATAGAACTCAGACCGGCATTACTCGTATTGCGGTAAATGTAGCAAGAAACATTGTTTGCATTTCACGTATCAATGTTATCCGGCTTAGAAATATCACCGCAACCAGCCGGGTGACGGTCAGTGTGTTGCGTACAATTATATGCAGAGCTGAGGTAGAGACTGCTGTAAATAGAGACATCACCGGAACTGCACGCATCAAATCAGCTTATGGTTTATACAGAAGTAAATCAAGCCTTGACGCAAAAGGTAGTAAGTTGGCAACTGATAATGCAGCAGAATACTACAACTCAGGCAAAATACTCACTGACCTCATAGCTTTATACTACAACGTGTAAATTGTATAAGAAGCGCAAATGTTCTCACTATAATTAAAGTATGAACTACTGCGCACAATCAGACATTGAGACATATTTAGATATTTCGCTCACAGCTAATGGTCAGGCTCTTTTTGCATTGCTTTTACCATCAATGCAAGACATGATTGACCAGTACTGTAACCGGTCTTGGAATATCACCAACCCCATTACTCAGAATTTTGACGCTCTGCAGGAAACTACATCACCACAGGCAAACAGCACTTTTATAGTTGACTACCCACCTATTGCCAGCATTGATGCTGTGACCGTTGGCGGTGTACCTTGGGACTTGCAGTATGTTTATAACTACAAAACCTATGTCAAACTTTGGGTAAGACCACAAACCATTGTCTTGCCAAATCCTCTGGGCTTTTTGTCCGTTGTAATCACTTACCACTCAGGTGCAGCAGGGGTTGTGCCAAGTCCAATAAAATTGGCACTGATTGAGTGGCTTGCTAGAAAAATACAAACCTCACCGGATGCAAATAAAGAAGTTACGCGTACCCAAGTTGGTACTGTCATGGCTCAATATGCAGCAGACAAAGTTGGTGGCATACCGGATTTTGTAAAACTGGTGCTAGATCAATACCGACTGCCACCGGTTGACCATTTCTAATATTATGCCAAGACTTACCGTAACAGACACAGTTTCACTGTACCATCTCAAAAGGACTGGTAACAAAGAAGCGTATGACACTACCCCAGCGTATACACAAAAAAATGCGTGCATCTCACCTACTGGCACAGACATACAAACCTCTGGGGATGTTGCAGCATTTCAGCTCTTTGAGCTTTTTTTATATGACGTGACTATGGTGGTGCGCAATGCTGACAAAATTGTAACGCAAGCAGGCATAGAGTATGTTGTGGACGGTCAGCCATTTGTTATTAACAATCAATTTTTGAAGTACATACGGTGCTTAGTAAGGCAGGTGGTTTGATTATGGCAAATCCCGGTTACAATTTATCAGTTAATGTCATAGGGGCAAAAGAGCTTGAAAAGGCATTTACAGAAGTGGGGGACTATGCCAAAAAAGTTATCAGTCAGGCCATCAATAAAACCGCTTATGATTTAGAGAAAGACGCAAGAGCAAAAGCACCTCACAAAAAAGGTGGTTTGTGGAACTCAATACATACTGACCGCGACCCCGGCCATCTGGCAAGAATCACCGGTAATAATGTTGAGGCAAGGGTGGGTACAAATTTAGAGTACGCGCTTGCGCAGGAAAAAGGCACAAAGGGCATGACAATCAACGTCAAAAATGGCCGGCGCACTAAGTTTGGTAGAACAAAGCCCTATACCTATACCGGCAATATCCCAGCCAAGCATTATATGAGAGATGCAAAAACTGACATGAAACCACAACTGACCAGCAACTTGCAGGAAGCATTAAGATTGATTGTTACGAAGCTATCAACAAGGGGTGCAGCATTATGAGTAACTTTGGATACAAACCAATAAAAGATGCGATTGTTACAATACTTGGGACTGTCTCAAGTCTTAATGTTGTGTATGGAAAAGAGGAAAAAGCAATCAAAAAATTTCCTGCAGCAACAGTAAGCGCAAAAGAACACACAGCAGAGCTGCATGACTCAGTGGCTAACCTCAAGACCTATTATCATTTTATTCGTCTGTATTTCAGAACTGATGAGACCAATGATGCTGATTATGAGGATATACTTGAGAGTGTTGCTGACTCAGTAATAACAGCTCTTGAACATGACTTGACACTTGGTGGCGTTGTTGACTGGTCACTGCCAACATCTGGCGTTTGGAAATATGGGGACAAAGAGACAAATGTGCGGATTTTAGAAATAACTTTAGCATCAAGAGCGCGTGTTGTGCGGTAAGTTTTAAAAATGTATAAACAAGCCCAGAAAACCAAGTACAATTGATTTAGTTATGAAAACTTTTGTATACACCGGTGAAGATGAAAAGCATTTTCCTAGTCTTGGTGTAACACTCAAGCCTGGTGAGGAAATTACAACAGAGAAAGAAGTAAGCCACCCGGAATTGCAAGAGAAAGTAACATCAAAAAGTGAGGCAAAGAGAGTTGACGCCTTAAAAGGTAATAAATAAATATGAGCGCAGGAATACAAGCACAAATCAGTTTTAAAAAAGAGACCACATGGGGTACTGCAGTTGTACCAGACAAGTCAATTGCTGTCAGACCCACTGGCGGTATCCAAATAAAAACCGGTATGAATTTAGTGCCGGCAGTCAAAGGATTACTGCAGAAAAACTACAAAGCCATTAAGGGAAAAACAAGCTACGAAGGTGATTTTACAATGGACGCTTTCGCAGACTATATTGGACACTTCTTACTTTCTGCACTTGGTACAGACACCCCAGCAACACACGCTGGTGAGTCAATTGTTTATGACCACGTTTTCACCGAGACCAACCCAAAACCATCATTAACCATTGAGCAATCTATATCTGAAAATAGTAGACGGTTTGCAGGTTCTATTGTCAGTGGCTTTAAGATTTCTGGCAAAGTTGGTGAAATGCTTGCTTTTTCACCACACATCATGGCCAAAACACAAGCATCTTCTACTCAAATTACCGGGGCATTTTCAAATGTAGAGCCTTTTAACCATGCACAACTACAAGTCAAAATTGGTGGTAGCGTTATTGGTGAAGTTGAGAGCATTGAGCTTGACTACAAAAACGGTCTTGATCTCGTTTATGCGCTTGGAAATGTAGAGCCGGCATATGCTTCAATCTCAGGTGGCTCACAAGTCACAGGAAAGATTGAGTTGTACTTGGATGCAACCGCACTCACACGGCTAACAAATTATCTTGCTAATACCAATGAGTCAATTGAACTGATTGCAACCGGTGGGGCAATTGGAAATGCAGCAGCTTATGTCCTAGACATTCTTATACCAAAAGCTGTATACACTGCAGTTGAGTCAAAGGTCACCGACAATCACAATTTGCTTTCAATCTCTTTTGAGGGTATTTACGACACAGCAACAAGCAAAATGATGGCCGTTACATTGACCAATTTACTTGCAACACTTTAAACTTATGGAAAATCAAAAAGTTGAATTGCCTCAAGGATACTCTGCAATGGTCAAGCCATTTTTGAACTTTGGTCAAAAAAGACAGCTCCAAAAACTCATGGCCGGCGCAATGTCAGTTGATGCTGAGACAAACAAAGCAAACACAAAAATTGATGGGTCAATCCTCTATGAAGCTCAAGACTTCACACTAAAAATGATGCTAGTGTCACTCATCAAACCAGATGGCAATGTTTTGCAGGGTGATGATGCTTATAACGCAGTACAAGAATTATCACCAGAGCTTGAAGATGTTGGTAAAGCATTGTATGCCAAAATTGATGAAGTGACAAAGTCCACATACCTCTCTGAAACCGTAAAAAAAAAGTAGAAATTCAACTCTTTAAGTTTCACAAAAATGGCCGGGGTTTTGTCCCAGATGAATTTAATGATATTTATTTGTGTGAGCTTTTTGAGATGCCCTACACAGTGCTTATGGAGCAACCGGATTGGTGGGTTGAACGTATGCAACTGTGGCTCAAGCAAAAACACATGGCAGCAGAGGCGCAAAGAAAAATTGATGAAGCAAGCGCAAAAAGCCAATAGGCATCAGTCCTCTTTTCATTAAATATATAAGACTGCCTTTTTTTCTCCTTATAATTGAAGTATGGACGGTGCTATTTTAGAAATTGTTTTGAAAGCCAGAGATGAGGCAAGTGCCACAATTGAAGGTGTTGGGAAAAAGGCCGGCGGTACTGCTGAGATGCTATCTCACAGCTTCAAAGACGCAGCAATTGTGTCTGGTGTTGCATTGGCAGGGTTGGCTGGTGCTGCCTTCACTTCTATAGAGGCATTTCAAGAAAGTGATGCCGTTATGGCACAAACCAATGCCGTTTTAAAATCAACCAAGGGTGCTGCAGGTGAAACTGCTGACGAGATAGGGTACTTGGCGCAACGATACATGGGACTAACTGGAATATCTGACGAGACCATACAATCTGCAGAAAACATGCTTTTGACTTTTACCCAGATACATAAAGATGTTTTCCCACAAGCAACTAAGACAGTACTTGATATGTCAGTGGCCTTGGGTCAGGATACAAAAAACTCAGCAATACAACTTGGAAAAGCACTCAATGACCCTATAAACGGTATGACCGCGCTGCGCCGGGTGGGTGTGACATTTAATGATGAGCAGAAAAACACCATAAAAAGATTGCAAGAGTCTGGTGACTTAATGGGTGCGCAGAAAGTAATTTTGAAAGAGCTGCAGACAGAGTTTGGTGGCAGTGCAGAAGCAGCCGGTAAAACCTTTGGTGGCCAACTCAATGTACTTAAAGAAAGTGTAAATAATTTACAAGAGGCGTTTGGTGGCATGCTGGTACAGGGTCTTGCTCCTATATTACCCAAGCTAAATGCTTTTATTGCCATAATGACAGATTGGGTGCAGTATGGCACAGACGTAGAAACAGTGGCCAAAGCTCTCAAATTACAACTGGGTGGGTTTGGTGATGTACTTGGTAAAATAATTGTTTTCTTTGGTCACAACCGCACAGCTCTTGTTGCTCTGGCCGGTGCTTTTACCGGAGTGCTAGCAATTGCCATCATCGCTGCAGTATCAGCAATGCTCTCTTTTATCGCAGTCTCAGCCCCGGTGCTTCTTATCTTTGCCGGCGTTGGTGCTGCGGTTGCTCTCGTAGTTGCAAACTGGAAAACATTTTCACCAGTTGCCAATGAGGTTGGTGCTGCGTTTAATGTCATTGCTGCAGCAATATCAAATTTTGTTGGCAGAGCAATTAAGGACATAATGAAGTTTATAAACGATAACAAGGTTACGTTTCAGGCATTTTGGATTGACATAGTTGCTATTTTCAGGTTTGCACTCGGATTTATACAAGGTTTTTGGAATACCACATGGCAGGCTCTTGCTCGTTACCTTGCTGACGTTTGGCAGATCATCAAAGGAATTATTGAGATAGCTTGGGGTCTTATTACTATTGTGCTTGATATTGGCATGGGTATTGTCACTGGTAATTGGTCAAAGGCATGGGAAGGTATAAAAAAAGGACTGAGTATTGTCTGGGATGGCATCAAGGATGTTATAAGTGGCGGTGTAAAATACCTAATTGACTCAATAAAACTAGCACTTGATGTAGTTATTGGCTTGGTCAATGGTGTTATTTCAGGTTTCAACAAAGTGGCCGGCGCAGCATCCAATGGCAAAATAAAAATACCGGAAATTCCACATTTTCAAGACGGCGGTTTTGTCCCGGCAACCGGTCTTGCAGTTTTACATGCTGGTGAGTTTGTTTTATCAAAGGCAATGTTGACCGGTCAGCAAAGTATACCCACGCAAGTAATGAACAGTAAAACAACAAACAACACACCCATCAATATATATGCAACTGTGGACAATACCATTGATATGAATTTGCTGGGTAACAAGATAGCGTTTGCATTAAGAAATTCAAGATAGTTATAGGATAGTGCCAATTTTTTCTGCAGAAAAAGTGGCCAACAAAATCTTTGAGGCTAAATCATAAAAAAATGATAAAAAATAAAATAACTAAATTTAACTATAAGCTATGATAACAGGATTAACACTAGGGGGCGTTGCTCTCACCAAAGATAAATGGCTCTTGCAGGCGTTTAAAAACGGCTCTTTCCCATCTACTGTTTATACACGGTCAAAACGTGGTGGAAAGAATGGTAGCAAGTTGGTCACGCCAACATTTGCCTCTTATCAATTTGTTGCTGATTTTCTTATTGTTGGTGATAGTTTTTCAGACTTGGCATTGCAACGAGATGCGTTCTTGGGTGTTCTTGGCACTATTCACTCTGCTGGTATGCAAACGCTGGTAGCAACGCGTTCTGATGGTACAGGTCGGCAAATAGACATCAAAGCACTTGAAGTCACTGGCGACATCACAACTGATGATGGCCTTAGCTCACTCATTGAGGTTACGCTTGAAGCAGAATATCCATTTTTGCAAAGCTCAAACCAAAAGAGCCAAGATGTACTGCTTTTTAATGGTGGTGGTATGTCTGTGCCAATGAAAGTGCCACTTGATCTATCCATTGGTCATTCAAACACAATAACAATACAAAATAATGGCAATTATGCAGCATATCCGATCTTTACATTTGTTGGTGTGCTTACAAACCCGGTCATTACTAATGTCTCAACCGGTGAAGCTCTAAGTCTCACATACGCGCTGGCATCAAGTAGTGACTCAATTGTGGTTGATACTTTCCTTGGTACAGTGGTTATCAAACCATCTGGCAATGTTGGCCGGCAATATGCAAGTGGCGTTTTTTGGACTGTACCCATCAACGGAGCAATAACCGTACAGCTTACTACCTCAGTTGGTGGGCAAGGTGGCAAGTGTGTCATTGCATTTAGAGATACATTTTTAAATATATAACCATGACATACAAAGTTTTTCTTAAACATCTCACAACCGGTGACCTATTTGAATTACCCTACAACTCTATCAACTGGGTGGAGGAACTTAACAATGGTGCAAATGCGACTTTTAATTTTGACTACTCCACAATAAAAGAGCAGGTGTGCGCACCGTATGGTACAAATGTATTTGATCTTTTTACTGCAGTGTTTTCACAGATTTGGGTTGAGGACTCTGCTGGCAATAAACTTTGGCTTGGTGTTTGCTCAGATTATCAGCGTACAAAAGACGCTGCAGGAAACTACAGCCTGCAAATTGCTGCATGTGACTATTTTGCCTTATTACAAAAAAGACGCACTGCAGCACTCAAAACATATAGCGCGGTTGACCCGGCTACAATTCCATGGGATTTAATAAATATAAATCAAACATCCGGTATTGCATCAGCAGATCTTGGTATAACACAAGGGACAACTGTTACAACTGGTTTGACAGTCAGCCCTGAATATATCCGGGCAGACATCAAGCAGTCTATATCTGACCTCTCAAATTACAGAGTTAAAGGTAGCTTTGATTTTGATATTGATGTAACTCTCAAGCTCAATTTGTATTACCCTACCAAAGGCTCACTGCGCGCCAATGTTGTGCTGGATGCACTGACTACTCTTGCAGATGGTGTCAAAATACCATTGCTTTTGAGCATAACCAACCGGGTTATGGCCAGAGGCCAAGGCATCAACAATGACGTTGCAGAGTCAGTCAGGATTGCATCTGACCCAACAATAAATCAATACACACTACTTGAGGATGTATTGACTGATCCCACCACCAGTGACACTACTGTGCTTGCCACAGAGGGTGACAAAAAACTTGATCTTGAAAAATTGCCACTTGCTCAGATAACCAAAAAACATGGTGACGATATTGACCTCACTAGTTATGGGTTAGGTGACACAATTATTGTAGATGTACCAGAGGAAAATATAAGCTACGCACAATACAGGGTCAAAAAGCGTACAGTAGATATTGAACAGACTGGCACAATGATTGCAACGCTTGATTTATTAACAATATAAAGTATGGATGAACTAAGAAAAATTATCATTGATTTAAGCAGAAGGCTTGAGCTGATGGAAAAAGGCCTTGTTGTCAAAGTTATAACAATACCGCCAGATGATACCGGAGCTTTGGTTATAAAAGTGGTTTCATCAGACCCCGGAACTCCCAAAAATAATGAGGTTTGGATAAACTCAACGAGCAACCAACTAAAATGGAATAAAGCAGGCACAATCAAAGTAGTAGCCCTCACCTAAAACATTTTTGTATAAGTTAGCCTTTTTTTCTCAATATAATTAAATCATGGCTCTACGAAGTATAAAAACAGCAGCAACAGCAATCACAGAGGCCGGTGTGCTGCAATTCATTACTGACCTTTTAAAAGCATCCGGGGTTTTTGATGTCTTGGCAGGTCAATTTTTAGTCACTGCCGGTTCTGGGCTATCAGTCAATATTGCAACTGGACGCGCTTATTTACTTGCAGCATCCGGGGGCAATGGTTACCCAGTTATCAATGACGCTGCCATTACTAATAAGGCTTTGACATCAAATAGTACTGGAAACCCAAGGATTGCATCAATTGTTTTATATAAAGACCTCACTATTTCTGCCAACTCAGACGACACCAATACAACCTTTGTACTCGAAGTTTTAGGTACTGCAGCAGCATCACCTGTGCCACCATCAGGGTCAACAATTCAATCTGCAGTTGGTGCTGGCAATCCTTATACAATACTTAGCAATGTGTTGGTAAATTCTGGGGCAACTACACCAACCTCAATTACAGACGTGAGACAGCAAGTTGCATTTAGAAATGATATTTTCAACCAGGAAAAATGGCAGGTTTATAATCCTACTGCTGGTGGTACTGCCACTCTTGACTTAGCGCAAGGTAAAAAGTTTCAAATCAACATGCCTGCTGGTAATGTAACCCTTGCACTTTTGAATGTGCCTCTAACCGGTAAAACAATTCAAATAAGAATTACACAGGATGGTGTAGGTGGGCGCACAATCACTTGGTTTGCTGGTATCTCTTGGCCAAATGGCGTTGTACCAACTCTTACAACCGGTGCGAGTAAAACAGATGACTTTGCCATTACTTTTTTGACTGTCACCAACGACTCAACCAATACAAGTGAAGGGACAACAATAAATCAGAATGTTTAGCAAATATGAACTATGGCAAGACAACTAAAAAACTCAGATTCATCATCAACACCTTTTGGCATTAAATATGGTACTGGTGCTGACGGTGACAAAACCTACTCAAGCAATCATACCCTCGACTCAAGCGACAAATTTTATAATTCACGTTGTACTGGCACGTCAGGCGCGACAACTGGGAGTACCCCAGACCTAGCAGATGGTACATACAATTTAGTCTGCAAAATTGTGCAATCTCAAGGCACTGGTGCAAATGCTACCCCAAACTGGGAATACAATAAACTTATTTCTGTATCTGGTGGTGTAGCTACTTTTCTATATCCTTTTTCAAAGACTTGGAATACTGGCGCACAAATTATAACCTCAGCAAATTGGCGCAATGTAGTCATCAATAATGGCATACAACTTACAGTACCAGCATGGAATGGTAGCTATGGTGGTGAGTTCTTTATGGCTGCAAATGTCTCAATTACTGGACAGTCAAACAATGGCCAGATTGTTATGGATGGCTTAGGGTTCAGGGCTGGGAGTGGCGCAAACAACAATGGGACTGGGCAGCAAGGTGAAGGCTACGCAGGCGTTGGTAGTAACACAAATAGCGCAAATGGGAATGGTGCAGGGGGAGCGCAAGGCGCAACAGATGGTGGTCACGTTGAGGGGGGCAACTCTGGGGGTGGCTCAAATTACACCTCTGGGACTAGTGGCAGTACGCGAAATACAGGCATTGGTGGCGTGACAGGCAACACTGTCTCAACTATTGACTGCCAAAATATGACCATGGGTGGTGCTAGCTCTGGGGCTGGTGGTAACTGGTCAAATGGCACGCCAGCTTCAAGCGGAGTGAATGGATCAGGAAACGCCCATCTTTTAGCACCAACGATTACTGGTATAGTTTTCTATTGCAGAGGCCTAAACGGTAATTCTAACTCTAGCCTTGCAGCAAGCGGTGCTAGCGCAGGTGGTTGCGCATTGTGTCAAGGTCAGAATATAAGCAATATAACTTTCAATACTGGGGGTGGCATAGGGGGTACTTGCACAGCTAGCTTTGGTGGCACAGGTGGAAATGGCGGAAATGGCACAGCTCAAATTGACTACTCTGGCGCAACTCCAACCAGCATTACTGGCTCTTATAATTCAACGCTCACACCAGTTTTAGCAAGTTCAGGCGGTGGCGTTTTAGCAATGATTTAAAATATGAATTTTGAATACATCAGAACAATTGTAGAGGTTATATTAGGTTTAGGAGTTATTGCCATTGGAATACCTTATTTATGGTCTCAGTTGAAAAAAGGTAAAAGTGATGTGGCAAAAGACCTAAACGACACATTGAATGATCTGCTTCGAGCTAGAGATGTAAAAATAAAAGATTTAGAAACTTTGACAGAGAAGCAAGGGCAAAGAATTACCTACCTTGAAGGTCAAGTACATACACTCAATACACAAAAAACAGATTTAGAAATTTTGATAAAAACAGCATTAAAAGAACACTTTGCAGCAAATCCACAAATGGCCAACGAACTTAGTAAATCAATTATCGCCCCTGTTTTGAAAAATGTATAAGATCACACCCTCAACCAAACTATAATTGACTGAGTAAGCTAAAAGGTTTTTGACACCTCAACTATATGAGAAACTTACCTAAGATATTCAGCCAAAGAGACCCACAATGGGCAGCGCAGAGACTTGGCACAGTAAATGGTTCAACACTTGGTCAATATGGTTGCTATGTTACTTCTTTTGCAATGGTAGCAGCATACTATGGCAAAGACATTAACCCTTCAAAGCTAGATGATTTTTTCACCAATGGTCATGTGTATTACAACGCACAAGGCAATCATAATGACCCAGCAAAATTTGCTGCGGACAACATGCTACAGGTGATTTACGGTGATATTGTTTTTCAAAAAGCATATGACTTTACTAACGCCCCAGCAGACCTCAATTTATTAAAAACTTTACTTGCTGACCCTACCTTATCAGTTATTCTTGAAGTTGATTTTAACCACAACCCCGGTGATGGCATACAGACACACTTTGTTGTTGCAGTTGAATGTGATGGCAAAAAGGTTGTTATTGCTGACCCATGGCAAGTACCCGGCTCTGTGGATGATTTCACCAAAAACTACGGTAACAACCCAGCTCAAACAATCCTCAAGTTTGTAGTTTATAAAGGAAATGTGCCGGCAACGGCTAGCACATCACCTGCTGCCGGTGCAGATATGTATGGTGGGCTTGACCTCAATAATAAAGATAGTATGAAAGTGTGTGTGGATACTTTCAACAAAGTACAGCATGGTGAACTTATAGGCAAAGACAAATATGATGCAGATCTCAAAGTAAAAGAGGATACAATAAAAGGCCTCAACGGCACAATTGAAAATGACAATACTACTATAAAAACTCAACAGGCAAAAATTGATGCGTTTCCTGCGCAGCTCAAAGCCCTGCAAGATCAAATTGACGTACTCAGTCCTCAATCTGATGAGTTGGTGCAAACCAAAAAATTGCTTGAACAAGCAGAATTAGACAAAGAAGGCTTGAGAAAAACAAATCAAACGCTGACTAATTCAAATGCCCAGCTCAAAAACACATCATACACCACTGCAAAAACCTCAGTACTTGCCGGTGAGCTTTTAAAAAGGCTTGCAAATAGGGCAGTACTGAAAAGTTAGGGGGTGAATGATATGAATATAAAATCAGGTTATCGAACAACTGAATTTTGGATAACACTAGCCACTCAAGTAATTGGTATTTTTACCATTGCTGGCGTAATCGGTCAAGATCAATCAACGCAGCTTGTTAAAGCTATTTCTGACATCATTATCATTCTCGCGCCGGCAGTTATCTATATCTACAACAGGACTTGGCTAAAATCAAAGACTGTAAAGTAATGCTGTGATATAATTTTTGAGTGTTAAAGCAAAATAAAATAGCACTTTTTATCTGCCTTTTGTTTTTCGTTGCATATTCTACTCTTTCCATTATTAGGCATCTCCATTATGGGTCTTATGGTTTTGATTTAGGAATTAGCGACCAGATAGTTTGGCAATATAGTCATTTTCAAGCACCAATAACAACAGTGCAGTCATACCCTTTTACTTCAATTCTCACAGATCATGTTGAGTTTATTTATGTCCTACTTTCTCCTTTCTATTGGTTTTTCAGTAGTCCTGTTACCTTATTGCTTTTGCAGGTATTTTTAATTAGTTTTTCAGGCGTACCAATATATTTGCTTGCCAAGAAAAGAAGGCTTAAACCGATATTGTGCTTCTCACTTCTTATTAGTTATTTAATGTTTTACGGTATACAAAACGCACTTTGGTTTGATGTTCATAGCCTTGCTTTTGGCGCAGCATTTCTTGCTTGGTTTATTTATTTTTTAGATGTCAAAAATACACTCTGGGCAATTGTAGCTTTTGTGCTTGCAATAATTTGCAAAGAAGATATTGCACTTTTAACAGGCGCGGTAAGTTTTGTTTATTTACTAAAAAGAAAAGATAAATTTTCTTTGTCACTATTACTAGTCTCTGGTGTTTATTTATTTTCTGTTTTTTATATTTACTTTCCCCATTTCACCCAGGATGGTTACAGATACCAAGAAAAGGGGGGCTTGTTTTCCAACCTCAACACTTCTTATTTTTATGACACATCTGATAAAAGAAACACCATCTTTTACAGCCTAGCTTGGTTTGGTTTTGTGCCTTTACTTGCGCCAATGTTTTTATTGCCTGCGTTAGCAGATATTACCCACTATTTTATTTTTGCCCATACTCTTGGTGCAGCGCAAGGATTTTTCTTGCATTATAGAGTTTCACTAGCACCTCTTTTGATTTTGCCAACAATAATTGCATTGAGTAAATTTAGAAAACTCAATAACAAATACATTGCAATCTATTTTCTTTTGGTAGCAATTTTCTTTCAATATTACTTTCATCTTCCTTTAAGTTACCTTACAAAGCGTTGGTTTTGGACAGAGCCGGCAAGTGTAAAAAGCATCAATGCTGCAGCGCAGTATCTACCTGCCAATGCTTCAATAGTTGCTCAAAACAATATAACGCCACATATAAGTCATAGAGATTTAATTTTTACCCTCTACCCGTCCACAAAAGATTTTTCAGCTAACTCACCATGCAAACAAAAAACTTGTAACTGGTTTAGGTGGGCAGGCAACCCAGAGTATTTAATGGTCAGCACTTCTACAGATTGGGATAGCAGGGGGTTTTTGGCTAGCAGAGAAGATTTTATAAAAGGACTACAAAATTTAGAGAAAAGCAAATTTATCAAGAAGTATTTTCAAAAAGGAGATACTATTATATATAAGGTGCAAAGAAAGCCTTAATCTACGATCAATTTACTGTAATTTTTCCTAGCTTTCAGTGCTATTTTCCCTGTTTTTAGTCTTTGGTTTTCCCTGTCAAGTTCATCGAGGTAGGTTGCGCATCTTCCCTCCATGGTTTTATACCGCTTTTTGGAGATTTTTAGGATAAGAAAAATAATCACTAACTGAATAGCAATGACAATGAGCAGTCCTATGATTATGACAGGCTCAGGTTTCATATGCTTCTACGAAACATAAAATATTCTTACCTAATTCAGTAGAACACTTTTTTAGAACGGAATCAAGTCCCTTACTTTAACGTCCAATGCTCTAGCAATTTTAGTAAGTAATTTCATGTTTGGCGGATATATACCCCTTTCAATTTTACTGATCCATCCGGGGGATACTCCCACTTTTTCAGCAAGGATTTCTTGGGTCACATCCTTTGCCTTCCTTACTTTTCTCAAGTTTTTTGCCAACCGTAGGTTTTGCTTTGTTATTTTCCTTTTTAGGAACATAGCACCAGCCTATCAATGGACAAAACAAATATTAAGAGATATATATGTATCAATTTAGCTTCAAAACTATTGCATTTCTAATACATATATATTACACTTTGTAAATGAATTTAGACTCCAAAAATCCCTCTGATGAAAGTATACGGACAGAACTAATTGAGGCCATTTTGGATTACATAGAAGGCAGAAAAAACCTAAAATATGTTTTAGCAATAGGTATTACTGCGCATAGCAAGGCAGTCAAAAACCCAAATATAGCACAAGTTGCCTCAGAACTCAACCAAATGGGTAATCAAACAGCCAATGGTATAAAATTTTCGACAGAAACGATAAGAGAAACATTTACAACAATGCTTGAAAAATTGACTCAAGGCTGATGCTCTTGCTTATCTGATAAAAAACAAATGCGTGTGTTTTCAAGTATTTTGTGTATAGCCTCAAGCAAACTTCTTAATGTCTCCTTTCGCTCTGCAGATAAAAATTGGCCATTGTACTCAAGCTCATGCCTTATTTTTTCAACCCAGTTCATAAACTTTTCTGTTTTCTCTAAAGGTGTTTCTGACATAACAAAGAATGGATGATTTTTGGCAGCATCCCACAAGTCAGCATCATTAAATGACATATAGCCAATTGTAGTCTGAACATCTTTGTGACCTACGAGCTTGCTTATTTCTGGTAGGGGTGTTTTCTTTCGTAAATGTTCCATGATATAGCTGGCGCGAAGATCATGGATATGTGGGGCTGTAGTGATGCCTGCTAGAGCCAATCTTCTGTGCCAGTCATCCTCCATGGAAGTAGCAGATATTTTGTTGCCGGCTGCGGTTTGAAAAGCCAAATCTTTTGGCTCTCTCTTTTCAAGGAAATTTTTAAGTTTCACAATGATATTATTTGGCAAAGGAACTTTATGACTGAGATCATTTTTAACTGTAAAATCTGGCCGGTTTTGTATTAAAATATTGCCTTTTTCAAGTCCTATTACAATGTCACATTTACGAAGCGAAAGGCACTCGTTAAGCCTACAACCAGTGCCAGCAATTACCCACAATGCAAGATTTCTATTTAGGTCAATTTCCCACCCTTCTTGCTTAAATCTCTTGGTATAAGGGACTACAGAGCTTAATATTGAATTGATTTCTTTAACGCTTAGGATTACCGGTATGCGTTTCTCTTTTGGTAGGTAATCAATTTTTTTAAAAAGGTTTAAGTCCTGATTAAATTCTCTTTCGTAAATATCTATGAGGCGTATAACACGAAGGTGGGTGTTAATCGAAACATTTCTTAAGCCTTTTTCTACGAGGTATAATTTATACTCTGCTACTATATCAAATGTTAATTTTTTTCTACCTAACCATTTGAAGAACAAATCGTATCTGATTCTAGTACTTTTCATACTATTTTTTTTCAGATTACGCTTGCTTACACACCAACTAAGAAATGCTTTTTTATCCATACTGAGAACTCGTTTGAGGGCAGTTAGATAATTGAGCCGCGTATGTGTTTGGTAACCTTAATATATACTTATACATAATGATTAAGCAAGAGGCAGTTTTAGATTAGGCTGTCCGTCCAACCTAATTATTAAATAATTATTAAATATTTTGACCTATTGACAAAGAGGTAATTACCCCCTATGATTAGCTTGTTCTTTAAATTTTTCCACGAAAAAAGAGACCATAATTTTTAGTTATAGTCTCTTGTACTACACAATACATGTTACATCATCAAGATGACTGGGACATCCCCGCATTCCTAAGGCAGAGGAATTAAATAAAATAGCTTCAACTTTCTACTAGCACCTGAGAGGGTGCTTTTTTAATGTCTTCATTGTAACAAAGCTAGGAACTGTAAGAAGCGATAGGGAATAGCTTGTGGTTTGAGAGTGGGGATTAGAGATAGTCCCCATGACTGAAGCCTCAAGAATATGTCTGGTATAATTAGATAAAGGGGGTGAATCTGATGAAGACGTATAGAATTATTGTTAATACGGGAGATGCCGGAAGGGTGAATGCAGAAAACGAAGAGGATTTATACAGAAAATTATCTACCGGTGCTTATGGTGTTCTCCCAATAAGAAGCAGAGATATGATCCGGTTTACTCCAGAGAATATAAAGGAAATAATTGAAGAATCTGAGTAGATTAACCTGTTTTCAATCCTAATTCAAAGATCAATCCAGCCTCTCCTTCGGAAATATTATATCTAAAACGGGGATCGTCCTCTAAATGAAAATTTTCTAAAGCCTCCTTAATTGTTTTTATTATCTCAATAGGATCAACAGTTTTTCTAACCATAGGATGTCTCAAGGCTGCCTTTTCTAATGTTTTATCTGCTAAGTGCATATATGTAGAATATGTTGTTTGAATATCTTTGTGTCCTACAAGAGTTGCTACTTCCGTAATGGGTACACCTGCCTCTAGCATGTGAGTAATATATGAGTGTCTAAAATTATGGGGAAATGTTCTTTTTGTTATTCCTGCTACAACTGCTCTCCTCTTTAAGTCTGCACTGAAATCCGTTACATGTACTTGGGTTTCCATTGAATTTCTAAATATTCTGTCATTGGGTTTTCTATCCTTAACAAGTTCTGCTAAACGACTTTTTAATGGCTCTCGGAAGTAGGCAGTTCTGTTCTCATTCGTTTTTGTATTAACAAATATAGCCTTACCTGCATTCAAGTCAAGATGTTTTATAGTAAGTTCTGCCGCTTCAGAGTATCTACAGCCCGTATAAGCTAAAAACATTGTCATTGTTCTAAAACGAAAATCCAAAAAATTGCAGTCGTTGCCATGAAATTTACCATAAGTTAACTTCGTAGCTAATATTTTTTCTATCTCTTCTTGCGTAAATATAACAATATCGGGCTTTGTTTTTTTAAAAGATTTAAATCCATCAAAGAAGTCGTATGCTAAGTCTCTATCTTTGCAGTAGGCAACAAGTTGATTAAATGTAAAGTAATAGGTATTGAGGCTATTATTTTTAAGACCTTTGTTTTTTAATCCCATGAAAAACTTTTCTACGGATTCTTTAGTTAAGCCTTCTTTTAAAATCCAAGCATTTATTATTTTTATTCGGATTATGCAATGCCGGATGCTAGTTTCAGAAAGACTTTGTTTGATTGATAGAAAAGAATAAAAATCCTTTTCGTTTATAATCATACTCCCTTTCTGGGAGTAGCTTGTGGGAGAGTCCGCAAACTGTAAGAAGCTATTTTCCATAGTATATTTACTTGCATAAAAAATCAATAACTAATTTGCCGATGTTTCTTCTTGCAATATGTCGGCAATATACCCCTCTAGAAGCGTCTTAATGCTTATCCCAGACTTCGCAGCTTTTATTTTGAGTAAATGGTGCAGTCCCGCATCTATCCTTATCTGTTTTGTTAAATTTTTGTCATTTTGTAACTTTTTCATTTCACCCTTCCTAAATTCCTAACTATTCCATAGAAATAACTCCCTAGGTTTTCTGTTTTTCTTTCATTGAAGCCACTAAGAGCTAACGCTGCCCATTCAAACAATAGAGCTGGGGGATTTAGATATGAGAGCTTGATGTAGAGTTTTACGTTTTGAGGCTTACCTAACTTTTCCGCTAGCAATTCTCCTATCGCTTTGTGTTTATCCGCAGCTTCGTTTATCTTTTCTATATCTGCAACGTCAACGTATACGTTGTCTTTAATATTTCTATCAACGTATACGTTGTTTCTTCTAGAGCCGAGTAAATCTTTTATTGAATCCATATAAAAACTCCCGTCTCGGGTGTAGTCCTAACGGGAGCTTTTATTTACACCCGATAAATTTTTGCAAATGCAACATTCTCTTTAAAAACTTTGAATGAAAATGTTACCAATATAGGTATAGATAACTAAATTTATATTGTCAAATCAGACTAAATACAAATAATGTGCAGTAAAGTATATTAACGTAAAATAGAGTAGAATAAGAAAAATTTCTTACAGGATTCTTACAAAAACAGACCAACTGGGGGTGAAGAAGTTTGAGGATTTATATAATGACGAATTTAAAATAATTCTTTTAAGGGTACTTTAAGTATTTTTGAAATCTTTTCTAAAATCTCTAACGATGGTGCATATCTACCTTGTTCAATAAATCCCATATATGCTCTGCTGATTCCTATTTTTTCCGCAGCTTCTTCTTGGGTAAGGTTCTTATCCTTTCTTAGCTTTTGAATCTTCTTACCAAGTGATTTGGGCAATTTAGCATTACTTCTCACCCCTTGATTATCAAAGTAATATAGAGGATAATCTACTAAGCTACACTTAGCAAATAGCCTTATATTAGTCTTGACTTACGCTAAGCGAGAGTTAGCATTTAACAGGAATGCCGAAAATAGAAATGAAAAAATACAGGCTAGCAGATAAGATACGAATCAACATCATAGACATATCCGTAACTCTTATAGTGCCAATTTTAGCTTTGACAGCATATCTGCATTTTGCTAGTAAGGATTTTGTATCATCTGAGCTTGGAGGCTATGTAACAATGGGCATAGTTCTGATCTCTGCAATTGTTGCTCATATAACGTATAGATATTTATTTCCAAAATACGCAGACGATTTAGGGGATATAAAATTCTATGTTGAAAAAAAGAGAGATTAAAATTGCGCTCGTATTTTTTCTTCTCGGTTGTCTAGCTACTTACTTATACAAAGAGAGGGAGTTAAATATAAGCAAAAGGCAAACAGCCGAAATTACAAAAGCCTGTATGACAGTAACAGGAATAAACAGGCAGCTATACAATAACTGCAAGGTTTCTGTTGATGAAGTAACATCCTGCTACGCAAATTCCTCTTGTGATACTACTGCTTCTGTAATCCGTTTTGGAAAACTAATCAAAGAAAACGAAGGACTTGAAAAAGAGTTGGATAAAACCGCAACTGATCTCATTAAGAATGTTGATAATATAAAGTGATATATATAAAAATACATAAACATATATGCAAAATATATTTTCATGTATATTCTATGTATGTATTTAGCCCTTCTGTATATATGCGATAAGTATAATCCTTGCAAGAGTTACAGATAATTGTGCTACGAGTACCCCTGTTAGTGCAAATTTGCAAAATTGATCGTCAACAAATTGGTTAGTAAATTGATTAGATGTTTGGCAATAATATGCCTTATAGTAAACGACTCAGCCTTGATAGAATTTTTAGTAAAAAATTTAGCCTTGAATTTATGTCGCGTATGAACCATTGTGCGACATGAAGCTTTTAAAGTAAAAACTGAGGTATTAAGTGGTAGTTTGTCATCTTGAAATATTCATTTATTTTCATTAAACTTGCATGCAAGGCGGCATGCAAGTTTTGACTTGCTATTTAATTCCTTACTGAATAAACTAAAAGTATGAGTCAAAAAGAATATTTTCAAGTGGTATATGATGGCGAAGCTCTCCAGAATAACGAAATGGATGTGCGTGATTTAGCCCCTGCTCTATTAGCTATAAGCGATGTACTAGATGAAACAAATAAAATTACATATGGAGACAAAACAAGAGTTCAAGTTAATGTAAAGGGTACATTTAAGAGTGGTTCATTTGGTTTTGATCTATCAATTGTTCAAGGGGGAATAGATGGATTAACATCGCTTTTTAATTCTGATCAAGCCAATGCCGCTTCTAATCTTCTGCAAATGCTTGGATTTGTAGTTCCAGGAGGGGGGTTAATTGGTTTCCTTCTTTGGTTAAGAAACCGCAAGATAAAAAATATAGAGAAAGTGAATGAAGCAAAAACTGTGGTAGAGGTTGAAGATAGTGAGAAATATGAAACCAGCCCAAAAATAATAGCCCTATTTTCAAATGTAAAAGTTAGAACATCAATACAAAAAGTAATTACAGAGCCTTTATCAAAAGATGGGATTAGTAGTTTTGCAATTAAAAAAGGTAAAGAAAAAATAGTTATTAAAGAAGAAGAAAAAGATTATTTTAAGCTATCTGATATACCCGATGAATTATTGCGAGATGAAGTACGAGAGGTTATTTTAACTGTTGCAACTATATCATTTACGGAAGGACATAAGTGGAAGTTTAGTGATGGGAATGTTGAGTTTTATGCAACAATAACTGATGAGAATTTTGTCAATAAAGTTCAACAAAATAAAGATGGTTTTTATAAAGATGATTTATTTAGGGTTAAATTACATGAGAGACAATGGATTTCTGATACGGGATTAAAATCTGATTATGAAATAATAGAAGTTCTTGAACACAGATCTGGATCAAAGCAAATAAAGTTACCTTTTGGAGACGATGAAAAAAACACGGGATAAAAAAAGACTCCATTGTATTAGATCTAGTTTCAATAGCTCCATTTTATAGTTTTTTGCTCTTCGTCATGGTAAAATAAGCAGAATTAATATTAAAGATATGAATCAAGAAGAATTTGCAAATTTTTCCTCATTTTTGCAAGACACTGCTTCCATAATAAACAATCCCGCTTTACGTCTTAAAGCATATTCAGAGTTTAGTCAAGTTTATGATTATCTTGAAGCTCACCAATGGACAATAGAGGATCTTAAAGAAAGACATTCTTATCACGAAACTGCAGCGTTTCAGAATATTGCGGAAGGATATTATAGACTAGGTTTCATTGAGGCAGTATTTTATCAATATGCGAAATTAATTTATGAACTTTGGTTTAATAAAGTAATAGAATTTCAAAATGCTCACAATCAACGAATACATAAAGGAACTCAAGTACATCAAATAGCAGAAATTTATTCTACACAACATAAACGAATCAAAGCATGGGATTATTATCTTGCTGCATTCGCAGAGGATGTAATTGATGGGAGAGACTATATAGAATCTCAAGCATATAGAGCATTGAGAAGTCAAAGTCTGTCAAAAAATAATTTAGTTTTATACGCAGAAAGTATTGGTAAGTTGAGAGGGAAAGCAAAATATAATCCGCTTCAAATCGTTGAAGTTTCAAAAAAAAACTACCTGATCCCAAGTTATGAGGACAACGAAAGCGTAGATCGTCTTAAGCTTAATAAAGCCCAAGAAGTATGGGAGAAGCTAACCGATAAAGAGAAGGAGGAAAGTCAGAATGAATAATAGCGGAAGTCTTTTGGAAGATTTTTCGGAGGCTCTTTTTAATTCGCTATCAGGTTTCATAGTAAGATACAAAAGGGCAAAAGCAAAAGTTTCAAAGAGAGATCCGGAACATGACTACGACTTAATTATTCATAATTCTTCAAAAATCTTTGATGAGTTTGGTAGTTATATTTTAGTTGAGTGTAAAAACTGGAAAGACCCAGTTGGGTATGGAGAAATAGCAAAATTTATACATAAACTACACTCAAGAAAATGCAGAGCTGGAATTATTGTTGCTACAAGCGGAGTCGTATATAAAGAATTCAACCCAACTTTAAAAAGAACATTTGATCAAGATGGTATAGCAGTTATTGTAATTGATAAAGACGATATTATAAAAATTTTAGATAGGTCAATCAATTTGTCGTCTCTTCTTCGTAAAAAGTATGAAGGAATTAGATTCGGTTTAGTATAATTTTAGCCTCGGGTATTGACTTGCCAAGTTTTCTTTGTTAAATTCTTCTTGAAGACATAAGAATACACATTATTAAGTGGTGCTTAATAATAGAAATTGAAGCAAGAAGGGGGTTGTGTCTTAAAAATCCCCGCATTTCTGCGTCAACGAAACTAATTTTTTTACACCCAATATAGATAAGATTGTATAAGATAGGCACGACATGCTTCCTAACCTTCCAGTATG
>Ga0209515_10001790_pt1 | contig 34769 bp, 27 predicted proteins | sample Subgroupgradi54m_FD_187454 | JGI IMG/M metagenome (GOLD analysis project Ga0209515, IMG submission 187454) | Subsurface groundwater microbial communities from S. Glens Falls, New York, USA - GMW60B uncontaminated upgradient, 5.4 m (SPAdes)... ... | reverse complement strand
GGCGATGGCCGCACCTATGAATATGTGGTCGCCCTGCGCGCTGTACAGACACAGGATTTCATGACCGCGCATTGGGCACATCTGCCCCATGAATTACTCGGCAAGGTATCCAACCGCATCATCAACGAAGTGCGCGGCATCAATCGGGTCGTGTACGACATTTCCGGCAAGCCGCCAGCGACGATTGAGTGGGAATAGTTCTGTCGGCTGACGCTGGTTGGTTGTCAACGGGAAGCGACGCGGGACACAAGCGCAGACTTTTTTCTACGCACGGCTAATGCTTGCAGCAACCCTCCAGATCGTAGCGCTGTAGAAACGGGCAACCGTACATTGGCAGGAATGCGGGAATACGATAGTAATGCTCGGCAATTTTTTTCAGCATGCGCTCGCGATAGACTGCGTAGTTGAAATTCTTGCCATCGGCATACCAGTACTGCACTCCTGATACTTCAAAAGATCCGGTGGCTACTGATTCAAAATAAGGTGCCAGTTCGTCGGTCTCAATCGGCTTGCGGTCGAATATCCGGATCGGCCGTCCGGCGTATTGCCGGAAGTCCACAATGATGTCGTCCTGTCGGGCATGATATTTACCCTCACCAAACACCGCCCAGTATTCGCCAGCATGATAGGACAATAGTGAGGCGGGAGTATAGGCTCGCGCCATCACCAGACCCTCTTGCGGCAGGCCGCTGCGTAGTGCCGTCACGATGCTTTGGGTCTGCTTGTGAAACACGATAGTGTCGTAGGCATGGGTGTTTTTCCAGGCCGATATCGGTACCAGGATGATGGCGGCCAGCGCCAGGAAATGCGGGATACCCAACCATGCAGTCCAGCGAAAATATTTTCGTAATTCGTCGGGGCTGCTCACGGTGCCAATAAACAAAAACACGAACGGCATAAAGCCCAGCACCCAATGCAGGCCGATAGTCTTTTTGGCGGAGAGCAACAGGAAGAGTGCGAAGGGCACCAGGAACAATGCTGCCAAGGCGCCGCGCTGCCACAGAGTGCGGTGTGAACGTAGCAGCTTGAGCGCGACCCAGGGTGTCGTCAGATAAACCATCATCACTAGATAAAGCGCCACCGTGCCGAATGACCAGTGCGCGCCTTCATGTCGATTGACGAGGTTGAACATCACGTTGTTCCAGCAATGTGTGGCGTTGTAGGCAACATTGATGGCGGCGAATGGCAGTGCGCAGAGGGCAAGTAACAGCAGATTCAGCCAGCCCTTGCGGGTGCGCGCCAGGTAAACAAAATAAGCAATCGCCAGCAGGCCGGCAAAATATTTTGACAGTAGCGCCAATCCCAGAAAAACACCACTGGCTGCAAACCAGGTTTTCTCGTCAGACAGCGTGGCGCGGATAAAGCTGTAGCCAGAGGCAAACATGAACAGGATCAGTGGCGTGTCGGTGGTCACCGCATTCAAGGCCCACGCAAACGGCAGCACCAGAAAAAGGCTGCCGAGCCGATACGCTGTGGCGGGTTGTGCGGGTAACAGACGACGCATCAGATCGACCATGCCGAGCGACACCACACTCCATAACAACACAGTGATGAAGCGCAGCGATAACGGGTGACTGGAAATATGGTTCAGGAGATACAACAGCCAGCCCACCATGGGAGGATGGTCGTAATAGCCCCAATCCGGATAGACGCCCCACTGGTAGAAAAAGGCTTCGTCACCCGTCATCGGGAAATATGCAGCCAGCCAAAGCTTCAGCAGCAGGGTCAGGGCAAAGGTCCACCTGAAACAGTGCCTGGCGCGCGTCAGCTCGTCAATGCTGTCGTTGCAATTGAACAGATTCAACTTCATTCGATCTTCCTTGCTGCTCAGCTTTTGATGGAAAGAATCAGTACTCCGGCAATAATTAGTGCCGTTCCCGATAGTTTATAAACACTGACCGATTCTCCCAGTAGCAGAATCCCCGCCAGGGTTGTGAGCACCAGTCCGAGCGAGGTCAGCGGATACGCTGCGCTGACTTCAAGCTTGCCCAGAACCAGTAACCACAGCCCCGCGCTGGCGCCGAAGCAGAGCATGCCACCCCAGATCAATGGGCTGGTCAGGGCCAGCCAGTAAACCGATTTCACGCCGTTGTTCATGGCGTGCTGAATGGCTGGTGAAGACATGCCAATCTTCAACAGTACTTGCGCCAGTGCGGTCATACATACGCAAAAGAGTGCCAATGCCAGCGCCATCATGTGATTCATGACAAGATCCTCGACGAAGCGACTGCGGCAATACTTGCGACCGTGCCCGCCACGATCCAGCTCACCGGATCGGTGATGGCGAACAGCAGTGGGTCATCGTGAATTTCCTTGCGAGCAGTCTTGATCCACAGGCGCATGATCCAGAACAGCATCACCGGCAGAATCAGCCACAACAGACCGGCACCGGGATACATCGCTGCGCCCGCCTGGCTGTCGATATACAGCGCCAGCACCATCACCGCAACAAAGCCGCTGGCGATGCCCATGGAAATGAGATAAGGCAAGTCGGTGTCGCGATAACCTCGCCCAGCCAACGATTCATGGCCAGCATCGCTCATGAATTCCAGTTCGGCACAGCGTTTTACCAGTGCCAGGCTGAGGAAGATGAACAGCGAGACTGCCAGCAACCAGTTCGATACAGTAATTCCGCTGGCGACGCCGCCTGCCAGTACCCGATGGGTGTACAGCAAGGCCAGCACCAATACATCGACGAACGCCACTTTTTTTAGCCATGTCGAATACGTCAAGGTGACGACGATGTAAAGCAGGATCAGTCCCAGAAAAGGCAGGGAAGTCAATGCGGCCAGCCACAACGATAGCGGCAACAGCACGGCAACTACACCCAATCCAAATGGGATGCTGAGCGTCCCAGCGGCAAAGGCGCGGGCGCGTTTGCGCGGGTGAGCGCGGTCGGACGCCAGGTCAAGCAGGTCGTTGATGACATAAGTTGCCGAAGCGCATAGACCAAATGCAATAAATCCAAGCAAGGTGGTCAGCCATTTTTCTATGCTCAGTGCATGTGCCGCTAGCAGAGGGACAAACAGCAACAAGTTCTTGGCCCATTGGTGTAGTCGCAACGCTTTTGCGATCAGGCGAAGGTTGACCGGACGGGCGGGAATCATCAGGGCGTTAGGGCAGAAACGATTCACCTGTTGGGTGAGAGATGCGGATCCATTCACCACGATGACTTCGCAGGCCTGCTTCCAGATCACCAGATCTGCACTGCTGTTGCCCGCATAGGCAAATGGCTGTCCTGCTGCGTCGCGTTCGATGGTGCGTAGCTTCGCAGCTGCTTTCAGATTGGTGGAAGCATCGCTCCCCATCACGGTATCAAAAAGCCCCAGGTGATCCGCAACTTGTTGTACCAAGCCTAGATTGGAGGCACTGATCAGTATCAGCCGCCTTCCTGCAGAACGTTGTTGCCGCAGATAATTCAGGCAGGCTTCGTTATAGGGCAGTAGTGACACATCGAGATGGATGCGTTTGGCAATTTCTGCCTTCAGGTGGGCACGGCCCTGCAACAGCCAGATCAGGCACGCAAATAGATAGAGCGGGTTGTTTTTGACCAGCACCAGTACCGATTCGAATAACAGATCCGTGTGCGTGAGAGTGCCGTCAAGGTCAACATACAGTGGCGTGGTCGCAGCGGCTGCATCAGATGTTGGCGAAGAAAACTGTGCGCTGTGAGAGTTGTCGTTCATCTTTTATTGTGCTCACTGTCTAGCCGGTGGACGATCTTCCATGGGTGTTGAAAAGCAATAAAACTGTTCTTGTCGTGCGATGCCATACGCTCCTGACCCGCAGCGAACGGGGCATTGTATTATAGTTACGTATCAATTCGGGTTGATGCAGCAAGCGCAATTGGCGCGATGCCTGACCCGTCAATCAATAGCATTATTTATCCCTGTTGGAGCCCGGCTTGGCGGAAGAACGTGCTTTGCATCGTATTGTGATTGTGGGTGGTGGCGCGGGCGGCCTGGAACTGGCGACGCGTCTCGGCAACAAGTTGGGTAAAAAGAAAAAGGCGCACATCACGCTGGTTGACGCCAACCGCACCCACTTATGGAAACCGCTTCTGCATCAAGTCGCAGCAGGCACACTCGATAGTCATGCGGATGAACTGGAATATGTGGCGCAGGCGCGCAGGAATTATTTTCAGTTTCGCCTGGGTTACATGGATGGATTGAGTCGCGCCAATCGCCAGATTTATCTGGCACCGACACTCGATGAAGAAGGCGAAGAGTTGTTGCCACGGCAGACCTTGCCGTATGACACGCTGGTGTTTGCGGTCGGCAGTCAGAGCAATGACTTTGGCACACCGGGGGTGCGGGAACACTGCATCATGCTCGATAGCGCCAAGGCGGCCGAGCATTTTCATCACAAGCTGATCAACAAATTTCTCAAGGCCCAGGCACAGCCGATCACCCATGGTGGTGGGCGCTTTACCGTGGCGATTATTGGTGGCGGTGCGACCGGGGTAGAGCTGGCGGCCGAGTTGCATATGACGGCGCGCATCATGAGCAGTTACGGGCTGAATCACATCCATCCGGAGCGCGATCTGAAAATTGCCATTTGCGATGCGGCCCCCCGTATCCTGCCGGTATTGCCGGAGCGCCTATCCGATGCGGTGGCGCGTGAATTGCGCAAGATCGACATCGATATTCACTGCAATGAAAAAGTGGTCGAGGTTACGCGCGCGGGCGTGCAGATGGCGAGTGGAAAATTCATTCCCAGTGCGCTGACAGTTTGGGCGGCGGGGATCAAAGCGGCAGATTTTCTGAAGGAGATCGACGGGCTGGAAACCAACCGTGTCAATCAACTGGTGGTTGCGCGTACCTTGCAAACCACGCGTGATGCGAATATCTTTGCCTTCGGCGATTGCGCTGCCTGTCCAAGCGGTAAAGGCGAGGGCACGATCCCGCCGCGTGCGCAATCGGCGCATCAGCAAGCGATCCTGCTGGACAAATCGCTGCTGCGTCGAATCACTGGTAAATCATTGCCCGAGTTTTCCTACCGTGACTATGGTTCTCTGGTGTCGCTGGGCGAGTACACCACGATCGGCAGTTTGATGGGCGGCATTGCCAAAGGGTCTGTGTTCATCGAAGGCGTGTTCGCGAAATGGATGTACTGGTCGCTGCACAAAAAACATCAGATCGCTGTCGATGGCTGGTTCCATACCTGGCTGGCGACCTGGATTGAATTCATCGGGCGTGTGAAGAATCCGCGCATCAAGCTTCATTAGCATCAAGCCTCATTCATGAGCCATTGACATGCAAGACAAAGATACGGTTTTCATGCGCATGGCGCTCGATCAGGCGCAAAATGCCTGGGCCCTGGGCGAGGTTCCGGTGGGCGCAGTGCTGGTGAAGGACGATCAGGTGGTGGCCACCGGATTCAATCAGCCGATCGGCACACACGATCCCACCGCTCATGCCGAGGTGATGGCGCTGCGGCAGGGAGCGGAGATGCTGGAAAATTACCGCTTGCCGGATTGCGAGCTGTACGTCACCCTGGAGCCTTGCGCGATGTGCGTCGGCGCCATGATCCATGCCCGGCTCAAACGCGTGGTGTTTGGCGCGGCCGACCCCAAGACCGGCGCGTGCGGCAGTGTGGTCAACCTGTTCGCCGAAGCAAGATTGAATCACCATACGCAAGTGCAGGGCGGCGTTCTGGCCGAGGCCTGCGGACGTTTGCTCAAGGATTTTTTTGCCGAACGGCGCAAGCGCGATAGCAAGATGAACGAAAACGGGGATGCAGCGTGAGTCAATATGAGTCAATCCATGCTTGATGGTCTGGACGGTCTTGGCGTGGCCATCATCGCGCCTTCCGGCGCCTTGCCGGAGCCGGACGCGCTGACGCGTGCTGCATCGTTATTGAGCGACGCTGGCGCACGTGTGACGATTGACCTGCAAGCACGATCGGTACACCAGCGTTTTGCCGGTGACGATGCCAGCCGTTTGCAAACGCTTTATCGTTATCTTGACGACCCCGCCATTCAGATCATTCTCGCAGCACGCGGCGGTTACGGCTTGACGCGCTTGTTGCCTGAAATCGATTTTGCCCGCATTGCTCAAAGTGGAAAAAGGCTGCTCGGTCACAGCGACTTCAATACTTTGCAGCTAGCCTTGCTGGCGCGAACCGGCGCGGCAAGCATTGTTGGACCGATGGCATGCTACGACTTTGGAGCAGAACAACCCAATTCCTGGACGCTCGAACAATTTATTCAAGCATTAGGCGGCGCAGAGATTCAGATCGAATGGCAAAGCGAAGGCGCTGCGGTGCAGGGACAATGGCAGGGAATCCTGTGGGGCGGCAATCTAAGCGTCTTGACCAGTCTGCTGGGAACCCCTTATTTCCCTGCCATTACACAGGGGATTCTGTTTCTGGAGGATGTCAACGAACATCCGTATCGCGTCGAACGCATGCTGCTGCAACTGCATCAGGCGGGCGTGCTGGAATCCCAGCGAGCGATTGTGTTGGGTGATTTTTCCAACTATCGCCTCACGGAATATGACGCTGGCTATGACTTGCCGCTGGCCATCCAGGCGGTGGCACAACGGTGCAAAACCCCTTTGATTACCGGTTTGCCGTTCGGTCATTGCCCGCGTAAAACCAGCCTGCCGATGGGGCAGCGCGCAACTTTGCAAACAGGTTCCGGTCGCGCTTCCCTTTCCTTCGCCGGCTTGAATCTGCTGTCGGCTTAACCAATGACATGGCGTTCGTTTTTTAACGCCTAGTCAGATGGCTATGCAGAGCATTAATTGCCATATCCGCTGCTTCGCACATTTCATCAGATCAACTCATCTTGCTGGCAGAGCCCTGTGACGTAAGGTTCTACCAGTTTTCGCCGTAAAGCAGGTTTGGATGCCGGCCTCTGCGGGTGTCTGCCCCCTGATTTGGGTAAATTTTGCGCCGCATCTTGCAAGCCAGGTTCATCGCCCAAATCAGGGCACATCCATCACACAGCCTGATGAACTATCCAGGCTAGCTATTGTTGACTTGGAAACTATGATGTATGCCGATCGCATTGAATATCGGCCATCTTTTCAGTAGCAGGCTAACCGAAAACTGGAGACAAGATGATGGGTGCTCATGGGCAACTGCTGGTGATCGAGGATAACGACGCCGATTACGCGCACTATCTACGCCTGCTCGAAGACGAAGGCCACGAATTTTCCCAAATTATCCGCATCGCCGATGCGCAGGAGGCGTTTGAATTTCTGTGCGAGCAGCAACCGGATTGCTGTTTGCTCGATTACCAACTCTCCGGTGGAACGGCCAGTGAATTGCTCGCCAGACTCAGGACGCAGTATGGAACGCACCATATTCCCATGGTGGTGTCCACCAGCGTGGGGGACGAACGGCTGGCGGTCGAGCTGATGCAGCTGGGCGTGCAGGATTATCTGGTCAAGAGTCGGCTGACCGGTTCAGAACTGCTGCGCGCGCTCAAGAGTGCCATGCGTACCGCTTCTTTGCAGCGCGAGCTGTACCAGATGGCGCATTACGATCCCCTGACCGGCCTGCTCAACCGCGCCCTGTTCATGAACCGGCTGGAACAGGCGGTCGCTGAGGCGGCCCGCTATCGCCGACCCGTGTGTCTGCTCTACATGGACGTGGATCATTTCAAGCAGATCAACGATGCCCACGGCCATGATATCGGCGATGCCGTTCTCAAGGTGGTGGCCGAGCGTGCACGCCATACCGTACGCGCCAGCGACAGCGTGGCGCGTCTGGGCGGTGATGAATTCGTCATTCTGCTGCCGCAGACAACGCTGGCCAATGCCGAGGAAGTCGTGGCCAAGCTGCTCGACAACATCGCCAAACCGGTGCAATTGGAGCAGACCGAAATCAAGCTGAGTGTTTCGATCGGCTTGTCAGCCTACCCCGATACAGCGCACGATCCTCAGCAGCTGATTACTCAGGCCGATGCCGCGTTGTATCGCGCCAAGCGGCAGGGGCGCGGGCAAGGTGTCGGTTTTTCCGCTTCGCATAAGGATGAATGGCGCCGTCAAACCTCGCTCATCGAGGCGCTGCCCTCGGCCTTGGGCAACGATGCGGTCACGCTGGCTTTCCAGCCGGTCTGGCGTTTTTCCGACGGCATCTGTGTGGAGGTCGAGGCATTGGTGCGTTGGCAGCACCAGGGCGAATGGATCTCAGCATTGGAAGTTGTCCAGCTAATCGAAAAGGGCACACTCGCGCTGCCTTATCACGAGTGGCTGTTCAACCAGGCGCTACGTCAGTTGCAACACTGGCAGCAGGCGCAACCGGGACTGGAGCTTTCGCTCAACATGCCGATGCACCTGTGTCTGAATCAGGCCGTCATCGATCACCTGTATGAGAGCATGGAAAAATATCAGATTGATCCGGCGCACGTGACACTCGAACTGCCTGAAGTCCACTTGGTCAAGTATCCCGAAGCCACTGCGAGCGTGCTGCGCCATTTGCAGGAGCGCGGCTTGTCCATCACCATCGACGATTTTGGTCAGGGCGGTCTGCCGATGGCGGATCTGGCCGGGCTGCCGTGCCGCCGGATCAAGATGCATCAGAAGTTCCTGCTTGAGATGGAACACGATGAGAAGAATCGCCGGATCGTGTTGGCCATCCTGGCTGCTGGCCACGTCCTGGGTTTTGAGGTTTACGCCAAAGGTGTGGAGAACGCTGAGTTAGCGCAGTTTGTACGCGCAGCAGGTTGCGATGGTGCGCAAGGTTACTGGTGCGGCAAACCGCGTTTCGCAACCAGCGATTGGCAGGAATTTCTGGATCTGTGCAAGTCTTGAGATAAATACTCATGCCTGGCGACACACTCTGCATAGCCATGCGACTAGATCGCATACAGATCCACGTATTCATGCACCGGCATGACTTCAAGTGTTTTCTGATCGAGCGAGACGGCCAGAATCGTTTGCTGCTGTTTGGCGGAGAAACGGCGTGCCAGGTTGGTTTTGAATTTTGCCTCCAATAGTGGAATGCCTTCCTTGCGACGCTTCTTGTGGCCGATCGGATATTCACAAACGATTTCCTTCAGCTTTTTACCATCCTTGAATTCCACCGTCAGCGCATTGGCGATCGAGCGTTTAGCGGGGTCGTGGTAGTCCAGGGTGAACTGTTGCTCTGCGACGCAAACGATCTTGTCGCGTAGCGTATCAATGCGCTTGTCCCGCGCAATTGCATCTTCATAGTCGGCGGCGGTGAGGCGGCCAAACAGAATCGGCACGGCCACCATGTACTGGATACAGTGATCGCGGTCGGCAGGGTTATTCAGCGGGCCTTTTTTGTCGATGATGTGGATGCAGGCTTCATGCGTGCGGATCGTGATTTTCTTGATGTCGTCGGCTGACTTGCTCAGCGCGGCAAGCTGGCGGTGAATTTCCATCGCGCATTCGACGGCGGTTTGTGCGTGGAATTCAGCCGGATAGGAAATCTTGAACAGCACGTTCTCCATCACATAAGAACCATAGGGCCGCTGGAATTTGAACGGCTGGCCCTTGAACAACACATCGTAGAAGCCCCAGGTTTTGGCGGTGAGCACGGAGGGGTAGCCCATCTCGCCGGTCTGGGCGATCAGTGCCAAACGTACCGCACGCGCCGTGGCATCGCCTGCCGCCCAGCTTTTGCGTGAGCCGGTGTTGGGCGTATGGCGATAGGTGCGCAGGCTTTGTCCATCGACCCAGGCGAGTGAAACCGCGCTGATGATTTGCTCGCGGCTCAAGCCGAGCATGTGCGCAACGACGGCAGTGGAGGCGACTTTCACTAGCACAACATGATCGAGCCCCACCTTGTTGAAGGAATTTTCCAGCGCGATACAACCCTGAATTTCGTGCGCCTTGATCATCGCGGTCAACACGGTTTTCATCATCAGCGGTTGCTTGCCGTTGGCTGCGGCACTGCGCGACAACCAATCGGCAGTAGAGAGAATTCCTCCGAGGTTATCGGAAGGGTGTCCCCATTCGGCCGCCAGCCAGGTATCGTTGAAATCCAGCCAGCGAATCATCGTGCCGATGTTGAATGCCGCTTGCACCGGATCGAGCTGGAATGACGTGCCGGGGACTCTTGCCCCATGTTGTACTACCGTGCCCGGCACAATGGGGCCAAGTAGTTTGGTACAGGCGGGATATTCCAGCGCTTCCAACCCGCAGCCCAGCGTGTCGATCAGGCAGTGGCGCGCGGTTTCATAAGCGAGCGGGCTGCCGATGTTTTTCTGCATCACATAGTCGGCGATATCGATCAGCACTTGATCGGGTTCAGGGCGGACGTTGGAAATGGGTGCGGACATGGTTTTCCAGGAGTAGTCAAAAAAATCTAACCGCAGAGAACGCAGAGGAAAAGCAAGGCGGGTTTCTCTGCGCTCTCTGCGTCTCTGCGGTTGCCTTTATTACCTTTTCTCAATCGGCACGAATGGCAAATCTTCCGGCCCGGTGTAATTCGCGCTGGGGCGGATGATCTTGTTGTCGATGCGTTGTTCGATGGCGTGTGCTGCCCAGCCGGTGGTGCGCGACATCACGAAAAGGGGTGTGAACATGGCGGTGGGGATGCCCATCAAGTGATAGCTGACCGCCGAGAACCAGTCGAGGTTGGGGAACATGTTCTTGCAGTCGCGCATCGTCCCCTCCAGCCGCTCTGCGACATTGAACATGCGCATATCGCCCGCAGATTGCGCGAGATTGCGGGCTACTTCCTTGATAATCGTGTTGCGCGGGTCGGCAAGCGTATAGACCGGGTGACCAAAACCGATGATGACTTCGTGGTTGGCAACGCGGCGGCGAATGTCGGCTTCGGCTTCGTCCGGGCTGCGATAGCGCAACTGGATTTCGCACGCCACCTCGTTGGCACCGCCATGCCGGGGGCCGCGCAGTGCGCCAATCGCGCCGGTCACGGCCGAATACAGATCCGAACCGGTGCTGGCAATCACGCGGGCGGCAAAGGTGGAGGCGTTGAATTCGTGTTCGGCGTAGAGAATCAAACTGGTGTGCATGGCGCGCAGCCATAGTGCGGAGGGCGCGGTGCCATGCAGCAGATGGAGAAAATATCCGGCCATCGAATCTTCTTCCGATTCCAGCGCGATGCGTTTGCCGTGTTGTGCAAAGTGGTGCCAGTAAAGCAGAATGCCCGGCAGGCAGGCGATCAAGCGGTCGGCGATGTCGCGTGCGCCCTCGGCACTGTGATCGCTGTGCTCCGGTTCGCAGCATCCCAGCGCCGAGACGCCGGTGCGCAAGACATCCATCGGGTGCGCGCTGCTCGGCAAGACTTCGAGCAGGGCCAACACATTCTGCGGCAGGCGCCGCAACGATTGCAGGCGGGCCGTGTAGGCGGCCAATTCGTTTGCTGTGGGCAGTTTCTCGTGAATCAGCAGGTGGGCGATTTCCTCGAAGGTGCAGGTCTCCGCAATATCGAGAATGTCGTAGCCGCGATAGTGCAGTTCGTTGCCGTTACGGCCAACGGTGCACAGGGCCGTGGTGCCGGCAGGAATGCCCGACAGGGCGACGGATTTTTTCGGCGTGGAACGGGCGAGTGGGTCTGACATGCCGGTCTCCTGCGAATGTGCGGGATTGCTGTGAATCAGCATATCCCTCATTGCCCAAATTGTGCAATGTCTTTACAAACTGTCCTTACAAAAAACGGTCGAGAATTTTGCGGCTGTGTTTGTCCAGCGCCGTCAAATCGCGCACCAGAAAATGAATGCCATGGCTGTCGGCGATCAGCAGCGTGTGCTGTCCGAGGCGGCGAATATCTTCTTCGCCGCGCAGCACGAAGCGGGTGTCACCACGATCGGTGGATACTTCCCAGGTGCAAGGGGTGGCGTAGCTGCTGACGCTGTGAATGCGCTGGATTTCCGGCATGAACTCACGGCCGTGCAACTCTTCCTCCACCAGACTGCGCTGGGTTGCAGGTAAATCGCTCAGCCGCTCGATCCAGGCGATTTCGTGGCCGTCTTCGCTGACCAGGGCAATGCCATCTTCGGGGGCTTGAATCGGAAAGGCGCGCACGGGTGCGACACCTTCATGCACTTGGCCATCGGCCTGCGTCAGAACCAGGCGGCCAAAATTGTTGCGTGCGAGCTGGAAGGGTGTCATGTTCATTCTCCGCCGCTGGCAATGATTTCAGCATGACGTGCCTGCGCCTGATAGAGCCGGTAGTAGGCCCCTTCGCTTGCCATCAATGTTTCATGACGACCTTCTTCAACCACCTGACCGCGATCCAGTACAACCAGCCGATCGGCACGTTGCAGCGTGGACAGACGATGCGCGATGGCAATCGTGGTGCGGCCCTGCACGAGGTTGTCGAGCGCCTTCTGGATTTCCTTTTCAGTTTCGGAGTCCACTGATGAAGTCGCTTCGTCGAGAATCAGGATGCGCGGGTCGATCAGCAGCGCGCGCGCAATCGAAATGCGCTGGCGTTCACCGCCAGACAGGCCCTGACCGCGCTCGCCCACCATCGAGTCGTAGCCTTGCGGCAGGCGCAGGATGAATTCGTGGGCATGCGCAGCACGCGCCGCAGCGATGATTTCAGCGCGGCTCGCCTCGGGTTTGCCATAGGCGATGTTCTCGGCGATGGTGCCGAAGAACAGAAACGGTTCCTGCAACACCAGGCCGATGTTGCGTCGATAGTCGGCGACTGGAAAGGAACGAATATCGACGCCATCGACCAGAATCGCGCCTTCCGAGACATCGTAGAAACGACAGATCAGGTTGACCAGCGTGCTTTTACCGGAACCGCTGTGACCCACCAGGCCGACCATTTCCCCCGGCGCGATCGTCAGATTGATCCCGCGATTCACGGCACGATTGCCGTAACGGAACCCCACTTCACGCAATTCGATACGCCCCTTGATCTGCTTGAGCGGCACCGGCTGCGCCGGCTCAGGCACGCTGGACACGTGATCGAGAATGTCGAAAATGCGCTTGGCCGCCGAAGCGGATTTTTGCGTTACCGAGACAATCCGACTCATCGAATCGAGCCGACCATAGAAACGGCTGATGTAGGCGATGAAGGCGGTCAGTACACCAACGGTAATCTGTCCGTGCGCGACCTGCCAGATGCCGAACGCCCACACCACCAGCAAGCCGATTTCCGTCAGCAGCGAAACGGTCGGTGAGAACAAGGCCCATATCTTGTTGAGCTTGTCGTTGACGGCGAGGTTGTGTTGATTGGCTTCCCGGAAACGCTCCGCTTCGCGCTTTTCCTGGGCAAAAGCTTTCACCACGCGGATGCCGGGGATGGTGTCGGCCAACACATTGGTCACTTCGCCCCAGACGCGGTCGATTTTTTCAAAACCGGTGCGCAAGCGATAGCGCACGAAATGAATCATCCAGGCGATGAAGGGCAGGGGCACCAGCGTGACCAGCGCCAACCATGGGTTGATCGAGAACAGAATCGCTGCCGTCATCACAATCATCAGTACATCGGTGGCGAAATCAAGCAAGTGCAGCGACAGGAACACGCAGATTCGGTCACTCTCGCTGCCAATGCGCGAGATCAGATCGCCGGTGCGTTTGCCGCCGAAATACTCCAGCGACAGGCGCAGCAGGTGGTCGTAGGTGGTGGTACGCAAATCGGCGCCGATGCGCTCCGATACCAGCGCCAGGATATAGGTCTTGGCCCAGCTCAAGGCCCACGCCAGCAGCGCCGCGCCCAGCAAGCCCGAGAGATACAGCGTGACCAGCATCGGGTCAATGGTCTGGCCGTTCTGGTAGGGAATCAACACCTTGTCCATCAAAGGCATGGCCAGGTAAGGCGGCACCATGCTGGCAGCGGTACCCAGCATGGTCAGTCCGAAACCGGCCAGCAATTGCCCGCGATAGGGCCGGGCAAAACGCCACAGGCGAAACAGCGTCCAGGTGGAAGGGGGGGTATGGATGATTTTTGTGCAGACTGGACACTCATCTTGCTCCGGTTCCAACGGCGCTTTGCAACTGGGGCACAGATTTTGCTCATCCGCTAGTGGGGTCTGGCCGTTAATCCGGCTGGCGTATTGCTGTTCAAACTGCTCCAGCAGCCGGATCGCATGCAGATTCTGTCCCAGAGTAAAGCGCCAGCAGGCTTGCAAGCCTGCTGTGTCCAGCAGTTCCAGCCGGCCCACTCCGGCGTGGTCGTGGTGTTTCAGCGCCAGTCCGGGCCGATAAGGCCAGCTGTCCCAGACCGTTTCGCCAGGGGCCTGCGCCAGCAAACGCCAGTTGGTAACGACCACCAGCCCTGGCACGAAGCGAAGCTGAGCATTCAAGTCAACCGAAAGGGCGGCCAAAACGTTCTCTCCCGGTTCAAGCTGCGCACGCACCTGCCGCTCAGCCCAAATGGGAACCAGGGTGGTGCGCGGGGTGGCTGAAACGGAAGGTTCGATGGTCATTGCAAGGCTTGGAATCAGTACGCAAGGCAGAAAACGGGCGAAATGCTAAAGTTCGGCTGCCGAAATGATGCGATAACGGTTGAAACAGAGAAAAGGATGACCCAGCAGAAAAACTGAGTGGCGGCGAGTATATAGCATGCGGCCTGCGTGACAGGCTCCGCCAGCGATGCGTGTAGTAGTTTCCCTCGGTTTGACCGGCAACAAGCAACATGAGCAAGAAAAAAGATATCGAATTTCTGCGCATCACCCATTTGCGCGGCCCCAACATCTGGACCTATCGCCCCGTGATCGAAGCCTGGGTCGATATTGGTGCACTGGAAGACTTTCCCTCCAACAAAATCCCCGGTTTGTACGAACGCCTGACCGCCTGGCTGCCCGGCTTGATCGAGCATCGCTGCGGCGTAGGCGAGCGCGGCGGATTCTTGCTGCGGCTGCAGGAAGGCACCTGGGCCGGACACATGCTGGAACACATCGTGCTGGAACTGCAAAACCTGGCGGGCATGCCGACCGGTTTTGGCAAGGCGCGCCAGACCAGCGACCACGGCATATACAAGGTCGCCTTCCGCACCCGGCAGGAACAGGTCGGTCGCGCCGCCCTGCAGGCCGGACGCGACTTGCTGATGGCAGCGATCGAGGATCGTCCGTTTGATCTGGCCGCCACGGTAGCGCAATTGCGTGACCGTGTCGATGCCTTGTGCCTCGGCCCGAGTACCGCGCACATTGTCGATGCCGCCACGGCGCGCAGCATCCCCTCGATTCGCCTGAATACCGGCAACCTGGTGCAACTCGGCTACGGCGCCCAGCAACGGCGCATCTGGACCGCCGAGAGCGACCGCACCAGCGCGATTGCCGAAAGTATCGCCAGCGACAAGGATCTGACCAAATCGCTGCTGCAATCCTGCGGTGTCCCCGTACCCGAGGGACGCCTCGTGGAAAATCCCGAAGACGCCTGGGATGCCGCGCAGGACATCGGCCTGCCGGTGGCTGTCAAACCCTACGATGGCAACCATGGCCGTGGCGTATCGCTGGATCTAACGACCCGCGCAGACATCGAGGCGGCCTATCACCTGGCCAGCCGCAAAGGCAACGGTGCCGTGATCGTCGAACAATTCATTCCCGGCAACGAACATCGTGTACTGGTGATAGGCAAGCAGGTTGTCGCCGCTGCACGCGGCGAAACCGCCTGGGTGACTGGCGATGGCGTCTCCACCGTACAGCAATTGGTCGATCAACAACTCAACAACGATCCACGCCGGGGCGAAGGCGAAGCGTTTCCGCTCGGCGTGATCAAGCCCGAGATCGCCGCCGAGATTCTGCTCGACCTCGAACGCCAGGGCCTGACCGCCCAGTCGGTTCCGGCCCGGGATCGGCCCGTGCTGATCCAGCGCAATGGCAATGTCGCCTTCGATGTCACCGATCAGGTGCACCCCAGCATTGCCGCTGCCGCCTGCCTGGCAGCGCGCGTAGTTGGGTTGGATATTGCCGGCGTCGATCTGGTGGTCGAAGATATTGCCCGCCCATTGACGCAGCAACGCGGCGCCATCGTCGAAGTCAACGCTGGGCCGGGTTTGTTGGCGCATCTGAAACCGGCCGCTGGCGTGCCGCGCAATGTCGGTGCTGCGATTGTTGATCACCTGTTTGCCAGCGCCGCGCACGGAACCCTGCATGGCCGCATTCCCATCGTCGGCATTACCGGAACACAAGGCACCACGTTGATTGCGCGACTGGTTGCCTGGCTGCTGCAAATCAATGGCAAGCACGCCGGTCTGGCGTGTCGCGCCGGCCTCTACCTCAACGGCCGTCAAGTCGTGGCGAGCGACAGCCGCCACTGGGAAGCCGGACAACGCCTGCTGATCAACCGTAATGTGCAAGCCGCCGTGTTTGAGCACAGTGCGCGCACCATCCTTGCCGAAGGGCTGGCCTATGACAAATGCTCGGTCGGTGTGGTCACCGATCTGGACAGCCAGGAAAGCCTGTCCGAGTTTTACGTCACGCAACCGGACCAGCTCTACAACGTCGTCCGCACCCAGGTCGATGTCATTCTGCCGCACGGAGTTGCGGTACTGAATGCCGACCAGCCGGCAGTGGTGGAACTGGCCGAACTGTGCGACGGCAGCGTGATTTTTTACGGCCGGGAAGAACATGGGGCGGTCCTTGAGCAACATCGCGCAGCGGGCGCGCGCGTGGTGTTTCTGCGCGATGAACAGATCGTCCTGGCACAGGGCACTGAGGAAAAAATGCTGCTGCCACTGAACATGCTCAAACCCGCCAAGGCGGCGCAGCCGGAAACCGTGATGGCCGCCGTCGCGGCCGCCTGGGCGCTGGAGATTGCGCCGGAATTGATTGCCAGCGGCTTGCGCACGTTCAACTCCAGCCCGGCCAAGACACCTTACTGAATTACTGAAGCACTCTACTGAAACAGGATCACAGGTTTATGGAAGTCTCGCGTATCCGCGTCCTGCGCGGCCCCAATCTCTGGAGTCACAACACCGCGATCGAAGCTGTGGTGAGCTGCGACGACAACGAATGCTGCATCAACAAACTGCCCGGCTTTGAAACCCGTTTGCGCGCCCGTTTTCCTGCGCTCAGCGCCTTGCAGCCGCGCGGCCATCATGACGAGATTCCGCTGGCGCACGTGTTGGAGCTGGTGGCGCTGGATTTGCAGGCCGAAGCGGGTTGTCCGGTGACGTTCAGCCGCACCACTCAAACCCTCGAACACTGCGTGTTTCAGGTAGTGGTGGAGTACACCGAAGAAGCGGTCGGCCGTCTGGCGCTGGAGTTGGCGGAACAATTGTGTCAGGCCGCGCGTGACGATGCACCCTTCGATCTGGCGACTGCGCTGGCGCAATTGCGCGATCTCGATGAAGACGTGCGTCTCGGTCCCAGCACCGGTGCGATCGTGCGCGCGGCCGTGGCGCGCAACATTCCTTACCGTCGCTTGACCGAAGGCAGCCTGGTGCAGTTTGGCTGGGGCAGCCGCCAGCGCCGGATTCAAGCCGCCGAGATCGACAGCAGCAGCGCGATTGCCGAAGCGATCGCACAAGACAAGGAACTCACCAAAAAACTGCTCGCCGCTGCTGGCGTACCGGTACCCGGCGGGCGCACGGTCAACAGCGTCGAAGAAGCCTGGAGCGTCGCCTGCGAAATCGGTTTGCCGGTCGTGGTCAAACCGCGCGACGGCAATCAGGGCAAGGGCGTCACCGTCAATGTCATGTCGCGCGAGCATTTGCAATTGGCCTATAGCGCCGCCGCCGAACATGGCGACGAAATCATGATCGAGCGTTATCTGCCCGGCAACGATTTTCGTTTGCTGGTGGTGGGCGACAAACTGGTCGCCGCCGCCCGGCGCGACCCGCCGCAAGTGATCGGCGATGGCGTGTCCACCGTGCGCGAACTGGTGGATCAAGTCAACAGCGATCCGCGCCGGGGCAGTGGCCACGCCACTTCACTGACCAAGATCCGCTTCGATGAAATCGCGCTGGCGCGGCTGGCGATTCAAGGCCATAGCGCCGTCTCGATCCCGGCCAAGGGCGAGCGCGTGATCCTGCGCAACAATGCCAACCTCTCTACCGGCGGTACCGCCACCGATGTCACCGACGATGTTCATCCAGAAGTGGCGGCGCGTGCCGTGGCAGCGGCACAGATGGTCGGGCTGGATATTTGCGGTGTCGATCTGGTGTGCGACAGCGTCATCAAATCCATCGAGGAACAAGCTGGTGGCATCGTCGAAGTCAACGCCGCCCCGGGCTTGCGCATGCACCTGTCACCCTCGTATGGCAAAGGTCGTCCGATTGGCGAAGCGATTGTCTCCACCTTGTTCCGCGACGGCGATGATGGTCGCATTCCAGTGGTGGCCGTCACCGGCACCAACGGCAAAACCACCACCGTGCGGCTGATCGCCCACCTGCTAGCGCAGTCGGGCCTGCGCGTCGGCATGACCAACACCGACGGCGTCTATGTCAACGGCCAGCGCATCGACAGCGGCGACTGCAGCGGCCCGCGCAGTGCGCGCAATGTCTTGCTGCACCCCGATGTCGATGCAGCGGTATTCGAAACCGCGCGCGGCGGCCTGCTGCGCGAAGGGCTGGCCTTCGACCGTTGTCAGGTCGCCGTAGTCACCAACCTTGGCAGCGGTGACCACCTTGGCTTGAACTACATCACCACACTCGAAGACCTCGCAGTACTGAAACGCGTCATCGTGCAAAACGTCGCCGACCACGGCATGGCCGTGCTCAACGCTGCCGATCCGACCGTGGCCGCAATGGCGAAAAATTGCCGTGGTGCGATCACCTTCTTCGCGACCGACAGCCTGCACCCGGTGATGGCCACGCAACGCGCGCAAGGCAAACGTGTCGTGTTCATCGAGCAGGGCATGCTGGTCGCCGCCGAAGGAGAAACCGTCCATCGCATCGCGCTCGCAGACGTGCCGCTGACGCATGGCGGCAGCATCGGCTTTCAAATCGAAAACGTCATGGCCTCGGTCGCCGCCGCGTGGGCGCTGGGGCAGGACTGGCATTCGATTCGTACCGGTCTGCAATCCTTTGCCAACGATAGCGACAATGCACCGGGACGCTTCAACCTGTTCCGCTATCGCGGCGCAACCATCATTGGCGACTATGGCCACAACCCGGACGCGATCAGCGCACTGGTCAAGGCGATTGAAACTATGCCGGCGCGCCGCCGCTCGGTCGTCATCAGCGGTGCCGGTGACCGCCGTGATGAAGACATCACCCAGCAAACACAGATCCTCGGCGACGCTTTTGATGATGTCTTGCTCTATCAGGATCAATGCCAACGCGGCCGTGCCGACGGCGAAGTGCTGGGATTGCTGCGCGCCGGTCTGTCCAGCGCCAAACGCACCTCCACCGTCAAGGAAATTCATGGCGAATTTCTGGCGATCGACACCGCCATGGATCAACTGACCGAAGGCGATCTGTGCCTGATTCTGGTCGATCAGGTTGAAGAATCGCTGGCCTACATCGCGCAGCGGATTGCGCGCGACTGAGCCGCCGGTTTAAACGCATCACCCTCTGCCTTCCAGGCAAATTAACCCTACAAAATACAGGGTAAATATTTCCACTGTCACGCCGTGGAGCTGAGCACTGCCTTGCAGTGAAGGCAGTGCTCAGCATCACGCTCGATATTGCATTTGTTACTACGATTTAATTTGGCTAAATGAAAAGCGCGTGCTAAATAGATGAGGGTTCGAGTTGATAGGCAATTAAAGATACGCAGCCAATTTCGTGGCTTGAGGTGAACGCTGCTCAGCCAATTGCAGTTCATTGATTTACCTGTTGGGTGCCGGCCAGGCATCAGGGAAGGGGTAAAACATGATGCAAGACAATCAAGCCCGTTTGCAGTCATTGACGGGGTGCCTGATACTTGCCAGCGGCCTGTGCTGCGGTGATGCTGTGGCGGCGCCGCCGCCGGCACAAGCCAGATTGACCGATCTGACGCTGGAAGAGCTGGCCAATATCCAGGTGGTGACGGTCTCCCGGAAACCGGAATCTCTCTCCGAAACACCCGCCGCGTTGTTTGTCATCACGGCCCAGGATATCCGCCGTTCCGGCGCCATGACGCTGCCCGAAGTACTGCGTCTGGCGCCCAATCTGCAAGTGGCGCGCAGCACTTCCAGCCAGTATGCAATCTCGGCGCGCGGTTTCAACACCACCACTGCCAACAAGCTGCTGGTGCTGATCGATGGCCGAACCATCTATACGCCGCTGTATTCGGGCGTGTTCTGGGATGTCCAGGATGTGGCGTTGGGCGACATCGAACGCATCGAAGTCATCAGCGGACCCGGCGGCGCATTGTGGGGCACCAATGCCGTCAACGGCATCATCAACATCATCACCCGCAACGCCAGGGATACCCAAGGCGTAGCGACCGAAGCGGCGGCTGGCAGCGATGGCACGCTGGCAACGGCACGTTATGGCGGCGCACTCTTCAATGGCGGGCACTATCGCGTGTATGGCAATCGGCATGATCAGAACCACACCGAACGCGCCAACGGCTCCACGGTCACCGATGCCTGGCATCGCACCCAGGCCGGTTTCCGTGCTGATTGGGCCAGCGGGGCTGAGAACATCACTTTTCAGGGCGATGCCTACGACGGGAAAATCGGCCTGGCGACGTCACCCGCAGCAAGCATACAAGGCGCCAATCTGCTGGGACGCTGGTACCGTAAGCTATCCGACACCGAATATGTACAAGTGCAGGGCTATTACGACTACACCTGGCGCAAACACCCTACCGTATTTGCCGAAGACCTGCATATTTTCGATATAGAGTTCCAGCATGGCTTTTCCCCGCGCAAGGATCACAACATGGTGTGGGGCGGCGGTTATCGCTATGCGCGCGATGATGTGACCAACAGCGCCGTGCTGGCGTTCTTGCCAGCGCAAGTGAATCTGCATTGGGGCAATCTCTTTGTGCAGGACGAAATTCGTCTGCAGGAGAATCTCATGTTCACTGGGGGGCTCAAGCTCCAGCATAACGATTACACCGGCTTTGCCTTTCTGCCCAGCCTGCGCCTGGCCTGGAAACCCACGCCAGACCGTTTGATCTGGGGAGCGTTAACGCGCTCGGTGCGCGAGCCGTCGCGGATTGATCGTGGTTTGTATGCGCCGGGGCAGGCACCTTTCACTACGTTGGCGGGCGGGCCGGATTTTCGTTCCGAGATTGCCAATACGGCCGAGCTCGGTTATCGAAGCCAGCCCGGCAAGAACTTGTCCTATTCCGTCACCCTGTTTCACAGCCGCTACCAGCATCTGCGCACGTTTGAAAGCAGCACCAAAATGCTAGAGAACAAAATGGCCGGGTACACCAGCGGTCTGGAAACCTGGGGTACCTGGCAAGTGCAGCCCGGCTGGCGGCTTTCGGCGGGCTTGACCTTGCTGCGCGAACGGCTGCGACTGGTCGATGGCAGCACCGATACCTCCGGCACCGCAGGCGCGGGCAACGACCCGGCACATACCTGGATGCTCCGTTCGCAGCACGATCTATCCGGCAAGCAAGAATTTGATCTGACCGTGCGGCGCGTTGGTGCGCTGCCCAGCCCGGCGTTGCCCGGCTATGTGGCGCTCGATCTGCGCTTCGGCTGGTCAGTCAATCGTGATCTCGATCTATCGCTCGGGGTGCAGAACCTGCTGGATTCAAAACACCCGGAGTTTGGTACCGCCGCGACGCGCAGTGAAATCGGACGGAGTGTGTATCTGAAACTGCGTTGGCGGATTTGAGCGGGTGTGTTTGTGTTGATGTGTTTATACAGGAGTCAGTCACTTGGGCAACAGTGGTACGGCACCCGCTCCTTCCCCTTCAAGGGGAAGGAGCGGGTGCCGTACCACAGAGATCCAAATTTCTGACGCTGTGTAATCCGCATTCTTTACCAAGGCCTTGCAATGAAACGTGGCAAGTGGATCTGCGTTGTCATCCTGATCGGTTTGATACCGATGCTGGCATCGCTTGCGCACGCGCAACAGGTCACTGCCACTAGCGTCAAGGCCACTTATCTCTACAAATTCGGGCTCTATGTCGAATGGCCGAGCGAGACTTTCCCGCAGGCCAGAACCCCCTTGGTGATTGGCGTACCTGAAACGGACAGCATCGTTCCCGACCTGCTCGCGATTACTGCTGATGGGAATATCAAAGGGCGGCCGATCATCGTCAAGTTGCTCAAGCCGGGCGACCGCTTGAATGGTGTGCATATTCTGTACATCGACGCGCTGACTGAATCCGGCCGCACTTTGCTGGGGGCCGCTCAGGGACTGCCGATTCTCACTGTGACAGATGGCGACGTACCGGACTGGCGCAAGGGCGCGCTGCATTTCGTGATTGAAAACGGCCGGGTCCGCTTTGAAGCCTGGCTCGCGGTGGCAGCTCGCCAGCGTTTGCAACTGGGCACGCAATTGATCAAGGTTGCACTCAATGCGCCGGGGGGTTCCTAGTGCCGCTGCGACGTATCCGCTCGATCCGTTACAAACTGTTTGCCGGCGTCGGTCTGATCAGTGTGGTCGGCTTGCTGGTGGCGAGCACTTTGCTGGTGACTTATGAAATGCGCAGTTATCGCAGTGACTGGGAAAGCGATCTGCAGACCCAAGCCAGACTATTGGGGCATACCAACGCGCCCGCACTATTGTTTCACGATGAAAAATATGCCACGGAAAATCTGGCAACGCTCAGATTGAAGCCATTGATTCTCGCCGCCGCGATTTACGATGCGCAGGGGCAACTGTTTGCACACTATGGTGATGCCGTGTTACCTGAACGCCCCGGGCTTGAAGTGATTCAGGTGATTGGCCAGCAAATGGAACTGTTCAAACCAATTGTTGAGAATAACGAGCGCCTGGGTACGATTTATCTGGTGGGCAACTATGAATGGCTGGGACGTCTCAAAAACTATCTGTTGATCGTGTTATTGATCTGTTCCTTTGCCCTGCTGGTTTCAGCCGTATTGGTCTGGGGGTTGCAAAAAACGATTACGCAACCGGTATTGGGCCTGGCCGAGGTGGCGCGCCGGGTGATGGAACAGCGCAATTTCGATTTACGCGCAGAAAAAACCACGGCCGACGAAGTGGGTTATCTGGTGGATGCATTCAACGACATGCTGGTCGAGGTTGGCCAAAGCACGCAGGCACTGGAGCAATCGAATCGGGATCTGGCGCTCGCATTGACCTCGCGTCAGCAATTGCAGCAGCGTTTTCAGCGGGTGGTTGAATCGGCGCCCAGCGCCATGGTGATGGTCAATCGTGAAGGTCTGATCGAAATGGTGAACGTGCAGGCGGAGCGAATTTTCGGTTACGCCCGCGCCGAACTGCTCGGCAAGAAAATGGAAATTCTCTTGCCGCAACGCTATCGCGCCGAACACCCGGGTCTGCGTACCTCATTCTTTGCCGATCCCACGCCACGTTCCATGGGTGCCGGGCGTGATCTGTTCGCCCGGCGCAAGGATGGCAGCGAATTCCCCGTGGAGATTGGCCTGAATCCGATTGAAATGGAAGAAGGCTTGATGGTGTTGTCGGCGATTGTCGATATTTCGGAACGCGTGCGCGCTGCCAACCGTCTGGCCGAACACGCCAAAGAGCTGGAGCGCAGCAACAAGGATCTGGATACCTTCGCCTATGTGGCCTCGCATGATTTGAAATCGCCTTTGCGCGGCATCAACCAGTTGGCCAGCTGGATCACGGAAGACATGCAGGACAACCTGCCGCCGTCGGTGGACAAGCATCTGCAATTGATGCGCAGCCGGATCACCCGCATGGAACGTCTGCTCGACGATCTGTTGAGCTATTCGCGCGTGGGGCGGGTGGAAAACAAGATCGGCAAGGTCAACGTCGCAGATACGGTGCGCGATTTATTTGCCCTGGCTACGCCGCCACCCGGATTCAAGCTGGTGCTGGGAGATGATCTGCCGGTGCTGACGACGCCGGTGGCGCCGTTCGAACAGGTGGTGCGCAATCTGCTGGCCAATGCGGTCAAGCATCACGACAAACACGAAGGGACGATCGAATTTTCTGCGCAATACGATGGCGAGGGCGCACGTTATTTGTTTTCAGTGCGCGATGACGGGCCCGGCATTCCGCCGGAATTTCATCAACGGGTTTTCAACATGTTTCAAACGCTCAAACCGCGTGACGAAATGGAGGGCAGTGGGATGGGGTTGGCATTTGTGAAAAAGGTAGTCGAAAACTATGGTGGTGTCGTGAACATCGAATCGGATGGTGTGCGCGGCGCACTGTTTCGCTTCAGTTGGCCGGCGCAGTGGGATGATCATTCTACAAAAGGGGCAGTGAAATGAATAATGTGCAAGGAACCTACACTGAAGTCAGTATTCTTCTGGTCGAAGACGATGATGTCGATGCGATGGCTGTTGAGCGCGCATTGCGGCAACAGAAAGTCATCAATCCATTGCAGCGAGCACACGACGGCATCGAGGCGATGGAGATTCTGCGCCAGAAGGAAGTCGGGCGACCCTACATCATCCTGCTCGACATCAACATGCCGCGCATGAATGGGCTGGAAATGCTGGCGGCCTTGCGCGCCGATCCGAATTTGAACGACAGCGTGGTGTTCATGCTGACCACGTCCAAATCCGATGAAGATGTCACCAGTGCCTATCGCAAGCATGTGGCAGGCTATATCCTGAAACAGGAACTGGCCAACGGCTTCATGGATGTGGTCCGAATGCTCGATCACTATTGGCGCATCGTCCTCTTGCCCAATTGAAACAGGTGTCTGGAAATGTCCGAACGGGATGAATGGTTCGATCTGGCGCGCAAACTCGACTGGGAATTTTCTTATGTCGATGCGCACGCCGTTTTCCCAGAGGATATTTCCGGCACGCCCTGGTTGCCGCATGCTGCGTGGCAGGATTGGGACGAGCCTTACAAAACCACCTATACCGAATACGTCACCCAGCAAAGCGCCAAGGATGCGGCCGTGCATGCCGTGCGTGCCGCCATTGGCCAGGTCGAGGATTTTCAGAAACTTGATCCGGCCTGGCTCAATGCCTTGAAACTGCACGCAGCGACCTTGCCGCTGGCGGAATTCGCGGCGGTGGTGGGCAATCTGCGTGCCGCCCGTTTCGGGCGCGATAGTGCCTGGCGCACCACGGCTAATTTCGGCGCGCTGGATGAATTTCGTCACACCCAGATTCCGTTGCTCATCATGCATGAGCTGGTGCGCTGGGATCGTCAATTCGATTGGACCCACAAATTTTTCCATACCAATAACTGGGTCGCGATTGCCGGGCGCCATCTGGCCGACGAATTGCTGCTCACCGCCAACCCGATCGAATTTGCGGTGGCCACCAATTTTGTGTTCGAGACCGGCTTCACCAATCTGCAGTTTGTCGGTCTGTCGGCGGTGGCGCATGCGGCTGGAGATCGCATGTTCGAGACCATGGTGAAAAGCATCCAGACCGATGAGGCGCGGCATGCGCAGATCGGCCATCCGGTATTGCGCACATTGATGCAACACGATCCCGAATATGCACAGGCTCTGGTCGATAAGTGGTTTTGGCGCAGCTGGCTGTTCTTTGCGATCGTGACCGGCTTTGCAATGGATTACCTGACGCCGCTGCAACACCGCCAGCAATCGTTCAAGGAATTCATGGAAGAATGGGTGCTCGACCAGTTTCAGCGCAGTCTGCTCGATATGGGGCTGGAGCGGCCTTGGTACTGGGAGCAATTTATCGCATCGCTCGATTGGTATCACCACATGGTCTATGCCAGTGCCTATACCTATCGTGCCACCACCTGGTTCGATTTTGTGCTGCCGGGGCCGGATGAGCGTGCCTGGCTGGCGCAAAAATACCCCCATTCCTGGCCGTCGCTGGAGGGGCGCTGGGAACGTATTGAACAACGTTGGCAACAATCCGGCCCTGGGGTTGAGTGGCATTCACATGGCGCGACGCCAGTCGGTTTTTGCAACCTGTGCCAGATCGTTCTGTGCGGGGGCACGCCATCGCATAACACCGCCGAAACCCTGTTTCACGGCGGGCGAAAATACATTTTCTGTTCGGAACCCTGTCTGCGGATTTTTTCTGCGGAGCCGGAACGTTACGCCAGCCACCTGGATGTGGTGATGCGGATTCTCACCGGCGCCGCGCCCGCCAATCTGCTTGAGTTATTGCGTTACTTTGGCCTGGATCAAGACCTGTGGGGCAAGGATGTCCGGGGCGGCAATTATCCCTGGCTGCGTACTGCGCCGGAAAGGAGCTAGTAGAAATGCTGGTACCGCTCTACGCCTTTTTGCAGGATGATACTTTGGGCTTGGTGATTCTGGTGCAGGACAGCGACAGCATGACCGCAGTCGTCACCAATCTGCAGCAAGCCGCCTGCATGCGCGTGGCGCCACGTGCGGGGATGCGCGTGCGCTACAACGGCACACTGATCGCACCGGAACGCAGTGTGGCTGATGCTGGCATGGGTGCGCTGGATCGGATTGATGTGGTGGCAGGGGAGACGTCATGAGCTTTCACAAGGCGATGCCCTTGAGCGATTTATGGTGCGGCGAAATGGCCGGGTGCCGCATCGCCGAACACAAGATTCTGTTGGTGCATACCGAGCAGGGCGTGTGTGCTTTCGAGGATCGTTGCGCACATCTGGGCGTACCGTTGAGTCAGGGGTCGCTGGCTGCCGGTGTGATTACCTGTAGCGCACATCATTATCAGTATGACGCCTGCAGCGGGCAGGGCATCAATCCGCGCACAGTCTGTCTGAAATCATTTAATGTAACCGTTGAAGATGGCGTGGTGTATGTCGATGTGGCGCCGGAGCAGCCCAATGAAGCCACCTGAAAATGTCAGCTTTGCGCATGTAGGGCCCGTGCTGGAAAACAGCGAGACGGCGCGCGCGATCGTGCGCGCGATTCAATCGCTCAACCCGGTGGTGGAGATCCGCGATCACGGCGCCTATCTGCGCGTGCTCGCGCCGCAACGGTGTGTCGTGACGCGCATTGCCATTGAGCGGACGTTGGGCCGGACATTTCATTTACCCAGCGATCTGGAATGTGTGATGCCTTCCTTCAAGGGACAGTTTTTCGTCAACGATAGCGAAGCGATATGGGCGGCGGGAACATCATCATGAGCGGGCAACGCACCTACTGGCATTTGTCCAATCTCGGTCGCAAGCCGGACGATTACGATATTGCGACCACGCGCCTGTTGTATTACCCGGCACGCGGCTTCGAAGTGCGCACGCCGATTGCGCAATGGTATGAGCGCTATCAGCAAGGCTGCCCTTTACAGTTGGACGATTGGGATAGTTTTCGCGATCCGCGTGCCACCACCTATACCGCCTATACCCAATTGCAAAAAGAGAAAGATGCCTTTGTCGGCCAGCTGCTGCGTGCGACCGACCTGCCACGCCACGACCAAAATCTGGCGGCGATCTGGGTGGAACAGCTGGAAGATATTCTTGCGCCATTGCGCTATCCCGTGCATGCACTGCAAATGGTTGCGGCCTATCTGGGGAGCATGGCGCCCGGTGGTCGTCTGGTGGTGACCTTCATGTTGCAATCGGCCGATGAAATTCGCCGCGTGCAATGGCTGGCGCAACGCATGCGGCAGTTGCAGCACAGCTATCCGGATTTCGGTGCGGGCAGTAAAACGGTCTGGCAGGAAGCGCCGCACTGGCAACCATTGCGTCGATTGATCGAACAATTGCTCATCACCTACGATTGGGGCGAAGCTTTCGTCGCATTGAACCTGGTGTTGAAACCTGCGTTCGACGATTTGTTTGGTGTGCAGCTGGCGCGTCACGCCGCTGCCAGCAACGACACGGTACTGGAAAAACTGCTGGGCTCGCTGCAGGAGGACTGCCGCTGGCACGCCCTCTGGTCGCAGGAATTATTGCGCGTGTTGAACGCACATGGCGCGCACAACAACGACTTCATCAAGGCGGCCATGGAACGCTGGCAGGGTCGCCTGTCTGGCGTGCTGGAACCGCTGGCTGAAAGAATGGCGACACCCCTTCTCTACGCGAGTGACCATGCAGACCAGCATTAACCTGGATGACTGGCGCGTGATCGAAGCGCAATTGCGTGAAAGCGAGGAACGCTTTCGCACCATGGCCAATTGTGCGCCGGTGATGTTGTGGATGTCCGGGCTCGACGGACTGTGCAATTTTTTCAATGAGGGGTGGCTACGTTTTAGCGGCCGCACCATGGAGCAGGAATTGGGCAATGGCTGGGCCGAAGGCGTCCATGCGGAAGACTTCCAGCGTTGCATGCACACCTACATGGATGCCTTTGTCGCACGCCAAAGCTTTTCAATGGAATATCGTCTGCGCCGTCACGATAGCGAATATCGCTGGATCCTCGATCAAGGGGCGCCGCGTTTCAGCCCCGACGGCAGCTTTCAGGGTTTCATCGGTTCCTGCATTGACATCACCGACCGCGTCGATGCAGCACAAGCACTGACAGAACACGCCGAAGAGTTACGTCGCAGCAATCGCGAACTGGAGCTGTTCGCCTATGCCGCATCACATGATTTGAAATCGCCATTGCGCGGCATCAGTCAACTGGCACGCTGGATCGACGAAGATTTGAAAAAATCCTTGACGCCGGAAACGGCCGACAATCTGCGCTTGATGCATGGCCGCATCGGACGCATGGAGCGCATGCTGGACGATCTGCTCGCCTATTGCCGGGCCGGACAAACGGTGAGCCAACTGGTCAAGGTCGATTGCCGCCGCCTGGCCAACGATATTTTTGTCATGCTCGAACCGCCAGCGGATTTTCGTCTCGAGCTGAAGGGTGATTTTCCGGTCTTTGTCACATTAGTAGCGCCGTTCGAGCAGGTGCTGCGCAACCTGATCTCCAACGCCATCAAACACCACGACCGTGAAACCGGGACCGTGACAGTTTCCGCTCGCCAGTCAGGCCAGATTCATGTCTTCACGGTCACCGACGACGGCCCCGGAATTGCTCCCGAATACCAGGAACGCATCTTCACCATGTTTCAAACCTTGCGTTCGCGTGATCAAGTGGAAGGCAGTGGCATTGGCCTGGCGCTGGTGCGCAAAACGGTGCAGGCGCAGGGCGGCACAGTGACGGTGGAGTCCGATGGCGTGCGTGGCACCACGTTTCGTTTCACCTGGCCCGAGCAGATGCGTTGAAACATTTCTGTGCGTGGCGCACTACACTTGTGCACAAAATTTTTTGCTGGCTGGCTGTATTTTTGTCACAAAAATTTGCTAAAAAAATGAATGCAGACGGGATCGTTGCCGTTAAACTATTTTAGCGGTCGAGTATTTTGCAGACACGTACAAGCCTCATGTCGGTCTGCATTCGGGAGTGTCAACATGGTTAGCACGAGGCTCGAAAAAAACGATGTCAGCATCCTGCTGGTCGATGATGATGATATTGACGCCAAGGCCATCGAACGGGCACTGCGGCAGCACAGCGCCGGCCACACACTGGTGCGCGCGCATGATGGCGTGGAGGCACTGGAGCTACTGCGCGCTCGCCAAATTCCTCTTCCCTACCTGATTCTGCTGGACCTGAACATGCCGCGCATGGGTGGCCTGGAAATGCTCGCTGCCTTGCGCCAGGACCCCAAGCTGTCTGACAGCGTGGTCTTCGTCCTCACCACATCCTCCTCCAAAAGCGACGTTGACGCTGCCTATCGAAATCATATTGCCGGCTATATCCACAAGCAGGAATTGAGCGGCGGGTATATGGATCTGGTCAAACTGCTGGACGACTACTGGCAAGTAGTCATGCTCGCGCACAAAGGCGAGTTGGCTACCGCTGTGCCGATGCGTCTGCTGATTATCGATGATGATGAACTGGATCGTCAGGCGGCGATTCGCGCGCTGCGTTCCTCCACGCAGGAAATGGAAATTATCGAAGCAGCGACAGCGGCACAGGGGCTGCAATATTTCGCGAGCAATCATTTTGATGCGGTCTTGCTCGATTATCGACTACCCGATCAGGATGGTCTGGAGGTGTTGTGTCGCCTGCATGAAAACCGTGACCATTCCTGTGCCATTGTCATGCTCAGCGGCATTGACGACGAAGCTCTGGCGACGCGCTGCCTGGAAGCTGGCGCGCAAGATTTTCTGCTCAAGCAAGAGCTCCATGCGCGTCATCTGATGCGCGCGGTATTGCATGCCAAGCAACGCAGTGAGGCCGATAGCCGTTTGCGTGAAAGCCATGACCGGCTGCGCACACTGGCGGAAAAAGACACGTTGACAGGTTTGTCGAACCGCAACGTATTTGAAGAAAATCTGTTCCGCGCCATTCCCCGGGCCTTGCGTTACGGCAGTGCGTTGGCACTGGTATTGCTCGATCTGGACAATTTCAAGCTCGTCAACGATGCCTATGGTCATGATGTCGGCGACCAGATGTTGATGGAAGTGGCCAAGCGATTGCAAAAAACGATTCGTGATGGCGACATCGTATGTCGCCTGGGGGGCGATGAGTTTGCTGTGCTGGCGCATGAGTTCGACAACGACGGTTCGATCCAGACCCTGGCGCAACGCTTGCTGGAGATACTGGCTACACCCATCCGGATTGGCAAACTGGAAATGCGCGCTACCGCCAGCATCGGCATTGCCACCTATCCCGCATCCGCAACCAATAGCGAAGACCTGCTCAAATGTGCCGACCTGGCAATGTATCGGTCAAAACGGGAAGGGCGCAACCAGGTGCACTTCTACTCCAGCGAGTTGCAAGATCAAATGCAACGGCGCGTATTGCTGGAACAGCAGTTGCGTCAAGCGTTGGAGCGCGCTGAATTCCGCGTGTTTTATCAACCACAGATCACTGCCAATACAGGTGCCATGGATGGACTGGAAGCCCTGGTTCGCTGGCAACATCCACAGCGCGGTTTGTTGACACCGTTTGAGTTTCTCGATGTAGCGGAGGAAACCGGGTTGATCGTGCCGATGGGCATCTGGGTGCTGGGGGAAGCCTGCCGGCAATTGGCGCTCTGGCACCGGCAAACGGGCGATACGCAATTACGGATCGCGGTCAATCTTTCGGCGCAACAACTGCGCACTTTCGAACTGGTCGGCCATGTGCAAAAAGTGCTGGCCGATTCCGGCATACCACCGCACTGCCTAGAGCTGGAAATCACCGAAAGCATGTTGATTTCCGATATCGACCACTCGATCGCACTCTTCAAACAGATCAGTGATCTAAATGTCCGGGTGTCAGTGGATGATTTTGGTACCGGCTATTCTTCGCCCACCTATTTGAAAATGTTGCCGATCTCGACCCTCAAGATCGACCGTTCCTTCCTCAAGGGTGTACCCAATAATCCCAAGGACAGCCGCCTGCTCAAGGCCATGGTGAGCATGGCCAAAAGTCTCGACATGCAAGTGGTCGTGGAAGGGATGGAAACCGAAGAACAGAAAAATGCCTGTGTCGAGTATGGCGTCGATATCCTGCAGGGATTTTATTTTTCGCGCCCGGTCTCGGCAGAAGAAATCGGCGCAAAAATCCTGTCCCGGACGGAGGCATAGGACTGCCATTGACCGGCATCGGTTGCGGGTCTTTCCTGCACCCTCTGGTGCTTGCATTTCCGTAAAAGTAGAATAAACTCTCCACATAAGGAGAGTCTCAATGCATCTAGCCTACGCCTATCCGATCAGCCGTTTTGAACCTGCGGCGCTGATCGACCTGAACTCCAAAGAGGAGCGCGAACGTCTTTCCAAATCGGCGCTCAAGGGTTTTTTCAAGCTCACCACTGCCTGGCGGTTGCGCGATGAAGACGCCCGTGAATTGCTGGGCGGATTGTCCAGCAGCGCCTTCTACGAGTGGAAAAAAAATCCCGACCGCGTGCTGGAAGTCGATCGCATCACGCGCATTTCCTATCTCGTGGGAATCTACAAGGCCCTGCATATTCTTTACGGTGACAAGTTGGCGGATGAATGGGTCAGCCTGCCCAATCAGAACGCCATCTTTGGCGGTAAATCCCCCCTGAACTGCATGCTGGCCGGTGGTTTGCTCGCCATGCAAACCGTGCGCAAGCTGCTCGATGCGCGCCGGGGAGGGCTGTGATTGGCGCGTAAAACGCGGGCTTCCGCAGCACTTTTTCCGTCCCATACGCTGCTGCGCCAATTCGATACCCTGCGCCTGATTCCATCACGTTTTGCGGATCAGGAAGATTCCGTGCTGGCCACTCTGGCCGACGACACTGGGCATTTGCAGGAGTTGTTCGATCTCGACAACGCCACCAACCAAAGGCTGATTGGAGAGCAGGGCGGTCTGCCCGGTATTGGCGTGGATGAGTTGGTTTTTGGCGTACCGAATTTCCGCATCATCAACGCCGCCTATACCTACCCACGCCCCGAAGGCAGCCGTTTCAACGATGGCGAACGGGGCGCCTGGTATTGCTCGTTTGATGAACAAACCGTCCTGGCCGAAATCGTTTTTCATAAAACCGTGGAATACGCCGAGATCGGCCGTTTTGACGATAGCGTCAGTTATCAAGCCTTGCTGGCCGACTTCACCAGCGTATTTCATGATCTACGCGACAGCGCGAAATATGCCGAGTGTCTTGACCCCCACAGCTACATCGCTTCCCAGCAACTGGCGACGCAGTTACTGGAAGCTGGCTCCACCGGCATCATTTTCCCCAGCGTACGCCATCCCGGCGGTATCAATCTGGCGTGCTTCCGCCCCGCTCTGGTGGGCAATGTACGACGCGGGCAAACCTACCGGCTGCATTGGGAAGGGCAGCCTGAGCCACGGGTAGAGTTGGCGGTGATTTAGCAGAGCGTTCCCGCAATCCCGTGACCGTTCGCGGTGAACTTGTCGAACCGCATGTCCGTTGCAACGACGGGCCTTCGACAAGCTCAGGCCGAACGGTTTCAATGGAATCGTAGTGCTGGACGATCTACCAGCCGGTTCAGGGTGGATATCAACGCCTGACTTGATCCAGATCAAAGCAGGCCGCACAGCATCTTGTAGAGTTTCATCTGGTGCTGCTCTTGGGAGAAGCCGATCATGATGAATCCACCTTTGTCCGATGGGTTTGATTTCGCCGCACTCTCCGGGGAAAAAATGTCCTCTTTCCGTCGTTGCATGTCCCTGCGTACCCGGTGGCCGGTGCGACAGCCGCAACTTTCTGCGTTGCTCCTGCCACCGCTGATGGCGGCACTCGCGCAGACCGTCTTGTGGCAATGGATTTCCCCCTTTGCCTGGCTGCTGTTTTTTCCCGCCGTGATCGTCAGCGCCATGCGTGGAGGAATCAGCGCCGGTCTGGGCGCGACGTTTTTTTCGGCGGCGCTGGCCTGGTGGTTCTTCATTGAGCCGGCGCACTCGATCGCGAAGGACACTGTGGCAGCGCTGCCGCTGGCGCTGTTTCTGACGATGGGGACCGGTTTCAGTTTCTTTTACCAACGCTTGCGTTGCGCCGAGCAGCGTGCCCGGCAAGCCGGCATTGTGTTTGACAGTACCAGTCAGGCGATTGTCGTGACCGATGCGCACTGCCGCATCACCATGGTGAACCAGGCCTTTACCGCCATCACCGGCTACCATCCCGAAGAAGTGATCGACAAAAATCCGCGCTTGTTGCAATCGGGCCGGCACGGCGCGGAGTTTTATCAGCAAATGTGGACCTGCCTGAATCAGACCGGCCAATGGCAGGGCGAATTGTGGAACAAGCGCAAGAACGGCGAGATCTATCCCGCCTGGGAAAACATCAGCGCAGTCAAGGATGCGACAGGGCAGGTGACGCATTACGTTTCGGTGTCGTCGGATATCAGCGTGGTCAAGCAGGCCGAAGAACGTATGGCCGATCTGGCGCATCACGACACTTTGACCGGTCTGCCCAACCGCTTGCTGTTTGCCGCCACACTGGAACAGGCGCTGGAGCGCGCCAAGCGGCATCAGCAAAAACTGGCGTTGCTGTTCATCGACCTCGATCGCTTCAAGCCAATCAACGATACGCTGGGCCATGGCGTCGGCGACCAGCTGCTGCGCGAAATTGCCCGCCGGCTGCAAAACAATATGCGCGCACAAGATACTGTGGCGCGGCTGGGTGGCGATGAATTCATTGTCACGGTAGAGGATCTGGCGCAAGCCGAAGACGCGACCACTCTGGCGCAGAAGCTGATCGCGGCGATTGCCCAGCCAATGATGCTGGCGGGACGCGAAGTGATGGTGTCAGCCAGCATCGGGATTGCGCTCTATCCCGATGATGCCGTGACGTTCGAGGACTTGATCCAGGCCGCCGACCAGGCCATGTACCGCGCCAAGGAACAGGGTCGCCACGCGTTTGAATTCTTTGGCATTGCACCCAATGCGGTGCCGCTGCTGCACGAAATCAGCGCGCAGGAGCGATCATGAACAAGTCCAATCCGCTTGCGTTTGCGGCGGCGCGCGCAGCGCGTCATTGACCGGGACTTCATTTGGCTTGCATTTGTTTTTGACCGCGATCAAACTTGGCGGGCGAGAATCCATGTCTGGACAAGAGTATTTACATGCCCCCCAAGTCATTCCATTTTCACTCTCATCAAGCAGGACGATTGCTGCCCGCATTTAGCGCAGTGCTGGCACTCTGCGCAGCGGCCACTCTGCTGGCGGCCATCGCTGGACTGTCCGGCTGGCATCGCACCGAACTACTGTTTAGCACGGCGGCGCTGGGCAGCGCGATTGCGCTGGTTGCCACCGTACTGCTGTACCAGCAGTCCGCGCAGCGGCGCGCGGCTGACACGGCGCTGCAAAACGCTGAAGCACGCGTCGGCGGCATCATCGATTCGGCGATGGATCCGATCATCACGATCGACGAAGCGCAGCGCGTGGTGCTGTTCAATCAGGCAGCCGAAGCCGTATTCCGCTGGCCGCGTGCGGCGGTGATCGGGCAACCACTCGACCTGCTGTTGCCGGCACGTTTTCGCGGCACGCATCACCACCATATCGAACATTTCGGCAAGACCGGCGTCACCACGCGGCGCATGGGTGGGCAGGCGATTCTGGCGGGCTTGCGCGC
>Ga0209515_10001789_pt1 | contig 34781 bp, 30 predicted proteins | sample Subgroupgradi54m_FD_187454 | JGI IMG/M metagenome (GOLD analysis project Ga0209515, IMG submission 187454) | Subsurface groundwater microbial communities from S. Glens Falls, New York, USA - GMW60B uncontaminated upgradient, 5.4 m (SPAdes)... ... | reverse complement strand
GGAAGGACCGCTTCGCGAGCCCCGCGTTCACGCGCCGCCAATACGACGAGCTCACGCACAACGGCGCGCGATTTGCCTACACGCCGCAGCTCGTCATCGACGGGCGCGACCAGCAAGGCGCGCCGCGCCTCGTGCTGGCGGACCGCGCGGCCGCGGCGGTGACGATCGAACTCGCGCGCGACGGCGACAGGGTGCAGGCGAATGTGTTCGCGGCTGCCAACGCGCCGGCAAGACTCGCCGCCTTCTGGGCCGTCAGCGAGTCGCGCCATCGCACTGCCGTCAAGGCCGGCGAGAACGAAGGCGTGACGCTGAACCATGACTTCGTCGTGCGCGACTACCGGCCGGTGGCCGAATGGGCCACGAGCACAGGCAAGGCGCAGCCGCTGTCGTTCACGTTGACCCAGCCCGCCGACGCGGCCCATCCGCGGCGTGTCAACCTGGTCGTAATCGACGCGACGTCGGGCCGTCCGCTGCAGGCACTCGCGCTCGGCTGCTGAGGAGGCTGAGAAGACATTTCCCTCAGCCGCGTCATCCCGGTGAGAGCCGCGTCATCCCGGTGAGAGCCGCGTCATCCCGGCGCACGCCGGGATCCACTCCGTGCAGACGCGCGGTGAAGCAGCAATGGATCCCGGCCCTTCGACATGCTCAGGACAGGCTCGGGCTACGCGCTCGCCGGGATGACGATTTCCGATCGAGGGCAGGCCCCGAAAGACGTTCGGGCGAGGCAGCAGCTTGCGTTCCTCTCGGAATCCCCGTAAAGTACACGTCACGGAATGCCTTTCCGCTCTACGGAACTTGAATACTTCGGGATCTCATGGACCTTGCCTTCACGCCCGCACAACAAGCCTTCCGGCACGAGGTGCGCAACTTCGTCGAGCAGCACCTGCCGGCCGACATCCGCAGCCGCGTGATGGCCGGCGAGCCGCTCGGCAAAGAGCACTCGGTGCGCTGGCAACACGTCCTGCATTCGCGCGGCTGGGGCGCACCGAGCTGGCCCAAGGCCTTCGGCGGTCCGGGCTGGAGCGCGGTCGAGCAGCACTTGTTCGAAGAAGAATGCGCGCTCGCCGGCGCGCCGATGCAGATCCCGTTCGGCCTGCGCATGGTCGCGCCGGTGCTGATGGCGTTCGGCACGCCGGCCCAGCAGCAGCGTTACCTGCCCGGCATCGTCTCCGGCGAAGACTGGTGGTGCCAGGGCTATTCGGAACCGGGCGCCGGCTCCGACCTGGCCGCGCTGAAGACCCGCGCCGAGCGCAGCGACAACGGCTACATCGTCAACGGCCAGAAGACCTGGACCAGCCACGCGCAGCATGCCGACTGGATGTTCTGCCTGGCGCGCACCAGCAGCGAAGGCCGGCCGCAGCACGGCATCTCGTTCCTGCTGATCGACATGAAGGCGCCCGGTGTCACGCTGCGGCCGATCCGTTTGCTGGACGGCCAGCATGAGGTCAACGAGGTCTGGCTCGAGAACGTCGCCGTGCCGCTGGCACAGCGCATCGGCGACGAGAACCGCGGCTGGGCCTGCGCCAAGTACCTGCTCGGCCACGAGCGCACGCTGCTGGTCCAGCTCGGTGCGTGCAAGCGCGAGCTGCAGCGGCTGAAGACCCTCGCGCGGGCGCAACGCTCGGCGGCCGGATCACTGCTGGCCGACACGCGTTTTCGTGACCGCATCGCGCAGGTCGACATCGACCTGATGGCACTCGAAGTCTCGCTGCTGCGCACGCTGGCCGACGAAGACCGGCAGCGCGCGCCGGGCGCCGAATCGTCGCTATTGAAGCTGCGCGCCACCGAGCTGCAGCAGGCCTTGAGCGAGCTGCTGATGCGCGCTGCCGGTCCGCAACGCACGACGCTCGTCGGGCAGTACTTCAACATGCGCAAGACGACGATCTTCGGCGGGTCCACCGAGATCCAGAAGAACATCGTCGCGCAGCAAATCCTGGGTCTGTGAGCTGCCAATGAACTTCGAACTGACCCAGGAACAGCAGCTGTTGAAGGACAGCGTCACGCGCTTCGTCGTGCGTGAATACGGCTTCGAACGGCGCTCGCAGATCGTCGCCGGCGACCGTGCGCAAAGTGCGCGGGTCTGGTCGCAGCTCGCCGCTCTGGGCCTGCTCGCCCTGCCCTTCAGCGAGTGCGACGGCGGCCTCGGTGGCGGCGCGATCGAGATGATGCTGGTCGGAGAAGCGCTGGGCCACGCGCTGGTCGTCGAGCCCTGGCTCGCGAGCGTGGTGCTGGCCGGCAGCGTGCTGCGCGATGCGGCGTCGCCGGCGCAGCGTGTCATGTGGATGCCAGGCTTGATGGACGGCACGCTGCGCGCCAGCCTGGCGCATTTCGAAGCGGCGTCACGCTACGACACGGCGACGATTGCGACCCGCGCCGTGCCGCACACCGACGGGTTCGTTATCTCAGGCGACAAGAGCTCGGTGCTGCATGCGTCGACAGCCGACCTGCTGCTGGTTTCGGCGCGCACTGCAGATGGCATCTCGCTGTTCGCGGTTCCCCGCGCGGCCGCCGGCCTGAGCCTGGACGAACACATCGGCCATGACGGCCAGCCTGCTGCCGACCTGCACCTGCACGAGGTCGTGGTGAGCGCGGGCGCCCTCGTCGGCCCCTTGCACGGCGCGCTGCCGCTGATCGAACGAGCCGTCGAACGCGGCCTCGCAACGCTGTGCGCGTTTGCCCTCGGAACGATGACGATGCTCTACGAGCAGACCCTCGAACACGTTCGCACGCGGCGCCAGTTCGGCACGACCATCGGCAGCTTCCAGGCGGTGCAGCACCGCATGGCCGAGATGCTGATGCAGCTCGAACATGCACGCTCGATGCTGCTGCTGGCGAGCGAGCGCGCCGAGTCCGGCGACGCCGCGCTGCGCGCGCGCACCCTGTCGGCCGCCAAGGCCGTCATCGGCCAGTGCGCCCGTTTCGTCGGCCAGCAGGCGGTGCAGCTGCACGGCGGCATGGGCATGACCGACGAGCTGATCGTGAGCCACGGCTTCAAGGCGCTGACGATGTTCGAGCTGCAACTGGGCGACACCGACCACCATCTGGCACGTGTCAGCGACGCGATCGCCGCCGAGGAGTTGACAGCATGACGGCTCTCCTCGCACCGCGCCGCGACATCGACTTCATGCTGTTCGAGCTGCTGCAGCTCGAGCGCCTGTGCGAGCGCGAACGTTTCGCCGAACACTCGCGCGAAACCTTCGGCGCCGCGCTCGACACGGCCTACGCGATCGCGGCCGACAAGTTCGCGCCGCACCTCCGTGCAGCCGATGAAACCGAGCCGCATCTGATCGACGCCAAGGTCGTGCTGCGGCCCGAAGTGGCGCCTGCCCTGCGCGCCTTTGCCGATGCCGGCTTCATGTCCGCCGCGCACGACGAGACGCTGGGCGGCATGCAGCTGCCGTTCTCGGTCGCGATGGCGTGCTGGAGCGTCTTCAAGTGCGCCAACATCGCGACCGAGGTCTATGCCTCGCTGACGATTGGCGCGGCCGACCTGCTGACCGCCTGCGGTACAAGCGAACAAGTCGAACGTTATGTGCGGCCGATGCTCGCCGGCCGCTGGTTCGGCACGATGGTGCTGACCGAGCCGCAGGCCGGCTCGTCGCTCGCCGACGTGTCGACCAGCGCGACGCCGACCGCCGACGGGCGTTATTCGATCCGCGGCCAGAAGATCTTCATCACCGCCGGCGACCACGAGATCACCGAGAACATCGTGCACCTGGTGCTGGCGCGCCTGCCCGACGCACCGCCCGGTGTCAAAGGCCTGTCGCTGTTCATCGTCCCCAAGCGGGTGATCGATGCGGACGGCACGGTCGGCGGCGACAACGACGTGGCGCTCGCCGGCCTGATCCACAAGATGGGGTTTCGCGGCACCACCTCGGCGATGCTCAGCTTCGGCGAGCAAGGGCGCTGCTTCGGCGAGCTGGCCGGCCAGCCGAACCAGGGCCTCGCCTGCATGTTCCACATGATGAACGAGGCACGCATCGGGGTCGGCTTCGGCGCGACGATGCTCGGTTATGCCGGCTACGTGCATGCCCTCGCCTACGCCCGCGAGCGGGTGCAGGGGCGTGGCGCGGCCGGCAAGCCGGCGGCGATCATCGAACACGCCGATGTGCGGCGCATGCTGCTGGCGCAAAAGGCTGCCGTCGAGGGCGCCCTGGCGCTCAGCCTGTGGGGCGCTTCGCTGGCCGACGAACAACGCACTGCTGTCGACGAGACCGCGCGGCGCGAAGCCGGCGCGCTGCTCGACCTCGTCACGCCGGTCATCAAGTCGTGGCCGTCGAAGTTCTGTCTCGAGGCGAACTCCGAGGCGATCCAGGTGCACGGCGGCTACGGCTACACACGCGACCACCCGGTCGAGCAGTTCTACCGCGACAACCGGCTCAACCCGATCCACGAAGGCACGCACGGCATCCAGTCGCTGGACCTGCTGGGCCGCAAGGTGCTGGGCGACGGCGGGCGTGCGTTGGCGCTGCTGGGCCGCGAAGTCGCCGCGGCGACCGAGGCCGCGCGCGCGCTCGACAACGCCGAACTCGTTGCCCACGCCGACGCGCTGGATCGGGCCTGGCAGGCGCTCGGCGAAACGACGATCACGCTGGCGCAGGCGCTGAAGTCCAAGCCGGCGCTGGCGCTCGCCAACTCCGCCGTCTACATGGACGCCTTCGGCCACACGCTGGTCGCGTGGTTGTGGCTGCGCCAGGCGCAGGCGGCAACGCTGGCGCTGCGCACCGAACCGCACGACCCGTTCTACCTCGGCAAGCGCGCGGCGGCGCGTTACTTCTTCGGCTGGGTGCTGCCCGGCACCCAACCCATGCACGAGCTGCTGCGGCGGCTCGACGGCGCGTGCGCCGAGATGCGCGACGCCTGGTTTTGACTCTCACGGAGACCCTCATGATCGTCCAAGACCTGTTTCCCAAAGACCTGTTCGCCGGCAAGACCGTGTTCATCACCGGTGGCGGCAGCGGCATCAACCTCGGCGTGGCGCGCAACTTCGCGGCGCTCGGGGCGCAAATCGCGATCTGCGGGCGCACGCTGGACCGGCTCGAGACCGCCGCCGTCGAGCTGCGCGCGCTCAACGCGCACACCGGCGGCCGGGTGCTGCCGGTGGTGGCCGACGTGCGCGACTCGGTCGCGCTCGATCTGGCGCTGGAGCGCACCCGCAGCGAGCTCGGTGCGATCGACGTGCTGGTGGCAGGTGCGGCAGGCAACTTCCTGTGCCCGGCCGAAGAGCTGAGCCCGAACGGCTTTCGCAGCGTCATCGAGATCGACCTGATGGGCGGCTTTCACGCCTCGCGCGCTGCGTTCGCGCAGTTGAAGCAGACACGCGGCTGCATCATCTTCATCTCGGCAGGGCAAGCTTTCGTGCCGCAGGCTTATCAGTTGCACGTCGGCGCGGCCAAGGCCGGCATCGACAACATGATGAAGAACCTGGCGCTCGAATGGGGCCGGCACGGCATCCGCGCCAACAGCATCGTGCCGGGACCGATTGCAGACACCGAAGGCATGAAGCGCCTGTCGACACCCGAAGCCGACGCGGCCAACAAACGAGTGATTCCGCTGCGCCGCTACGGGGCGGTCGACGACATCGGGCAGGCCGCGGTGTTTCTCGCGTCGCCGCTGGCGGCCTACGTGACCGGCACCGTGCTGAGCGTCGACGGCGGGCTGAACCTGATCGGCTCGGCGTTGTGGAACCAGCACGTCGAAACGATGCCGCTGCGCAAGAAGAGCTGAACCCGAAGCAATCCAACGAAAGGCGAGTCCGTGGACTTTGAATACACCCCCAAGACGCGTGCACTGATGGAGCGTCTGACGGCGTTCATGGATGCCCATGTCTACCCGAACGAGAAGCGCTACTACGCCGAGATCGCCGAGGGCGACCGCTGGCAGCCGACCGCGGTCATCGAGGAGCTGAAGACCAAGGCGCGCGCCGCCGGGCTGTGGAACCTGTTCCTGCCGGCGAGCCACCATGGCGCGGGCCTCACCAACCTCGAATACGCGCCGCTGTGCGAGATCATGGGCCGCGCGCTGTGGTGCGCCGAGGTGTTCAACTGCTCGGCGCCCGACACCGGCAACATGGAGGTGCTGGCGCGTTACGGGTCGCCCGAGCTTCAGGCACAGTGGCTCGCGCCGCTGTTGGCCGGCACGATACGCAGCGCCTTCGCGATGACCGAGCCGGCGGTCGCATCGAGCGACGCGACCAACATCGAGTCGCGCATCGAGCGCGACGGCGACCACTACGTGCTGAACGGCCGCAAGTGGTGGACCTCGGGTGGCATCGACCCGCGCTGCAAGGTCTTCATCTTCATGGGCAAGAGCGACCCCGCCAACCCCGACCGGCACCGCCAGCAGTCGATGATCGTCGTGCCGCGCGACACGCCGGGGGTGAGGGTGCTGCGCAGCCTGCCGGTGTTCGGCTACGACGACGCGCCGCACGGGCATGCGGAGATCGTGTTCGACAACGTGCGGGTGCCGGCGGGCAACCTGCTGCTCGGCGAAGGGCGCGGTTTCGAGATCGCACAGGGCCGGCTCGGCCCGGGTCGCATCCACCACTGCATGCGCAGCATCGGCCTCGCGGAGCGCGCGCTCGAAGACATGTGCAAGCGCACCCTGAAACGTGTCGCCTTCGGCAAGCCGATTGCAGAGCAGGGCGTCACGCTCGAACGGATTGCCGAGGCGCGCATCCTGATCGACCAGTCGCGCTGGCTGGTGCTGAACGCGGCGTACATGATGGACACGGTGGGCAACAAGGCGGCGGCCAAGCAGATCGGCATGATCAAGGTGGCCGCCCCGGCGATGGCCTGCAAGGTCATCGACTGGGCGATCCAGGCCCACGGCGCGGCGGGCGTCAGCGACGACTTCACGCTCGCCTACCACTATGCCCAGGTGCGCACGCTGCGCTTCGCCGACGGGCCCGACGAGGTGCACCGCAATCAGATCGGCAAGCTGGAGCTGGCGCGCTACAAGTCACCGTCGAAGGTCGAAGCACGTGCTGCATGAAACGCCGTCATACCGGCCCTTCGACGGGCTCAGGACAGGCCGGGCTGCGCCCGCGCCGGTATCCATTCGATCAGGGTCCGCGAGTCCCGACAACGCTCGTGGACCTGGCACCGGTGGATCCCGGCGTTCGCCGGGATGACACGCTGAAATCGAAGGAGCTGTGATGACGCTGATGCCCTGGACCCAGTCCTACCCCGCCGGTGTGCGCTGGGATGCGCCGCTGCCCGCCAGCCACGTGAGCACGCTGCTCAGCCGCGCGGCCGAGCGCTGGCCCGACCACACTGCGATCCACTTCATGGGCCGGCGCATCAGCTACAGCGAGCTGCATTCGCAGGTCGAGCGCTTTGCCGCCGGGCTGCGTTCGCTGGGTGTCCAGCCGGGGGTGCATGTCGGCCTCTTCCTCGCCAACACGCCGCACTACATGGTCGCGTTCTTCGGCGTGCTGCGCGCCGGCGGGGTGGTCGTGAACTACTCGCCGCTGGACGCCGAGCGCACCCTCGAGCACAAGATCGAAGACAGCCAGACCGACGTGATGGTGACGCTCGACCTGGCCGCGCTGTACCCGACGATGGCGCGGCTGCTCGGCACGACCCGGCTCAAGACCCTGATCGTCGGCGAGATGGCCGAGATGAGCGCCGGGCCGGTCGCGCTGCGCACCCAGCTGCGCCAGGCCGGGCTGCTGGCCGATGTGGCCAACGACCCGCGAACCCTGACGTTTGCATCGCTGCTCGAAAGCCACCCGCCCTGCCCCGAGCTCGATGAATGCGACGCGGCGCAAACGCTCGCCGTGCTGCAGTACACCGGCGGCACCACCGGCACGCCCAAGGGTGCGATGCTGACCCACGCCAACCTGAGCGTGGCGGCCGAGATGATGATGGTCACCGTCAGCGGCACGCCGCGGGTGCTCGAGGAAGGCCAGGAGCGTTTCCTCGCGGTGCTGCCGCTCTTCCACATCTACGCGCTGATGGCCAACATGCTGCTGTGCGTGCGGCTCGGCGCCGAAGTCGTGCTGCACACCCGCTTCGACCCCGACGCCGTGATCAAGGACCTGGCGGCCAAGCGCATCACCGTGTTCCCCGGCGTGCCGACGATGTTCGCGGCGATCGCCAACCACCCCGGCGCAAGCGACCATGACCTGCGCTCGCTGAAGTTCTGCAGTTCGGGCGGCGCGCCGCTGCCGCAGCAGTTGAACGACGACTTCCAGCGCCTCACCGGCTGCAACCTGGTCGAAGGCTGGGGCATGACCGAGACCTCGCCGGCCGGCACCTTCACCCCCGTCAACGGCCCGCGCAAGGCGGGCTCCTGCGGCTTGCCGCTGCCGGGCATCACGATCCGCTTCGTCGATGTCAACGATGCGTCGCGCGAGGTGCCGCTCGGCGAGGTCGGCGAGCTCGTCATCCAGGGCCCGAACGTGATGGCCGGCTACTGGCACCAGCCCGAAGCGACGGCCGCCGCGATGACCGCCGACGGCTTCTTCCGCAGCGGCGATGTCGGCCGCATGGACGCCGACGGCTTCGTCACCATCGTCGACCGCTGCAAGGACATGATCCTGTGCAGCGGCTACAACGTCTACCCGCGCAACATCGAAGAAGCGGTGATGCAGCACCCGGCGGTGGCCGAGGTGATCGTGATCGGCGTCGACGACGCCTACCGCGGCCAGGCGGCCAAGGCCTTCGTCGCGCTCAAGCCGGGCGCCGCCGAGTTCACGCTCGACGCGCTGAAGGAATTCCTGCGCGACAAGCTCGGCAAGCACGAGATGGTGAGCGCGCTCGAGTTCCGCGCCCAGTTGCCGAAGACCGCGGTCGGCAAGCTCTCGAAGAAGGACCTGGTCGACGAAGAAGCACACCGCAAGGAGGCAGCGACATGAACAACTTCGACTTCGACACGCCTGTTGTATCGTCGCGGGCGCGCCGGCGTTCGGCGAGCATCCGCTACCCGGTCTCGTCCTTCATGGCCCGATCCGCCAAATCCACCGAGCCTTCGGTCCCGCCCGAGACCGCGGCGCAGCGCGACGACCCCGACTTCGTGACCGCGGTGGCTCGCGCCTTCGCGATCCTGCGCTGCTTCAGGCGCGGCGAACGCTCGCTCGGCAACAAGGAGATGGCCACCCGCACGGGGCTGCCGCGCTCGACGATCGCGCGGCTGACCCACACGCTGACGGAGCTCGGTTATCTCGAGTACCTGCCGGGCAGCGAGAAGTACGCGCTCGGCATTGCGGTGCTCGGCTTCGGCAATGCCTATCTCACCGGGCTGGACGTGCGCGACATCGCACGCCCGCTGATGCAGACGCTGGCCGACGAGGTGCAGGCCACCGTGTCGCTGGCCGCGCGCTCGGGCGAGGACATGATGTTTCTCGAGCTGGTTCACGGCAACCCGGCCTTCGCGCTGCGTGTCTCGGTGGGTGAGCGGGTGCCGCGCGGCACCTCGGCGCTCGGTCGCGCCTTCCTCGCCGGCCTGCCTGCCGACAGCCGCGAGCAGCGCCTCGCCGAGTTCGGCCGCACGGTGAAGAAGGAAGACTGGCCGGCCGTGCTGCGGCGCTTTCGCGAGGCGATTGCCGACTACGAGAAGTTCGGCTTCTGCTTCTCGCTCGGCGACTGGAACAAGGACGTGTTCGCCGTCAGCGTACCGATGGCGTCGAGCGACGGCCAGAAGGTGCTCGCCTTCAGCGCCAGCGTTCCGGCCCACGGCGCGACGCGCGAGCAGCTGACGCGCGACGTCGGCCCGAAGCTGAAAGAGATGCGCGACCGCATCTACCGCTCGCTGGCCGGGGTGTTCTGAGCCGGCGGGGGATGCGGTCTCAGATCAGAGGCTGAGAGCTTTTCCCCTGTCATCCCGGCGAACGCCGGGATCCACTGGTGATCGATGCGCGCTGGGGCGAGAGTGGATCCCGGCGTGCGCCAGGCGTGCACCGGGATGACGCGGTTGAGGGCGACATCTTCTCAACCTCTCAGCCCTGGCGCTTGTATCGCGCCATGGCCTTCGGCAGCCGCAGGCCCCTTCCGGGCCCTGCGCGCGCCCTCAGCCCGCGTCCCGAATCGCATCCCGCAGCTTCTGCCCGACCTGCGGGCGCTCCTTGAACGGGTCGCTCGGGTTGCGGCCCTGCAGGATGTCTTCCATGCGGGTGCCCACCACGCCGATCGCGTGCGGGTGGCTGAAGACATAGAAGCGGTTCTGCGCCGCCGCGTCGAACACGAACTGCGCCACCTGGGCGGCCGAGACCTTGCCCGAGCTGATGGCCTTTTCGCCCATCGCCTTGGCGATCAGCTGGCTGGCGGTGGGCTTCACGTCTTCGACGAACTCGCTCGGCCGGTTGCGGTCGGAGTTGTGGATGCCGGTCGGCACGAAGTACGGGCACAGCACCGAACAATGGATCTGGTCGGTGACGAGCGCCAGGTCCTGGAACAGCGATTCGCTGAGCGCAACGACGCCGAACTTGGTGACGTTGTAGATTGCCGAGTTGGGCATGTTGACCATGCCGGCCATCGATGCGGTGTTGACGATGTGTCCCTCGTAGGCCGGGTCCTTCTTCGCCGCCTCGACCATCAGCGGCGTGAACACGCGCACGCCGTGCGCCACACCCATCAGGTTGACGCCGACGACCCACTCCCAGTCCTTCAGCGTCTGCTCCCAGACCAGCCCGCCGGCCGACACGCCGGCGTTGTTGAAGACGAAGTGCGGCACGCCGAAACGCGCGAATGCGGCGGCGCCCAGCGCCTCGACTTCGGCGGCTTTCGACACATCGAGACGGAACGGCAGCACCTGCGCGCCGAGCGCACGGATCTCGGCCGCTGCCTTGTCGAGCGCGTCTTGCTGCACGTCGGCCATCACGACATTCATGCCTTCGCGCGCCGCGATGCGCGAGGCTTCCAGGCCGAAGCCCGATGCGGCGCCGGTGATGACTGCCGTCTTGCCCTTGAATGACTTCATGCCTTGGCTCCTTCTTTGTCCTGCTTCCTGATCTGAAATCCGATGCGCGGGAAATGCACGTTCAGCTTGCCGGCGCGCGGGTCCTCGCGTTCGATCGTCACCTGGTCGTAGCTCAGGCCGACGAGGCGGCCGATGACCGGGTCTTGCGCATAGTCGGTGGGCGTGACGCTGACCTCGTCGCCGCGCTCGAATCCCTGCTGGGCGTCGAACTCGATCGTCGCGGCGGGAACCGCAGCTCTGGCGAGCTCGATTGCATCGCCGCTGCTCATCGCCTCGGGCCTGCCGTGGCCGAAGGCTGCGACGCGTTCATACCAGTTCGTGAGCCGCGTGAACGGCCCGAGGATGGTCGCGAGCGCCGCCACGCGGCGGATGTACCACAGCGATTGCGCGACCGAGAAATCGGCGATGCAGGCCGCTTCGCCGCACAGGAAGCGCCGCCCGTCGCCGAGCTGCTGCTCGAGCCAGCCGAAGTAGCTTTGCAGCTGCGCGTAGGCGTCGGCGGGGGTCGGGCGGCGCATGAAGCCGGCCGTCATCGCGGCGCGGTCGGCGCCGAAGGCCTTCAGCATCTCGGGCGGCGCGCCGGCGAACATCTGGGCCACGCCGGCCGGCTGCATCGTGTAGGGAATCGCGGTCCAGAACAAGGCGCTGTCGGCCCATTGCGCGAGCATGTGCTGCACACCGCCGGCGGCCGCCGGGTACAGCGGCGGGGTCGGCGCGATGCGGTCGATCACGCGGCACATCAGCGCGGTGTCGCAATAGATGTCGGCGCCGACCTGCAGGAAGGGCGTGCGCCGGTAGCCGCCGGTCAGCGCGACCACGTCGGGCTTGGGCAGGATCACCGGCACCGTGACCGACTTCCAGGCCAGGCCCTTGTGGCCGAGGATCAAGCGCACCTTTTCCGAGAAGGGCGAACCGGCATAGTGGTGCAGGATGAGTTCGTTCATGGCATCGCGCGTGAAATGATCGAGTCGAAATCGACATTCGAGGGTAGCGTGCCGAAGGCCTGGCCCCAGTCACCTGCGAGACGTGAACGGCAGAACGCGTCGAACACGAAGCCGGGCGCGTGCTGGTGCAGCAGCGCGGCCTGGAGCGCGAGCGCCACGTCCTGCGCGAGGCGGCGTGCGTCGGTCTCGGCGGTGGCTTCGTCGATTCGCTGCGGCAGCGCGGCAGCGCAGCGGTCGAAGGCGGCGTGCGCGCCGCGCGCCGGGGCCAGCTCGGCCACCAATGCGTCGGCAATCGCGCCGCCCTTGCGCAAGGCGCGCAGCAGGTCGAGCGCCATGATGTTGCCCGCACCCTCCCAGATCGAGTTCAGCGGAATCTCGCGGTAGATGCGCGCCATCGTGCCTTCGCCATGTTCTTCGACATAGCCGTTGCCGCCCAGGCACTCCATGGCTTCCTGCGCGAAGTGGCTGCCGCGTTTGCAGACCCAGAACTTGGCCACCGGCGTCAAGAGGCGGCGCAGCGCGGCTTCGTGGGCGTCGCCGGGCGCGTCGAAGGCATGCGCCAGGCGCAGGCTCAGCGCAGTCGCCGCTTCGCTTTCGAGCGCCAGGTCGGCGAGCACGTTCTTCATCGCCGGCTGCTCGATCAAGGGCTTGCCGAACGCGCTGCGCTGCGCCGTGTGGTGCAGCGCCAACGCCAGCGCCTGGCGCATCAGGCCGCTGGTGCCGAGCGCACAGTCGAGCCGCGTCATGTTGCCCATCTCGAGGATCTGCGAAACGCCGCGGCCCTCGTCGCCCACCAGCCAGGCCGATGCGCCGTCGAACTCGACTTCGGAGCTCGCGTTGGCCTTGTTGCCGAGCTTGTCCTTCAGGCGCTGGATGCGGATCTCGTTGACCGTTCCGTCGGGCCGCCAGCGCGGCAGGAAGAAGCAGGTGAGGCCCGCCGGGGCCTGCGCGAGCACCAGGAAGGCATCGCACATCGGCGCCGAGAAGAACCACTTGTGACCGGTGATCGCGTAGCGCTCGCCCCAGGCATCGCGGGCGTCCTTGACCGCGCGCGTCGTGTTGGCGCGGACGTCGGAGCCGCCCTGCTTTTCGGTCATGCCCATGCCCATCGTCACGCCGGCCTTTTGCGCGGCCGGCACGAAGCGCGGGTCGTAGGCGAGGCTCGTCAGCTTGGGGCCCCATTCGGCGGCGATGGCCCGGTTGCCTTGCAGCGCCGGCATGACCGCATAGCTCATCGAGATCGGGCACAGCGTCGACGCCTCGAGCTCGGTGAACAGCATGAAGCCGGCCGCGCGCCGCAGGTGGTCGTCGCGCGCACCGGCCCACGGCGTGCCGCGCAGGCCGGCACCGGCGGCTTGCGCCATCAGCGCGTGGTAGCTCGGGTGGAACTCGACGACATCGCTGCGCCGGCCGAAGCGGTCGTGGGTGTGGAGCTGCGGCGGGTGGGTGTTGGCCAGCCGCGCGTGGGTCTGCATCTCGGCCGAGCCGAGCAGCGCGCCGAACTGGGTGAGGCCGGCGGTGTCGAGCGTCGGTGCGTTGAAGTGCAGCGCGTCGCGCAGCGCCTGGTTGCCGGCGAACAGGTTGTGGCCGGCGAGCGGCGTGGGTTGGTTGAAGACTTCGTGGGTACTCATGATGTCTCCTGGCCGCGTCATACCGGCGTACGCCGGTATCCACTCTTGGAGTCTGCTCGCTCGCCGGGCAGTGGATCCCGGCGTTCGCCGGGATGACACGCTACCCGGCCGTCATACCGGCGAAAGCCGGTATCCACTCGCTCAGATCAACTTCACCAACTGCTTGCCGAAGTTCTTCCCCTTCAGCAGCCCGAGAAACGCCTCCGGCGCCGCTTCGATGCCCTGCGCCACGCTCTCGCGGTACTTGAGCTTGCCGCTGGCCACCGCCGTGCCGAGTTCCTTCAGCGCCTCGGGCCAGACCTCCATGTGCTCGCTGACGATGAAGCCGCGCAGCGCGAGGCGCGATTGCAGGATCAGCTGCGGATAAGTCATCGGGATCGGCTCGCCGTTGTAGCCCGAGATCATTCCGCAAAACGCCATCCGGCCGAACGCGTTCATGCGCAGCATCACCGCGTCGAGGATCGCGCCGCCGACGTTCTCGAAGTAACCATCGATGCCGTTCGGGCACGCGTCCTTCAACGCGCTGGAAAGCGCCTTCGGATCCGAATGCAGCTTGTAGTCGACGCAGGCGTCGAAGCCCAGCTCCTCGACGACGTAGCGGCACTTGTCGGGCCCGCCGGCGATGCCGACCGCGCGGCAGCCACGTGCCTTCGCAAGCTGGCCGACGACACTGCCGACCGCGCCGCTGGCCGCGCTGACGGCCACTGTTTCGCCGACCTTCGGCGCGCAGATCTTCACCAGCCCGTACCAGCCGGTCACGCCCGGCATGCCGACCGCGCCGAGGTAGGCCGACAGCGGGATCTGGCTCGTGTCGACCTTGCGCAGCACGCCCGGCTGGTTCGCGTCGACCGCGCTGTACTGCTGCCAGCCGCCCATGCCGACGACCTTGTCGCCGGCCTTGAAGCCCGGGTGGCGCGACTCGACCACCTCGCCGACCGTCCCGCCGATCATCACCTGGTCGAGCGGCTGGGGCTGCGCATAACTCTTGCCCTCGTTCATGCGCCCGCGCATGTAGGGGTCGAGCGAGAGGAAATGGTTGCGCACCAGCACCTGGCCGTCGGCCAGCGCCTGCAGCGCCGTTTCGATCAGGCGGAAGTTCGAGCTGCTCGCCTCGCCTTGCGGGCGCGATGCGAGAACGATTTGCTTGTTGGTGGTCATGGGGTACTCCTGGTTCAGTCCGACGCGTTGAGCTTGTTGATCTGGCGTCCGCCCGCGGGCAGCGCCTTGAGGTACTTGAAGGTGCCGGTGGCGTGTGCGACCAGCACCTCGTCGGCGTCGAAGATCGAGGCTTCGCAGAAAGCGAGGCTGACGGTCTTGTGCAGCAGCTTGCCGCGCGCCTGCAGGCGGCCGAGGCCGGGTCGCATGAAGCTCGTCTTCATCTCGACCGTGACGACGCCGCGTGTGTCGGGCGCCACGCCCGCGTGCGGGCTGCGCGCCGCGTGGGCCATCACCACGTCGAGCAGCGTCATCGTGACGCCACCGTGCAGCACGCTCCACGAGTTCAGCAGCTCCTCGCGCGGCGTGATCGCGATCTCGGCCTGGCCGCCCTCGAAGCGCAGCAGCTCGAAGCCGAGGTAGTCGACGAACGGGATGTGGATCGGGAAGTTCATCGCCGCGCCGCTGGTCAATGCCCGTGGATCGCGCTGACGCCGCCGTCGACCGCGAGGATCTGCCCGGTGATGTGCTTGCCGGCCTGCGAGGCGAACAGCAGCGCCGCGCCCTTCAGGTCGTCGTCGTCGCCGATGCGGCCCAGCGGCGCGTTGCCGGCCAGGTTGTCGGTGCCGAACTTGTCGAGCACGCCCTGGGTCATCTTGCTCGGGAAGAAGCCCGGCGCGAGCGCGTTGACGGTGATGCCGTAGCGTCCCCACTCGCCCGCCAGCGTGCGCGTGAAGTTGACGACCGCGCCCTTGCTGGTGCCGTAGGCGATGAACTGGATCTCCGAGCCGCTGCCCGACAGCCCGGCGATCGACGCGATGTTGATGATGCGGCCGGCGCGGCGCGGAATCATGCTCAGCTTGCCGACGGCCTGGCTCATCAGGAAGATGCTGCGGATGTTCAGGTTCATCACCTTGTCCCAGGCGTCGAGCGGGTAATCCTCGGCCGGCGCGCCCCAGGTGGCGCCGGCGTTGTTGACGAGGATGTCGACCTGGCCCAGGCGTTGCATCGCTTCGTTCGCGACCCGCTGGATCTCTTCGGGCTGGCTCGCGTCGGCTGCGATCCAGCGCGTGTCGATGCCCTTGTCCTGAAGGTGTGCAGCAGCCTCTTGCAGGTCGCCCGACTTGCGCGAGGTCAACAGGATCTTGGCGCCGGCTTCGCCGAGCGCTTCGGCAATCTGCAAGCCGAGGCCGCGCGAGCCGCCGGTGACGAGCGCGGTCTTGCCGCTCAGGTCGAACAGCCGCTGGATGGGAGTGCTCATCGGAAGCTTCCTTTCATTGCGGGTCTTTCATTCGCGACCGGATGTAGATCAGCACAGCGCCGACCGCACTGGCCACACCGCCGCCGCTCATCAAGACCCAGCCGATGGCCGCATCGTTGCGCTGGACGGCCACGCCGAGTCCCACCGCCAACAAGCCTCCGTAGATCATGGTCCAGATCAGCTTGTCGACGGTGTCGTGTGTCATCAGAACCATTCCTCGTTCATGTTGCGACAGGTGTCGTCGCGGGTTTCGACCACTTTGAGCCATGCCGCCACACGCGGCAGCTCGTAGTGGAAGAAGTATCGCGCTGCCGCCAGCTTGCCTTGCAACGCAGCGTTTGTGCCGTCGCCGAGCGCGGCTTGGGCGCACAAGGCTACATCGAGCCAGATCCACGCGATGACGGTGTGGCCGAAGGCCTGCAGATACGGGGTGGCATTGGCGAGCGCTTCTTCCGGGTTGCCGGTGGCCCAGGCGGCACGTGTCGCATGGCCGAGCGCCTTCAACGCGCCGGCCAGTGCGTTGGCGTGTTCCGCGAGTTCGGGCACGGCGAGCGAGCGTTCGATCGTCGCGTTGACCCTGGCCGCCACCAGCGCGAAGCCGCTGCCCCCGTCCATCACCACCTTGCGGCCCAGCAGGTCCAGCCCCTGGATGCCGTGGGTGCCCTCGTGGATCATGTTCAGGCGGTTGTCGCGCCAGTACTGCTCGACGGGGAAGTCGCGGGTGTAGCCGTAGCCGCCGAGCACCTGGATCGCGAGGCTGTTGGCTTCGAGGCACCACTCGCTGGGCCAGCTCTTGGCGATCGGCGTCAGCATCTCGAGCAGCAGGCCGGCCTCGGCGGCGGCATCGGTCGCGCCTGTGTGCAGCTCGTCGACCAGGCGCGCGCAGTACAGCTCGAGGGCCAGCGCGCCTTCGCAGTAGCTCTTCTGCGCGAGCAGCATGCGCTTCACGTCGGCGTGCCGGATGATCGGAACCTGGGCCTGCTTCACGTCCTTGCCGCCGACGCCGGCGGGCCGGCCCTGCGGCCGATTCCGGGCGTACTCCAGGCTGGCTTCATAACCCGCGTACCCCAGCACCATCGCGCCCATGCCGACCGCAATGCGTGCCTCGTTCATCATGTGGAACATGCAGCGCAGCCCATCGCCGGGCTTGCCGACCCGATAGCCGATCGCCCCGCTGCTGCCGCGCACCGGGTACTTGCCTTCGCCGAAGTTGAGCAGCGTGTTCGGAATGCCGCGGTAGCCGAGCTTGTGGTTCAGGCCCGCGAGCGCCACGTCGTTGCGCTCGCCGCTGAGTTGGCCGTCGACGCCGACCAGCTTCTTCGGCACGATGAACAGCGAGATGCCCTTGGTGCCGGGCACCAGCTTGCCGTCGGCACCGGGAATCTTGGCGAGCACCAGGTGGATGATGTTTTCCGACAGCTCGTGCTCGCCGTTCGAGATCCACATCTTGTTGCCGCGCAGGCGGTAGCGCGCTCCGAGCGGATCGCTCTCGAACTCGTCGCCATCGGGCAGCGCGCGGGTGGCCACATCCGACAGGCTCGAACCCGCCTGCGGCTCGCTCAGGCACATCGTGCCGTAGAAGCGGCCGGCGAATTCGTTCTTCGCGAACACCTCTTTCTGCAGCTCGCTGCCATGCGCCATCAGCAGGTTCGCGTTGCCGCTGGTCAGCATGCCGCCGCCGCCGATGCCGACGCCGGCCTTGCCGAAGAAGCTGTTGGCCGCCATCTCGACGACGCAGGGCAGCTGCATGCCGCCAATCTCGTAGTCCTGCGCGGCGGCGAGCATGCCCGACTCGGCATAGGCGCGCGCCGCGGCATGGCTGCTTTCGGGCAGGTGGACACGTTCGCCGTCGAACCACGGCTCTTCGGCGTCGGCGACGCGGTTGAACGGCGCGAACTTCTCGCGCGCGATCTTCTCGCAGGTGTCCATCACCGAATCGAAGGTCTCGCGCGAATGGTCGGCGAAACGCGAGCGCGCCTGCAGCGATTCGACGCGCAGCCAGTCGTAGAGCAGGAAGGCGATGGTCTGGCGGTAGCTCATGGCCTTGCGGACTCCATTCAAGACGACCGGAATGAGGCGCTATTGCGGCGCGGCATGCGCCCCGCAACGCGCGTCGTCATCCCGGCGAACGCCGGGATCCACTGGTGATCGATGCGCGCTGCGGCGAGAGTGGATCCCGGCGTGCGCCGGGATGACGTGCTTGTGTCACAGCACCTCAAACACACCCGCCGCGCCCATGCCGCCGCCGATGCACATCGTGACGACCACGCGCTTGGCGCCGCGGCGCTTGCCTTCGATCAGCGCATGGCCGGTCAGGCGCTGGCCCGACACGCCGTAGGGGTGGCCGACCGCGATCGCGCCGCCGTTGACGTTCAAGCGGTCCATCGGAATGCCCAGCGTGTCGGCGCAGTAAAGCACCTGCACCGCGAAGGCTTCGTTGAGCTCCCACAAGTCGATGTCGGCGACCGTCAGACCCAGGCGTTTCAACACCTTCGGAATCGCGAACACCGGGCCGATGCCCATCTCGTCGGGTTCGCACCCTGCGACCGAAAAGCCGAGGAAGCGGCCGATCGGCTTCAGGCCTCTTTGCTGCGCGAACTTCTCGTCCACCATCACCACGGCGCCGGCGCCGTCGCTGAACTGGCTCGCGTTGCCGGCGGCGATCACGCCACCCGGGATCGCCGGGCGGATGCCCGAGACGGCTTCGTAGGTGGTTCCGGGGCGGATGCCTTCGTCGTTGCTGACGGTGACTTCCTTGGTGCGCAGCCCCAGCACCGGGTCGGCCACGCCGGCGGTGACGGTGATCGGCGCGATCTCGTCCTTGAACTTGCCGGCTTCGAGCGCGGCGGTGGCGCGCTGCTGGCTTTGCGCGCCGTACTGGTCCATGCGCTCGCGCGAGATGTTGTAGCGCTTGGCGACCTGCTCGGCGGTCTGCAGCATGTTCCAGTAGATCTCGGGCTTGTGCTCCTTCAGCCACGTGTCGGCCAGCATGTGGCTGTTGGCCTCGTTCTGCACGCACGAGATGCTTTCGACGCCGCCTGCGACATAGACCTCGCCCTCGCCGGCGATGATGCGTTGCGCAGCGCTCGCGATGGTCTGCAGGCCGCTCGAACAGAAGCGGTTGATGGTCATCCCGCTGGTGGTGATCGGCAGCCCGGCGCGCAGCGCGATCTGGCGCGCGATGTTGCTGCCGGTCGCGCCCTCGGGCGTCGCGCAGCCCATGATGACGTCGTCGACCAGCGCGCCGTCGATGCCGGCGCGTTCGACCGCGGCCTTCACCGCGTGGCCGCCCAGCGTCGCGCCGTGGGTCATGTTGAAGGCGCCTTTCCAGCTCTTGGCGAGCGGCGTGCGGGCGGTGGAGACGATGACGGCTTTGGTCATGATGAAGTCCTCAAAGAGTCTGTTCCAGGCTTGGGCGGACATCCGCCCTCGCCCCAACCCTCTCCCGCAGGGAGAGGGAGTGAATACCTTCAGCTGAAGCTCTTGCCTTCGGCGGCCAACTTGGCCAGCAAGGGTGCGGGCTGCCAGAACGACGCATCGTCGGCCGGGTTCTGCGCGAAGCGCTTCATCGTCGCGGCCACGTTGTACAGGCCGACCGTGTCGGCATAACACATCGGGCCGCCGCGGTGCAGCGGGAAGCCGTAGCCGGTGAGGTAGACCATGTCGATGTCCGAGGCGCGCAGCGCGATGCCTTCGTCGACGATCTTCGCGCCTTCGTTGACCAGCGCGAACACCAGGCGCTGCACGATCTCGTCGTCGCTGATCTTGCGCGGCTTCACGCCGAGTTCTTCACGGTGCTTGGCGATCATGTCCTCGACCAGCTTCGAGGGAATCGCGTCGCGCTTGCCGGGCACGTAGTCGTACCAGCCGGCGCCGGTCTTCTGGCCGAAGCGGCCGATCTCGCACAGCAGGTCGGCTGTCTTGGAGTAGCGCATGTTCGGCTTCTCCTGGTAGCGGCGCTTGCGGATGTACCAGCCCACGTCGTTGCCGGCCAGGTCGCCCATGCGGAACGGGCCCATCGCGAAGCCGAACTTCTCGACCGCCTTGTCGACCTGCTGCGGTGTGGCGCCTTCTTCGAGCAGGAAACCAGCCTGGCGCGAGTACTGCTCGATCATGCGGTTGCCGATGAAGCCGTCGCAGACACCCGAGACCACGCAAGTCTTCTTGATCTTCTTGCCGAGCTGCATCACGGTCGCGAGCACGTCCTTGGCGGTCTTCTCGCCGCGGATCACTTCGAGCAGCTTCATCACGTTGGCCGGGCTGAAGAAGTGCATCCCGATCACATCTTGCGGGCGCTTGGTGAACGAGGCGATCTTGTTGACGTCAAGCGTCGAGGTGTTGGACGCGAGGATCGCGCCCGGCTTCATCACCTCGTCGAGGGTCTTGAACACCGACTCCTTGACGGCCATGTCTTCAAACACGGCTTCGATGACCAGGTCGGCGTCCTTCAGGTCGGCGTAGTTCAGCGTGGTCGTCAGAAGCGCCATGCGCTGGTCGAGTTTCTCCTGCTTCAGCTTGCCCTTCTTGACCTGCGCGTCGTAGTTCTTGCGGATGATGGCGACGCCCTTGTCCAGCGCTTCCTGCTTCATCTCGAGAATGACGACCGGCAGGCCAGCGTTGAGGAAGTTCATCGCGATGCCGCCGCCCATCGTGCCGGCTCCGATTTGGGCCACCTTCTTGATGTCGCGCACCGGCGTGTCGGCCGGAACGTCGGGGATCTTGGTCGTCGCACGTTCGGCCATGAAGGCGTGGCGCAGCGCCTTGCTTTCGGGCGTGAACATCAGCGCGGTGAAGAGCTCGCGCTCGACCTTCATCCCCTCGTCGAACTTCATCTTGGTCGACGCGGCAACCGCATCGACGCACTTCAACGGCGCCGGGAAGTTCTTGCTCATCGCGCCAACGGTGTTGCGCGCGAACTGGAAGTAGGCCTGCGCGTTCGGGTAGTCGATCTTCAGGTTGCGCACCAAGGGCAGCGGGCGCCCGTCGAGCTTGTCCTGCACGAAGGCGATCGCCGCCTCGACCACGTCGCCGTCGACGATCTTGTCGAACAGCTTCTGGCCCGGCGCCTTCGCGAGCAACTCGCTCGCGACGGTTTCGCCGCTGACGATCATGTTCAACGCGGTCTCGACACCCAGCACGCGCGGCAGGCGCTGCGTTCCGCCGGCGCCCGGCAGCAGGCCGATCTTGACTTCGGGCAAGGCCACTTGGGTGCCCGCAGCCGCCACGCGGTAGTGGCAACCGAGCGCGAGCTCGAGCCCGCCGCCCATGCAGACGCTGTGGATCGCCGCGACGATGGGCTTGGTGCTGGCTTCGAGCGCCAGGATCACGCTCAGCAGGTTGGGTTCGGCCAGCGCTTTGGGCGAGCCGAACTCGCGGATGTCGGCGCCCCCCGAAAACGCCTTGCCGCCGCCGGTGATGACGACGGCCTTCACCGCCGCGTCGCCGAGCGCCTTGTCCAGCCCCTCGGTGATGCCCTTGCGGGTGTCGTAGCCCAGCCCGTTGACGGGCGGGTTGTCCAGCGTGATGACGGCCACATTGCCGCGGACTTCGTAATTGGCGCTCATGAATTGCCCTCGGGAAAAGACGGTGAAGCGGAATAGAACGACCGTTCTATTCTAGGGAGTGCGTACGAAAAGGGTGTCGCTGCGGTGACAGGTGGCCCCGGGCCCGCGCGTCATCCCGACGAAAGCTTGCCCCGTACCGCGATACGGGGTCGGGATCCACTGTCGGTGGACACCGGCTTTCGCCGGTGTGACGCGCGCGGTGGTCCGTGTGGCGACCTCTAGACCTCGAGCCATTCCTTGCGAATATAGGCATTCGCGCGCAAGTCCGCCGGAGTACCCTCGAAGACGATGCTGCCATGGCCCATCACGTAGCAGCGCTCGGAGATCTCCAGCGCGATGGTGAGTTTCTGCTCCACGAGCAGCACCGACACGCCGCGGTTCTTCAGCTCCTTCAGGTACTGCGCGACCAGCTCGACGATCTTCGGCGCCAGGCCTTCGGTGGGCTCGTCGATCATGATCAGGTCCGGATCGCCCATCAGCGTTCGGCACAGCGTGAGCATCTGCTGCTCGCCGCCCGACATCACGCCGGCCTCGGTGTGCTGGCGCTCCTTCAGGCGCGGGAACATCTTGTACATGTCGTCGAACGACCAGCGCGGATTCTTCTTGCCGCGCTTCTCGCCGAGCATCAGGTTCTGGTGCACCGTGAGCTTGGGAAAGATGTCGCGGTTCTCGGGCACGTAGCCGATGCCGCGGTGCGCGATGTCGAAGGCATGGTGGCCGAGGATCTCGCTGTCGCGGAACTTGACCGAGCCGGTGCCTTCGACCAGGCCCATGATGGTCTTGACGGTGGTCGAGCGGCCCGACCCGTTGCGCCCGAGAAGACTCACGATCTCGCCTTCGCCGACATGCATGTCGACGCCGTGCAGGATGTGGCTCTTGCCGTAGTAGGCGTGCAGCTCGGTGAGCTTGAGCAAATGATTCAGCGCAGCCATCAATGCACCCCCGCTTCGGCCGCCTGCTGGTCGGCCAGCACCGAGCCCAGGTAGGCCTCCTGCACCTTCGCATTCGCGCGCACCGCGTCGGGCACGTCGAAAGCGATCACCTCGCCGTAGACCAGCACCGCGATCTTGTCGGCGAGTCCGAACACCACGCCCATGTCGTGCTCGACCGTCAACAGAGTCTTGCCGACCGTCACCTCGCGGATCAGCTCGATGAAGCGGCGGGTTTCGCTTTTGCTCATGCCGGCGGTCGGCTCGTCGAGCAGCACCACCTCGGCGCCGCCGGCGATCGTGATGCCGATCTCCAGCGCGCGCTGCTCGGCGTAGGTCAGGTTCATCGCCAGCGTGTCGCGCTTCTTGTCGAGCTTGATCATCTTCATCAGCTGCTCGGCGCGCTCGTTGGCGTCGTGCAGCTTGGACAGGAACTTCCAGAACGAATACTTGTAGCCCTGCGACCAGAGCACGCCGCAGCGCAGGTTCTCGAACACCGACAGGCGCGTGAACAGGTTGCTGACCTGGAAGCTGCGCGCCAGGCCCATGCGGCTGATCTCGAACGGCGACAGGTTCTCGATGTTCTTGCCGTTCAGCACGATGCCGCCGCTGGACGGGCCGAAGCGCCCGCTGATCAGGTTGAACAGCGTCGACTTGCCGGCGCCGTTGGGGCCGATGATGGCGACCCGCTCGCCCGGCTTCACCGCCAGGTTGGCGCCGCGGATGATCTCGGTCTTGCCGAAGGACTTGCGCAAGTCCTTCAGCTCGAGTGCGTAGGCCGATGACGTCACAGCGCCTCCTTCCTGCGGATCTCGTGTTCGATCTCGCCTTGTATCTCGCCCCACTGGCGCGCGAACACGCGCCGCGTGGCTTCGAACATCGCCAGGCCGACCACCGTCACGAACGCCGCGCCGACCCAGCTGTCCAGCCCCTCGGCGTTGAGCGGCACGCCGATGAAACGCAGGTTGGGCCCGAGCGCCGCGTTGAGCTGCAGGTGATAGACCATCTCGATCATCGCCGCCGCTCCTGCGAGCATCACGAGCACCGTGCCGGCCAACGCCAGGTACGAGCCCCACAGCCGGCGCAGCTTGCCGTAGGCGGCGACGCGCAGGTTCATCATGATCAGGCTCGCGATGCCGCCCGGCGCGTACATCACCATGAACAGGAAGATGAGGCCGAGGTACAAGAGCCACGCCTTGGTGAATTCGGACAGCAGCACGAAGGCCACCACCATCAGGATCGCGCCGATGATGGGCCCGAAGAAGAAGGTCGCGCCGCCGAGGAAGGTGAACAGCAGGTAGGGGCCCGAGCGCGCGGCGCCCACCACTTCGGCGGTCGCGATCTCGAAGTTCAGCGCGTACATGCCACCCGCGATGCCGGCGAAGAAGCCGGCGATGATGAACGCGATGTAGCGCACCCGCTGCGTGCTGTAGCCGATGAACTCGACCCGCTCGGGGTTGTCGCGCACGGCGTTCAGCATCCGCCCGAGCGGCGTCTGCGTGAAGGCGAACATCGCCGCGGTGCAGATCAGCGTGTAGATCGCGAGCAGGTAATACACCTGGATCTGCGGCCCGAAGGTGATGCCCAGCACGGCCTTGCCCACCACCCGATTGGCCTGCACGCCGCCTTCGCCGCCGAAGAACTCGGGGATCATCAGCGACATCGCGAACACCAGCTCGCCGATGCCCAGCGTGATCATCGCGAACGGCGTGCCGGCCTTCTTGGTGGTGACGAAACCGAGCACCACCGCGAACAGCATGCCGGCCACGCCGCCGACCAGCGGCACCAGGCTGACCGGAATCGGCAGCCCACCGCCGATCGCGTTCAGGACGTGGATGGCGACGAAGGTCGCCAGGCCCGTGTACACCGCATGACCGAAGCTCAGCATGCCGCCCTGGCCGAGCAGCATGTTGAACGACAGGCAGGCGACGATCGCGATGCCCATCTGCGACAGCATCGTTATCGACAGGCTGCTCGTGAAGATCAGCGGCGCGACGGCGAGCACCAGCGTGAACAGGCCCCAGACCACGAAGCGGCCGACGTTCAGGGGCGCGAAGCTGAAGCGCGAAGCCGGCGTTGTCGGCGCGGGAACAGCGGCAGGGGTGGGCGTGGTGACTGTCGTGCTCATCGCTCAACCCTCCCGCGTGCCGAGCAGGCCCTTGGGCCGGAAGATCAGGATCAGCACCAGGAACAGGTACGGCAAGATAGGCGCCACCTGAGAGATCGTCAGCTTGAGCAGCGAATGGTCTGCCGCACCGGCGCTGACCTTCACGCCCAGGCTGCTGATCAGCCCCGCGACCGAATAGTCGAGCGCCACCGCGAAGGTCTGGATCACGCCGATCAGCACCGACGCGAGGAACGCACCCGTCAGCGAGCCCATGCCGCCGACCACGACGACGACGAAGATCACCGAGCCCACCGAGAGGGCCATCGCCGGTTCGGTGATGAAGGTGCTGCCACCGATCACGCCCGCCAAGCCGGCCAGCGCCGCACCGGCACCGAACACCAGCATGAAGACCCGCGGCACGTTGTGGCCGAGCGACTCGACCATCTCGGGGTGCGTGAGGGCGCTCTGGATCACGAGGCCGATCCGGGTGCGGGTGAGCATCAGCCACAGCGCGAGCAGCATCACGAGCGCAATCAGCATCATGAAGCCGCGCGTCGCCGGGAACGGCGAGCAGACCACGCGCACGGTCGCATCGGCTGCGCTGCACAGCGCCGCAGGCGCGGCGCCCCAGACCAGGCGCAGGCCATCGACCGATGAATTGATCAGCGTGAAGGCCGGGCCGCGCAACACCTCGGGCGGCTGGAACTCGAGCGACGAGCGGCCCCAGACGAGCTGCACCAGCTCCAGGATCACGTAGGCGAGGCCGAAGGTGATCAAGAGCTCGGGCACATGGCCGAACTTGTGAACGCGGCGCAGGCAGGTGCGCTCGAACAGCGCGCCGAGCGCGCCGACGACCAGCGGTGCGACAACCAGCGCCGGCCAGAAGCCGGTCAGGCGCGCGATCGAATAGGCGATGTAGGCGCCCAGCATGTAGAAACTCGCGTGCGCGAAATTGAGCACGCCCATCATGCTGAAGATCAGCGTCAGGCCCGAGCTCAGCATGAACAGCAACAGCCCGTAGCTCAGGCCGTTGAGCATGGAAATGGTGAAGAATTCCATCGCGGTATCCGATCGTCCTGAGGCTCCGCAGCCACGTCATCCGGCGAACGCCGGGATCCACTGCTCATTCACCGCGCGTCGATACAGAGTGGATCCCGGCGTTCGCCGGGATGACCAGAAAAACCCTCCGAACTCAGCTCGCCGCTGCGCCCGGACGCTTCATCTGGCAGCTCGTCGGCGTGCTCGAAACATAGGGCGGGAATTCGGCCACCGGCGCCAGCGTCATGCCGGTGTTCTCGGGGCTGTACGGGTACTTGGCGTCGGCCTTCTGCCAGGCCAGGATGTACAGCGGCTGCTGCAACTGGTGGTCGGTCTTGCGCATTTCGATCTCGCCACCGGCCGCGCTCTTGGTCTTCAGGCCTTCCATCGCGAACGCCACCTTGACCGGGTCGGTCGACTTGGCCTTGGCCATGCCCTCGCCCAGCAGTTCGAACAGGCGCACGAACTGGACGGTGTAGAAGTCGTCGTTGAACTTGGTCTTGAACTCCTTCATCCAGCCGTCCATCTGGCCGCCCATGTTGTAGTGGGCGATGGCCACCTGGTAGACCCGGCCGGCACCGCTGGTGCCGAGCGCCGTCGGCGTGCCGGTGACGCCGGTGTAGTAGGTGTAGAACTTGCCGTTGTAGCCGCCTTCGTTGGCCGCCTTCACGAGCAGCGTGAGGTCGGAGCCCCAGTTGCCGGTGATCACGGTGTCGGCACCCGACGCCTTGATCTTCGCGATGTAGGGCGCAAAGTCGCGCACCTGCGCGAGCGGGTGCAGGTCTTCGCCGACGATCTGGATGTCGGGGCGCTTACGCGCCAGGGCTTCCTTGGCGAACTTGGCGACCTGCTGGCCGTGCGAGTAGTTCTGGTTCAGCAGGTAGACCTTTTGGATGTCCTTCTTGTCCTTCATGAAGGTCGACAGCGCCTCGATCTTCATCGAGGTGTCGGCATCGAGCCGGAAGTGCCAGAAGCTGCACTTGCTGTTGGTCAGGTCGGGGTCGACCGCGGCGTAGTTGATGAACAGCACTTCCTTGCCCGGGTTGCGCTCGTTGTACTTGTTGACCGCGTCGATCACCGCCAGCGCCACCGACGAGCCGTTGCCCTGGGTGATGTAGCGCACGCCCTGGTCCATTGCGGACTTCAGCGCGTTCAGGCTTTCGGTCGGGCTCAGCTTGTTGTCGATGCCGACGATCTCGAACTTCACGCCGGCCGGGTTGGTGGCGCTGAACTTGTCGGCGAAGAACTGCACGCTCTTCAGCTGGTTGGTGCCCACCGGTGCCATCAGGCCCGACAACGGGTCGATCCATGCGACTTTCACGGTCTGCCCGGCGAGCGGCTTGGCGCTCTTGGCCTGGGCCATCGCGACGTTGGCCGACACCACAAGCGCGGCCCCGACGCTCAAGTGGAACAGGCGTTGGGCGGTCGATGTGCTGATGATTTTCATGGGTCTGGCTCCTGCATGGAAAGGGGGTTCGGCGACGGTACTTGATGCACGCCTGCGAGGGTTACAGGGACTACCCCACGCGCTTGTCACGCCTGGGACAAGGTGTCGCCCTTAGGCGGTGGGAAGCTTGTGGTTCTTGAACTGGTCGCGCAGCTTGAGCTTCTGGATTTTTCCGGTCGCGGTGTGCGGAATCTCGTTGACGAAAACGACGTCGTCGGGGATCTGCCACTTGGCGATGCGGCCGTCGAAAAACGCCAGCAATTCGGCCGCGGTCAGCTCGGCGTTCGGCTTCTTCACGACGACCAGCAACGGGCGTTCGTCCCACTTCGGGTGCTTGCACGAGATCGCCGCGGCTTCGTGCACCGCCGGGTGCGCCATCGCGATGTTTTCGAGGTCGATCGAGCTGATCCATTCGCCGCCCGACTTGATGACGTCCTTGCTGCGGTCGGTGATCTGCATGAAGCCGTCGGGGTCAATCGTCGCCACGTCGCCGGTCGGGAACCATTGCTGGCCCTCGACCGTGACGAGCGGCGACTTCTCGCCCTTGAAGTAGCTCTCGATGATCCACGGCCCGCGCACCACCAGGTTGCCCGCGGCCACCCCGTCCCAGGGCAGCGGCTTGTCGTCGTCGTCGAGGATCGCCATGTCCACGCCGTAGACGACGCGGCCCTGCTTTTCGAGCAGCCGGTGCTTGGCGTCATCGTCCAGATCGGCGTGTTTGGTCTTGAGCTTGGACAGCGTTCCGAGCGGCGACATCTCGGTCATGCCCCAGGCGTGGATGACCTCGATGCCGAAGTCGTCTTCGAGGGTTCGCATCATCGCCGGCGGACAGGCCGAGCCACCGATCACGGTGCGCTTGAAGGTGCTGAACGTGAGCTTGTTCTGCTTGACGTAGTTGATCAAGCCCAGCCACACGGTGGGAACGCCGGCGCTGAAGCTGACCTTCTCGGTTTCGAACAGCTCGTAGAGCGACTTGCCGTCCAGGTGCGGGCCGGGCATCACGAGCTTGGCACCCACCAGCGGCACCGCGTAAGGCAGGCCCCAGGCATTGACGTGGAACATCGGAACCACCGGCAGGATCACGTCCTTGGCCGAGCAGTCCATCGCATCGGGCAGCGCCGCGGCGTAGGCATGCAGCAGGGTCGAGCGATGGCTGTACACCGCGCCCTTCGGGTTGCCGGTGGTGCCCGAGGTGTAGCAGATGCTCGACGCGGTGTTCTCGTCGAACTGCGGCCAGGCGTAGTTGCCGATCTCGGCGTCCATCAGGTCTTCGTAGCAGTGCAGGTTGGCAATCGAGGTCTGCGCCGGCATGTGCGACGAATCGGTCATCAGCACATAGTGCTTCACCGAGCTCAACTGCGAGCTGAGTTTTTCGACCAGCGGCAGAAAGGTCAGGTCGAAGCACAGCACCTGGTCTTCGGCGTCGTTGACGATCCACGCGATCTGCTCGGGAAACAGGCGCGGGTTGACCGTGTGGCAGACCCGCTGCGAGCCCGACACCGCGTAGTAGATCTCGAGGTGGCGGTAGCCGTTCCAGGCCAGCGTGCCGACGCGGTCGCCGGCCACGCAGCCGAGCCGCGCCATGGCCTGCGCGAGCTTGCGCGAACGCAGCTCGGTGGTTTTCCAGTCGGTGCGGTGGATGTCGCCTTCGACCCGCTTCGAGACGATTTCGGCGTCGCCGCAGTGACGCGCCGCATGCGTGATCAAGGACGAGATCAGCAGCGGCATGTGCATCATCTGGCCCATCAGGGATGTCATGGTTCTTGTCTCCGGATTTGATGTTGCAACAAAACGATGATAGGAAGCGGGTGCGCCGCGCGGAGCCTGCGGTTTACCCGTAATCCGAAGCGGGTAGCAGGCCAACGCGAGCGGTCGGACTTTAAGGGCAGCGGGGACAAGTCGATGTCGTCTGCACGACAGAGCGGACAGCCACCTACACTTGGGCGATGCGCGCCGTTCCGCTGTCCACACCCCCTCATTCGGCCCCGCCGCTGGCCTGGCGCAATCGCTTCGCCACCCTCGGCGAGCGCTTCTTCACCAACTTGCCTGCACAGGCCGTGCCGCAGCCGCAATGGGTCGCCGTCAGCGAGCCCTGCGCGGCACAGCTCGGCCTGCCGCCCGACTGGTGGCAGCGCGAGGATTGGCACGCGCTCGAGGTGTTCAGCGGCAACGCCTTGTGGCCCGGCATGCAGCCGCTGGCGAGCGTCTACAGCGGGCACCAGTTCGGCGTCTGGGCCGGCCAGCTCGGCGACGGCCGCGCGTTGTGGCTGGGCGAGCTCGACACGCCCGACGGGCCGCAGGAGATCCAGCTCAAGGGCAGCGGCCTCACCCCCTACTCGCGCATGGGCGACGGCCGCGCGGTGCTGCGCTCATCGATCCGCGAGTTCCTGTGCTCGGAGGCGATGCACGCGCTCGGCGTGCCGACCACCCGCGCGCTGTGTGTCACCGCGTCGCCGCTGCCGGTGCGGCGCGAAGAGATCGAGTCGGCGGCACTGTGCACGCGGGTCGCGCCGAGCTTCATCCGCTTCGGCCACTTCGAGCATTTCACCCACAGCGCCGAAGACATGGAGGCGCTCGAGTGCCTCGCGGACTTCGTCATCGACCAGCACGCGCCGCACTGCCGCGACGCCGCCCAGCCCTATGCCGCACTGCTCGAAACGGTGACGCGCAGCACCGCCGAGCTGATGGCGCACTGGCAGGCGGTGGGCTTTTGCCACGGCGTGATGAACACCGACAACATGTCCATCCTCGGGCTCACGATCGACTACGGCCCATTCGGCTTTCTCGACGCCTTCGACCCCGGCCATGTCTGCAACCATTCCGACCACCAGGGCCGCTACGCCTACGCGCGCCAGCCGAACGTCGGGTTCTGGAACCTGCACGCGCTGGCGCAGGCGCTCTTGCCGCTGCTCGACGATTCGGACCAGGCGCTGGCCGCGCTCGAGCCCTACAAGACCGTCTTCCCGCGTGCGCTCGAAGCGCGCATGCGGGCCAAGCTCGGGCTCGCGAGCGAGCGCGACGGCGACCGCGAACTGATCGACGGCCTGCTCAAGCGCATGGCCGCCGACCGCGCCGACTTCAGCATCACGTTCCGGCGCCTCGCATCGTTCAGCACCGCCGAGGCGGCCGAGAACAGCGCCGTGCGCGACGTGTTCGTCGACCGCGACGCCTTCGACGCCTGGGCCGCCTCGTACCGCGCTCGCCTCGTCGCCGAAGCCAGCGACGACGCGGCGCGCGCGCTTGCAATGAACCGCGTCAACCCCAAGTTCATTCTTCGCAACCACCTCGCCGAAGTGGCGATCCGCCAGGCGCGCGACGGCGACCACAGCGAAACGCGGCGCTTGCTGAAAGTTCTGGAGCGCCCGTTCGACGAACAACCCGAACACTCGGCCTACGCCGACTTCCCGCCCGACTGGGCGCAACAGATCGAGGTGTCCTGTTCATCATGAGTACCAGCGACGACAAGCCCCGCAAGGTCGAAAAGACTGACGCGCAATGGCGCTCCCAGCTCGACGCGATGCAGTACAAAGTGGCGCGCCAGGCCGCCACCGAGCACCCCTTCAGCGGCAAGTACTGGGACCACTGGACCCCGGGCCAGTACAACTGCGTCGGCTGCGGCACGCCGCTGTTCGCGTCCGACACCAAGTTCGACGCCGGCTGCGGTTGGCCGAGCTACTTCGAGCCGATCAACAGCGAAGTGGTCGAACGGGTGGTCGACAAGAGCCACGGCATGGTGCGGGTCGAGGTGCGCTGCAACAACTGCGGCTCGCACCTGGGCCATGTGTTCGAAGATGGGCCGCGGCCGACCGGCGAGCGGTTCTGCATCAACTCGGCGTCGATCGACTTTCAGCCCAAGGAATAACCACCAATCCGTTCGGCCTTGAGAGGTTGAGAAGATATCGCCCTCAAGCGCGTCATCCCGGCGAACGCCAGGCGTTCGCCGGGATGACAGCGGAAAAACTCTCACCCTCTGATCTGAAGTATCGAAGGCTCGCGCGAGGCCTCAATACCTCAGCCTGAACGGGTGGTTTGTCATCAGCCCCGATAATTGCGGGTTGTCTTGGGCCTCTTCTCGATGAAATTCCTGCTCGATTTCCTGCCGCTGATCCTGTTCTTCGGTTCATTCCGCTACGCTGACGCCCACAAGGAATGGGCTGCCAGCTTCGCCTCGTCGCACTTCGGCTTCATGGTCTCGGGCGGCAGCGTCGGCACCGAGGAAGCGCCGGTGCTGCTGGCGACGCTCTTGATGGCCGTCGTCACCATCGTCCAGGTGGCCACGATGAAGCTGATGCGGCGCAAGATCCACCTGATGCTGTGGATCACGCTCGCGCTGGTGCTCGTGCTGGGCAGCGCCACGGTCTGGTTCCACAACCCGGACATCATCAAGTGGAAGCCGAGCATCGCGTACTGGACGCTGGGCCTGTCGTTCTGGGTCAGCCGCGCCATGTTCGAGCGCGACCTGCTGCAGGAAATGCTCGGCGAAGAGATGGAGCTGCCGACGGTCGTGTGGCAGCGCCTGAACTTCGCCTGGACCGCCTTCCTCGGCCTGATGGGCCTGTTGAACCTGTACGTCGCGTACCGCTATTCGACCTCGACCTGGGCCAGCTTCAAGGTGTTCGGCGCCACCGGCCTGATGCTCGCGTTTTCGGTCGGCCAGGTGGTGTACCTGGGGCGTTATCTGAAGCCCAAGGAGGGCGAGTCGAAACCGCCCGAGGTACAGCCATGAATCCCGCAACGCACGGCGTGTCGGCGGCCGACATCGAAGCCGCCCTGCGCAGCGCGCTGCAGCCGGCCGAACTCGCGGTGCAGGACGACAGCCATCTGCACGCAGGCCACGCCGGCGCGCGCGAAGGACGACACTTTTCGCTGCGCATCGTGTCAGACCGCTTCAACGGCTTGTCACGCGTGGCACGGCACCGCCTCGTATATGATTCCTTGCACGATCTGATCCCGCGTGGCATCCACGCCCTCGCCATCTTCGCCCGCACTCCGGGCGAATCCTGAACCCCACTGCGTTGTTCCTGCCCGCCCCGGCGCTCACGCGCATGAGGGGCCCCACCTGTTCCGAGTTGAAAGGCCTTTGCCCATGAAGAAGTTGTCCCTTGCCGCATGCCTGTCCGTCGCGGCCGTTTCCGCTGCATTGCTGGCATCCGGCGCCGCGCTGGCGCAGAACGTCGCCATGGTCAACGGCAAGCCCGTGCCCAAGTCGCGTGTCGACGCGCTGCTGACGCAGGCCACCAAGCAGGGCCAGCCGAAGACGCCCGAGCTCGAGCAGCAGGCCAAGGACGAAGTCGTGCTGCGCGAGATGTTCATGCAGGAAGCCGAGAAGCGCGGCCTGGCCGGCTCGGCCGACTACAAGGTGCAGATGGAGTTCGCGCGCCAGACCATCCTGATCCGCGAGCTGTTCGCCGACTTCACGAAGAAGAACAAGACCAGCGACGCCGAGGTGGCCGCCGAGTACGAGAAGTTCAAGGCCCAGGCGAGCGGAACCGAATACCGCGCCCGCCACATCCTGGTCGAGAAGGAAGAAGACGCCAACGCGCTGATCAAGCAGTTGAAGGCCGGGGCCAAGTTCGAAGACCTGGCCAAGAAGAGTTCGAAGGACACCGGCTCGGCCGAAAACGGCGGCGACCTCGACTTCGCGAATCCCAGCTCCTACGTGCCCGAGTTCTCGGCGGCGCTGACGAAGCTGAAGAAGGGCGAGATGACCGACACGCCGGTCAAGTCGCAGTTCGGCTACCACATCATCAAGCTCGAAGACACGCGCGAAGCCAAGTTCCCCCCGCTGGAAGAAGTGAAGACCCAGATCGCGCAGCGCCTGGACCAGCAGAAGCTCGCCAAGTTCCGCGACGATATCAAGAGCAAGGCGAAGACGGATTACAAGTTCGGCGGGTAACGCCCCGCTTCGCGTACCCGCAAGGCGCCTTCGAGAGGCGCCTTTTTCGTGGGCGCCTCTTACTCTCCGTTCGGGCTGAGCCTGTCGAAGCCTGCGAGGTCCTCGGTGCGGCACTTCGACTTGCCTTTAGTCCTGAGCTTGTCGAAGGCTCAGTGCGAACGGAGGGGAGTGGCGCCCCTTCAGCCGGCCGTGGTGTCCACCCTCCCCGCCTCGATCCGCAACTGCCGGTCACAGCGCTGCGCGATCCCGGTGTCGTGCGTCACCAGCACCAGCGTCGTGCCGGCTTCGCGGTTCAGCTCGAACATCAGCGCCATCACCGTTTCGCCGGTCGCGAAATCGAGGCTGCCGGTCGGCTCGTCGGCCAGCAGCAGCTTGGGCGATACGACGAAGGCACGCGCGAGCGCGACCCGCTGCTGCTCGCCGCCCGACAGCACCTTCGGGTAGTGGCGCAACCGCTCGCCCAGGCCGACGCGCTTCAGCATCTCGGTGGCCAACACCCGCGCATCGCTGCGGCCCTGCAGCTCCAGCGGAAGCATCACGTTTTCGAGCGCGGTCAGGTTGCCGAGCAGCTGGAAACTCTGGAACACAAACCCCACATTCGATGCACGCACCGCCGCGCGCGCATCTTCATCGAGCGAGAACAGGTCGGTGCCGGCCAGCCTGACGGTGCCGCTGGTCGGCGTGTCGAGCCCGGCGACGATCGACAGCAGCGTGCTCTTGCCCGAGCCCGAAGCGCCGACGATCGCCGCCGACTGGCGCGGCTGCAGGGTGAAATCGATCTCGTGGAGAATGGTCAGCGTGCCGGTGGAGTCCTTCACCTGCTTGGTGACACGCTGCACGGCAATGATGGGTTCGGGCATGAGGGATGTTGTTGGAATGAACAGCGGGCGGCGCAAATGGCTGGCGCACTTTACCGTGCTTGCACTGGCGGGGCCGGCGCTGCTCGGGCATGCGGCGGAGCCGGCCACGATCCTCGTCGTCGGCGACAGCCTGTCGGCCGAGTACGGCCTGCGGCGCGGCAGCGGCTGGGTGGCCTTGCTGGATCAGCGCCTGGCGCAGCAGAAGATCGCGGCGCAGGTGGTCAACGCCAGCATCAGCGGCGACACGACCTCGGGCGGGCGCTCGCGCCTGGCCGCGCTGCTCAAGCAGCATCGGCCGACGCTGGTCGTGCTCGAGCTCGGCGGCAACGACGCGCTGCGCGGCCTGCCGCTCGCGATGACGCAGGCCAACCTCGGGGAGATGACGCGCATGGCCAGGGCGGCGGGCGCCCGTGTCGTCATCGTCGGCATGCAGGTGCCGCCCAACTACGGCCGCAAGTACAGCGATGACTTCGCGGCCCTGTTCGCTGCGGTCGCCCAGCGCGAAGGCGCCGCGCTGGTGCCGTTTCTGCTGAAGGGCGTGGCCGACGCGCCGCAGGCCGAGGCGCTGTTCCAGCCCGATCGCATCCACCCGCGCGAAGCGGCCCACGTGACGATGCTCGCCAACGTGTGGCCGGTGCTGCAGGGGCTGCTGCCCCGCTGATCAACGTTCGCGCTCGGGATGGCGATCGTCGCGGCCCTTGTGCAGCTCTTCCTTGCGCTGCTTTTCCTTTTCTTCGGCGCGTGCCACGGCTTGCGCCTTGGCCTGCGCTTCCTGCTGCGCCTGCACCTGGGCCCGGGCCTGCGCTTCCTGCGGGGCCCGGGGCGGCATATGCGCCCTGGCTTGCGCTTCCTGCTGCGCCTGGGCCTGGGCCTTCATCTGGGCGGCCTGCGCTTGCGCCCTGGCCTGCGCTTCCTGTTGGGCCTGCGCCTGCACATGGGCCCTGGCCTGCGCCTCCTGCGCCTGGGCCCTCATCTGGGCTTGCGCCTGCGCCGCGGCGGCGGCGTTCGGATCGGGCTGCGGTGCGCGCG